>Ga0310344_10003146_pt1 | contig 12328 bp, 11 predicted proteins | sample HC15DNA20200_MG_FD_203801 | JGI IMG/M metagenome (GOLD analysis project Ga0310344, IMG submission 203801) | Marine microbial communities from station ALOHA, North Pacific Subtropical Gyre - HC15-DNA-20-200_MG | ecosystem: Environmental > Aquatic > Marine > Oceanic | place: Pacific Ocean: North... | reverse complement strand
TTAAAAATAAAAAACAAAGCTAAGGTGCAAATTGTTCGAAATTAATTTGAAATACTTTAATTTTTAATTTCTTCATTCCATTTTCTTGCGTATCATGTATCTTATCTAGGAATGAATAATTTTGTTTCTCAAGATATAACTCGTCTAAAATGTCATTATTATTCTCCTCATCAACTAAAATATATTTTACATTAAGATTTTTTGCGTTGGTAATAATTTCATTTAATGATTGACCATACATCTCTAAAACACGATTCCCAGTTCCAAAAACAGGATCATCAAACACTTGGAAATTTTTAAAGTTTCCCGGAGGATTGTTTAGCTTTGAAAAATTCAGATAGCCGTGGTCAAAGGTCCTAGATGTTGCTGGATCAAAAATAAGACCGTCAAGATCGGTTATTAAAAAATCTGCGAATAGCAGTTTTTCATTTTCTAGTGTGTTATCTGTTTTTTCATATCTATCCATAAAAAATACAGATAACAAAAGAATGATGCACAAAATAATCATAAGAGAGATATTCTTATTTTTGGATGAAAATGAGAAAGTACTCAAACCATACTCAATTAGACGCTGAATTGGTATTACAGCAAAAATTATCAGAGGAGGTAATAATGCAAGTAGAAATCTACGTTCAGTTATAACCGCTAACGGAATTATCATAATTGCGCCATAAAGAAGGAGTACGAGCCAATTTGCTTTAACATATGAACTGTTTTGATCAAATGCCCGTAATGAAAATAAAAGTCCAAATGGGATTAAAATTAGAAGGTATGGTGCTGACAGACGAATGGTTTGTTCGAATACATTGAAAGCACCTTCAGCTAAAAATCTAGAAGTAAATTGAGCAAAACCCTGATCTTCTATATACTTTGATGCTGTTTTGTCTGACTCCTTTAATCCTTCTTCATAATAATCTTCAACAAAGAGATGCTCATTATAGTATAGGTAGAAGGGATCATCAAATTGATTATTCCGCTGAATCAATACTGGTGAGATGACTATAACAAAGATTACAATACAAACAAAATATTTCAAAAGTAGTTTTTTAGATCTACTGTTTAATAAGAAAAAGATGCATGATATTATTAGTATCATCACTATTCCTTCAAGTCTAGCCCACCACATGAATCCCGCAAATACAAAAGAAAGAAAGACTAGTTTGTTATCTTTACTAATTATAAAATAAAGAGTTAAGATGATTAATGGAATGTACAAAGATTCTGCATATCCAAATCCTGACCAATAATTGAGATGAGGTTCAAAGCCTAAGAGAGCTGCTGCTACCAACGAATATTTTTCGCTAAAGAATCTTCGGCCAAGAAGATACATCGGTAGTATGGAGGAAGTTAATAACAAAATACTAACTATACGTGTAATATTTGAAAAAACAAGAAAATCATCGGAATTAATTAAACCATAAAATGGAGTTAGAAATAATGACCACCCTGGATTTCGTTTAGGATGTATCTCAAAATCTCCATTAATATGAGAAATGGCTTGCAAAGAATACCACTGGCCATCATTGATCAGTGGTAAACTGAAATCTACAAAGTATAGTTTTAAAATAATTGAAATTGAAGCGATGCTAATTAAGCAGAGAGCAATATTTTTTTTAGAAAAAATCATAATTTATTTCCAAAAAATAAACTCTTTAATAATTTGCGCACTTAAACTGGCTCCTGTAGGTATAGGCTTCATCTTACGTTCTCCACCAACTCTATCAGGTTCTCTACCATTAATTTCAAAAACTTTGTATTTTTTTTTCGCAGCTCTAATGCATATCTGCTGCTCTATGTTAAGATATTGTGCATCAGTTTTTAATTTCTGCATTACTTCCCTTTTAATAATTCTGAATCCATTTAAAGCGTCAGAATATTTTCCTCCAAATGTAACATTTACTAAAAATGTGAACATTCTATTGCCAAATCTATCAATTATGCCTGCATCTTCACTCTCTGAATCTTTTCCAAATCGAGAAATATGAACAATATCATAACCTTCGTCTATTTTTTTAATTAATTTTGGAATTTCTATAACCTCATCATTCCCATCTGGGCTAAAAAACATAATATTTTGTGATTTAGTTTTCTCAACTCCGATTCTGCATGCGTTTCCTTCACCCTTATTATGTTGATGAATTACTTCGTATCCTAATCTTACTGCTTCGTCAATTGTGCCGTCAGTTGATCCCCCATCTACAAAGATTATTTCTTCAGCCCATTCTTTTTTTATCTCGGGTACAATTTGTTTTACCCCATCAATCTCATCTAATGTTAATATGATTATTGCCGTGGACATGATTATTAGCTCAGATTCAGGTATTTAGAAATTAACATGATATATTCTTTTGAGCCTCTGCACGTATTACAATAAATATTGAAAAATGATTCAAGGGCGTTTTTTCTAGAGCTCTATTAATGCCATCTAGTGATGAAAAGGGAAATAAAACCTGCTTGTCAATGGAAATGATTTTAAAATTATTATCCTTTAACATAGATTTTAAATGATCAATCTTAGTAAAATTACGTACTCCGTCATCAAAGTACATTTTACTAAATCCCATCTTACGAAGAACTGCTCTAGCTTTGTCTATTATAGTCATATCCTCGTTAGGAAATGTGAATAATAACAAGCCATTATCTTTCAAAATTTTCTTGCTATAAGATATAAAATTTTGAGGTTCTTGTAAATAGTAGATCATCTCTGCAGATATCACAGCATCAAAGACATCTTCCTTAAAAGGTAAGAATTCAGCATCGCAGCAGACAACAAGGTCATGTCTTTTTTTGGATTCTTTACACATTTCAAAAGAAAAGTCACTGGAAACAATTGTGCTACTATGTGATTCAGTAACAAGTCCTGAACCTGAACCAGCATCCAAAATCAATTTAGCAAAATTAACTTTGAGAGCATCTGAGCGTCTTTTAACAGTGTAAGGATTTGAAATCGAATCATAATTTTCTGCAATTGAATCAAATTTTCTTTTGAATTCTAAATTATTTGGCATTTTATTACTAATCTATTAATCATAAAAATAAGTAAAAACTATTTCTTATAGTACGAGGCAGTAATTTTCAATCCTTGATCTAGGGAGTATTTTGGTTTCCATTTAAGTAGTTTTTTTGCTTTAGAATTATCGATTTCCAATTTTGGTATCTCTAATGATCTTTTTGGGAAGCTGTTCCATTGTATTTTACCCTTATATCCTGTAATTTTTCTAATTTTTTCAGCTAATTGTTTTATTGTCAAGGATTTACCGGTACCAATATTGATAGATTCTCCTAAAAGTTTTTTATTATTACTTTCTGCAGCTAGAAGATAAGCAGATAATAGATCTGGTTCAAAAACAAAATCACGGTATGGCGTTGGATCACCTAACTTTACAGGAGACTTTCCTTGTAACATTTGATAAATAATACTTTCAATTACAAATTGATGATTATAACGTCTACCGTAAGAATTTGCATTTCTAAATATTATTGCTGGAAATCCATAAGCGTCATATAGATACTTTAGATGTTTTTCTGTAGCAATTTTTGCTACTGCATAAGGACTTGCTGCATGGAGTTCTGCGGTTTCTTTAGTTGGAAACTTTGTTTGTATGCCGTATTCTTCAACTGAACCAGAAAAAATAAACCGTTTGAGTTTTGGTGTTGCACGTCTAGCAGCCTCAGCCATATTTACAGCACCAAGAAAATTTACATTAAAAACCTCAGTGGTGTGTGTAAAGCTATATGCAACAGAAGTCTGTGCTGCTAAGTGAATAATCACATCAGGTTTGAAATTAGATAAGACATCGTAGATGTTTAGATAATCTGTCAAGTCACCATAGTAATATGATACACCACTCTGTTTTTCTCCACGTATCATTGATTCGGTATTTGATGCAATAGGTCTATCAGATGTTGCTACATTTCTTGCAAGTGTACCCAGTTTATGACCTTTTTCTAGTAACAATTGACCAAGTTCATGACCAAGAAATCCAGTCATTCCTGTTACAAAAATTCGCATATGGCGATAACTTTTTGCCACTTTATAGGTTTTCGTCAAAATGATAATCGTCTATTGGGTCGATTTTCTGTGTTAATTTAGATATATTTGAGAATTCCGAGGCTCTTGGATCAATATTTCCAGATTCAATCTCTCTAAGAATTTCAATGATTGAATCTTTCACAGTTTTTTTAGTTTCAAAATTTAGTGTTTTTTTAATTTTTTCAAAAGAAACTTTGTAATTTCTAAGATCATTTGTGGATTCAGTTATTTCAATTTCTGTATCATGAATAAATTCTTTGATCATTTCTGCTAGTTGTTTTTTCGTAAAATTTTCTTTAGTACTTCCAACATTATAGATTTCTCCAGATACTAATTCAGATTTGGCATTAAGAACTAAGATGCATGCACTTGCCATATCGTCGACATGGACAAATGGTCTCCAAAAATCAGCGCCAAATATTGAAATTTTCTTATCTATTATTGCATCACGGAGAAATTCCTGTACAAGTAAATCAAAACGCATGCGTGGTGATAATCCATGTGCAGTTGCAAACCTAAGTATGCAAGTTTCAAAAGTTTTATCATTTTGTTCTAAAATGAATTTTTCAGAATTCACTTTACATTCAGAATACAATGATAAAGGTTGAATTTGAGATGATTCATCAACTGTTTCAAGACTAGAACCGTAATTACTACAGGTTGATGCAAAAACGAATCTCTTAACATTTTGTTTCTTACTTAATGTAACAAGATTTTTTGTTGCAAATTCATTAATTTGTCTTGCAGATTGAGGAATTTTTTTACATAAAGGATCACCAACTATTGCTGCAAGATGAATTACACAATCAACATTTTTTAAAATGGATGAAATTTTATCTGTTTGACGTATATCGATATTAAAGAATTCAATTTCTTTACTATCGATTAGAGTAGATATTCCACTATCCCCAAAAACTAATGAGTCAATCACTTTTACCCTAATTTTTTTTTTTACAAGTTCATTTGTCAAAACACTACCAACATAACCTGCTCCACCTGTAATCAATACAGATTCAAAAGAAGTCATGATAGAATTTCCAGACATGTTTATTTATCATTTTTTAAGAAAAAATACATAATTTGAAAAAAATTCATCAGATTGAGCCATCTATGGATCAATCAGAAAAAAAAGAATTGCTATCAGTGATTGATTCTGGTTGGTTTACAGAAGCATCAAAAACTAAAAAATTTGAAAAAATGTTCGCTAAATTTACAGGTAGTAGGTTTGCGTGTGCGGTAACAAGTGGAACCGCAGGGTTGTATTTAGGTCTGAATGCACTAGGTATAAAAAATAATGATGAAGTAATTGTTCCTGATTTTACTTTTATAGCATCACCAAATTCAATACAAGCTAACAATGCAAAACCAGTTTTAGTTGATATAGCATCTGATACATTAAATTTAGATACAAAATTAATTGAAAAAAGAATTACTAGAAAGACAAAAGCAATTATGGCTGTTAATTTCAATGGTCGAACAGCTAATATGAAAAATTTAAAGGAAATAGCAAAAAAGTATAATCTTAAATTAATTGAAGATGCTGCACATTCTCTTGGAAGCTATTATGGAAAGAAGCATCAAGGTAATTCGAGTGATATTGGAGTCTTCTCATTTAGTACTCCGAAAATTATTACAACAGGGCAAGGGGGCATGATCATCACGAATGATAGAAATCTGTATGAACGTTGTATGGAATTAAAAGATTTTGGGCGAAAGATTGGAGCAAAGAAAAAAATGATTTCTGCATTCGAGCATGAAACAATTGGTTATAATTTTAAATTTACAGAGTTTCAAGCTGCTGTTGGCATTAGCCAGATGAAAAAACTCCGAAAGCGTATAGAAATTAAGAAGAAAATGTTTAGAGTATATCGTGAGTTGCTGAAAGATGTTCAAAATATTGAATTTATAGGAACAGATCTTAACAAAGTAACACCATGGATGGTAGACATTCTTTTAAAAAATAAAAAGGAACGATTACAGTTAATTAATTTTTTAGATAAGAAAGGCATAGAAACTAGAATATTCTACCCCCCAATTCATAGACTTGGTCCATATGTCAGCTCAGACGTAAAATTTCCCATAACTAGTAACCTATCTGATAGAGGATTATGGTTACCATCCTCAATATCATTATCCGATTCACAATTAAATCATATTTGTTCGGGAATAAAGAAATTTTTTAGTTAGGCTTAGATTTTCCTGTTAAACCCCCACTCAATTTTAGTGAAATGAATCCGGCAATAACGCCATACCATAGAGTAAATATTCTAATAAGAACGACTAGAACAAACGCCATTGAAATTTCCACACCTTGGGCATTAAGCATTCCCACCAAACTTCCTTCAGCTACACCTAATCCACCAGGAATGAATGATGCAGCTCCTAAAATTAGTGATGAAGCATAGATGGATACAACGGAAAAATAATCTATGATATCGATGCCGAAAGCTAGTAAAACAAAATATACACCTAATGATTCTAACAGCCAAAAGATCGATGTGGTTAAAATTCCTATGAAAGCTATTTTTGGTCTAGTAGAAATCCGAACAGTTTCATAAGAATCAGATAATGATTGTTGAAATTTCTGTAAAAATTTTATCTTGCCGATGAAATTAATTATGTGGTTAAAGAAGCTTCTTGAAGAAATCATTGCAAAAATAATTATCAAAAGTGCTAAAGCTACAGTAATTATGTATATGCCAACTCCAATTGATAGTAATCCAAGAAAAGAGACCGCAATTGCTCCTGCTAGATCATACAATCTTTCCGTTAAAACAAGAGATGTTGTGGTCTTATACGGTATATCATATTTTGTTTTCATTATCTGTGATTTTACCAACTCGCCAAATTTAGCAGGTAGAACAAAAGCAAATCCAGCCAAATAGATTTTGATGCTTTCCCGAACTGGTATAGAAATATTAGCATTTTTTAACAGAAAAGTCCATCTTAGGAAGAGAACCAACCATCCTAAAGGAACAACGACTAAAATTATGGGTAAATAGTTTATTTGAAAATTCGAAATCTTTGATGCAATTAGACTAAAATCAGTGATCATTAAAAAAATAGCATAAAGGGTAATTGCACCAATAATTACTAAGAAAAATCTGTTATCAAATTTCATGCTAAACGATTAATCCACATTTTACTTGGTTAAACTATATTATTAAAAGAATTGGCGTTATAGTAAAAAATTTCAAATATTTCAAAAAAGTAGTTCATATTCATCGTTTAAATCAATACTTGAAAAATTTTCAAGCCAATATAATGCTTGTAAAGAAAACATAGATGCCCAAGAATTTACTTTTAGGGTTTTTTTCCATCCGAAGACTGATTTGTTAAACTCTTCATAGAAACCACCGTTGATTTTTGTATCATCATTTTGTGCCTGTAATGATAACAAAAATGACTCCAGCCTTCTAACAGTTTCATCTAAACTTGAACCATCTAATTTGGCTACAAGTATCTTTAGTCGAATTAACTGGGCTATCGGATAACTAGATTTGGAATGATGTTTTGAATTAAACCAAAGATCTATACTTCCATCATCTTGAACCTGTTGATCACACCAAGTAATAGCTTTCTTACATCTAGAAATATAATCCTCGTTTCTAGTTATCATATATGTATGGATAAGTCCTTCTAATGCATAACACATTGTATGAAGATTAATAATTTTGCTGTCTGTATGTAAAAATATACTTCCATCATCATTTTGATAAGCTGATATGGAATCTGCTATCTTCGTAGCCGTTTCTAGTAAAGATTCATTTTTAGTAATCATATATTGTTGTAAAAGTGGTATTGTCAGTTTAATATGTAAACACCCAGATCTTTTGTACCATACATTAGTGTCTTCTTCAAATTCGTTTGTTTGTAAATTTTTAGTAGGTTTCACAAAACCATTATTTTCGATAGTTTCGTTTAAAATCCATTGATTTAGTTTCTTGGCATATTCAAGAAATTTTTCCTCTTTTGTAATGGCAAAACAATCTAACAATCCTTTAGAACAAATTCCAGTATCAAAAGAATAAGCAAGTTTTTGTGGAACACCTTGTCTAGAAATACCTTGAATTATTCCACCATGTTTTTCATATAATTGAATAAGCCAATTACTTGATGCTTTTGCTAGTTTTACAAATTTTTCATTTTTTTCATGTTCGTACAAAAATCTCATTGTACTGATAAAATATCCAGTAATTTCTGGGTACAAAAACGCAAATTCATTTTTTTTCTCATCAAAAAACGAGTGAACACCTCCATGGTTTTGGTCTGATGAATTAGAAACAGATATTCCTGATTCTAGCAACCAATTTCTGGTCATTTCATAAGAACGATGCATTACTAGGTAACGTTTTTCTTGTTCTTAAAAAGTCTAAAGACAATGCAGGTTCTAGTAATGGTCTTTCATTTTCCACCAATTAGTGGTGGTGGCGTTGTTGTAATTACAGATATTGTAAATAAATTAGCAGAATTAGGAAATGAGGTTACAGTAATTACTCCAAATCTTGACTGGAATGGTGAACAATATAATCCAAATATTAATTCAAAAATTAAAGTTGTACGGACAGAGACACCATCAAAATCTAGAATCAAAGTTGCTGCAAGACGATGTCAAGCAAATATGAAGAAACAAGCAATGGAATTAGGCAAGCATCAAAAATTTGATTTTGTTTTTAGCATTTTTCATCCATTTCATCTTGTCCCTAAGGCTGCAGTTGAAGTTGCAAAAGAGTTACAGATTCCTTCAATTGTAAAGATAGATGATGCAATATATGAAAAATCTACTGGAATAAAATCCATACAGCGTAAAGTTGAAAAAATAATTAATAGTAAAACACTTAGAACTGCCAACAAAGTGTTAGTTTCAAATAATGACACAGCCAAAGTAATAATTAATGAATATGGTGTAACTCCAGAAAGAATCTCGATAGTGCCAAATGGAGTAGACCTATCATTATTTAATGGAGCAGAAAAGAAGAATCCAAAAAAAGTTGTTTTTGCGGGTGCTATGTATTATCACAGAGGTTTAGATGTTTTAATTGAAGCAATACCAAAAATAATCAAAAAGATTCCTGACGCAAAATTTATTTTGTTAGGTAGTGGTAATGAATTAGAAAAATTAAAAGGAATTGTATTAGAGAAAAATTTGGAAAGGTCTGTAGAATTCAAAGGATGGATTGAAAGAGAGAATATTCCTCAAAATATTTCTGACGCTTCAATTGGAATTGGTCCATTAAGATTAACGGATGTTACTTCACGAGCTTTACCCATAAAGGTACTAGAATACATGGCAGTATCACTGCCAATAATTGCCCAAAAGGGAACATTGCCGGACAATGTTTTAGTAAATGGAAAAAATGGATATTTTGTTGATGGATCTGAAGATTTGGCTGAAAAAATCAGTTCGTTGCTAAATGAACCTGATAAAATTAATCAAATGGGGAATAAATCATGCCTGATGGTTCAGAATTTTTCATGGGATCACATAATTAAAAATATCTTAGAGATAGCCCAAAAAAATTAGAAGTATCTTTGTAAAATTTTTATTATTTTACTACTCGCATCACCTTTTCCGTATGGTGTCTTTCTCGAGAAAACTCTAGGATCTTTCATTGTATTCTTAATAGACTTGGAAATTATTTTTTCGTTTAGTCCTATAATTTCAGCCATGCCTGAATCTATTGCTTCTGGTCTATCAGTAGTTTTTCTTACAACCAAAACTTTTTTTCTAATAATAGGTGATGTTGCTTCCTCTTGAATTCCACCAGAATCAGTCACAATAAACGTACATTTTTTCATAAGCTCCAACATCTCAAAATATCCAAGTGAGTCTAATAGAAGAATATTTTTTGATTTTGACAATTTTTTATACAGATTAAATTCGTCTAAGCGTTTTCTAGTACGAGGATGCACTGGGAAAATAATATCCTCGTTGGAATTAACAAGACCTTTTACAATCGAAGTTAGTACTTTTCTATTATCTACATTTTCGGATCTATGTAATGTCAATAAAGCAAAATTATCAATTTCGACAGAAAGTTGTGATTTATTTTTTGAAATTCTAGAATATGTATTAATTGCATCAATTATAGTATTGCCAGTAACATGGATCTGGCCATGAACTTTCTCAGAAACAAGATTGGCTTTTGAATTTCGTGTAGGAGTAAATAACAATTCAGATAAATGATCGATTGCAATTCTATTATGTTCTTCTGGCATTCTCCAGTCATTACTTCGTAATCCAGCTTCTACGTGACTGATTGGTATATTTGATTTTAAGGAGCAAATACCTGCAGCTAGAACTGTGTTAGTATCACCTTGCACTATTACAGTATCGGGTTTTTCTTTTGTGAGTATTTTTGATAATTTTGCTATAATTTCACTAATTTGAAATTGAGGACTTGATTTGGAAATCTTTAACGAATAGTTTGGTTTGGGCAGTCCTAATTGATGAATGAACTGCATACCCATTTGATAGTCATAATGTTGTCCCGTAAAGATTACAGCGTGTTTTTTTGTGCCTAATTTTTTGATAATTGGAGCTAGTTTGATTATTTCGGGTCTGGTGCCTAAAACTATAACTGATTTCATATAATTCAATTTTTGTTCACATATGATATTATTATGAGTATAGAATAATTACTACTAAATTCATTAAAAGGGTGTATTATAAGATAAACAACATTAAGATGAGAATTCTTTTCATTGCTCCAAAGTACACTGGTGGGATTGGTGGTCATGCTGCTAGAGTCGCCGAAAAATTACGTGAGTATGGATTTGACATTAAATTAATGCATACACCACATATACCCATAAAAAAACTCAAGAATCCTAGCTTCGCTGTTCTTAGTTCACTCAAAGCTATAATTGGTGGAGATAGTTATGATATAGTTCACGCCTTTAACATTCCTTCTGCTTTTGCAATGAAGTATACAAAATCCAAGAAAAAAGTTCTGTCAGTACATGGTATATATTCAGAACAAGTAGATTCATTATATTCTGATACTACAGCAAAGGCTGCTAGTATTACCGAATCAAAAGTTCTGAATTGGGCAGATAAATTAACTACAGATTCAAAAGCAGTTAGTGAAGCATACAAGAAAAAATTAGGAGTTAATTTTGAATTTCTGTATGCACCATTAGATGTTGCAAAATTCAATGAACTTCCTGATGTTGCTAAAAAAGAAAAGCAGGTTATCTATATCGGTAGAGACAGTTATGAAAAGGGCATAGATATTCTTAGAGATGTAGAATCAAAGATAAATGGAGATGTTGTTTACTGCACAGATTTGGAATGGAAAGAAACCATGTCTGAGCTTAAAGCATCAAGTGTACTTGTAGTTCCATCAAGAATGGAAAGTATTCCTCAGGTTATCAAAGAGGCGTTTTTTCTCAAGATCCCTGTTGTTGCTACAAGTGTGGGAGGCATTCCTGAATTAATTGAACATGAAAAAAACGGTCTACTTGTGAACCCAAATGATCCTGATCAATTAACTAATTCAGTGAATGAGATGCTTGAAAATAAAGAAAAGGCTGCTAGAATAACAAATGCAGGATATGACTTTGTGACTGATAATTTGACGTGGGAAATTTTGCTTCCTAAATATGTAAAATTTTATGAAGATCTACTAAATTCGTAATACCATACTATCAAAAGAAGGAATTCGATAATCCATTTTCTAGATTAGTTTCATACGACCAGTGAATCATTTTTTTTGCAAGACTAACATCCGCCTGACTTTCTTTAATGTCTCCTTCAGGTAACTCATCAAATTTAGCTTCTAATGATTTTCCAGAGAGGCTAATCATGAGATTTGCCAATTGTTTAATTGATGTTGTAATTCCAGTACCAATGTTTAGATGTGTGAAATCTGTGTTACTCTGCATTGCTAGTAGATTTGCATTTGCAACATCGTCTACAGAGATAAAATCACGCGTTTGTGAACCATCACCAAAAATTATTGGGGCTTTATCTGCTTGAATGTTATCATAAAACTTTGTTATTACACCGGCATAATCAATTGTCTGACCAATTCCATATACGTTAAAATATCTTAATCCAATAATTGACACTCCCAGGTCATGATATTTTTCAGCCAGTTTTTCACCATCCAATTTTGTAATCCCATAGGGATTGATGGGTTTTCTTTCAGAATCCTCCCTGATAGGAATGTGTGTGGTATTACCGTATACACTTGAACTGCTAGCATAAACAACTCTTATTGAAAATTCTTTTGCTAATTTGAAAATATTTTCGGTGCCAATAACATTTACACTGTGGTATTTTTCTTTTTT
>Ga0310344_10003144_pt1 | contig 12333 bp, 13 predicted proteins | sample HC15DNA20200_MG_FD_203801 | JGI IMG/M metagenome (GOLD analysis project Ga0310344, IMG submission 203801) | Marine microbial communities from station ALOHA, North Pacific Subtropical Gyre - HC15-DNA-20-200_MG | ecosystem: Environmental > Aquatic > Marine > Oceanic | place: Pacific Ocean: North... | reverse complement strand
TGCAGGACTTATTGTACCTGACGGACAGTTTACATTAGGAAGTACTGCTGTAGGTTCAACAGCAGCAGAACTTAATTTATTAGATGGTTCAGCTAAATCTACATCTTCTATTACATTAGCAGATTCTGATGCAATAATTGTTATAGATGGAACTACAACAAAACAAATTCCTGCATCAGATTTAAAAACATATAATCCAGGTGGTACTTCTTGGCAAGCTGTTGTTACAGGGGCAACTACAATGGTTTCAGGAAGAGGTTATTTTGTAAATACAACTTCTTCTGCCTTTACAATGACATTACCTGCTTCTCCTTCAATTGGAGATAGTGTTACAGTTATAGATTATGCAGGAACATTTGATTCTAATAACTGTACAGTTGGAAGAAATTCACAAAAAATACACGGAGCTTCTGAAGATTTGACAGTTGCAACAGAAAGAGCAGCATTTACATTAGTGTTTACTGATAGTACTCAAGGATGGCTCCTAACGAATAATTAAGGAGAATAAATGGGAAATTATAAAACTGATCACGGTTTTCAAATTAAAAGATATTCTAGTGATCCACCTTCACCAATTGTAGGAGAGATTTGGTATAATTCTACTACTCAAGTTTTAAAAGTAGCACCTTATATAGCTGCTTGGGCAAGTGGAGGAGCATTTGGTTCTAATGCCACTGCGGGTATTAGATCAGCTGGTACATTAACTGCTGGTTTAGGAGCATTTGGAAGAGGCGATGCAAATAGTAGTGCTGCTGTAGCAGAAGCTTGGGAATATGATGGCTCTAGTTGGACAGCAGGTGGCGATGCAAATACTGCACGGGCTTATCAGGCAGGATGTGGAACACAAACGGCTGCTATATATGCAGGTGGATATGATGGTGAAGCAATGAATGAATCAGAAGAATATAATGGAAGCTCTTGGGCAGAAGGATCTAATTTAAATACTGGTAGATGGTATGCTGCTAGTACTGGAACTCAAACAGCTGCAGTACAATCTTTAGGAGCTACACCAACTCTTCAAGTAGCAACTGAAGAATATAATGGTTCTTCATGGACTAGTGTAACTAATCATCCAGCAGCAAGAAGAACAGCAGAAGGAGCATTTGGACCACAAACAGCTGCTGTTTTTGTAGGTAATAATCAACCTCCTTATCCTACGAGTGCAGTTGAACATTATGACGGAACTAATTGGACTGCAGGAGGAAGTTTTAATACAGCTAGAGGATATTTATTTGCATTTGGTGCATCACAAACAGCAGGAGTTATAGTTGGAGGTACAAACCCTAGTACTACTAGAAAGAATGTTACTGAAGAATATGATGGCACAAGTTGGACAACAAATTCAGCAACAATAGCAGGAGCAAGACACGATGGTGGAGCCGCTGGTACAAACACAGCTGGTTTTATAATGGGTGGAACAAGCACAACTGCTAAAACAACTACAACAGAAGAATGGACTCAAGGAGTAACAGTAAGAACGGTGGATGCATCATGACAGATTATAAAGCAATACATGGAAAAAAAATTAAGTTTTTAACTACAGATTTAAGTACTGCTGAAGGTGAAGGAGAAGTTTTTTATAGTGATACTGATAAAGATTTTAAAGTAGGAGTTACTACTGCTGCGTGGTCAGCTGGTCCAGCCATGCTTGCTGGTAAAACAGAGGGAGGTTCTTTACCCACTAGTCCTTCTACAGCTGGGTTAGCAGGTGGTGGATCAACAGGTGGTGATTGGACAACTGCTGTTAATACTACTTATTCTTGGAATGGAAGTGGATGGTCTTCAGAACCTAATATGAACGTTGCTAGACTTGGTATTAGAGGAAATGGTACTTCAACATCTGCACTTTTTTTAGGTGGTGTTAGACCCCCTGTTTCAACTTATTCAAATGAATCAGAATCTTGGAATGGTTCTTCTTGGACTGCAGAAACAGCTCACCCTCAAGCTATAAGCCAATCAAGTGTTGCTGGAACTGAAACTGCAGCAGTGGTAGCGGGAGGTTATGATTATGTCGCGGCTCCTGGTACAGGAGGAAGAACAAGAGAAACTTTTGAATATGATGGATCAAGTTGGACAACAGGAAACAATAAACCTTTTGGTGCAAGTAATATGGGTTCAGCAGGAGTTCAAACTGCTTCAATATTTTTTGGTGGTTTTGGACAACCAGGAGATGGAACAGCTCCGTCTTCCCCTTCATCAAATCCACTAAGTAGTGCTGAAGAATATGATGGAACTAATTGGACAACAGTCGGAAGTTTAAATACAGCTAGATATGGTGTAACTGGATCAGGAGTTCAATCAGACGCAGGAGCCATAGGAGGTTATCCTGCTATAACTAATTTTGAAAGATGGGATGGTTCAAGTTGGACAAACTCATCAACTTTAGGAACAGGAAGACAAACAGGTTTTGCAGGTGGATCACCTGCCTCAACTGATGGAGCTTTTATAGGAGGAGGACAAACTCCACCTATAGTAGCGACTACAGAAAAATTTCATAGTTCAGCATTAGCATATACAGCAGCAGCTTGGGCAAGCGGTGGAAATTTAAATACTGGTAGACATAATCTTGGTGGAACGGGAACACAAACAGCAGGTTTAGCATTTGCAGGAACCCCTCCTGTAACAGGAAAAACTGAAGAATACGATGGTTCATCATGGACTGAAAGTGGGGATCTTAATACAACTAGAGATGCTTTACATGGTTTTGGTACACAAACAGCCGCTGTTGGTGCTGGAGGTTACAAATCTCCAAGTCCAGGGTTTAAAGCAGAAGTTGAAGAATACGATGGATCATCTTGGACTGAAGTAAATAATTTACCTGCAACGAGAGGACAACATGCAGCTGCAGGAACATTAACTGCTGGAATAGTTTTTAGAGGTCATGATGCTAGTGATGCTAATATTGAGAATACACAAGAATATGATGGAACTAATTGGACGGCTGGTGGAGCAATGAATGTAAATACTAGATACTCATCTGGAGCAGGAACTCAAACAACTGCAATAGCAATAGGTGGTGAAGATGATACAGATTCTACTGAAGAATATGATGGTTCAAGTTGGACCAATGGTGGAAATTTAAACACAGGAAGACATTCAGCTGCGGCAAGTGGAACTAGCGCAGCAGCTTTATATTTTGGTGGTAATCCTAATAGAACAACTACTGAAGGATATGATGGAACATCTTGGTCAACAAGACCAGCTATGGGTACAGGGAGAGAAGATATGGCTGGAAGCACAATAGGAACATCAGTGCTTGCTTTACAATTTGGTGGAAGTCCGGGAGCAAATACTACACAAGAATTTACAGGGGAAACAACAGCATTAAATTTAAAAACTATAACTGATAGTTGATTTATGATATTATTAATATATAAAGTATAAAAGGAGGATTAATATGGCACTATTTATATATGGCGTAGCAGCAAACACTGGAAAAGGATTTTTTACTCATGAAGATAGAAGAAACTTTTTTCTAAGAGGTTACACTGGAAAAGATGGCGATGACTATGTTGATGTTTGGGTTATTGGGGCTAATGAAAGAGGAGCATGTTGGTTAGCTGATAGAAACGGAACTGAAAAAACAAAATCAGAAGCACAAACTTTAGTTACTGCAGCAGTCACTGCTGCTCAAAATGAATGGGATGGTTTATCTGATGAACAAAAAGCACTTCGAGGACCTAGACCTACAGCAATTTCAATCCCCTAAAGGAATTTAAATGGCAGACTATACCGAATTAAAAGGTCTTAAAGTCAAGTACCTTGACTCTGATCCATCTCCTGGAACAGCTGGAGATGTTTGGTACAATACAACTACAGGACAATTAAAATCATTTTTAGCAACAACTGCTTTTTCAGCTAGTAGTCCTGTACTTACTGCAAGAAGTTATGGTGGTAGTGCTGGAACTCAAACAGCAAATGTATTTTTTGGTGGTGAAATTTATCCTAATCCAAATGCTAGTACAGAAGAATATGATGGTACTGGCTGGACAGCTAGCAATAATATGAATGTAGGTAGAGGTTCCATAGGAGGATTTGGAATTCAAACCGCTGCGGTCGCTGTAGCTGGAACTCATCCAGCTCCTTCTGATATAGTAGCAAATGTTGAAGAATATAATGGTTCCTCATGGACTGCTGGAAATAATTATCCAGCAAGTGTTACAAACTCTAATGGATCAGGAACTTTAACTTCTGGTATTCAAATGGGTGGACACACAGCAACTGCAAATCAAGATGCATCGAATGAATACGATGGTACTAATTGGACTTCAGGTGGTGACATGAACAGTGCAAGAAATGCTTTTATGGCTGCAACTCAAGGAACACAAACAGCAACTTTAGCAGCTGGTGGAGGAACTGCCAATTGTGAAACTTATGATGGTTCTTCATGGACAGAAGTTGGTAATTTACCAGTTTCGTGTGGTAATAATAAAGGCGGTGGTACTCAAACTAACGCAGTAAGTTATGGTGGTGAACCTCCTGGAGGAGTTCCCGCTGGAGTAGAAGCTTATACGTGGGATGGTACAAGTTGGACTGCTAGTGCAAATATGGCAAAACATAGAATTCAGCTTGCTGGAAGTGGAACAGCCACTGCAGCATTAGCAATATCAGGTGTTCAACCAGGGCTTATATCAGACACAGAAGAATGGCATAACACATTCAAAGTAGTTACTGCTGGAGCATGGGCTAGTGGTGGAAATATAAATCAAGCTAGAGATGCTTTAGGTGGTGCAGGAACACAAACTGCTGGATTAGTTTTTGGAGGAGATGCTTCCTTACCAGGAGGGGCATCCGCAGCTCCTCAAAATAAAAGTGAAGAGTACGATGGTTCATCGTGGACAGAAGGAGACAATTTAAATACAGCTAGAAGTTCATTAGGTGGTGCTGGAACTCAAACTGCAGGTTTAGGTTTTGGTGGATATACTTATCCAAACAGCAGATCTGTTGCTAGTGAAGAATATAATGGTTCTAGTTGGACAGAAGGAGACAATTTAAATCAATCAAGAGCAAACGTGGGAGGTCTTGGTCTTCAAACTGCTGCAATTGCTTATGGAGGAAGAGATGCCGCATCCCCACCAAATTCATATGATAATACTGAAAGTTATGATGGATCAAGTTGGACAGCTTTACCTACATTAAATCAAGCACTTCAATTTTCCCCTACAGCAGGAGGAGGAACCACTACAGCGGCTGTTGTTACAACTGCTACAGGTAGTCCCCTTACTGATTATACAGAAGAATATAATGGTTCAGCATGGTCAGATGTAGGAAAAAAAGGAACTGCAAGATATAATGTTGGTGGTGCAGGAACACAAACTGCATTTTTAGCTTTTGGAGGAGGACCTAATAAAGCTGATACAGAAGAATATGATGGAACAAGTTGGGCTACTAGACCTTCTTTAGCAACTGGAAGACATACAGGAGCAGGAGGAGGAACTTCAGCAAGTGCTTTTTATGCTGGTGGAGCTTCCCCAGATAAAGCTAACACAGAAGAATTTACAGCGGAAACAACAGCAGATACAGCTAAAACAATTGACTTTGATTAATTAATAGTTATATTAGAAATAACGAAAGGATTTTATGACAGATAAAAGAAATATAAAAGCGTTAATAGAAAAAGAAGCACCAAACTTAAATAATTTATTAGACCCAGAAGAAGTTAAAATATTTAAAGGTTTAACAGAAGAACTTAGAGATACTTGGACTAAAAAACAAATGTTTAGAACGGAGACTGAGATGCAGTTTTCTGTTTTAAATGATGCAAAGTATCCAACGAAAGCTGCTAAATACTGGCAGTGTGTTAGAGAGCAGAATGTTTTTTTAGAAAATTTAATGAGTCTTTCTTTTGATTATAGAAGAGCAGAAGTTAAAATTAAAAGATTACAAGAAAAATTAGATAAAGAAGAAGATCCATTAAAGAAAGAACTTTTACAAATAGATATAGATGAAAAAGTTTATAATAAAGCAAGCATGCAGCTAGTGGCGAGAGACAGGATGAGAGAAATAAAGTTATGGTCTAAATTTAAAAAGAAATTTGATGATGGTTCATTTGATACTAAAAATGTAAATACTCACCAATTAAATTCTTATCATTTAACTATGAAAAATAAGGCAGAAACTTTAACATCTGGTTCTTCTCAACCAGAAGTATTTAATGTATTAGGTCAACTACAGTCAATTGAAAGAATTAAAAAAGATATAGCAATAGAAAATAAAAAGAAAGAAAATGCAAAACTGGAATTCGACAAAAACTCAATCGGACAACAGGATTAAAAAACTTTTCTTTTTAGTTGCTATGCCAAGGTCGGGAAATACCTTGTTTACATCTATCATAAATCAAAACTCTAATATAGCGTGCACCCCTAATTCTATTACATTGGAGATTATGAAAGATTTATCTTTATTAAAAGAGACAGATGTATTTCAAAATTATCCAAATCATCAGTCTTTAGATAACGTATTAGATTCTGTTTATGTAAATTATTACAAAGATTGGCCACAAAAATACATTATAGATCGTGGTCCTGTTATGACTAAAGGTAATTTTCAATTAATGCAAAAACATTTTAAAAAACCTTTTAAGTGCATAGTAATAATTAGAGATTTAATGGATGTATTAGCTAGTTATATGAAATGGTATACAAAAGAGCCTAATGCATTTCCTAATAGATATGGTTGTAAAAATGATGAAGAAAAATTATCAATGATAATGAATAAAGATGGTGCTGTTGCCAAAGATTTAGAAGCAATTAAAAATGCATATAACTATCCTGATATATGTCACTTTATGAAGTATGATAATTTAGTACAAAACCCTGAAGAAGAAATAAATAAAGTATATACTTTCTTTAACATACCTTATTTTAATCATAGATTTTTTGATCTAAATCAAATTCAAGTTAATGGTATGGGATATAATGATAGCATTGTTGGCAAAAATATGCATACTATACGGAATGAAATTAAGAAAGAATACAATCCCTACATTGAAAAAATACCACAAAGAATAAGAGAAAAATATGGGCACATTAAATTTTAGTTTTATATTTTTAGGTCAATCAGTATTAAGGTATGAAGTACCTTTGGATGTATATAATATTATTAATCATATTTATGAAACAAGAAGACATGAATTACCACCAGCTAATAAACAATTAGTAGGTAAAATTCAAAATGAACATTCTTTATTTTTTGATGGATCTCCCAATAACAAAATGCATCCACATAATTGTTTACCAGATAATGTACGTCAATGGTTTTATATAGTTATGAAACATTATTTAGATTGGAATAAAATTAAAGATTATAAAATGCATATGAACTCTATCTGGATTAATGAAATGAAAGCTAATGAATATAACCCTGTCCATGTTCATCAAGGATCATTATTTACAGGATTGTCTTCAGTGATGATTTTAAAACTACCAAAGAATACTGGCGTTGAATATTCAGCAACCGATAAACCTATGAATGGTCAACTATCAATATTAGGAAATTCATCAGGTCAATTTGCAAATGTTGATTATGGTCCTGAGTTAAGAGAAAGAAGTTTTTTTGTTTTTCCATATGATATGAGACATTGTGTATATCCTTTTAACAATAGCACCGACATAAGAAGAACTCTTTCATGTAATATGGATGTAGAATATGACTCAATTAAAAATAGGAGCGCATCATGATAATAACAGAACCTAAATGGAAGAGTTGGATAGTTGAAACAACAACTCCTTTATTCACACCCGATCAATGTAGACAGATTATTGAATGTGGACATAGGCAAAAACCACAACAAGCACAAGTTGGTACGGGCAAACCTAAAGGTGGCACAGATACAAAGAAAAGAGTTACAACTATTGGTTGGATTCCTTTTAAAGAAATGCCAGAAATGTATAATCAAATAAATGAATTTATACAAAAAGCAAATAGAAATCATTTTGGATTTGAGAATATACAAATAACAGAACAAGCTCAATTTACAGAATATCCAGAGGGTGGTTTTTATGATTGGCATATGGATACAGATGTTAATATGACCTATGAACCACCAGTGCGAAAAATATCTATGACTTGTCTGTTGTCTCCTGAAAATCAATTTGAAGGGGGAGACTTAGAATTAATGGCTCCTGGTAAAAGAGCTAAACTTAAACAAGGTCATGCAATTATATTTGCATCATTCTTAAATCATAGAGTAGCACCAGTTACACGTGGTGTTAGACAGTCGCTAGTTATGTGGTTTGGAGGAGAACCTTTTAAATGATTAAAGAATATTTATTTCCAACTATTATTTATGTTAAAGATTTACCCAACGCTAATGAGTTAAATCTATATCTAGAAAAAAATATTGTTGAATGGAGTAATCAAGATAAAGGTGTAAACAAAACTAATATGAATGGCTGGCATTCACAAACTGATATGAATCAAAGAAAAGAATATGAACCTTTAATTAAAGAATTATTTCAAATGCAAAACGAAATAAAACAAGAAGAGTATTTAGATATGGAACCTAAACTAGGAAATATGTGGGCTAATATTAATCCACCTGGTGGGTATAATCATTCTCACATACATCCTAACTCATTATTTTCTGGTGCTTATTATGTAAAAGCAAAACCTGATTCTGGAAGACTTCAAGTTATGGACCCAAGACCTGGAGTACAACAATGTATGCCTAATAGAAAAAAAGGAAAATTACCTAAAGAATTATGGAGAGAATCTTATTTTGAACCAATTCCTGGGAGACTTATAATGTTTCCATCTTGGTTGTGGCATAAAGTAGAACCTAATAAAAGTAATGATATAAGAATATCGGTATCTTTTAATTTTATAATGTTATGATTTTTCAATATAAAAAATATCAAGTTATTAAGAACGCTATATCATATGAATTAGCTAATTTTATATTTAACTATTTTTTATTAAAAAGAGATGCAGTAAGTTTTTTATATAAAAATAATATAACTTACGACACAGGTTTACTTGGAACATGGGACGATGAACAAGTGCCTAATACGTATTCTCATTATGCTGATCCTGTAATGGAAACTTTAATGGTAAAGGTATTGCCAAAAATGCAGCAAGAAACAGGGCTTCAATTAGTACCTACTTATTCATATGCTAGATTATATAAAAAAGGAGATATTTTAAAACGTCATAAAGATAGACCTAGTTGTGAAATATCTACCACTCTTCATTTAGGAGGAGCTTCTTGGCCTATATTTATAGATGGTACAGGAGCTGATAATGTAATTGATGAACGTAAAAATATAATAAAGCCCAATGCCCCAGAAGGCACTAAAGTCTTGCTTGAAGTGGGAGATATGCTAGTATATAGTGGATGTGAATTAGAGCATTGGAGAGAACCCCTTGAAGGAGAAACTTGTGGACAAGTATTCCTTCATTATAACCATGTAAATGGTCCTTTTGCTAATAGTAATAGGTTCGACAAAAGGCCGGTGTTAGGTATTCCAAAATTAAGGAATAAATAATATAATGGCTTTTTATGTTACAAAAAATAAATATTCAAGCGGGAATCAATAAGCAAGTCACAGCAACGGGCGGCGAGGGTCAATGGGTTGATGGAGACTATGTTCGTTTTAGATATGGTTCACCTGAAAAAATAGGTGGTTGGGCACAGTTAGGTGATATAACTTTAACTGGTAGAACAACTGCTATGCACCAATTCGTTAATTCGGATGGTATTAAATATTCAGCATTAGGCACAAACAGAATTTTATATGTGTATTCAGGAGGTGCATTTTATGATATTACTCCTATTAAGGCTACAACAACATTAACAAATGCGTTTACAACAACACAAAGCGATGCAACAGTTACGATTACGTTTGCATCTGCTCATAGTATTAATCAGTACGATATTATTAAGCTGGATAATTTTACCGCTATTACCAATTCTGATTTTAGTTCTGGTGATTTTGATGATAAAGTTTTTATGGTTGCAACCGTCCCTACTTCAACAACGATTACAATTGAAATGGGATCAAATGAATCAGGATCAGGAGCATCTACATCAGGTGGAATAAGAGTTCAACACTACTATCCAATTGGACCTGCAGTTGAAGAATCAGCTGCTGGTTGGGGATTAGGAGTATGGGGTGGTACTACAGCAGGTGCTGTTCTATCTACTTTAGATGGAGCTTTAACTTCATCTTCAACAAGTATTGTACTTGATGACTCTACAGGATTTCCTGCATCAGGAACTATAGTAATAGATGATGAAAGAATTGCTTATACATCAAACACTACTGGTACTGGAACTATAACAGGTTTAACTAGAGGAGCAGATAACACGACAGCAGCATCGCACAGTGATGCAGCTACTGTAACTAACGCATCAGATTATACTAAATGGGGTGCATCACAAACGGGTGACATTGTAACAGCTCCTGGTATATGGTCACTAGATAATTTTGGTAATAAACTTATTGCAACTATTTCAGATGGTGCAACTTTTGAATGGAATTCTAATGCAACAGGTGCAACTTCTACTAGAGCAACTATTGTAAGTGGTTGTCCTACTGCATCACAATTTACTTTAGTTTCTACACCAGATCGTCACTTAGTTTGTTTTGGAACAGAAACGACAATTGGTACAACATCAACTCAAGATGACATGTACGTTAGATGGTCTTCACAAGAATCATTAACTACTTGGACACCAACTTCAACTAATACTGCTGGAACTCAAAGACTTGCAGATGGTACAAGAATTGTTGGAGCCATAAGAGGTAGAGATGCAATTTACATTTGGACAGATACAGCTTTATTTATTATGAAATTCGTTGGTCCACCATTTACTTTCTCGTTTCAACAAGTTGGAACTAACTGTGGATTAATTGGACAAAACGCAGCCGTTGAGGTTGATGGATCTGCATACTGGATGTCAGAAAATGGTTTCTTTAGATATACTGGACAATTACAATCATTACCATGTTTAGTTGAAGACTATGTTTATGATGGTTTAGCAGATGTACCTAGACAACACATTTATGCAGGTTTAAATAATTTATTTGGTGAAGTTACTTGGTTCTATCCAGGTAGTGGTGCTACAGCTAATTCTAGATCAGTTACATACAATTACATGGATTCAAGCAGCGAGCGGCCTATATGGACCATAAGTTCACTTGCAAGATCTACTTGGGCAGATTCATCTATATTTGGTAAACCACACGGTACTGAATATGATTCTAGTGCTTCAAGTGATGCAACGGTTGGTAATACTGACGGTGTTACAACTTATTTTGAACATGAAACTGGAACCAATCAAATTAAAGCAGGTGCAACAACTGCTATTCAAGCTAGTATAGAATCAGGAGATTTTGATTTAGACCAAAAAGGTTTGGGCGGTGATGGTGAATTTATGATGAAAATAAGAAGAGTAATACCTGACTTTTTAACTCAAACTGGGGATGCAAGAGTTACATTAAACTTAAAGAATTACCCAACAGATGCACAAGCAAGTTCATCTTTAGGACCTTTTACATCTTCAACAACTACAACTAAAATAGACACACGTGCAAGAGCAAGAGCTATATCTTTAAAAGTAGATAATACTGGTAGAACTCAGCACTGGAAATTAGGTACTTTTAGATTAGATATACAACCGGATGGAAGAAGATAATGGCTAGAATAGTACAATCATTAACACAACCAACTAGAGAATACAGTCAACAAGTGCAACAATCGTTTGTTAGAGACGTTGATAGTGTGGTTACAAAATTAAATACATCTTTTCAACAAGATTTGAAAGATGAATCAGAGGCGGAGGCTTTCTTTTTAGCATAATGTCAAATAGTTTCGTAAATAAAAAAGCAGATTTAACTAGTAATAGTGCTACAACACTATATACGGTGCCTTCTTTTTCTACTGCCGTTATTAAATCTATATTAGTATCTGAAGATTCAGGTAATGCTGATACAATTACCGTGACTTTAACTGATACTTCTGATAATGTATTTAGCCTTTTTAAGACAAAATCAATATCGGCAAATGCCACAACAGAGCTGTTATCAGCACCCCTAGTCGCACAGGAGAGCGAAATAATAAAGGTAACTGCAGCTACTGCAAATAGACTACATGTAGTCCTTTCGGCCTTAGAAATTAAGCCTAGAGAAGTTACAACATAGTCTTGATTTACGAGTAAAAAACAAGTAATAATAGAAACTCAGGTGAAATCCCTGCCTTTTAAAATTAATAAACATTATGATAACAAGATCGAAAATGCGAAGACAATTATACAGAGGTGGCGGGATCACCGGATTATATCCAAGAAAAAAATTTGGTTTAGGTAGTGATCTTAAAGATACATTTAGAAAA
>Ga0310344_10003142_pt1 | contig 12335 bp, 7 predicted proteins | sample HC15DNA20200_MG_FD_203801 | JGI IMG/M metagenome (GOLD analysis project Ga0310344, IMG submission 203801) | Marine microbial communities from station ALOHA, North Pacific Subtropical Gyre - HC15-DNA-20-200_MG | ecosystem: Environmental > Aquatic > Marine > Oceanic | place: Pacific Ocean: North... | reverse complement strand
CCTCAAGTCCCTGAACCCTACGTACAAACACGTGCTAACTTACTGAGTACACTCACTCAACTCGATTCTATAGGTGGATCCAAGGTGCAGGTCCGGATTGAAAGATCCTCTCCCTACTCCTCAGCTGCTAGAGAAGCTAGAGAAAAATTCGGGATCACTTCTCGTCAAATTCCTAATCTAAGTAATGCAAGAGCCGGTTTTTCAGACGTATTCCTTGGTATTGCTTTCACTTGTGGAGCCGAAGAAGAAGTACTCCCATTTGTGGACCGAGGCCTATCTGTCGAATATGAACTTGCGCGCAGCATGCGGGTAGTAGCCAATACTGCACGCAAAAAAATCGGGTTAGTCACTACAGAAGCAAAACTTTTCGGTGGATTCGACTTTCAGACTTTCCGCTCATCTCCTGCATGGCCAGTTGTGGAAGAACTGCGGAAGCAATACGAAGTACTGCAAGTAAACCCCACAGGGGACCTTCCCAACGACCTAGATGGATTGGTCATAGCCCTCCCCTCCTCTCTTTCTCAGGAAGAATTAGATGCCATAAAGAAGCCTATCCTAGCGGGCACCCCAACGTTACTGATGGTTGATCCAATGCCAGTCATAAATCTAGGACTTTCTCCTTCCGAACAAGCCGGGGCAAACCAAAATCCATTCATGCGCAACCAAGGCCCTCCGCCTAAACAGAAGGGTGACATACATGCATTCCTTCAGGATATGGGCATAAGCTGGGATAAATCTGCGGTGGTTTGGGATGCCTATAATCCACATCCCGACTTAGAGCACCTTCCAGCAGAAGTTGTATTTATTGGGCGAGGGAATGAGAACGAGGAAGCTTTCAATCCAAACACACCCGCCACTGCAGCACTGCAGGAATTGGTCATGTTATATCCGGGAGCCCTTGCCGAGGCCACTGGAGATGGCTTCGATTTCCAACCACTGGTAAAAACAAGTGTTTTTTCCGGACGGTTCGTCTACCAACAATTAGTGCAGAGGAGCTTTCTGGGCATGTCTCTCAACCGCAATCTCCCACATCGACCCGATGGTGGTGATTACGTAACTGCCGCTTTAATAGAAGGAAACCGGGAAACTGAAATCGCTTCGACTGAGGAAGGAAGCTCTGACGAAAAGACTACCGCAGAACAACAGCTTAAAGTGATTGTTATTGCCGATTTGGATTTCATTTCTGAACAGTTCTTCCGCATTCGTGAGCAGGGACCGCAAAACTTGAATTTCGATAACGTAACCTTCTTCCTTAATAGTATTGATATTCTGGTGGGAGATGAGAGTTTCGTTGCTCTCCGTAACAAGCGAGTTAAACATCGGACTCTAAGACGCTTTGAAGCTCAGACCCAGAGTTTCGTTGCTAACCGTATCCGGGAAGAAAAACAGGCCGAGGCTGATGCAGAAGCGGCTCTAGCTGATGCCCAGCGTCGCCTCGATCAGCGTGTTAATGAGGTACAAAAACGTTCGGATCTAGACGACAGAACAAAACAGATAATGGCACGCAACCTTCAGGAAGTTGAATCTCGTAGGTTCGAGGTTTTAAAAACCAATATAGAGAATGATAAAGAAGCTAAAGTAGCCACCAGTAAAGAAAATATGGAGGAGCAGCTTCGACGGATTCAAAGCACCATCAAAACCTTCGCTGTCTTATTACCACCCATACCTGTTTTCATTATGGGAATCATGATTTTTATTCGAAGACGGAAACGCGAAGAAGAGGGAGAGGCAGTGACACGAATGCTGCGTGATTGAGGGAGTGAAATGAATGAATGAAACTCGCAAGACACTGATTTTCGCGGGAGTAGCAATTGCCCTTCTTCTCTTGGCTTTTGCAACCAGCTCAGGCACCCGAACCCCTGACGAATTCTTTGATCTCGGGGAAGAATTCTTCCCTGAGTTCGAAGACCCCAATAGCGCAACTACCCTGGAAGTAGTGGAATACGAAGAAGATACTGGAGCGGCCCGTCCTTTCAAGGTCACTTTTGAAAAGGGAATATGGACTATCCCTTCGCATCACAACTACCCAGCAGATGGGAAGGACCGACTAGCCCAGACCGCAGCTCGCTTGATTGGATTGAAAAAGGAAGGCTTTCGATCCGGCAACGTCGCTGACCATGAAGCCTTTGGTGTGGTTGACCCCTTGGACGAGACATCCACCAGTTTGTCGGGCCGGGGTGAACGTCTAACTATAAGGGGGGCGTCTGGAGAGATCTTAGCCGACTTGATAGTCGGCAAAAATATAGGTGAAGAAGAAAACATGAATTTCGTCCGGGTCCCCGGACAGAAACGAGTCTATGTCTGCTCCCTTGACTTGGACATCTCAACCAATTTTTCTGACTGGATCGAGACAGATCTTCTGCAGATAGAGAAGGATACTATTGAAACGGTAACTATCCTTGATTATTCGATCAACGAACGAACTCGCCGGGTCGTAGAACGTGACAAACTCATTCTCACAAAGAATGGCGCAGAATGGAAAGCCAATAAGATGCGTTCTCATCAGGAAGTCAATGCTACAAAGATGAGTGACCTGACCAGCTCCCTTGACGAGCTCTCCATCGTAGGAGTGCGCCCGAAGCCTACAGGCCTCTCGCAGTCGCTCACACAGGAGGGAGGAATCAAAATCTCTCAGGAGGCACTCTTATCATTGCAAAGTAAAGGCTATTACTTAACCCGTGAAGGTAATCTCCTATCCAACGAAGGAGAACTCCAGTTGGAAACCTCAAAAGGGATCACCTATGTTCTACGCTTTGGAGAGATACTTTACGGCAGTGATGAGGCCATCAGTACCGCCAGCGACAATGCCAGCAGCCCAGCAAGCGGACCTGGCGAAAACCGTTACCTGTTTATCACAGCTGGATTCAACCAAAATCGATTTCCTGAGCCCAAAAGTCGACCTACCAGTATGGCTTTCCAGGGTAAAACTGAAAATCTAACCGAAGAGGAAAAACGCAATAAAAAATTGCATGAAACTTATGAAGCCTGGAAAACCAAGATAGCCGATGGGGAGAGGATCATTGAGTCTCTTAACGAACGTTTTGCGGCTTGGTACTACGTCATCTCAGGAGATAGCTTCGACAAGATTCACCTCAAACGGCGAGATCTAGTCACTAAAAAAGGCTGATTATTGGTCAATAATTCTCGGAATGGAGAAATAAAATTTTGCCTGCACTTTCTCTGCAGCTGCAATCGATGTACGCTAGTAGAACCTCTCAGGCACAACGCACAATATCTCTACGTCTGAATTGGTGATATATGCACGCGGCTTTCGGACTACTTATCCAACTGCCACTTCTCTTCCAAATGCCAGGCACCCATGACCTGGCCATCCAAGCCATCTCCCTGATCGAGAAACACTGCGAAAGCTGCCATAACTCAAAGCTGGCGAGCGGCGATTTGCAGCTTACTAGTTTAGATGCCGCACTGGAGGGAGGGGAGTCAGGGCCAGCCCTCGTACCTGGAGACGCTAGATCCAGTTTGATGTATAGCCTTGTCAAATCGGGAACAATGCCGTTAATGGAACCGCTCCCGCCTGCCAAGAAAGCACTTCTACGTCGTTGGATTGATCGTGGGGCATTTTGGCCAGACCCTAACACACCCGCAATGCCTGCTGATGCCATTCACGACCGGATTGGTGCACCATCTCAAGACCCCATTCTTCCGATTGCCCCTGAAGGGATTGTTGACTTCGAAAAAGATGTTTTTCCAATCTTCGAGCAACGTTGTCATTCTTGCCACGGACCCAATCAACAGAAAGCAATGTTGCGCCTTGATAACCGAAAAATAGTTTTTCAGGGGGGCAAATCAGGCCCAGCGGTCCTCGCTGGAAAGTCTTCAGAAAGTCTTCTCCTTAAAAAAATTATGGGGATAGAGAGACCGCAGATGCCCCCCACAGGGGAGCATCTAACTGGCCGGGAAATAGGGCTCATCAAGGCTTGGATCGATCAGGGTGCGATCTGGCCTGAAAATGTTGGCGTAGATGCAGGAGTAAAAACTCACTGGGCTTTCACCCGGCCGCTTCAACCCAGTATCCCCGAGATCGCTAGAGGAAGGTGGTCGGCAAACCCAATCGATCGCTTCATCCGCAAAAAGCAGCTAACAGTCGGACTGAGCCCAGTAGAAAGAGCGACTCCACGAGCTCTCGTCCGGCGCCTTCACTACGGACTGATTGGACTACCCCCTACCATAGAGACGGTTGATGCCTTCCAGGAATACTCTCGGGATGATTGGGAGAAAATGGTAGATGGCCTTCTTCAGTCTCCCCGATACGGGGAACGCTGGGCTCGCCACTGGTTGGATGTGGCTCGCTATTCGGAGAGCATCGGTTTTGAGTTCGACCGATTCTATCCCTGGGCATTTCAGTACCGGGACTTCGTGATCCAAGCATTCAACAGTAATATGCCCTACAACACCTTTCTCCAACTCCAGATTGCCGGAGATGAATATGCCCCTAACGACCCAGTAGCTCTAGCTGCAACAGGCTTCGGAGCCGTCGGGCCCTTTCAGGCTAACGGACCAACAGAGGTTGATCACTTTGATGCGGTAGACGACATCCTCGGAGCTACAACCCAAGCTATGCTTGGCTTAACTGTGTCATGTGCTCGATGTCATGATCACAAGTATGATCCGATTTCTCAAAAAGAATATTACCAGATGCTAGCTTTTCTAAAAGGCACCGAAAGAGTCAACCACAGACTTGCTACAGAGAGAGCAGCTCGCTCAAATTTAGCAAAGGCACGATCCCGAAGAGACCGATGGATAAAATTGAAAACGGAGGAATGGAGACGTCAACGGCTAGTGGATAACGATGTCTTAGTTTCTAGCCATACCCCACTCCTCTCGGTTCTGGGGGAAAGTGAGAGCATACGGTTAGCCCCGGCTAATGTCAGCGCTTCTCACTTCGTCAACGATGCGACAGGCAGATCTTATGGACCAGCTATCCGTAGTACTCTTTTTGATCGAGAGCCCATCGAGAATTCTCTAAATGAGAATAGATCGTCTTCAGGAGTTTTCGTTTGGGCCACCCATGCATCGGATAAGGAGTGGGTTCAATATGATTTTCTCGAACCAAAAGAGATCAATTACTCCCGTGTCTATTGGCTTGATGACGAGCTTAACGCAGGTATTACCAGGCTTCCAGAGCAATATTCCCTTGTCTACAGTTCAGGCGGAAAATGGAATCCAATTAAACTTTTGGAGTCCAGCTATACGACCACTAAGGATCAGTTCAATGAGATCCACTTCGAACCAATAAAGACTAGGAGCATCCGGCTTCAGGTGCAAATTAGGCCGGGTTCTTCAGCAGGCATACACGAATGGACAGTAGGCCGTTTTTCCTCCAGAGCTAGAGATTTTTTACAAATTGCAAACACGTTGCAACTAGAAGGGTCTGGCCATCTGAAGAAACAACTACAAGATTTTTTGAGCCAAAATGAATTGGAACACTGGCAAACACTTAATTCAGCCGTGAGGGCTTTGGAATCACAACAGAAGTTTGCTTTTGGTCTCAAAGATGCTGGGTTCGAGTCTCCACAAACCTTTCTATTGGGTAGAGGCAGCCCAAGCCAGCGCCTCAAGGAAGTCGCTCCTCTTTTCCCTTCTATTTTGGTACGTCCAGGAATCTCTTCTCGGAAATGGTTTGAGCTCAATCCGTCCCTTGAAGCCGGAACTAGTTATCGGCGAAGAGCATTTTCTCGGTGGCTAACAGATGCTAAAGACGGAGCAGGCCTCCTGGCGGCTAGAGTCCTAGTCAATCGGGTCTGGAAACATCACATGAGTTCACCCTTGGTCACGTCCGTAGATAACTTCGGACAAGCGGGAGAGTCGCCTACCCACCCAGACCTCCTGGACTGGCTGGCACACGACTTTATTAACAATGGTTGGAACTTGCATAGGCTGCACAGAATGATACTTCTAAGTGAAGCTTATCAGCTCTCAAGTATCCTCAGCTCTGATCAAGTTTCCATTGATCCTGAAAATCGGTGGTATTGGAGACATCAACCGAAACGCATCGAAGCAGAAATCTTGAGGGACTCGATCTTGTCCATCAGCGGAAAATTAAACACCCAGATGTTTGGCCCCAGCATCCGGCCTAGGATTCATTCCGATGCTCTTGCCCACGCTACAAATCCTAGAGTCGCTAAATGGCCAAAAAATATCAAAGACAACGAACAAACCTGGCGCCGCAGCATCTACATCAGACAAAGACGTAGCCTCATCATGCCATTTCTGGAAGTTTTTGATGGCCCGGACGGTCACATCAGCATTGGTAATCGAGAGTCGACTATCATTCCCACCCAATCACTTTACCTACTCAACAGTGAATTCGTCAGAGAGCACAGTCTTTATCTCGCCAAAAAGGCTTACAAAAATACAGGTGGCAATCTGGACGAAACCGTATCTTTCATCTTCAAAACAGCCATAGGAAGGCCTCCTACGTACCAAGAAAAGAAAGAGGCACTGACATTTCTTGTCGAGCAAACAGACTCTTATTCCGAGCGGGAAGAAAAATCTCTATCGGTTTTACATGCTATTCAGGACCTGGCCCAGGCAATGATTTCCCAAGACGAGTTTATCTATATAGAATAGGGTTGGATTGATAATGTCCTGCTGTAGCCCAGATGATTTAAAAACAATAAAATTGAACAGTCGGCGAGACTTCCTTAGGAAAGCTGGCGCCGGGTTCGGGATGTTGGGACTTGCGGGGCTCCACCAACCAACAGCTCTTTTTTCTAAAAATACTGCCTCACTAAACCCTTTAGCACCAAAGCCTGGACACTTTCCTGCCAAAGCAAAGGCTTGCATAAGCTTATTTATGTATGGAGGGCCAAGTGGGATAGACCTATTCGAGCCTAAGCCTATGCTCGAACGTATGGATGGGAAATCTCCCCCTGCAGGACTCAATCCGTTTTTCGGATCCGCGTCAATTGGGCAACTGATGAAATCCCCCTACCGCTTCCAACGCCATGGGAAATCCGGGATGTGGGTGTCTGAGGTTTTTCCACACCTCGCCACCTGTGTTGACGATATTGGTTTTCTGAAAGGATGCTATGTTGAATCCAACAATCACGGACCAGCATTAATGCAGATGAATAGTGGAGTGACTCGTATTGGGCATCCTACTGTTGGATCATGGATGGTGTACGGCCTGGGGAGTGAAAACCAAAACATGCCAGGCTATGTGGTTATGTATGACCACCGGGGCGGCCCGATCAATGGATCTCAGAACTGGGCTTCAGGATTCTTGCCAAGTTACTACCAGGCTACACCACTACGTTCTTCAGGATCGCCTATGCTAAACCTTGCCACTGATCCTCACATGACACGCGAAGAGCAGCGCCGCCAGCTCGATTTAATAAGTAAACTAGGAGATGAGTTCCGTTCCAAACATCCTCAGGATTCAGCTATTCAGTCTCGGATCGAAACACATGAACTAGCATTCCGCATGCAGATGGCTGCTCCGTCAGTCTTGGATATATCAAAAGAGAGCCCAGAAACAAAATCCCTCTACGGCATTGACAAAGAGATTTCTCGCTACTTCGGTATCCAATGCCTGATGGCCAGGCGACTCGTTGAAAAGGGTGTACGATTTATCCAACTGTACTCCTCTGGAGGCAATCAACAGACCAGTTGGGATGCTCATTTTGGGCTTAAAGAGAATCATGATCTACACTGTCCCGAGACCGACCAACCCATTGCTGGACTCATCAAGGATCTCAAAAGGAGAGGCATGTTGGATGAGACCCTGATCGTCTGGGGAGGCGAGTTCGGTCGACTTCCTACCAGCCAAAAGACGGAGCGTGGATCTCAAGGTCGAGATCACAACTCAGAAGGCTTCGCTATGTGGATGGCTGGAGGTGGGATCCAAGGAGGTACTAGCTTCGGCTCTACTGATGAGCTCGGCTGGAAAGCCACCGAAGGAAGAACTTCGGTAAATGACATACACGCCACCATTTTGCACCTTATGGGAATCGACCACGAACGTCTAACATATAACCATAATGGCAGGCCGTATCGGCTCACCGATGTGAGCGGACGGGTAATTAACGAAATTTTAGTGTGAGCACCCAGTAATGAGAATTTGCTGGTACGGGCACGCTGCCTTCATGATTCAGGGCCTCAACGAGCGAGGTCAACAGCGGCGAGTCATTCTAGACCCCTACAACTATCCCGGCTGTGGTGGTTACCTTCCTATCAACGAGGGCGCTGATATTGTTTCGATCAGCCATGACAATCCACGGTACCACTCGGATATCTCGGCGATTAAGGGAAAGTTCAAACTAGCCAAACCTTTAGAATTCATCGGTCAGCAACGCAAAATAGAAGGTGTTACCTTCAGTTCCCATTTGGTATTCGAAAACCTCGAGCGGGAGGGGCCCAATGCTATGGTCCGATTCGACCTGGACAGTATCTCAGTTGCCCATCTGGGAGATCTAGGACATCCTCTGGACGAGGAGGCACTGGAGTTCCTTTCCGGCATCGATATTCTTTTAGCATTGGCAGGGGGACCTCCCACAATAGAACTCACAGACCTTCTAATTCTTATAGAGAAACTGCAACCTGCAATCGTTATTCCTATGCATTTCCGAACTCAAAAAGTGAACCTTAATATCCAACCACTCAAAGACCTGTTAGCACTGTGGCGAGGGGCCGTTTTGCAAACAGAAGACTCCCAATACACAATCGATCGTGCAACGGTTCCCACAGAAACTACGCTGCTGGTATTGGATCACGCCAGATAACCCCCTCTTGGTCAATACTAGAGAAACATCCAATTTCTACGAAGAGGAGCAAAGCTATCCAGAATCCACTCAGCTGTCTATCGCTCATGGCCAGATAAGCTAGACGAGATCATCGACATAATTGAAGCATTAGCCTTTAGACTGCAGCCCCCTTCAAATAAGCTATTGTGAGCGGCCCCTGTGGCAAGACGGCTACTCTGCCCAGCTGACCCGCTCTTGATCGGACCATTTCTCCTATATCCAAGCATGGAGTGAACAATGCCCTCTCAACCTGCTCTTGTGTCAAGCCTTCGCTAAAGACACATACTTCAGCATGTTCTTGGATCATAGCTTGGATTTGCACCTGCCATTGATCCTGTGCATGAAATCCTGGACTATTGACCATCTCCAAAATCCGTCTGGGAGATCCAGCCTTACTTAAAAGCTCAGCATATCGCCCATGATCGGGAAGCCCATCTGCACAAGCAGCAACCATTAGGATGGTACCTCCTTGCTTGACGATTTGGCGAGCCGCACTCATTCCTTTCACACACTGATATAAATTCTGATCCAGAGGGTAGCCACTATTGGTTGTTATAACCAAATCAAAAGAGTCTTCTACAGAAACCATAGCACTACGCTTAACAAAATCGCATCCGGCACGGTGTGCCGCACGAAGATCTCCTGCAAATACTCCGGTAATTTCACGTCTCTCATTCAGGGTAACGTTTAAAAGAAATGTAGGTTGGGTTAGGATCGCCGCTTCTAACATTTCTTCCCATATAGGATTGCCTTCCGTTATGCCCCAAGTGGCATTCTGACTCCCAATCATAGACGCTGAGTGGTTAGTTAAAACACTTTCTGCACCTGCTATGGCTGGTAGAACTCCCTTCGGGCCGCCGCTAAAACCAGCGAAAAAATGAGGTTCGATGAAGCCCGTTAGGATTCGAACATCGGCTTCCATATAAGTACGGTTAACTCTCAGGGTGGATCCGAAAGAAGTACTGCCTAACTGAACCAGATTGGCATCGTCATACGCATCGTGTTGAAGGCAACGATACCCATCAACAATAGAATCTCCCAACATTTCTCGCAGTTCTATATCAGTTTGCGGACGATGTGTGCCCAAAGCATTCAGAAGGGTTATGTCATGAGAATGTACACCCTCTGATTCGAGTAATTCAATAAGGACTGGAAGGATGCGATCATTAGGAGTGGCGCGGGTGATGTCACTGTGCACAATGACGACTTTATCTCCAGCCTTTACCTTGCTGGGAAGAGGCCTATCCTGGATAGGATCCAACATGCTATTTCTAAGGGACCTCACCTCGTCTTTCAGGCCAGGAGTTGGGTGTGATTCGAGCAGTACGGATTGATCGGGGAGTTCTACTTCCAAGCCATGGTGGCCATAAGCAAGCCGAATCTTCATAAAAACTCATCTCCCTAGGCTAGTATGAGATATCCTTCCAAGCACCATCTCGGGCTGACTCTAGGACAGCGTCACATACGATTTGAGTGTTGAGACCATCCCTGAAATCGGGGCATCGCTTTTCGCCGGCTTCTAATCCCTTGAGAAAATCAGCAACAGCATTGATAAAAGTGTGCTCGTATCCAATGGAACATCCCGGCACCCACCAGTTGTTCATATAAGGATGATCTGAGTCCCATACTTGCACATTTCTCCAGCCGCGCACCTCCGTGTCATCCTCATGGGAAAAGACTGAGAGTTCGTGTGCATCCTCAAGATCGAACTGAATGGAACCCTTCTCGCCGTTCATTTCTAGTGTATTCTGATTCTTGCGACCCCGAGCATAACGGGTAGATTCAAAGGTTCCCAGGGCTCCATTCTCAAAGCGTGCCAGGAAGGCACAGGCATCATCTATCCCAACCGGAGCTAGACTTTCCGGCTTTCCTTGAATAGGGCGTTCCTTTATGAAAGTTTCCGTCATCCCAACGACTGAAGAGATAGGACCATTTAACCACATAGATAGGTCAATAGAATGGGCCAAAAGATCACCTGTGACACCACTGCCTGCAACTTCACTATCCAGCCTCCAGAGAGTTGCGCCCCCCTGTGGCACTTCTGGGTTGATAGTCCAATCCTGCAGATATTTGGCTCGATAATGGAACACTTTCCCCACTCTGCCTTGGTCAACGATTCTTTTAGCCAGAGCCAATGCAGGCACACGACGATAGTTGAACCAAACCATGTTTACGACGCCCATCTTCTCAACCGCTTTGGCCATCTCTTGGGCTTCACTGGCGCTCATAGCCAAGGGCTTCTCACAAGCGATCATTTTGCCAGCCTCAACCGCGGCCATAGCTATCTCGTAATGGGTATTGTTGGGCGAACAAATATCCACTATGTCAATGTCTTTGCGAGTTATTAAGTTCTTCCAATCTGTCTCTACTTCTTGCCAGCCCCAACGATTTGCAAAGGGTTCAATTTCGTCCCGCTTGCGACCGCAAACCACTTTCATCACGGGCTCGTAGTCAAGATCAAAGAATTGATTAACTTTTCTATAAGCGTTGGAATGGGCCCGCCCCATAAACCCATATCCTATCAATGCTACGTTGAGCTTCTTTTTCATGGACATGGCTCCTTAAAAATTGAACCCTCCCAGTAACTGCTTTCTGAACAAGGAAGAATCATTGTCCTGCACATATACTTTCGAAGTACTTACTCCGAAGATTTCCACATTTGATGGACGAATGGGAATCCTTCTTCATACACTTGCTCTGGCGCCTCGAAAAAGGTTCTCCATATTTTAATAGCATTGGCGAAATCCTGTGCCATCCTTGAAAACGCTTCTATTACCAACCAGCGGTCATATCCGATTTCCCTTAAAGCTCGAAAGGACTTTTCCCAGTGGACCTGTCCACGTCCTGGAGTTCCTCTGTCACTCTCACTAATGTGGACATGATTAATATAAGGTGCAGAAGTTTTGATAACATCTACAACATCTTTTTCCTCGATGTGAGCATGATGAGTATCGTAAAGAATCCCTACCGAAGGATGCCCAATACGGTGCACTAGTTCACAAGCTTGAGCAGCAGTGTTCATCAGATAGCACTCAAACCGGTTTAAATGTTCAATCGATAATTCTACCCCTACATTACCAGCATAGTCGGCCACATTACCCAAGACTTCTATACATCGGCTCAACTCATCCTTTGTGGGAGGCATGCCCGAGAAAACAGCATGGGGGGAGTGGAACGGCCCACACAAAATTTTACTACCTAAACGTACTGACGTATCGACGGCCCACCTGAGACGGTCCTCAGCAGCTTGCCTGATCTTGGGATCAGAACTTACAGGACTGGCCTCGGAATTGACGGTTGTGACAGTTGTGACTTCCAGACCCAGATCCTGCAAACATTGTGCGACCTCACCATAGTTGTCAGGGTTCCCAGGATCTATGGGAAGCTCAACCCCATCGAATCCTATTTGCTTCAAATTTTTGAAGATGGGGAAATGCTCGGACGTCACATAAGTCGTCCAGAGAAGCAGATTCATTCCTAGTTTCATTGGGCTTCTTCGCTCCTATTAATTCTATCCATTGATTACTTGATCAACTGAGCTCACCTTAGCAGATCAACAGTCGGGGTTGA
>Ga0310344_10003141_pt1 | contig 12337 bp, 9 predicted proteins | sample HC15DNA20200_MG_FD_203801 | JGI IMG/M metagenome (GOLD analysis project Ga0310344, IMG submission 203801) | Marine microbial communities from station ALOHA, North Pacific Subtropical Gyre - HC15-DNA-20-200_MG | ecosystem: Environmental > Aquatic > Marine > Oceanic | place: Pacific Ocean: North... | reverse complement strand
TCGGTCTGGATAATCTCGTTAACATGCCGATCGAATTCCCAATCAAAGAAGATGTTCGTCGCCATGCAATGGAACCGAGGGTTATCAACCTGGTGTTCCGCGCCTTCAACAGCCTCGCGTCCAGCAGCCGTCAAATCAAGTCCGGCTACTACAGCGCCCATCCCCATTCCACGGCCCATACCCATTCCTGACAGGCCAGCCCCACCCTGCGGAGCGCGCTGCGGCGCAGCCCAAGTACCTGAAAGATCAAGCTTGCCATCAACAAGCCGATCCGCGCCTGATATTGGCGCGTCAAGTACCCGGCGCTGATCATAGCGCTGCAGTGTGCTGCCATCAGCGAGGACTACCGTACGTAGTGCGCAGGCATATTCCTCTCTACTACCTAGGTCACCATTGACCGTAATCTCACCACCAATCGGGAAAAGATCCTCTGTCCATCCAGCGCGCCTCAGCAGAGAACCCGCTTGCAACTCGCATCGCCATGGAACAACCGATCCGCTGTCATCCTTTACGTCAAAGTAAACATAGCCGTGAGGATTAACATAGCGCACATCGGTGACAACACCTGTAACCTCCACTGGCTGCGACGAATCGAATTGTCCAGGACCATGGTGGGCACCCGCGATACTGCAAACGGCCAGAAAAACCATGCAGGATGAAAATCTCATTGGGAACACCTCAGAGCACACTGATCCGGGCAAAGGGCGACTAACTCGGTGCCGAAAAGACGGCACTGTCAAAATTCGCCGCCAGAGGATCAACCCTGAGACATATCTATCCATCCCTGGCTAACATCAATAACCGTTATTACGGGAGATCTGCGCCTTGATGTATTCCTCGACTTCAGGTGTAACCGCAGCGGTCGCATTGAGTATTTCTGTTGCACGCTCGTGGCTAACCACCTCCGGTGCATAACTCAGAATTCTCCGAGCTTCTTCCTGAAATGCTAACGACTCCATCATCGGTGCGAGAACCGCTCTGAATATCTCAACAGCTTCGGCGTTCATGCGCGGCGGACCGAGAAAAACATGCTGCATTGTTTGATCAATCTCAATCATCGTTCGGATCGCATCCCAGTTTGGACCAGAAGGCGGCTCTCCGTGGATCTGTTCGTAGAGTTCGTTAACGGTCGGGATATCCGGAACGAGAGCGCTCTTGACGAGTTGCCCATCAGCCGTTAGCTGTGGAAGGCTGAACAGCGGTGCATTGAGATCCTGCTGATCCAGCAAAGGTACCGCTTCATTTAGATAGGCATGGGCTGCATCCGTCGCCATGTTGACCTCACCGCTGAGCACGGCCGCACGGATTCTCCCGCTACCCGGATAGCCGCCAACAAAATGATAGGTCGCTCCAATGAGATCTAGTCCCATCGTGCTCGCAATCATTCGGCCATGTTCGGCGGAAATCCCGCCGAAGATTAGTCCCTCCGCACGTAGAACATCACCAGGCGTCTGGATACCACCGTCTAACATATCTTTACGAGCGTAGGTCACCAGCGGAGCTAACTGCGCGCCACCAAGTACCGTGAACTGAGAATATTTAAAGGAATGGCCGGGAAATTCGAGTAATTCGCCAAGGGACGAACGGGGGCCATAATAGACGGTCGTGCCATCCTTCGGTGCCTTCAGTAATACATAAATGTGCGCCGACATCATCGACGCGCCTGGCATGTTCTGTACGATAACAGTCGGATTACCCTCTAGGTTCATTTCGAGGTGCTTAGCCATGAGCCGACCTACGGTCGTGCCACCGGCAGACGCGTCGAGCCCCATGATCAAGGTAATGTTCTCACCTTCGTAGAAACCCTGTGCTTGGGCAGACTCCGATAAGGAACCAATACCGACAACAAGCGCCAGCGCAAATATCCTAAATGACGAGAACCACCCCGTCGATTGCGGTTTTTCTATTTTCAGCATGTCTACGATTGTCCCCCAAGAACTAAGCTCATCACAAGTCTATGCCAACACAGAACCCGAAAAGATCAAACTCCCCACAAAGTTCGCACGGCGATCCTGGTAAAAAAAACCATCACACCTAATAAAACAACCGCAGTAATCGGCCTATTCCTAAACTGCTTACCAACCCAGGCAGACCGACCGTTGAATACTAGAAGCGCTAGCGCAAGAAATGGAAAAAACAACGCGCCCGAAATAGTGTAGAGTTTTTGAACCTGCTGAAACCCCATGAACAATCCAAGCATCGGTACGATTGCCAGAACCACGAGGTACGATCTATAAGGTAGTGCCTTCGTATCGACGCTCTCCACATGCCGTGCCCGACGATCACCTCGAACCAAACCCCAACAGTCCGCAAACAAGTAAGGGACCGCCTGCCATACTCCTAACAAGCTGCTAAATACCGTGCCCCAGGCACCAAGTAGAAACATCCATTTACCGAAAGAGCCGATGGGTTCCTCGAGCCGCTCCGCTAAGTTGACGAGCAATGTGGCGCCCGTACCTTCTATCTGAATATTGCTACCGACAATCACCATGGCGATGCCGAATAACGCCGTCATTAAGTAGCCAACACCGAGATCTATACGACAAATCCAAATATCGCTAGTTTCTGTACGTTTTTCCTCGCGCATCCAGTAGCCATAAGAAAGAACCGTCAAGGTACCACCTACACCACCAATAAGAGCCACTGTCCAGGTCAAACTATCGCCTCGCAAGTCACCGAGATTAGGGAGTAACAACCCACGCAATACCTCACCTGTTCCGGGCCATAGCGCTATTGCGGTCCACACTACCGTCACAAACATAACTCCGATACAGACCCTCATGACTTTCTCAAATAGCCGGTAACCTCCGCGGATGACTAGACCCAAACCGACAAGACTCGAGAGGATTCCGAAGAAAATTTTGCCATGCGTCGCGTCTTCAAAAACCGGAAAGACAGCGTGCATTGCGACACCGCAAGCGCTGATCTGTGCCGACCCCACAAAAAATGACCAAAGCGCTAGATAGGGCAGAAAGGCCCAAATTATTCCTGGACCGAGGCGATTCTTAAGACCTTCAAGGAAGCTTTCGCCAGTAGTAAGCTGCCAGCGCGCCAAACCCTCCGTCACGACGAACTTCATAAACGCGCCTAAGAGAACAGCCCAAAGTATCGTCGTACCAACAATGCTACCGACGAAAGATCCTGTCGCAAGATCACCGCCACCAACTCCAGTAGCGGCTAGAAGAAGACCTGGCCCTATTGCGACAAGAGTCAGCCTAGTGGGATTTTTCTTCGATGTGCTCAGCTTAATCTCGAGCCTTTAGAGCATGAAACCTAAAGGCCTGTACCAACATTAGCATCTTCCGACTCGATTTCGAGCCCAGATGCCTTTGCTTGCTCGTGCAATAGTATTGAGAAATCGCAATCCGTGTGACCGGCGTCGATGGAACGCTGGACCATATCACGCGTAATGGAAGCGACCGGCAGCGGAACTTCCAGCGCCTCACCTGCCTTTAGACCTAGATCTAGATCTTTACGCAGCAGAATAGGTGTGAAGGTCGGCGTGAGATCCAGGTTAACGAACGACGGTGTCTTATACTGCGAAAACATTGAGCCCATGACGCTATTGTTGATGAAATCAAGAGTGTCTTGACGCGCAACACCACCTTTCTCTGCAAGTACAACAATCTCAGCAAGGCATTGCGTATAGACGCCGAGCAAAACGTTGTGGCAAATTTTGATCATTCGCGCGAGCTCACCCTCGCCGACGTAGGTAACGCCGCGACCGACCTGATTGAGATACGGCTCCGCCATATCAAAAGCCGCACGTGGACCCGATGTCACAATCGTGAGCTTTCCTGCCTTAACAACCTTACCGTTACCGCTCACCGGCGACGCAAGCATATCTACACCAACCGCTGCAGCACGAGCGCGAACATCACTCGACGCTTCCTCTGAAACACTGGAACAATCAATAATCAGTTTAGGTTTAGCATTACCGGTTAAGACGCCATTCTCGCCGAACGTAACGTCAAGCAAATCTTCTGATGCCGAGACCATCGTAAATACGATATCGCGATCCGCTAGGTCTTTAGGCGTATCGACGATCGTGCCACCTGACTCTGCGAGAGGTTCTGCTTTACTACGAGTACGGTTATAAATAGAAACGTCGCAGCCGGCGTCGAGCAGGCGTTTCGCCATTGGAAAACCCATCCGTCCCGCTCCGATCCAACCTACCGTATTATCTATTAGATTTGCCACTTATCCTGCTCCAAATGCTTGTTTTAAAAGAATGCAATCGTTAACTAAGCCATCACCTACCAGGTAACGGCAATATATTTCTTCTCCATATATTCCATCATACCTTCGTGCGAACCCTCACGGCCAAGACCACTTTGCTTCGAGCCTCCGAATGGCGCTGCTGGATCAGAAACTAAACCGCGATTCAGGCCAATCATGCCGGCATCCAATCGCTCGGAAATCGCCATACCGCGACCAACATTTTGCGTATATAAATAAGAGACGAGACCATACTCAGTATCATTAGCCAGATGGATAGCTTCATCGTCATCGCTAAACGAGACGATTGGGGCAACTGGACCAAACACTTCCTCACGAAGAATATTAGCTTCAGCCGGCACGTTCCCAAGCACGGTCGGCGGATAGTAATAACCTTTGCGATCCAAAGGCGCACCTCCGGTCAGAACCTCTGAGCCCTTTCTAGTAGCGTCTTGCACTAGCGTGTCAATGTCCTTGATGGCCCATTCGTTGATCATAGGCCCTAACTGCACGCCTGGTTCGAAACCTGCCCCAACTTTGAACGCCTCCATGGCTGCCGAAAACTTGTCGGCAAACTCAGCGTAAACGCTCTTGTGCGCATAAAAACGATTCGCTGCAGTACAAGCCTCACCGCCATTACGCATTTTTGCAATCATCGCCCCCGCAACCGCAGAATCGACATCTGCATCATCGAAGACGAGAAACGGCGCGTTACCACCAAGCTCCATCGAACAGTTCACAATGCAATCAGCCGCCTCTTTCAGTAAGCCACGGCCAACTTCGGTAGAACCAGTGAACGATAGCTTGCGCACAGCAGGATGGTGTAGCATCGCGCTCACAACTTCTCCAGAACGGCGCGACGGAATAACGTTCATAACACCCGGCGGAACCCCAGCTTCGCTTAAAATATCAGCAACAAGCAATGCGGTAAGCGGCGTATCGGAGGCAGGCTTGAGAATCACCGGGCAACCGGCGGCAATGGCCGGCGCAATCTTACGTGTCGCCATTGCGGCAGGATAGTTCCACGGCGTGACCAACACACTGACGCCGATCGGCTGCTGTAGGACGACAATCTTGTTACCACCCACGGGGGACTCTAGAATCTCACCGTAGTTTCGGACGGCCTCCTCCGAGTACCAGCGAAAAAACTCAATAGCGTAACTCGCTTCACCGACTGCATCTGGCATCGCCTTACCGTTCTCGCGAACGATATATTCGACAATGTCATCCTTACGACTGACTAAAAGCTCCCAGCACTTCCTAAGAATTTCAGCACGTTCGCGCGGCGCACGCAGCGCCCATTCTTTTCCTGCCGCATCCGCTATCTCGACGGCATCGATGACGTCGTCAACTGTAGCACTTGAAACCTCGGCGATCGATTCCTCCGTCGAAGGGTCGATGATAGGAAACGTTGCACCATCTGATGCTGAACGCCATTGCCCTCCGATGAATAGTTATGTCTGCATCATTAATTACTCAGTTAAATAATTGGGTTCGCCACAACAAGGCTCTGCTAGACCAGACATGCCGAGATGAATATCGCACAAATTCGGTAGCGCCGTTATTTCTGCTACTTGCTTCCATAACACTATTCTGACCGTACGTTGCCATTAATACTCGTTAGCGATAAAGAGCTCTTGAGCGGGGAACAACGTGATGACCCGGCAACCATCTGGTGTCACAACAACTTCCTCTTCTATACGCGCGGCTCCGTTGCCGTCCGCAGCCGGGCAGTAGGTCTCAAGCGCGAATACCATGCCTTCCTTTATCTCAAACGGATTATCCAGCGACACGAGGCGGCTGATGATTGGACGTTCGTGCAGCGCTAGGCCCAGACCATGCCCAAACTGCAAACCAAACGCCTCCATTTCGTTCGCGAATCCGAATTCCGGCGCCTCCGGCCAGAGCTTAGCGATCTGGTCAGTCGTCGTACCTGGCTTCACAATATCTATTGCAGCATCTATCCACTCTCGCGCCCGCCGATAAGCGTCTTGTTGAGCAGGCGTCGATGACCCTACGTTAAGCGTACGGTAGTAACAGGTGCGATAACCCATATACGACTGGATAACGTCAAAAAACGCCTGGTCACCAGGACGGTACATCCGGTCAGTAAAGTTGTGCGGATGCGGGCTACATCGCTCACCAGAAACGGCGTTGATTGCCTCCACATCATCGGACCCTGCCTCATAAAGTTGCTTGTTCGCGAGAGCAACCATTTCATTCTCACGTGCTCCGGGCTTTAGGGCCTCCGCGATAACCTGATAAGTGCCATCAACCATAGAAGCCGCTGAGTTAAGCAACATGATCTCGTCCATGCTCTTTATCTGCCGCGCATCGAGCATGACCTGCTGCCCATCACGCACATCGATACCGGCCGCCTTGAGCGCAAACATCATTGGTGGCTCGCAAATATCAACGCCGACTGGCATATCAGCAACACCTTCAACCTTCAACAGCTGAGCTATCTCTTCGGCAGCTGATTTGAAAAGCCCGGCTTCTTCCGCGACTGCACCACGCAAACCAAGCATACCCGCTTTGCACCGAGACGGCTCAAGCCACGGAGAAAACAATCGATGATGCGTGGCTGCAGAACCGAAATCCCACAGGTAAGGCTCAGCCGTGCCCGTAAGTAACGCGTAGCGACAAACCTTGTCCCGAGCCCATTCGCCAATAACACTACCGGTGATGTAGCGGATATTATTGTTGTCGAAGCACAGCACCGCTCCAATATCCGAGTTCGCTATTGCCGCCCGAGTCCGCGCTATTCGGTAACGTCGCAGACGGTCGAAATTAACGCGCTCTTCAAAATCGACATTCATTCGGCCCGGCGAAGCGATCGGCCGATCCCAGTTCCAATTTGTAGCTATGTCGTTAGAAATGGACATTTTAGGCTGTCTCCGAAGTAGGCAATTCTTAAAAACAAAAGGTTAATGTCGGTGCGAACCATGAGAGTGCCCCCCGTGTCTCGACCTCAGCGCAGCAGCTGGTCGACCAGTGACCTGCGCAAGTGCAGCTGTACTACATCCGCATGGTGTCGCACCAGCGAGGTCCTTGTTTACTACAGTGCTGCGACGAAGTGGCTTACCCTTAATTCCTTGACCACCAGTAATGATCCGCCGGACAGGATCACCCGTCTCAGGGTGAACGCGCAGCGGTTCGTCCATCATGCGTTGAGTAACTTCAAAACGCGCGGGCAGCGAGCCATCGGCAGGTATAGACTCATATATATAGGTTGGCATACGGTCAGTTTATCCAGGCTTATGGGATCCTTTGTACTACCAATTATGATAACTACAAAGGCTCAACGACAACAAAAGATAACATTAATGAATGGAGCTGATGGCGGCGGTATTCTAGCCTAAACAAGGCTAAATGACCGCGGCGCGCAAACAATAGGACGCGGCCGTTAATATAAACTCAAGTATTGAGCGTGCTCGACAAGCAATCTACACTAGCAACAACTCCTAGATAAAATAGAAAAATAAAACACCCTTAATGGTCCAGGGTAAAACTTACACCCCGACAACCGGCTTTTAAATCCCTGGGGCACTATGTGGACGATACTGATCATCCTTGCGCACCGAGGACAGGCCCATGGCAAACTTTACATTAAACGGACAAACAGTCGATGTTCCCGCAGATCCTAATACACCACTGCTCTGGGTCATCAGAGAGCATTTAAAATATACGGGGACTAAGTTCGGTTGCGGGGTCGGCCAATGTGGCGCTTGTACCGTCCATATCAATGGCTCAGCAACATACTCCTGCCTGACACCGGTCGCCGCGATTGAGGGCGCCGATGTTACTACAATCGAAGGCCTCTCCGAAGACGGCTCGCACCCTCTGCAGAAAGCATGGGTCGCAGAGGAAGTCTCTCAGTGCGGCTACTGCCAGTCTGGGCAAATTATGCGAGCCGCCGACCTACTAGCTAACAACCCAGACCCGAGTCGTGAAGAGATCATCGCGCATATGAGTACGAATATATGCCGCTGCGGCACCTATAACCGGATTATCAGTGCCATTCAACGCGTCGCGCGGGAGGCCGGAGATGACTAAGCAGACATACACGACGGAACTAGCCTCTAATCGCCGAGAATTCCTTCAGGGCCTCAGTGGACTAACCATAGTCATCGGCTCTACGGGGCTGATTACAGCTTGTAGCACCGCAGAGGCTCAGCAGATTGCGCGGGCCGGGGGCACTGACCTGACCGCGAATATTTGGGTAACAATCGGCACTAACGACATCGTCACCATCCAGTATCCCGGAACCGAGATGGGCCAAGGCACATCGACTTCTCTACCGCTTGTGCTCGCTGACGAACTCGATGCTGACTGGGACAAGGTTGTCGTCGAGACGGTTACGTTTCACGACGAAGCCTACGGTAATCCATTTTTCTTCAACATGCTCTATACGGCCGGAAGCCTAACCGTACAAGCTTACTTCGATCGTTTCCGTTTAGCGGGTGCACAAACGCGGCGATTACTTGTTGAGTCAGCGGCAACGCACTGGGGCGTTCCGCTCACCGAACTCGAGACCGAACCGAGCGTAGTCGTTCATCCTGCCTCTGGGCAGCAACTGAGTTACGGCGAGATCGCGAACTTCACCGAAGTACCGGAGACGCTTCCTGAGATTGCTGATGAAGAACTCAAAGCCTACGGTGCACACCGCTATCTCGGTAGCGATATTCCGCGCCGGGACATGCCAAGTAAAGCAGATGGGAGTGCCGAATTCGGTATCGATGTACAGGTACCAAACATGGTCTATGCCTCCGTGCTACGCGCACCTGTTGAAGGCGAAAGTGCGCTCGAAGTGGACGACAATACCGCGCGTAGCATCGCCGGAGTAATAGACGTACTAGTGGTTCCCGAAGGTGTCGCTGTGGTTGCTGAAACCTACGAGGCCAGCAAGTGGGGCAAAGAGGCTCTTCAGGTTACCTGGAGCGAGGATTCTTCTTTCCGCGATGCAAACCTGGAAACAGATCTCGATGAATCGCTACGCCGCGCCGAGGATATGAGTCTAAGTGGCGCGGCATGGCGCTCAGTGGGTGATATCACTGAACCCTTCGCCACGGCAGCTCAAGTAATGGAAGCGACTTATCTCAGCGACCCGGCATATCACGCGCAGATGGAGCCAATGAACGCGACCGCGCATGTGACGGAGAACGGTAAGGCGGCAGAACTTTGGGTTAGTACGCAAACGCAGAGCTTGTCAATCCTGGGTGCCTCGGAGTTTCTTGAAACGACACCCGATAAGATTACCTTGCACCCAATGTTTATAGGTGGTGGCTTCGGTCGGCGGGGTCTTCGGAGACAAAAATATGCCGAAGACGCGATGTATATTTCTCGTGCGATAGGCCTACCGGTAAAAGTTATCTGGACACGCGAAGAAGACGTCAAGACCTGCGCTTTTCGCAATGCTGCAGCGCAACTCATGCGCGCAGCATTCGATTCGGATGGTAATTTGACTGGGTGGCACCATCGGGTCGCGGCGCCGCGAGTGCTAGAGTACATGAACCCGCCGCGCTGGGAAAAGTCGAACGGCCGGGATGTCATTGCAATGCTCGGAAGTGAAAGTTCACGTTACGACATTCCGAATTTTCTCGCAGAGCATATAGAGACAGAAAGACGCTCCCGAGTCGGCGCATGGCGTGGCGTTGGGACAAGCTATACGAAGTTCGCAGCAGAATCTTTTATCGACGAGCTCGCCATAGCTAGAGGAATAGACTCGTTAGAATTCCGGCAGAATCTGTGCCACAACAATCCACGCGCGTTGAATATACTTGCAACTGTAGCTGAAATGGCAGATTGGTCACGGCCACGGGACAACACAGCACTCGGTTTATCGCTAGCCGGTTATAGCCGCACTTTTGGTGGCGGTATCGCTGAAGTATCGGTAGATCGGACTACCGGAATAATCACAGTCCACAATTTTTGGCTGGCCGCTGATGCAGGTTACCTGTTGCAACCGTCAAACTCGCAAGCGCAGCTCGAAGGCAACGTTGTGTTTGGCATTAGCAATACGCTTAAGGAACGCCTGAACATTCAGGACGGCGTAGTCCAACAGTCCAACTACTACGACTACCAGGTAATGCGCATGAACGAAATGCCGAATATCGAAGTTCGCGCAATATCAACCAATAACCCGCCGACGGGGATGGGCGAAATCGGCCTCGGATCGGTTAGCGGTGCGATCGCGAATGCTGTCTTTGCCGCAACAGGCGCACGAGTCAGACACCTGCCACTGACGCCCGAACGAGTACTCGCTGCAATGACAACCTAAGCAGATTATACAAATGAAACCGATCTTTGTTCGTGTAATGCTTTAACAACCGCTTCAGAAACGAACAACAACTCGATCTCCTTCACAATTCTCTGAAGACGGTCACCTCTCTACAATGATATAGGTTCAACCAAGGACATTGGGGTGCAGCCTGTTTGCAGCTCTTCTACGACGACCAGGCCCCGTATATGAGTCTTATCGCTATAATGAACATTAGCAGACGAATGACCCGAGAAAAAACTTCCGGCTCAATTACATTGCGAAGCTTTGAACCTAGCGGCACAAACACAATTGCAGGAATCACGGCTACAATACTCTCCGTGAGCTGCTCCAATGAATATGCCTGCAACAAAATCATCACGATGAAGTGTGTTCCCGAGAGAACCGAAAACACGGTAGCAACCGTAAACACGTAACCTCGTGGCGACAAGTTAAGTCCATCAACGAAGGGTACGAGCACCGGCGCGGAAATTCCCGTAGCCGCCTGCATTACGCCAGCCCCAAAACCGACTGCGGGCGCAACGCGTCTTCGTGTGCCGCTAGCGAACTTCATTGTCGGGTTAAACAACCGCCATATAAGATATACCAATATCCAAATCGCTAACCCAGTTGCGAGTAGTCGCTCACTCGCGAAATAGAGTACGCCAGCACCTAGCAGAATACCGGGAAGACTCGGGAGCAAGACGCGCCGCAGTTCTGGTACGTCTTTACGACAGTCACGCAATGACCACGATAACCAAATATTCAACACGAGCACGGGCACGATCATGATCATCACCGCACGCTCTACACCCAGGAATCCGGCGAGCACTGGTACGGCTACCATCGGCAATCCGAGACCAGTTAACCCTTTAACCATACCGCCTGCAGCAAGAGCAACAGCGATGACGAAAAACTCCTGCCAGACTAATTCAGGCATCTAAAGCTCCTCAGACATCCGCAACCGACAACTGAAATGCGATGGTTTTGGTAGAAGGTGTGACCGCAACGAAGGCTTACGGTACCGGCCAGCTAGGAACAGGCTAAACTGGGGCATTAACTCTGGAACTTGATCGCTCTAAATAAGTTAAGGATAATTCTATGCAACCGTTTGCAGAAATGCGAGACACTCGTTAACAGAGCGCAGATAAGTTGTCTAGAAGTGCAAACTCATTTAGCCGAGAAGCTTTCTAGCGGGCAGACAGTGCTATATTCTTAATCTAATTGTTAAAGCTACACTATCGGTAGGGGAGCTGACTGAAACCATGGCAGCTTCCCCTTCACCGCACCTGAAAATAGCGAGAGGTTAAAGCAGTGAAAAATTATATAAAAACTGTTTTTAGTAGTCTGTCCGCGCGTCGAGCGTTGATCTTGACGGCCACTGCGGTGGCCTTGTTCGGCTGCACTGGAAGTGACGATGGCGGCTCAACCACAGAGGAACAAGCCTATCTGATCAAGTTCCCACATGTAACGGCACCCGGCACGCCGAAAGGCCAAACGGCCCAACGTTTTAAAGAGCATGCTGAAGCGCGATTTCCTGGCCGCGTCATCGTAGAAGTCTATCCGTCTAGCCAACTCATGAATGACGACGACTCCCTTGAGGCACTCGCATTCGGCGAAATTCAGATGATCGCCGTCTCGCTATCTAAGTTTGACCGCCTAACCCATGCCTTTCAGGTCTTCGATCTACCGTTCCTCTTTCCAAGTCTAGAAGCTGTAGAGACCTTTCAGCTCGGTCCGGCAGGAGAAACGCTACTTGATGAACTTACCGACCGAGGCTTTCTCGGCCTCGCGTTTTGGCACAACGGCATGAAGCAGTTCTCAGCACCCCGTCCCTTGCTCGTCCCCGATGACGCGGAC
>Ga0310344_10003140_pt1 | contig 12339 bp, 9 predicted proteins | sample HC15DNA20200_MG_FD_203801 | JGI IMG/M metagenome (GOLD analysis project Ga0310344, IMG submission 203801) | Marine microbial communities from station ALOHA, North Pacific Subtropical Gyre - HC15-DNA-20-200_MG | ecosystem: Environmental > Aquatic > Marine > Oceanic | place: Pacific Ocean: North... | reverse complement strand
CGCGAATCGATCCGACGCGGTATGCCGCACCTTTCCTCAACGCGTTGGTCCGTTGCCGAAGAAACCGCCCACTGCGTATTTGCGCGACGGCCAGCTCTTCTTCGATACCATCGTGTTCACACCGGAAGCGTTGCGGCACCTGATTGCCGAGACGGGGCCCGGTCAAGTCATGATCGGAACCGACTATCCGTTTCCCTGGACGAGCACCGAGGTCGAGCTTGTGCTCAGCACCCCGGATCTGAGCGATGACGATCGCATTGCAATACTCGGCGGTACCGCGGCGAAGCTGCTCGGGCTGGACGCATGAGTCCACTGGCCTCGACCGGGCTGGTTTGACCGAGCTCGCACCGACGCCTACGCTGCCAGCATCGGCAGGTTGATACCCGCGTTGCCGAGCACAACGGGCGCGGTGCAGGAGAAGCAACGATGAATGACCTAATAGTGCGTGGGGCAACTGTGGTCGACGGGCTGGCGAGCGAGCCGAAACGGGCGGATGTCGCTGTCAAGGATGGACGGATTGCCGAGATTGGTGAGGTGAACGCCGCCGCGGCGCGGGAAGTGGACGCGGAAGGCCTCGTGCTGGCACCGGGGTTCGTCGACTTGCACACGCACTACGATGCGCAAGCGACCTGGGATCCAACGTTGTCGCCTTCGCCTTCGCTCGGCGTCACTACGACCGTCATGGGGAATTGCGGCTTCGGTATTACTCCTGCCCCCCCGAGCGTTCGAGATCTCATCATTCGTAACCTCTCGGTTGTCGAGGGAATGGATCTCGACGCGCTTCGCGCTGGGATCCGTTGGGAGTTCGAATCGTTCGGACAGTACATGAATGCGCTGCGCTCGAGCGGTGTCTATCCGAACGTTGCGGTACTTGCGGGTCACTCTGTGATACGGACTGCGGTTATGGGCGAAGCAGCGTCGGAGCGAGCACAAGCGACCCCCGAAGAGCTCGCTCAAATGAAGTCGTTGGTTGCCGAGGCGATGGAGCACGGCGCGGTCGGTCTGGGTGCTTCTTACTCTCTGAACCACTCTGGCTACGGTGGGGTGCCGATGCCGTCCACGATCACCGAACTGGACGAGCTGGATGCGCTCGTCGGTGCCATGGGGCCCCGGGGTCGCGGCGTGGTGCAGCTCGCTTCCGGTGCAAAGACCGTGGAGGAGCTCGAGCCCATTGCCGAGCGCCACGGCCGGCCCGTTTTCAAATCGACCGGGGTGGCGATGTACAACGAGCAGGCACCTGACCGGTCAATCGCACTGTTTGAGGCGTGCACCGCCGCGCAGGCGCGCGGGAATCCCGTTTATATTCAGATCCCGTGTCAGGCGTTGTCGTTCGACTTCTCCATGGCAAACGCGTACCCATTCTTTAGTCACGATGCGTTCTCGGAGGTGAAGGCCTACTCACCGGAGCAACTCGAACCCGTGCTGCGCGACCCGAGCTTCCGCGAGCGTTTTCGCCAGAGCATCGCTGCCCCTCGGCCGGGAATGATTTTCCAAGGCAATTGGGATCAAGTCACCATTGCTGTCCCGGCGCTAGAACGGCATGGTGAACTCATGAACATGACGATCGGCGAGTATGCCCGCGGGACCGGTGCCGATCCCCTGGATGCGATGTTGGACCTTAGTCTCGAAGAGGATCTTGCCACTACGTTCATCGGTCGATTCTTGAACGTCGGTGACGACGGCGTCGGGCGATTGCTACAGCACGAAGCGGGAGTCGTTGCGCTGTCAGACGCGGGTGCGCACCTGGTCTTTATGTGCGATGCGGGGTACGGGCTGCATTTTCTCGCGCATTGGGTGCGTGAGCGAGGTGAATTCGACCTAGCCGAGGGAGTCCGGCGTCTGACCAGCCACCAGGCGGATCTGTACGGCATTCCCGATCGGGGACGCATTGCGGTGGGGGCACACGCTGACATGCTGCTCTTCGATCCCAGTTCGGTCGGCGTCTCGCCAGCCGAGCGTGTGAACGACCTGCCGGGCGGTGGGCCGAGAACGATCCGCCGGCCCATTGGGGTGCACGGCGTGTTCGTCAACGGCGTCGAGGTGTTCGATGGCAGTCGTTATCTCACCCATGCGAAGGGGCCCGGACAGGTGCTGAGCCGCTTCAATGCCTCGAGGAACAATCGGTCACACTGAGCGCTGGAACGATTTTGGCGTTGATACCGTCCTGACCATGCACGCGCCGGACAAGAGGCGTGGTCTGGGTCTAGGAAGGGCGGTCGTCTGCAACAGGTGCCGGGGGTTAGGCCCACACGGCTGAACCGACGGGTGCCGGCCGGTGCGATGTCCATGGCTTCGTGCCGCTCGAGTACGGCCGGTTCGTCGCCAAGTTCTGCGGTTAGCTGCGCAAACCTAGGTGTGGACGGGCTTTGCTCTCGTTTTTTCGCAGCGGCGGGCTCGGGACTCCGCTGGCGAAATCGGCGGAGCGACAGTCGGGTTGCGTCCGCGTGTTCGCGATCCACCGCACCGACGACACGGTGTTGCCCCTTGCTCAGTGGCGCGCGGACAGCACGCGAGCACCAGCGACGGTCCTCTAGTGCGAAGGCACCGGGCTGGCTAGCGTTGCGGCATGCCTTCGTGTTTCGGCAGCTCGGGGTTCATATGATCCCAAGGTTGCGCACGCGCGACGAAGATATCCATGCTCGGAGCGTACCGGCTCGGATCGTCGAGGCTCCCGGCGTAAAGCACCAGCATTCCGGGCGATGCAGTGTTGTTGATGAATACCGGCGATCCGCAACGGCTGCAGAAAGCGCGCCGCATGGGGTGTCCGCGATCGGCGTTCGATTCAAACCAGCGTGGCTCACCGGTTATCGTCAACGTGTCTTCCCGGACGAGCACTGCGGCGAAGTAGGCGCTTCCCGTGGCGCGTTGGCAGTCGCGACAATGGCAGTTGCCCATGTAGAGGGGCTCACCAGTGCATTCGTAGCGGATCTCGCCGCAAGCGCATCCCCCGGAGAGGTTATCGCTCATCGCTCATGCCTCATTCGTTTGGCCCCTTCACGGGGTCGTTTCTGGTTGCGCAGGCGGCGTCCATTCCCCGTTGCGTTCAAGCGGCGGCAAGCTGTGGGTTGCGCTCGAGCACTATAGGCCGGACCCAACGGCCAAAGCGTTCTGCTTCGGCGTCGTGCAGGTAACCCGAGAGGCAGAACGAATGACACCCCGCGTCGATGAACTGCTGTAAGGTCGCGGCACATTGCTCCGGATTACCCACGACCGCTACCCCAGCCCCGGGACGCACCGTGGTGATCCCTGTCCACAAGTTGGGCAGAATCAGCCCGTCTTCGAGTTCCGAGAGCGCCTGCATTCTCCGGTTTGCCTCTGAGGCGGCGAACATGGTCCGAGTCATCTGCTTGTGCCGCTCACTCGCTCCTTCGATGAGCCGCTCGGCCGCCGCCCACGCTTCCGTCTCCGTTTCGCGGCAGACAATTTGGAGACGCATGCCGAAGCCGATTTGATCCGCGCGATCGTGCGCGTGTGCGAGCCGCCGAATCGACTCGATCTGGGAGGCGATCCGCTCGGGGTGATCGCCCCAGAACAGATGCACATCGGCGTGCTCCGCTGACATCTTCCACGCGCGCTGCGACCCGCCGCCGAGGTAGAACTTCGGCGCCGGATGCTGGTGGATCGGCGGGCGGATCCTCGCCCCTTCCAGCTGATAGTACGTTCCGTTGTAGTCGAGCGGCGCTTTGCTTGACCACAGGCGCTTGAGGATCTCAACCTCCTCTTGCATCACCTCGTAGCGTTCCTCCTTCGCGACCCGGATACCCTCGGCTCTTGCTTCCTCGTCGCTCGCGCCCGCAATCAGGTTGATGCAAATGCGCCCGCGAGACAGTTGATCGAAGGTGGAGATCATCTTTGCGAGTAGCACCGGGTTGATGTAGCCCGGGCGCGCGGCGACCAGCATCTTCATAGAGCGGGTGCGCCCGACCATGATGGCGCTGGCAATCCATGCTTCCCAGCATGCCGTTTGCACCGGAACGAGCATGTACTCGAACCCCGCGTCCTCAGCGGCGGTGGTGACGCGGTCGAACATCTCTAGGGATTGCTCGACCTCCATTGGGCGGACGAAAGAAGTGGTATCTCCGTTCGTCGGCAGAAACCACCCGAATTCCAGGGGGCGGGCTGGCGCGGTCATGCGTTCTCCATAAACGGTTTCCGTGTGCACCTCGATCATACGTGGTGACAAGTGCCTCTGGCAGGTAGCATGGCCTCCCAGGCCCACACTACGGAGAGCCAGCCGTGCAAGATCTACGAAGTCGTTACCAGCGCGACGGATTTGTGTTTCCGATCACTGTGCTGGAGGTGGAGGAAGCGCGGGCGTGCCGGAACGCACTGGAGCAAGTGGAGCGGGAGGCGGCCGATCAAGACGAATTGAGTTTGGCTCACGGCTACGCGCAGATGCTGATCCCGGCGATGACCCGGCTCGCACGCGACCCCCGAGTCGTCGGTCCAGTATCCACCATCCTGGGGCCCGACCTGTTGCTTTGGGGCGCGAATTTCTTCATCAAGGAGGCCCAGACCGGCAGCTTTGTCAGCTGGCACCAGGATCTGAATTACTGGGGCCTCGATGGTGAGGATGAAGTCACCGCTTGGGTGGCGTTGAGCGACGCTTCAATCGCGAGCGGCGCCATGCGCTTCATCCCCGGGTCGCACCGCCAGCGGGTCGAGCACCAGGACACCTTCGAAGAAGGCAATCTCTTGTCTCGGGGGCAGGAAATCGGCGATGTCGACGACGCGGACGCAGTCGACATCGTGCTCCAGCCCGGTCAAATGTCTTTGCACCACGGACTGCTCTTTCACGCTTCGTCTCCTAATAGGACCGACGACCGCCGTATCGGGCTTGCACTTCGCTATATCCGGCCGGACATGCAGCAGGTGGCAGGCCCGCGCGATTTTGCGATGCATATAGCGGGGAGTGACGCTTACGGGAATTTCGAGCCGATCCCCGAGCCGGCGCGGCCGCTCGACCCCATCTGCCTCGCCGCGGCTCGAGAGGTGCGAGTAGCCAAAGAGCAGTTTCTTTTTCGCGGTGTCGACGCGCAGGACGACGTTGCGACCGCGCGCCGGCGATGACCCGTGACCAGGCGTCTCAGCTGGTATTCTCCAACGCGTGCCATTGTGCCTCGAGGTCCTCCCGCTCGTGCTCGGGCAGTGCGCCGAGCGCTTGCGCTACGAAGTCTATTCCCACCAGATCGACCCATGCCCGCATGAGCTTGCGTGTCGTCGGCCCCACCTTGCCGTCGCCGACGTTCAGCCCGTTGATCGTGACGATGGGCAGGATGCCGAAGCTGTTTGTGGTGAGAAACGCTTCATCGGCGTTGTATACATCGTAGGTCGTATAGGTTCCCTCATCGCATTCGATGCCCAAGTCCTCCGCGACTTCGATGAGCTTGGCCATGTCGGCGCCGCTCAACACCATACGGGTGTCAGGGATCTTTATGCGCCCTTGTGAAATGAACAGAAAATTGGCGGCGGTGCTCTCGGTGACGTTGCCGTCGAGGTCGAGCATGATTGCGAAGGCGTCGGGGTCTTGTGCCTTTGCTTCGAGTTCGGCCACGGTGTGGTTCATCTTGTTTGCGATCTTCGCCTTCGGCGACACGCACGCGGGCGGGGTTCGCCGCGTCGTTGGGATGATGCCCGGCGCGCCCCGCACGTAAGCCCGGGCGAAATTCTCGAACGCCAGTCGGCGGCAGAACAACGCCACGGTCCCTGCGGGCGTAAGCCCGTCGGTAATCTTCATCGATCCCCGCGAGACGTAATAGTTGAGCCCGATGTCTTCACCGGACTCTACGAGTGCGAGGTTGCGCTCCAGCACTTGTGCGGTTGCTGCCTTGAACTCGTCTTTGTTCAGGCCGGGATCGATGCGCGCGTAGTACAAGCTGCGAAACAGCCGGTCGACCCTGAAGTCGACTTGAAAGGGCTCTCCGCCATAGGTGCGAATCGAATCGTACACTGCATCGCCCCACTGGACGCCTCGGTCGTAGATGGGGATGACTGCTTCCGCGCCCCGGACGAGCCTGCCGTTGATATATGCCCAAAGGTCGTCACTCATGTATTGCCTCCATGCCTTCAGCCCAGGGTTGATCCCAGCGTTGACCGGCGCGATACCGGCTGGCACCCCGGTCGCGGCGTTCCCCCGGACTGTACGCTCCCATGTGGGGAGAAGTGAAGCGCAACGGTGGCCGCGTTCGGCCCACGCGCGAAGCCAGACTCAGATCAACGGTGCGGAGGATGAGTCGTAACCGTAGAGCCAGTCGGCATCCGTTGCTGAGCGCATCCATTGGTTGCGATGGGACAACGCCTGAATTTCGCTCGCGCGGGCTTCGCGAGTGCGTTGATACGCGGTAGCGACGTGTGGGAGATCGTCGAGGCCGAAAGCTTCGAAACAGCGGGCGAGGACCATTGCATCCTCCATTGCCTGGGCCGCACCTTGGGCCATGTACGGCGTCATGGGATGGCAGGCGTCGCCCAGTAAAATCACTCGTCCTTCGCTCCAGCGCGGGAGCGGCACTCGATCGGCGATTGCCCATTTGTGCACCTCGGGGCAAGCCGCCAGTACCTGGCTTACGTGTGGATGGAACCCATCGAGCGCTGCGCGGACTTCGTCCGGATCGCCGAGCGCTGACCAGGACTCGTCGGTCCACTGTGGATCGGGCACGCTGGTCGTGAAGTAAATCTCGTCGCGTCGGGCATTGAGGTAGTAAATGACGATGTGCCGATCTTCGCCCCACCATTTGGTGTTGTCGTCCAGCTCGAGCCCTCCCAGGCGTTCGGCGGGAAACACCGAGCGAAAGGCCACCCGGCCGGTATAGACGGGCGGCAGTTCCGCGAAGAGCTGGGCTCGGACCCGGGAGCGCAAGCCGTCGGCTGCGACGAGTACGTCGGCCTCCTCCACGACGCCGTCAGCGAAGATGAGGCGGACTCGGTCGCCCAGCCTCTGCGTCGAAATGAGCGTTCGTCCGGTCCTTATCCGGTCCACCGGTACTGCCCGGCGCAGCGCGTCATGTAGATCGCCGCGATGCAGCAGGAGGTAAGGGGCACCGAAATGATGCTCGGCGGCGGCGCCGAGCTGAAGCTCGTTGAGCAGCTCACCGGTGGTACCGTCGCGGTTACGCCAATGGCGCGGTATGGCAGCGCAATCTCGCACTTCCGCTTCGATGCCCAAGTGGCGGAGTACACGCACGGCATTGGGCCCCATTTGGATTCCCGTGCCAACTCGCTCGAACGCTGGGGCTTGCTCGTAGACCGTAACGTTGAAGGCGCGCTTTTCCATCAATCCCGCGAGGGTCAGTCCGCCGATCCCCGCCCCCACGATTGCTATCCGCGGCTGCGACGTCACGCGTCCGGTGCTCTGAGGGTATGGCTACGGTGGCGTATCGGCATTGTCGTTTGGTCCGGATCACAGGAAGTGCGGCATCACTTCCTCAGTAAACAGCATGAAAGAGCTGTGGCTCAGCGGCGTGCACAGGAGGTAGGTAAGCGGCAGCTCCTCCTCGAGCCGGTGCAGGTCGTCGATGACTTTCTCGGGGGTTCCGCAAATGATCACCTCGTTGACATAGCGCTCGACTCGCTCGGCAGGATCGGCGTCGGCTGCCGACACGCTGTCGATAGGAATGGACTTCTGCTGGGTCGCGGCACGAACGGAGCCTGGCTTGCGTAAGTAACTCCCGAACATAAACTCAGCGCCGCGCCGCGCAATAGCTTCGGCTTCCTCTTGCGTGCGCCCGAGCGCGATATTCCGCGCCATGGGGATCTCGCGGCCCGCCATCGTGTGCCCGGCTTCGGCCAGCTCGGTCCCATAGAGCGTCCGCTTCGCCGCAATCTCTTGGTGTGAGGCGTGCGGATCCATCAGGATCGAGAACCCTTTCGATGCCGACCATGCGATTGCGTCAGGCGACCCCGACGCAACCCAGACTGGCGGATGAGGTGATTGCAAGGGTTTTGGAAGCACTTCGACATCGTCATAGTGGCAGTAGTCGCCGTGGTACGTGAGCCGTTCATTCGTCCACGCCTGCAATACGACGTCGAGATGCTCGCGAAACTTCGGGTAGCTTTCCTCGCGCGCGACACCGAATGTTGCGTACTCCTTGGCGTCGAAACCACGCCCCGCTCCCCAGTTCACCCGCCCTCCTGAGATTACATCGAGCAGGGCGACCTCCTCGGCCAGACGTAACGGGTGGTAAAACGGGGTGAGCGAGACCCCCATCCCGATGCGCAGCCGCTTGGTTTTGGCTGCGATGTGGGCTCCCATCATGTGGATGGACGGACACACGCTGTAGGTGCTGAAGTGGTGCTCAGCGAGCCAGACCGCGTCGTAGCCGCCGTGCTCCATCACGTCAATGCGCTGCCAAGCCCGCTGATAGACCTCGGGCAGCGGGATGCGCCGCCCCGGCCAGCTGAAGAACTGGAGTACTCCGAATTTCATGCTTACTCGTTCGTGGGTGAATTCTAAGGCTCGCACCTGCTGAGTACGCTTGCCTTGGGCCGATGTCCGTACGGTTGTGCCAAGCGACGGTCAAGCGACTGTCAAGCGACTGTGCTCCGTCCGGGGCATCGTGTTTCCCCCTGACCTCGCAACCACCCTTCCCCGGGGCGAAGATGTCAGCGGCAGGCGCGGGATACAGCGCTCGGAACCGTTATGCACGTTGTACCGCATTGTACGCGGGATGCGATAAGGTAGCCCGCAGCCCGCTCGCTCTATCGGTCGGTCTCCTCGGAACACGAATGGACCCTTAGAATCCACGCCATGGCTGCAGGACCCCCTGTTCCGGCTATTGCTCGCCCCAATCATCCGCTCGCTGACAAGCCGAGCTACAAGTGGCTCGCGACGACGGCGGTCATGTTCGGCATGATGGGCAGCGTGATGTCGTCGACGATGGTGAACATCGCGATCCCCGACATCATGGGGGCTTACGGCATCGGACAAGACCAAGCGCATTGGATGTCCACCGCCTTTCTGTGTGCCATGCCCGTGACCATGCTGACGAACGGGTGGTTTGTGGACAATTTCGGTGCCCGCAACACGTTCATTGGTGCATGCATCGTCTTTTCGCTGGCGGCGCTGGTTGGGCAATTCATACCTAGCTACTGGGGGCTTGTCGTCGTGCGCACGGTGCAAGGCGCGTGCGGGGGGCTGCTCCAGCCGCTGACGATGAGTATTATTTTCCCGCTTTTCCCGCCGGCAGAACGCGGGCGGGCAATGGCGATCTACTTTATGGGATTCGTCATCGGTCCTGCTATGGGGCCGGCGGTAGGGGGGGTGCTCGTAGACTATGCCAACTGGCGGGACGTGTTCGGTGCGTCGATCCCGCTGATGGTTGTTGCTGGAGTGCTTGGCGCACGCTATTTGCCCTATCGGAGCGCGAGTGCGACGCGCCCGCGTCTGAACTGGTTGAGCTTGAGCCTCATTGCACTGTCCATCGGGGCGTTCTTGACTGGCATCTCCAACGGTCCGCGTCACGGTTGGAGCTCACCGTTCGTCTTTGGCTTGTTCTTTACTTCGGCGAGCGCGCTGATTGCGTTCGTCGTCGTCGAGCTGACCGCGCGCGTCCCCCTGTTGGACGTGCGCCTCTTTTCCGTGCGCAGCTTCACCGTGACCGCCGTCGTTGGCGTGATGCTCGGCGCGGGGATGTTCGGTTCCCTTTATGTCCTTCCCATCTACGCCCAGACCGTGCTCGAGTACACCGCGGTCAAGGCAGGCGTACTTCTCATGGTGACGGGATTCATGCAGCTCCCCGCTTACCCCTTGGGCGGTCGGTTGGCCCAGCATGAGCGGCTCGGGTATGCGATCGCCGCCGGGATGATGTTTTTCGCCGTATCGTCATTGATCCTGGCGACGACGGATACAAACTCGGCGTTTTGGTATATCGCGTTTTGGGCTGCGTTTGGCCGTATTGGCCTAGGCATCGCGCTGCCGTCGCTTCAGAACGCGGCGCTCAGAGATCTACCCCCCGACCTCACGCCCTATGGCGCTGGCGCCATCAGCTTCGTGCGCATGACGGGCGCCGCCGTTGGCACCAATGTCCTGGCCCTTATGTTGGATCACCGGGCGGCCTATCACTCCGATCACCTGGCTGCGACCCAAACCCAGACGAACCCAGTGACGGCGGAGCTACTGCAACGCGTCGGTGACTTGTTGACGAGCCAAGGGGTTGGCCCCATTGAGCAAGGCGTGCTGGCGCTTAACTATCTGGGCCGCGTCGTGACAGCCCAAGCGCAAGCGTTGGCATTCCAGGATGGGTTCATGTTGCTGGCGGTGGGTTTTTTCCTCGCCGCCATGAGCGCCCTGGCGCTGACGCGAAAGCCGAAAGGCACAACGAACGTTGCGTCTTCCCCACGGTTTGCCAAGGCGGGTTAGGCCGTCGCCGATCGGCCTAACCATTCCGTGCACCAAGCTGCGGAATTGACGCTTAGAACGGCAGGATTTCGAAATCCGAGCAACCCGAGTCTGCTTTACCCAGCATTGCCGTACCGTTGCCGTCTCGCGATCAGGGCTTGCGAGGGCCGTTGTCTCGTGAGGGCGAGAAACCCCTGTGGCGTACGGTTGTGTCGGTAAGCCCGCGGGCTCGTGTCGCCCCGCTGCCACCCTTTAAACTAGGGAAATCCATTCGGTACGACGCACCGTACGGCGGCCGTGGAATGGTCTTGGCCGGCACGAATCGTCCGTATGGCCTCTATGGACACCTTTGGGTAGGGAGACACGATGGGCGCGTTGGATGGCATGAGAATTCTCGACTTGACCCAGTGGGAGGCCGGCACATCGTGCACGCAAGCCTTGGCGTGGCTGGGCGCGGAGGTCGTGAAGATCGAGCCGCCCGTAGACGGCGATCCCGGGCGTGCGGTGGGGCTGACGGAGAACCGGAAATACTCCGCCTACTTCTGCAACTGGAACGCGAACAAGCGAAGCGTCGGTCTCAATCTACGGACATCGCAAGGACGCGAACTGCTGCTTCGCCTGGTGCCGCGCTTCGATGTGATCGTCGAGAACTTTGGTCCGGGCACCATCGAGCGCCTGGATCTCGAGTACGAGACCTTACGCGAGCTGCACCCTCCGCTCATCTACGCGCAGCTCAAGGGATTTGGGACCTTCGGCCCGTACTCGGGCTTCAAGAGTTACGACATGATTGCGCAAGCGACCGGCGGTGCATTCTCGCTGACCGGCGAGGCGGACGGACCGCCGATGACCCCCGCGCCTACGGCGGGTGACGCGGGTACCGGAGTACAGCTCGGTATGGCGATCTTGGCCGCCTATATCCAACGGCTGCGCACCGGGGAAGGGCAACGTATCGAGATCTCGATGCAGGAGGCCGTCACCTACTTTCTGCGCACGCGGATCGCGCTCGCAGCGGATTGGGGCCGGGAAGCTGCGCCGCGCACTGGCAACTCATTGGCCTTACCGCCGGTGAATCTGTATCCCTGCAAGCCTTTCGGACCGAACGACTGGGTTTTCCTCATGCCGATTACCTCCGATCAGATCGATCAGCTCCTCACCGCCATCGATCGCCCCGAGCTTGTGGTCGATCCTCGTTTTGATACTGCCACGTCCCGGGCGGAGCATGCCGAGGCGCTCTACGAGGAGGTCGCAAGCTGGACGCGAGAGCGCCCGAAGGACGAGGTGATGGCGATCCTGGGTGAGGCCGGCGTTCCGTGCGGGGCGTGTCTCGATACCCGAGAGCTGTTTGCCGATCCCCACTTACTGGCGCGCGGGTTCGTCAAGACGCTCGATCACCCTTTTCACGGTGAGGTCTCTTTACTCGGCTTCCCCCCGCGGATGTCCGCGGGGGATGTGGAGATTGTCCGCGCGCCTTTGCTGGGCGAGCACAGCGACGAGGTGCTGAGCGCGGATCTCGGACTGGGGCCGGACGAGCTCCGATCCCTTCGTGAAGCTGGCATCATCCGCTAGCGAGCGCGCGAGCGGGCTGTGTAAGGGGCGCGTGTCGTCATTGCTGCGACGAACGAGGCCAGTCGTTGCCGGTGGCGAAGCGCGCCCGACCCTATGCGAGGAGCAAGGTTGCGAGCTGGGTCTCAAGGCCGCGCCAGCTCGTCGGGTGGTAGTGCGCACTGGAGGCGCGCCCTTGTAATTCACGTAGCCGCGGGTTGGCTGTGAAGTGTAGGCGGTGTACAGCCTGCGCATGCCGCGCCACGCTGTCGTGATGGTGCGGGATGTCGTCGACGAAGGCGGTTGGTGCATCGACTTGGGACGCCAGGTGACGGACTGTGGGGCCCTTCAGGCCGACGTTGGCGATGAGCGGATAGGCCATGGCGGCTTCAGCGAGCGCGGCTCGTCTCACGTCGGCCTGAGCGAGCGGAAGGTTCGATACCACCACGATCTGGATGCCTTGG
>Ga0310344_10003139_pt1 | contig 12341 bp, 10 predicted proteins | sample HC15DNA20200_MG_FD_203801 | JGI IMG/M metagenome (GOLD analysis project Ga0310344, IMG submission 203801) | Marine microbial communities from station ALOHA, North Pacific Subtropical Gyre - HC15-DNA-20-200_MG | ecosystem: Environmental > Aquatic > Marine > Oceanic | place: Pacific Ocean: North... | reverse complement strand
ACTTCGGGTTTCTTGGAGCATGAGAGGGAGTGGTTCGATAGAATGCTGGCAGCTGGCTGGTCCGATCTTCTACGTATCCATGTAGGAGAGATGAAGGGCCCTTACTCCTGGTGGTCCAACTTCCGACGGGCAAGGGAGAGGGATAGGGGGTGGAGAATCGACTACATTTTGGCCAATCCAGTAGCTAGGCCACTCATGCAATCAGCAGAGGTGATGCGTGAGGGGGGACTGGTTGTTTCGGACCATGCTCCCGTGATTGTCGACTTGGGCCTTTGATCGCTCCCTACGGGAGCGAAATTAGTCCTGAAACGAGTAAACGCGACCTTTCAAGTGATGAAGCACTGGCGAGTATGCATGGCAGATGTCCTAGCAGGACGAATCGAGGCAATCCTCCCCGGTGGGAGGGGAGTATGGATTCCCATGGACCATGGTGCTTCTGGGTTCCCAGAACCGGGACTTGAGGATACTGACTCGGCAGTAGATTTTGCGATCGAGGGAGGTGCCGATGCAATAGTTCTGCACAAGGGTGCTGTCTCTCACCACTCAAAGAGAACTGGTTGGGGGAGATTTGTGTGCCATCTGTCAGCTTCGACAGTTCATGGTGGGAACCGATCACAAGACAAGGTTCTGGTCGGTAATGCTTCAGAGAGTATTTCTCGTGGAGCAATAGGAGTTTCTGCCCAAGTAAACATCGGTGAAGATTCTGAATCCAATATGATCGAGAGGTTTGGGGAAATTTCTTCTGATGCGTTCAAGCACGAATTGCCGATACTGGGAATGTTCTATCCACGAGGTCCAAATTTGTCCCCGGATCCTTCCGACCCAACCAAGGGAGTAGCCCATGCAGCTAGATTGGCATGGGAACTTGGTTGCAATGTCGTCAAGGTTCCCTGGACTGGCTCGGTTGAGACATTCAGAATCGTGACATCATGTGTCCCCATCCCAGTGTTGATTTCCGGCGGGCCAGGTGGGGATGCCCGATTCTCAGATACATTGGAAGTCGTCGAGAAGTCAATTATTGCCGGAGGTTCGGGTGTGTGCTTAGGGAGGAAGGTTTTCGGAGCCGATGATCCTGTTTCCCACATCAGAGCCCTCAGGGCCATTGTCCATGATGAGGCAAGTGCATCAGAGGCCGCTAGACACTTGGGGTGAATTATGGAGGTTTGGCTAAACTCTGAGGATGGAGGGACTTCCAGCGCTGAGGGCGTCCATAGGGTCTGGACTGGGAGCGCTTCGGATGTTTCTGAGGTTGTCATCGACGATAATAGCAGCCAGAATGATGCTCTTTCGCTGATTGGAATGGTCCCTTGGCTGTTGGTAAGATGCTCTGACTGGACCATGATTCCATTGGAGAACCTGGTGGCCACTTCAAGGGACTCTGGAACTAGAATTGCTGCCGCTGTGAACCAAGAAATTGATCTAAATGGAATTGCTTCTGCACTGGAACACGGAGTGGATGCAATTCTTGTTGAATTTGATTTACTTGAAACCGCTATTCTAGTGGCTAGTGAAAAGACCCCAGTACTGGATATAGAAAGTGGGCAAAAACCCCAGGTCCAATCAGCAGAAATAACCTCGATCGAAAGCGGGGGTGTGGGCGAGAGAGCCTGCATTGATCTTACTATCAGACTACAAGAGGGCCAGGGAATCGCCACTGGCTCAGTATCCCAATTACTCTGCATTGTTCATGGGGAGACGCTTTCTAGTGAATTCGTACCACCTAGGCCTTTCAGGGTGAACGCGGGGGCCATTCACTCATACGCACTAATGGCGGATGGGAAAACCAAGTACCTCAGTGAGTTGAAGGCTGGAGATGAGATAGCTGTGCTGTCGAGCGAGGGTATAGTCGGAAAGGCCACCATAGGGCGCCTGAAGATTGAGAATAGGCCACTTTTAGTCATTAGATTTGAAGTTGGCAAAGTCAAGTCCCAGATAATCGCTCAGCAAGCTGAAACTGTCCGCCTAATTACTCCAGATGGGAACATATTGCCAATTACTTCCGCTGAGCTGGGAGACAACATTTCCGTGTACTCGGATAATCGAGTTAGGCACATTGGGCAGCCTCTCGAGGGGAGGGTGAATGAGAGATGAATGTGTTAGGCGCAGGAAGTGCAAACGGAGGGATCTCCTTGCTACACGCATTTGGCCTCGGAAAGGGATGCTCTGCTGGAATCGAACTCTCTACTAGGGTGTCAATTGTTGAGGGCCCCAATAGGGGGATATTGGGAGACCATCATCGACTACTTGAGGCAGTAATTTCCACTTGGTCTTCACAAGGCCTGCCAAATCACGGTTCGTTCTACTGGAAGGTCGAGAGTAATGTCCCTATTGGCCAGGGACTAAAGTCGAGTTCAGCATTGGCCTGTGCAGCACTTAGGGCTCTGGACTCAATCTCGTGGACCGGCCTATCGGACGATGAGATTGCAGACTTGGCTGTAACCTCCCAGAAGATAGCAAAATGCTCAATTACAGGAAGTTTGGATGACGCCTGGTCATCACTTAGATGTGGTTGGAAGTTGGTAGATCCAGAATTGCCAGCATCGCAATCTGTATTGCTCGAAGGAGAAATGGACTCGGGACTGGAAGTGCTAATTGGTCTAAGGGGAACTCGTTCGTCTACACTCTCGAGAGAGAAGTTTTCAGAGAACTCACATCTCTTCGAGAGGTCTTTGGCTTCGATAGTGAACGGGGCCCCCCTTGAGGCATTATCTGCAAACGGATTGGCAGTTGCGGCCTCGACTGAAGACTTCGATGCCTTGAGAATTTGCAACCATTCAATCGCCTCTGGAGCAATCGCCTCTGGAGTAAGTGGATCAGGTCCAGCCATAGCAGTGATTTGCTACGAAGGCGACAAGGACAAGATAATCGCAAATCTTTCAGATACCGGGATGGATGTAATAAGCACCAGATTCTCAACAACCGAGTCTGTTATCGAGGAGGTGCATTGATGGGAATGGGCTTGGGTGACACTCTCAGAGTTACCCTATTTGGGGAGAGTCATGGCCAGTGTGTAGGTGCACTAGTCGAAGGAATCCCCCCAGGAACGCCCATAGATAACGAATCATTAGCCAGGGACCTGTCAACGAGGAAACCTGGTAGGAAGGGCATGTCGTCACGTTCAGAGCTCGATAACTGCGAGATATTTTCCGGAATTCACGAAGGCAAAGCAACTGGTTGGCCCGTACTGATGCTTGCTCGAAATGATGATGCCAAATCATCAGATTACGGGTTTCTCCCCGAGCACCCTAGGCCAGGTCATGCCGATATGGTGGAGGCTATCAGAAACGAAGGCCATAACGATCCAAGAGGTGGCGGTTCACAGTCTGCTAGGTTGACCCTGGGAATTGTAGCCGCAGGAAGCCAGGCCCGCTCCCTCCTCGAAGAGGCCGAATGGTCGTGCAAGGCCCATCTTCATAGCATTGGAGGCATCTATGCACGTCCATTGATCGAATTGGCCAGGACAACTGAATACGTAGAGGGGACCGACATGGCCCGTTTGAATTGTCTTGACCCGGATGCTGCAGGTTCTATGTCCGATTTGATCGAGTCGATTAGGTTGGACCGTGACACCATAGGGTCTTCTGTCGAATTGATAATTGAAGGACTTCCAGTAGGGGTCGGAGAGCCTTGGTTTGACGGAATAGAACCATCTCTTGCTAGGGGCTTGATGGCAATCCCTGGAGCAAGGGCCGTAGAGTTCTCTCATGGGACCGAATCTTCACGAATGAGGGGTTCAGAGCATAACGACATGTGGTTACCCGGAGGTGACACCCCCATACTTGAGGGCTCTGAATTGGGAAGAGCCGATGGTTCCCTAGGCGGCCGCTCGACCGGGGCACCAATCCGCGTCATCGTTCATTTCAAGCCACCGAGCAGCCTTCCAAGAGAGCAGTTCACCCTACACCTGCCAAGCAACGAAGTACGACCGCTGAAGGTCGGAGGAAGGCATGATCCGGTCATCGGGCCTCGTGCAGCTCCAGTTGTAGAGGCCGTTGCCATTCTCGTAATATGCGACCTAGGAATGATGGGAGGATTCTTGGGAAATCAGGACTGACGTTCTGTGTACTGCTGAATCCTCAGGGGCAAATTGATTGCGAACATCGATGCGATGATGATGAAAACTAGTATTGTACCGAGCGCGACGCCATAGACGCTAGTCAACTCCACGCTTTCCCTGAGACGGTTAGCTGCCACAGGATCCAGGATTCCTACGAAAGCAGGTATGATCAGGTTGATGAAGAGAGTCAGCATTGCCACGAATCCTGCAACCGCGGGAGTCACACTTAGTGCTCGGGTGTACCTGCGAGTAATCGCATTGACGTTCATCACGTAAACCTCTCCAGTTCTAATCGAGGTATCAAGCATCGAGAACCGGATTATTCCACTGGATATCTCGATGTACATAACTAGGAAAACCGCGTAGAGAATTAGCAGAATTTTCTGTATTGTTTCGTCTTCGGGGAGGAAGCTTAGACCGTACTCAACCTTGCTACCAGCGAACCTAACTGTGACTAGAATCAGGGCCACATATGAGGCCAATAAGGCCCGCTGGTCTCTTTGGGAAATGCCAAAGAATCCCCCAATTAAGCCAATTAGCATCAGAATCCAGTGAATGGCTAGTCCAATGAAACCGATCCCGAGAATGTTCGATAGAGTGAACCACGCGGTCCCAGAAACTGGAGTAAGCATGAATGTAAGGAATGTGAGAACGAGAAGTGATGCAGATGACCAGATCTGTAGGGAGACAACCATCCTGTCAGGGGGTAGGAACTTCCTCGTGGTTAGGACTGGTCCACCAAAAATGGTCTCAATCCATCCCGGGATCTCTATCTCCGGCATCGCATCGTCAGGAATCCCTGTGTCCCTCTTGAGTGTACCCGCGGCCTTAACCCTACTCGGAGCAGATGATCTAACGACCTTTCCATCGTATAGATGGGCAGTGTCCACGGGCCCCTTTGAATTCTCTTCAGCCATTTTCCTCACCTCAGAACCCTCTTGCTCCTGCCAGTGCTGTGAATAGGAGCATGTCAGGTTCCCAGTCCATCACATAGGCCCCCAAGCCTCTAAGTTCAGTAATCAGAATGTCCCGCTCGGTCTTCAGTACCTCGTAACCTGTCCTGTCAATCCTTCTAGCATCAAACTCGAACTCAAGGCTGCTAGGGGAAAGCACGGTGACTTCGAAATTCCTAGCCCTTAGATCCCTCACTGCGTCAATTATCGTAGGGTCGTCTTCCAGAGGTGATAGGATGATTATGGGGCTCCCTCTGTGGATGTGCGGCATTATTCTGTTGGTCACGATCTTTAGTGGGGTATTGCCCTTTGCCATGGCTCCTGCCAGCTTTGTCAGAATGATGTACAACTGCTTCTTGCCCGTGTCCCTGTCAACCGAGACGATTTCATCGCCATATACCACCAAACCAACTGAGTCTCTGCGTGAAAGGAAGTACTGAGTAAGGCTTGCAGCGGCCCTGGTGCTGTAAACCAGTGAGTTCCGGCTAACTGGACCGGTCTCGCTAACTGCTCTGCTATCTACGATCAGGATTACGTCACTCACCGCGTCTCTCTCGAATTCGTTAACCATCATCTTCCCGTCTTGCCTGGCGGTAGCCTTCCAGTTCACCTTCTTCATCGGGTCTCCTGGGATGTACTCCCTCAGGTTGTAGAAGTTTGACCCCTCTCCTGGATTCCTAATGTTCACGGCACCAGTGAAAATCTTCGGAACTCTGCTTTTTACCATCGCGTCTTTGATGTCCTCCATCTTGGGGAAGACAAGGAAATCGTCGTAGAGAAGGATTTCTTTTTCGTTGTGGAAAAGGCCCAATTCGTCTTGAACTCTGATGCAAACAGGGCCAATGGTGTAGAATCCCCTCAACGGAGTTTCAATGGTGTATGATATCTCGGTCTCCCTCTTGGGTCCGATTTCCATTAGGACGTAGTTCGCCCCTTTCTTTACCCTCATCACTTCTGGAACTCTGTCGCGGAGTTCGAGTACCTTTGCCACTCCTGACCTGTTCTGTATCCTTACAGTAACATCGATCTCCCCATCTTCAAAAACCCGCGCAGAAGAAGTTTTGCGCATGGCCACGATGCTCTGAAGTTGGACGCCCTCGTCCATTGCGGCATCTTCCATCCTCTTTCCGGTGGAGGCTACATCCCCATGAGCCGTTCTAAGTGCTGCCCATGTGAGGAAGGATAGCAATACAACGGCAACAGTCACAAGTTGTTGGTTTCGTAATACTAGTCCCAGCAGGTACATCGCAATCGACAGCGACGCGAACATCGCTGACTTCCGGCTCCAAGCCATTGCTCCCTACCCCGCATTGCTCAGACTGTCGGGACGTTTGCGGCGTTCTTCCCGTGGAGAATATCCCTAACTATCTCGCCATTCTCCAGGCCCTTGATCTGGTGCTCGGGCTTCAGTATGATCCTGTGTGCTATAGCCAATTCAGCAATTGATTTCACGTCGTCCGGGGTTACGAAGTCCCTACCCCTCATAGCTGCAACTGCCCTGCTAGTCTTCAGCAGAGCCTGAGAGCCACGAGGCGAAGAGCCGACCAGAACCCGGGGGTCTTCTCTTGTCCTAGCGACAATGTCGACCATGTACTCCCTTACGGATCTATCAACGTAGACCTCTTCGCAGGACTGTTGCATCTTGACCACAATGCTTGGATCGGTGACCTTGTTCACTTCAACCTCATCCTTCTTCCTGTCTATTCTTCTCTGGAGGATCTCGTTCTCGTCGACCCTGTCCGGGTATCCGACCATCATTTTCATCATGAATCTGTCAAGCTGAGCTTCTGGAAGGGGATATGTCCCCTCTTGTTCGACAGGGTTCTGGGTCGCCATTGTGAGGAAAGGGGCTGGAAGTTTGTGAGTCACAACCCCGATGGTCACTTGCTTCTCTTGCATAGCCTCTAGAAGGGCTGCTTGTGTTTTTGGTGGAGCCCTGTTGATCTCGTCAGACAGAAGGAGGTTGCAGAAAATAGGCCCCGGTTTGAAACTGAACTCTCCCTTCTTGGCATCGTAGATGTTAGTTCCGGTAATGTCTGCTGGCAGAAGATCAGGTGTAAATTGAACACGCTTGAAATCGCACCCGAGGGCATCTGCGAATGTGTTGGTCATCAGAGTCTTTGCTAGTCCAGGAAAATCCTCGAACAGTAGGTTCCCGTTGGAAAGGATGTCCACCATGACATTGTCAATAACGTGTGCCTTCCCAATAATTACCTTCTGAACTTCCGTGCTTATTGCTTGTCCCATTGCGCCTGTTGCATTCAGAATCTCGTCGACTTTGTTTGAACCTCTAGCGGCTTCCGCCTTCTTTGCTAGAACAGCTTCCTGTCCACCTTGACTCGGTGTTGGCACCCCTTCTGCTGGTTTTGTTTCACTCATTTTTATCTCTCCATTTTTCAGTTATTCTTTCCCCATCGCCTGATGGCCTGCATCAGCTTGCGCAACTCTTGGGGCGAGTACGTACGGCTTTGGCTATAAGCCAATTCCACAAGGCGAGGATCACCTATCATCGCCTGAACCTCGGGTGGAAGCATTGCAGCCATCTCATCCCGAGTTAAATCATTATGAATTCTAACTTTAGTCATTAGTGACTTTCGAACCCTGTCCCTATACGAGCCGGGCTCAAGTTTGTCTGGTCTTTGGTTGAACTTTGTTAGGTCAAAGACATGCCTCCAGTTCTCTTTTTCTGGGACTACCATCATTGCTACCAATAGCAATAGGCCGACGTTCAATACCACAAGCCACTTTAGGAACTGGTTGGATGTCAGAAGAACCACTGTGCCCATCGTTTCGACGAAGGGTGCTGAAACCACTCCCGTGATGTGCCTGCTCTCATCGAAAACAACCTGGAAGTTCCCTTTGTCGTTCTTCACCTGAGCAGACAGGTTAGCATTATCGAATTCCATCATGTCATGTACGAGGAGTTTGAAATAACGCTGGTTCCCGGCCCACTCGTTGTTGTTCAGAATCTCCTTAGTCCAACAATTGTTTAGGGTGTAGCCTGCAACAGATTGGCAGTCGCTGTTCAAACCCTTTTCGAGGGCAATGCTCTGGTCCCATAGCATGTTCGAGAAAGCCTCTTCGTCAGCGACAAAAACAATGCTCCCAGTGACTTCAAGGTCCCCTATCCCAGAAGAGAAAGCCCCTCTCCCTTCATTGGGCAACTCGTCGAAAACGGTGATTCCCGGATAGTCGAATCTCATGATTAGCCTGAGATCTCCAGGGGCTGGGTTCTCCAGATTGGTGGGATCTCCATCTCCTGCGATGTCTATGAATGCGGAGGAAGATGACTTGCCAAGTGACATAATTTCCCTGTGATCAGGATTCTCAGTGTCCCTAAGAAGGGGTTCAAACTTGAGTCCAGTTGGTGATCTGAGCATCACTGGAAGCCTACAGTCCTTGAGGCCATCCGGGTTTTCTATTTGGAAAGTCGTGCATCCCTGCATCTGTGCTCCCGGAGACATTCCATCCACGTCTTGGCCGACAGAAGCTGCAGTCCAGACGTTCTTCCATGAAATTGCATTAGCCTGGTCGTTAACGATGAAATGCTGTTTCTCATCCATCAGGGGAGAGTTGAAGAAAGTTACACCGAACATTCCTGCTAGTCTGTTCGCGTTTGTATTGTCTGCTGCAACAATCACCTTCCCTCCTTTCTCAGTGACGAATCTGTAGATTTCTTCTGCTTCGGTATCATCTATTGGCTTCTCGGGACCGACGATTGCCAAGAGGGTCCTATGGGGGTCCTTCCAGTCATTGACAAGCATCGGGGTCGACATGGTGTTGGCGACATAGTAACCCTCTTCCTCGTCGAATGTCTCCCTCATTTTGTTAACTTGATAGTCCTCTCCGGTTTCGTAGGCAGAGTAAGCTGTTTCCTTCCCAACGACGAAGAACATTGGCAGAATCAGAAGAAGTACTGATGTCCCGACTAAGGAGAGCATTACGTATCTGTTGAACCTCTCATCAATATCCGGTTCTTCAGGCACAACACCACCCTACCCGCATAATCTTGGGCCTGAGGCCCAAACTGCGTCACTGCGACCCTCGGTTCACGGTTATATGTTGCTGAGCATAGTTCAAGTCCTATTGTAAAACAAATCGAACATTAACTGGTATTTTTGCTACTTCCTCTGCGTCCGATAGCAAAACCACAGAGTATTGAGGCAACGGCAGAAATGGGGCCTGGAGCAGGAAGATTGGACTTTACTGACTCAACAGTCCCTTCATTCTCCTCATCCGAACCGCCGGACTCTGACTCTCTCAGGGGGGGCTCAACGGACACTCTGGACTCATCGCTTACGACAACGCTCCCTCCGGTATTCATTGCTCCATTTGATGAAACAGTTACGGTTATGTCGCAGTGCCTTCGAGGATGACTCTCCGAGGCAGAGACCCTCAGATCTCCCTCCGCTTTCTTTCCGGGTGCTATGTTCCCTACCATTAGCGAATCGAGGCCATTGTCAGTGGTCATGAGGGGGCAGTCATCCGTCACCTGCACGTCTCCAACCTTGTCCTGAACATTCCCAGTGTTGGTAACTATGACCCTCAATATCGTATCCGAACCTGCGTTCATCGGCCCGATTGGATCTCCTACTTCTATCCTTAAATCGTAAATTGTCGGAATAATCAGATCCCCCTCCCTGTTTTGCTGTGAGTTTAGGGGATCGGGAACACCTTGCCTTTCAGTGACAGTCGCAGTAATTGAGAAAGCCTCTATCTTTCTGGCTTCGAAGTTGAATACATCAATTCCCGAGATTTCCAGATCGTATGTTTCGTTAGTCCCTGCAGGAATGGTATCGCCTTCTGGGCCATCATGCTCGCCACCGAAGGGTACGTCATAGGCGAACTCAACCGATATCTCTACAAATCCGGAGTTCTCGACGAAGAACTCAACCTTTGCCTTGCCATCCTTGGAAATCTCGAATGGGTTATCTGCGTCTTCGTTTGGATACATGATGCCGAGCTCCCAGGCGTCTATCTCCTGCCCCATTGCTGGGGCCAACGGTACCAATAGGAAGATTACAAACACTATGGGAAGCAGTGAATCAATTCTCCGAACCACTACCTCACCAGCAACTCGCTACAGGCCCGCTTCGTTAAGACCTTCACCATCTTGCGTCTATATGAGGGGGGGAACCAAGTGTTCTGCACGGGCTTCACAGCTTTCCTTATCGACTCTGCCAGCTCATCGACAGAGTCCTTCCCCCTCCAATCAGCGATTGCTGCCTCCGCCTCTTCGATATGAATGCCAGGAATGGACTCCAGACCAGTTGTAGCAACTCGAAGAGAGCTGGGATTTCCTGAACTGTCGGATTTCCAGAGTACTGCTACTCCTGCTTCTGGAAAATCCCACGAGTCTCGCTGCCTCAGTTTTTGATAGTCACCATCCCATTCCATGGCTTCCTCTGGCAGGGTCAGGTGAGTAACCAGCTCGCCAGGCTCCAGGACATTCCTTGTGATCCCATCGAGTTCAAAGAATTCAGAAAGTGGCATGGATCGAGTCCCAGAAGGAGATGCTAAGTGAATCGTTGCTCCCAAGCACAATAGCACCGGAGCAAGATCCGCCTGGTATGTTGCAACGCACAGAGTATTTTGATTGGGAATTACTCTGCAATCTGCTTCAGTGCCACAGTCACACTTGTAGCACCAGTCTATTGACTCTCTCCAACCTTCAGATTGGTTGAACCAGAAGCAACGCGTATCGAGGCAAATGTTCCCCCCCACCGTTCCCGATCTCCTAATCATCACACTTGCAATTGAATTTGCAGCCTTTGCTAGAACATTGTGTGTCACGTCAGATGTTGCTAGATCATGGACCTTGACCATTGAACCGATGTGAGTCCCTGATAGGGTCACCAACTCCTCTATCCCGGACAGAGAAATTACATGCCTCTTCACATTGATGTGCCATTTGTAATTTGGAAGTAGGTCCGTTCCTCCGGCTATCCAGTCAAACTCCTCACCAGAATCATTGAGTTCCGAGGCCTTTTCTAGGGCCTCATCTAGTGAGGACGGTACATAGAGTTCGAATGGCGGCATTTTCATCTTTAGCCACCCCTGTTCCTTCTTTCTGTATGCTTCCAGGCTCTTCCCGCCAGGCGTGGAGACTCCATATATTCCTCATCTGGAGTGACTCTTACTGACCAACGCGGGTCTATCTCTTCTGGAGGTACCTCGGGATCGAGTCCGAAAATTGCCCCATTGTGGTATGGCTTCCTATCTTGGTCCATTCTCCTAATCCTGTCCCTTTCGGAATGATCTGCAGACCTTTCCTCCAGTTTTTGCTGCAACTCAGAGAATTCAATTCTTGGAGCATCGAGTTTTAGTGGGTCTTCTAACCCTTCTTCCTTGCATCGTTTCTCAATCCGCTTGTGGAGTCTGTCAGGGGTAATGGGCAGTTCCGATGTCCTGACTCCTATCGCGTCGTAAACAGCATTGCATACAGCTGGGAGAATTGGCAGAAGTGGACCCTCTCCAGCTTCCTTGGCCCCGAAAGGGCCTTCTGGGTCATTCGACTCAACGATGATGGGAACTACCTCTGGCATTTCGTGCACACTTGGGATCTTGTAGTCTAGAAGATCAGGATTTAGCAGATGCCCGCTACGACCGTATCTCATTTCCTCTGAAAGGACCTGCCCCATCCCCATGTGGCATGAGCCGATTATCTGGCCCTTGACTGCCAGGGGGTTTAGCGCCTTACCGCAATCATGGGCTGCCCAAACTCTGTCTACCTTAGTCCCCCCAGTCTCCACGTCCACAGAAACTTCTGCAACATACGCTGAAAACGAGTAAGCCGGGGCCAGTCCTGCAGCAGCCCCTTTGTGCATCTTGCCCATGGGTGGGGTCCTATATGCCCCCGATGAGACCAGTGCCCCCTTGTCCTCTTGCGCTTTGTGGAGTGCTTCCAGGTAAGAGACTCCCACTGCTGGATCGCTCTTCAGGAAAATCCTCCTGTCGCCAATAACCAGACGCTCCTCTTCGGCTCCAGTAATTTCTGCTGTAGCGCGGATCAACTCACTTCTAATTTGCATAGCAGCCGAAATAGCCGCATTTGCATTCATGAAAGTGACTCTGGACGAGTAGGACCCAAGATCTACTGGGGACGTGTCCGAGTCCCTGGATTTTACCCTAATCATATCCAATGGCAGTCCAAGGACCTCTGCTACAGACTGGGACACCACTGTATCTGAACCCTGCCCTATTTCTGCAGCCCCAGTATGGATGGTTACTCCCCCATCCATGTCGATCTTCAGGTGAACTGTCGCATGTGGGAACTTGTTTGGGTCCCAGTGAATCGGAAGCCCGCTTCCAGAAATGAAGAACCCACAACC
>Ga0310344_10003138_pt1 | contig 12348 bp, 10 predicted proteins | sample HC15DNA20200_MG_FD_203801 | JGI IMG/M metagenome (GOLD analysis project Ga0310344, IMG submission 203801) | Marine microbial communities from station ALOHA, North Pacific Subtropical Gyre - HC15-DNA-20-200_MG | ecosystem: Environmental > Aquatic > Marine > Oceanic | place: Pacific Ocean: North... | reverse complement strand
AGGGAAACTGGACCAACGCCACAATTACCCCCATTGAACGATCCCAGGAATATGGTGCTATTCTCACCCCCGAGCAGGTGTTAGATATCGAGGGCAGACGCCAGGAATTCATAAACGTCTCCTCTGCACCAAGTGATCCTGATCGAGAAGCACCCCCGGCAGGCGGCGTGTCGACAGGAGGCGACGCTGTTCTCGACGCGGCTGCTGGTGGCACAGGCGGTTACAATATTTTTTATTTGGATCGTGGTGACAGGGTGGCAATTTACAATGGTGAGTTGCGAAGTTCGCTAGTTACTAGACCCGAAAATGGTCGTGTTCCGCAACTCACCCCCGAAGGAGAGCAGCGCCGCCGGGCGCTGTTTCTGAGACGAGCTCAATTCGGTGAGTATGATAATCCAGAAAACCGGCCTGTTGCCGAACGCTGTATCCTGTCCTTCGGTTCTAACGCAGGTCCACCGATGCTCCCAAATTATTTCTACAATAACAACTACACGATTGTGCAGACTTCTGGTCACATCATGATTATGACCGAAATGGTTCACGATGTTCGAATCATCCAATTAGGGGAGCCCAAGGCGATGCCAAACGATATTCGTCCTTGGTTGGGTGAGTCGTGGGGCAGGTGGGTAGGGGACACGCTGATTGTCGAGACGACAAATTTGAATCTGGAACAGTTGAATGCGTACCGATGGTTTCTGGGTGCTTCTGAAAACTTGAAGGTGACAGAACGGTTTACACGAGCTAGTGACCACACGATCAACTATAGTTTTACCGTGGAAGATCCGGATACGTATACAAGCCTGTGGGGAGGGGAACTCCCCTTCCAGGCGATGGAGGGCGACCTTCTCTACGAATACGCGTGTCACGAAGGAAACTATGCGCTCTCCAATGTGCTTAGCGGTGCACGAGCAGAAGAACGACAAACCACAAACGACAGGTGAGTAAAGTGAAGCTGGGAAATAAGTTGCGCCTTTATTTGACAGGAGTTTGTCTGGCCCTGATTGTAGCCGCGCCACTTATCGCACATCACGCGTTTGGTGCAGAGTTTGATCGAGATGCCCCCATCCGGCTTGAGGGCGCTGTCGTGATGCTTGAGTGGGTAAATCCACACACTTGGATCCATCTCGAAGTTCAAAATGATGAAGGCATGAGTGATGTATGGATGGTCGAGGGTGGAACGCCTAATACGCTCCTGCGCCGCGGATTGAAGAGGGATTGCCTGGCCCCTGGAACTGAACTCATTGTCGATGGTTACCAAGCAAAAGACCATTCACTCAAGCGCGCCAATGGCCGTGATGTGACATTCACGGATGGTAACAAGTTTTTCCTTGGGTCATCTGGTGCTGGTGCACCACCCGGTGGCGCGCCAAACCCAAACGCTCCTGAATATCAGAGCGGCCCTTGCCAGCCGCCTCCCGGGTGGGAGCATTAACTCTCTCGTTTAGTTGCCAGAAGATGGCGGGTCAGCAGTGTCCAATCCGAGCTATGAATAGCCTATCCAACGACCGCCGGCTGCCACGGTAAACCAGAGTGCGAGAGATAAGACACCTAAGAGCCGAGTTTGCCACGAGGTGTCCACGATCAGGCGCTGAAGGAGCCATTTTCGGACCGTAAACGTAAATATTATGGCAATTGGTAGCGTCGTGATTTTTACCCAGAAAGACGTATTGTAATAACACTTCACGGCTTCTGATAAGAAGAGGGTAATGCCCGTCACAGCCAGTAGAACGATAGCTCCTATCAGCCATGGTTGAGTGTGGCGGATTAGCTCGGCAGGAACTTGGCGCTTTAGCCCCACCCCGAGTAGCCGTAGATCCACAACCAGGATTGCACCACCTAGAAGGCCGAGTCCTATTAAGTGAATACCCTCGACAACGGGGAAAATCCATAGCGAGTTGCGGACCGCAGTTCCCACCGAAGTATTCTCAAGCCACTCAAAGAGTGGTAACCACGTTTCAGGTGGCATTTAATTTGCCCCAGTAAGGCAGCCGGCTGCCCAGTTCACAAATCCGGGTTGGGGTTGGATATCGCAGTCGAACCAGTTATACGCGATTAGCCGACCCGCCATGATGATGGTAACCCATACGATGAGTGAGACGGCACCTGCAATGCGAGCTTCCCGGGGTAAAACCAAATCCTTACCCCATTGTGCGACCTTTCGGTGAATGCCGCGGTGGAAAACGAATGCATTTAGTCCGGCTACAATTAGAAGTAACATTTTGAAACGAAAGAAGATGTTATGGTAATAACGAACGGGGTTTGAGTAGAAGATAACTGCTCCCGTGATTACCATGACCACGAACCCTACGCGTGTCCACGGAAGCAGTCGTTTCGTGACTTCGGAGACTGGCACGCTTTTCATCGTCCAACCAAGGAGTCGGAGGTCGTTCATTACAACGGTACCGAAAAATATGGTTAGCGTTAGTACGTGTGCAGACTCGACGAGTGGCCAGACCCACAAGGACTCGAGTAGGGCGATGCTCCATGGTGTGCTCTCGAGCCATTCAAGGAGCCCCTTCACGGATTAAGTCGCCTAGCTAGACGTGGTGTCGCTGCGAACGTCGTTCGGACGGAGTGTCTCTACCGCATACTTCGCATGACAATTGGCACAGGCGTAATAGACCTCGGCCCCAGCATCGAAAACAGCGGAGGCGTCCCTAAGGTCGGCAGCCTTGATGGCTTGTTGCCCTGTTTCGATGAGTGCCTCTGAGAGTGCAGTCCAGTCTCCCCGGTCTCGTACGCGACCGTCCATCAGAAGGAGATTGCCCGATTCAGCGATGATGAAAGCTGCATTGCGTACTGCTTCCCATTCTTCAGCGGTATTAGGTCGTATTTCGCGAACTCCGTTTTCATCCAGGATATAGCCAACCGCGTCCCAGTAGAACTCCGCAGCAGGTTCAAGAACGGAGTTCATTAGTTCTGGCACATCTGCCACAAGAGTGAACCGCTCTGTGTCGGGGGCACAAGCGATGAGGAGAAGTGCCGTGGCGACGAGCCAATTGATTTTGGTCATGGTGTGGGAACCTAGCTCGACCCAAGATGCCATGCACTCAAAACTCGTTTATTCTCAATTTTGTAAGGCTTCGTAGACGAGTGTCTGAAAGTCTTGCTCCATCCGCCCAGCCATTGGTGGATTGAGCTGTGCCATAACTATACCGACCACGTCATCGATTGGGTCTATCCAGAAATACGTGCTCCCGATCCCCCACCATCTGAAGGTGCCGTTGTTGTCTGGCTCAGGAGTTTTTTCTTGTGATGTCAGGACACTGAACCCTAGGCCAAAACCATAGCCCGGTGCCTGCCAAAAACCGATGCGGATCGGTATCAGACTTTGTGGTAGGACATTGGTTCTCATCATCTCAACCGTCCTAGGACGAAGTAACTGCTTTCCATCGAGTTCCCCGCCGTTTAGCAACATCTGTGCGAATCGGGCGAAGTCACGAGCGGTAGAGACTAAACCGTGGCTGCCCGACAACAGGGTGGGGCGGGTATCGTAAGCACTTTCCGTCATTGGGTCCCCTACCGTCAGTGAGCCGTTTGAGGAACGCGTATAGGACGTGACGAATCGAGATGCCTTCTCTGGGGGCACAAAGAAACCGGTGTCTTGCATGTCGAGCGGTTCAAAAATTCGCTCACGCAGGAAATCATCAAAAGACAGACCTGAGATCACCTCGATCACACGGCCGAGGATGTCTGCGGAGACACTGTAGTTCCAGACGGTACCTGGGTGTGCGAGAAGTGGAAGTCGGGCGACTTTTTCAGCTAGGTCCGCGAGGTCACCCGAAGTAGACAAAACGTTTGTTTCTCGGTACATGGCATCGACCGGTGTGTTACCAAAAAGTCCGTAGGTCATGCCCGATGTATGGCTGAGAAGGTGGCGAATGGTTACAGGCTGTTCCGGAGGAACTTGTTTTCCATCCTCGTAAACAAGTACGTCAGCGAAATTAGGCAAGTAGGAGGAAAGTTCCCCGTCGATGGCGAGGGTGCCTTCCTCTACGAGCATCATGATTGCCACCGCAGTCACGGGTTTTGTCATAGAGTAGATGCGAAAAATGTCGTTGGGCTCAAGTGGATCTTGGGTCTCAAGATCTCTAAATCCGGTGGATTCCCAATGCACCAATTTCCCATGACGGGCGACTAAGGTCGTAATTCCGCTGACCACCCCGCGATCCACATAGGTCTGCATTGCAGGAGCAATGGCTTCTAGGCGTTGCGGTGAAACTTTGACAGATGTCGGATCGGCCCAGGGTAATGGATCGACTTTGTTTGCTGGCTTCGCGCAGGACAGCAAAACGATGCACAGCAGACAGAACTGGATGCGCACTAGCTAGCCACCTGGTTGTGGCAGACGCGTTTTGAGTTGCATAACCTCGATGGTATTTCCGTGGGAGCAGCTGCTGGATTCAGCATATGTACCCACTACTATGACCTCATCTCCAGGCTGCACGTCGTCAGATACACCCGTAAGTGTGTAGAGGTAGTCGTCATCGTCGCGCATTGCCACGCATGGATTATCCTCATCCGTGATCCGCCCTTCTCTCCGCACCATTCCTTGGGCGTTCGTGACGTGAAAGGGGTCTGAAAGACCCGTAGGACGGAAATTCCCATCGAAAATTATAAAGATGAGTGGGCGTTCCCATGTTGCCGATTCGGGAATTTGGACCGAAGCAAAAACTTCCCCCCATTCGTCTTGGGAAGCATCTCCGAGCTCTTCAAAACCGGTGCCGGTCGCTCCAATCCCGACAACGACTCGTGCTTGCAATGGGAGATTGTTCGTATGAATCGATACACGTGTTCCGGGAGGACCGCTGTGTGGTTCGATGGATTGGATATGTCGGATCGCGTCGGTATTCGTTTGGCCTTGTGCCGTAGCACCAGCGGCATGCAATGCCAAAAAACCGAGTGCGCCACCAAAGATCCGGAGCCGACACCCGAAGAATAGGTGATGGATCAACATAGGTCTCTTCCTCACAGATACGACCACGGTGTCCAAATGCGGCTCTGAGGGCAAGACCGAGAGCCGGTGTCTGGTGCAACGCGATAGATGAAATGCATTTTAGGGTATGTCGTATATACGAATGGTTACGTGACTTGGGAGACGGATTCATGCGCTCAAGAACTATGCTCGTACTGATCACCCTCGGTTTATTGACGGCGAACGGATCGTTGAAAGGCCAAGAAGAAACTGCCGAATACGAGGACATCCGGACGCTAGTCAGCCGATTGTCTCTCGAAAATTATAAGGTCACACTCAAGGGACTGACCCAGTTTGGTGATCGACGTCAAGGAACTCAACGAAATCGTGATGCTGTTGATTGGATCGAAGCTCAACTACAGACATTTGGTTGCACGAATACTGAACGTATTGTCTACGTGTATCCTCCCCCGCCCGCTGCCGACCAAGCTCCTCGAGCGAGATCGACTCAAAGGGGTCGACGGAGACCGCCAGTAGCTGATGAAGATCTGACAACTGCCACAGGTGGCCTAGTCGGACGCCGGGGTTCAGGACCGGGAGGGAGCACCATCTTTGGTTACCGTGGTCCCACAGGGGTGAATCGAGATCTTATGGCTCAGCCTGATGAACGGATTCGCGAACTCAATGCTGAAGAACCAGTGGATGGGGAGCGATCAGAAGTGTACTGCACAAAAGTAGGTACCAGTCAGCCCGAGGAGATGTATATCATTGGTGCGCACATGGACGGCCATGGAGTTAACGAAGCTGTGAATGACGATGGATCTGGTACAGCCCTAGTCATGGAACTCGCCCGAATCTTCAGTGCTCCCGACGTTGAGACCGAACGTTCGATTCGTTTCGTCCTCTGGAACAACGAAGAAACTGGGCTCAACGGTGCTCGAGCCTATGTTGAGCAACGTCATGCACTCCAGGGCATAGAGGATCCGCCAGGCTCAGGGTTGTTCCCAGAGCCTCGTTGGTTGGGGATGGTGCAGCACGACATGATGTTGTGGGACCATGGTGCCCCCGGTCCCGATGGCAGAGTAAGTCGGAACCAGCGGCCGGAGGCTGATGTAAACATCGAGTTCCAATCGAATTCAGATAAGGTCAGCGAATCAATGGAAATGGCGTTTTTTTTCAAGGCCGCCAACGAGCAATATGCCACGGACTATCCAGCCGCAGTCGGACCGCACATGACAAATACGGATTCGACCCCTTTTATGGACATGGTGCCAGCCATCAGCCTACGAGAAAACGAGCGTGGCTCACAGGTGGGGGCAGGGTGGGATCCAAACTGGCATCAGCCAACCGATGTTTGGACGACCTATACGGATGACGATTTTCGGCTTGGCCTCAATGCGGGACAGACGACATTGGCGGGGATTGCACAGCTGACGGGGGCAAGAATTAAGCCTTAATGGCCGTCAGTTAACGATTGTTCGTTGACTTCTAGCTGGTCTTCTTACGCCAGTATCGTGCCAGACCCCACCAGGAGTCATCGGCCCCACCAAAAGCCGCCACGTAGGTTTCGACGGCCTTTGATGGCAAGCGCTCGCGGAGGTCGGCCACAGCCCAAGCCCCAAAATCGCGAGCCCTTGCCTGGTCTACGGTATTGTCCGGTTCTGTGAGATCATCACTTAAAGACGAGCGTACCTTATCTGCCCATAGTGTCAGTCCACGTCTAAGCTCGGCAAAGTGGCTATTGGGATCAGCAGATGGTCCAAAATGAGTTGGAACGATGCATTTTGGTTCCCAGGCTAATACGCGATCGATGCTGTGGTTCCAGACTTCAACATCAATGTCTGGGGGGGGGGTGACAGGGATGGGTAGTCCCTCTCGGATGCGGATGCCTCCCACATCGCCTACCCATGCTGTTCCTGTTGCCCGTTCGTAATAGGCGACATGGTGCTTAGCGTGTCCCGGAGTATAAGCCACCTTCAGTTTACGTTCTCCAAGTTGCACCACATCACCCTCGTCAACCTCCACCACTGCCTTTGCCGGAACTGGAAGGAATTCACCCCAAAGAGTTTCCATTTGATCGCCGTAGATTCGCCCTGCAGATGCGAGGAGCCGGGTGGGGTCGATCATGTGGATGGCACCTCGTGGGTGCACATAGACGCATGCTTCGGGTACACGATTAACGATAGTGCCAGTGGCCGTCGCGTGGTCAAGGTGGATGTGCGTGAGTAGCACGGCTCGAACATCTGAAAGCGCAAACCCGAGGGTGGCGAGTCCTTGTTCGAGAGCGGCGAGGCATGTTGTTGGCCCGGGATCGATTAGCGCAATGCCATTTGAGTATTCAAGCACACCTGTTCCGATCGCGGATGGAATTCCCAAATGTTGGATATCAACTAACGAAGTTTGTGGGTCGAGACGATCAGGGGTCACGCGTTCCCCCTCCTTGTGTTTTGGTACCATTGGTTTGCGGTTTTTGCGACGAGATGGGGAGACTTTTTTACCTGCAGTTTCCCTGATTCAGGTAACATATACTCCTGTCGGAGCAACCGGGCTACTGGGTATTGTGCTTCTTCCAATAGGGTTCTCGCAGTTTTCGTTTCAGCGTCTTCCCAGCCGAATTTCTAGGAAAATCCTCCATGAATACCACACTTGAAATTTTCTGATAGCGTGCTTCGAGGCGCTCATTCGTCCATTGCCGGAGCTTAGCCTCTGAAACATGGTCAAGTTCTCGAAGAATCACTGCCGCTAGAGGAGTTTCCCCCCATTGTTCATCCGGGATACCAAACACGGCCACTTCACGAACTGCTGGGTGTCTCGCAATAATCTCCTCAATATCGCGTGGGTATACGTTTATGCCTCCTGAAATGATGAGGTCTTTTTCTCGATCTACAAGATACAGGAAGCCATCTTCATCAACGTACCCAAGGTCTCCGCTGTGCAGCCAACCGTCACGAAGTGTTTCCTTTGTGAGGTCGGGACACTTGTAGTAGCCAGGCATTGTGGTTGGACCGCGCCCGACTATTTGCCCCACCTCGTAGTGATCACAAATGGACCCATCTGATCGTTCGATGCGCATTTCGGATAAAGCATCGGGACACCCGACTGACTCCGACTTTTTCGCGAAGTCGCTCGGCTCGAGGATGGTCATGAACCCTTCGGTCAGGCCGTATAGCTCGTAGAAGCGATTCGGAAGGGCGTTGGCTATCGCCTGCTTGTGTTCCATAAGGAGTGGTGCCCCAAGAGAGCCAAGCATCTCAAGGGACTGGAGTCGTGTCGGATCGAAGTTGGGCGCATCAAGCATTGCGACGACTTGCGAGGGTACCATCCACATGTGAGTGATCTTCTCGACCTCAATAAGCTCAATAAGCTTACTGGCATCGAACTGTTGGGTGAAAATGAAGGGGATGCCTAGGTACATGCATGGCATCAGTGTAAGAAATGCGCCGTTGAACACGAGAGAACCTGTGTGTGCTCCTACGCTCTCCGTTGTAAAGCGGCACCTTAAGCCAAAGTTCGTGCAGTACGCTGATCGGATCCGATGGGTGTGGACTATACCTTTTGGCAGTCCGGTCGTCCCACTCGAATAGATGATATTGTATGGATCGTCACCCTTGATCTCGACGGGTTGCGGTGGCGATGTAGATGAGTTGCCCACGATGTCTTGATACGTCACATAGCCATCTACAGGGCCATCGATAACCAGAAATCGATCAGGATGTAATTTTGGCAAATCTCCCCGCACTTCATTTAGGTAGGGTGTGAAAGCGCGGTCGGTAACTACTAGAACGGAATCGGAATCGTCTAGCAGTCGTTTTAACCCGCCCCGACGTAATAGTGGGCTCAAGGGAACCACGACGGTGCCTGTTTGCGCGGCTGCCCAATAAACGTCGAGTTGTTCGAGGCAGTTCGGCAACACCGTTGCGATTTTATCGCCCTTACGAACCCCCAGTGACTGGAGGGCATTTGATAATTGGTTGACCCGTTCGCCGAATTGACGGAACGTCAGGCGAGTGTCCTCGAAGACGATTGCCAGTTGATCAGGACGATACAGTGTATGTCGTGGCAGAAGTGTGCCCAAATTGTTCATGTGGCAAAGTGTACTCGTAGGCGTCGTTGTGCGCCCCCCCTAGGGCACGTTATCGCCTGTCAATTAGAAAAAGACGATATACTTGGGTTTGGTTGCGGTCCATGTTCATGGCAGGCGCAACAATGTAAAATCGGGCAGGGAATTACCCATCGCCCAATTGAAGATGTCACAAAGTGGAGAGTTCGAATGAGAAGAACGCAGGGTAGAGTTAAACCCGCGATTGTCGGAACCTGGGTTTGCCTGGTTTCGTATATGCTATTGGCCCCGGTATCACGAGTCACCGCTCAAGACAGGCAAGGTGACTGGTTAAATATTACTGGAAATGCAATGGGGCAGCGGTATTCTGGTCTGGACCAGATCACCCCCAACAACTTTTCTGATCTTGAGGTCGCGTGGGTGTGGGATGGATCAAACTTTCCAGAGGTGAACGCTCGAGCCACCCCTATATACGTCGATGGAAAGCTCATTAGTGTAGCTGGCGAAAGACGACACGTTGTTGCACTCGATGCGGGTTCGGGTGAGGAACTGTGGAGCTATGTCGAGCCTCCAACCTACCGGTGGGAATATTCCATGCGCAAAAACCACGGGAAGGGCGTTGCGTATGGTGAGATTGATGGACGTCCCGTTGTATATCTTGTAAGTCCGGCATTTTTTCTCCACGCACTCTGGGCAGATACAGGCGAGCATGTGGAAAGTTTTGGAGGGGCAGTGCCTGTTGATGGATTCCCAGAGTTTGGGGTTGTGGATTTGCTTGCAGATTTGGGTCACGAGTACGACCCATACTATGGGATTCCATTAGAAGTAGGGTACATCACGAGTTCTTCACCAGCGATCGTCGTAAACGGTGTTATCGTCGTCGGAAACTCTGCTGAGCAAGGCTACAATCAATCGCGTCCAGAAAACATACCGGGTGATATCCTCGCATACGATGCGTTGACAGGTGACTTTAAGTGGAAGTTTTCAGTTCTCCCAGGACCGGGCGAGTTTGGTCACGAGACGTGGGAAAACGATGCATGGGAGTGGACCGGTGATATTTCGTCTTGGGCCCCACTCTCAGCCGATCCCGAGCGCGGAATCGTGTACATCCCAACAAATGGTGCTACTCAAGATTTTTGGGGTGGTTTCCGACCGGGTAACAATCTGTTTAGCACGAGCCTGATAGCACTCGACGTACAAACGGGCGAGCGGGTATGGCACTATCAGCTCGTTCATCACGACATCTGGAATTATGACACACCACAGGTTCCAGTCTTGATGGACGTAACGGTTGACGGTGAAGACATCCCGGCAGTGGTGCAGGTTACAAAACAAGCATTTGCCTATGCGTTCAACCGTGAGACGGGGGAACCGATTTGGCCCATCGAGGAACGACCAGTACCAAATGCACTCATGCCAGGCGAGCAACTCTCACCCACGCAGCCGTTCCCTACAAAACCGGCAGCGTACGATATGCAGGGTCTTACACACGATGATTTGATCGACTTTACCCCCGAACTTCGACAGGCCGCGATTGATGCTCTGGAGGATTTTGTTATAGGGCCTCTCTTCATGCCTCCGCTGCACCGTGACAATGACCTAGGGAAGACGGCTTCACTATGGTGTCCAGGAGACGTCGGTGGCACGAACATCGATGGAACTCCAGCTGCGGATCCCGAAACAGGCATCCTATATGTGACCTCTCAAAAAGGGTGCGGATCTCGAATTATGGTCCCAGGGATTGAGCGTGATGCTCGGGAAGAAGCACCCACAGGGGTGACTATCAGCGATTTTGCAGTGGGTGGCTATGCTGGTGTAGGGCGGGTACAAGGTCTTCCGATATTTAAACCTCCGTACAGCAAGATTACAGCGATCGACATGAATACCGGTGAACACTTGTGGTGGATTCCGGTTGGGGACACACCGGAAGCTGTGTTAAACCATCGTGCACTCCAAGGTTTAGATGTTCAAAATACAGGTACTGGTCGACAGGCAGCTCAAATCGTGACAAAGACAATGCTCCTGTACACGGGGAATGGGAGTGACGGAACCCCCTACCTGTATGCCGTTAACAAAACGACGGGCGAACGACTTGGAAGGGTTGAATTGCCGGGGAACCCGCGGTACGGCGTGATGACCTATATGCACGAGGGTAAGCAGCACCTCGTAATCCAAGCCCCCAATATGCTTATGGGACTGCGTCTTTAATGGGCTCCCATAGTTAGAGATTGGTAAACGTGCCATGTGCCCTCGCGCGGTATTTTTTCGGCATTCTTCCGGAATGACCATAGGGCAGGAGAAAAGCCGTTTGCTATTCTCTGTAATAGCGATCGTAGTTGTTCTTTTGGGCCATGTAACCCCGGGGACTGCCCAGAGTATTAATGGAACTGTTCGTGAGGAGGGTGGGGGGCCGTTGATCGCTGGCGGTTTCATTACACTGATCGACGACAGGGATCAGACTTCCGAAGCTACATTTACGTCTGAGAGTGGGACTTTTTCGCTCGCTGCAACGCAGCCAGGGGAGTATCGCGTGCGGCTCGAACGAATTGGTTATCAAAATTGGACTTCCGAGGTTTACGACCTTTCACTTGGTCAGCTCGTTACCGTCCAGATTGAAGTTCCTCCCCAGCCAGTTTCTCTCTCTGAGCTGAGAGTTGAAGTGGTGAGCTCCTGTTTGGACGACCCTACTCAAGGGGCCGAACTCGCTGCTGTATGGGAGGAGGCTCGCAAAGCACTTCAGACTGCTGTCTGGGCAGAGGACCAAGAGGAATTGACGTTTTCGCTCACTGAATATGATCGGACCTTGGAATCAAGCAGCCTTGCGATCCGTGATGTTGAGACCAGGAACCGTCTACGGGTTCAACTGCCGCCATTCGAAGGCTTGCCGATCGATAAGCTCGTGCGTTCTGGTTACGCCAATGTAAATGAGGATTCATCAACTTTTCACGCACCGGATGCAAAAGCCCTGCTCTCGCCTGAGTTTCGCAATACACACTGCTTTGGACTGCGTAGGGAGGAACTGGATGGAACTCGGGTTATTGGTATCACATTCATACCCAGGGGTACCCGTCCTGTGATCGAGATTGAGGGTACTCTCTGGATTGAGGAAGAAACGGCTGAACTGTTGAGAGTTCAGATACTATATCGAAATGTGCCACTTCCAAGAGGGGCTAATCGTCGCCTCGTAGGGGCAGACCTTACGTTTGACCGACTCCCCAATGGCCCTTTCTATGTTAGTGACTGGTGGATCCGCTTCCCCATCTCAGGGAATGTTCACCGAGTTGGAGCTGCAGCCTCTGCTGATCGACTGCAGGCTGTTCTTGTAGGGTATCGTCAGACTGGAGGATCAGTCACTAATGCGTTTGTAGGTCAG
>Ga0310344_10003137_pt1 | contig 12349 bp, 5 predicted proteins | sample HC15DNA20200_MG_FD_203801 | JGI IMG/M metagenome (GOLD analysis project Ga0310344, IMG submission 203801) | Marine microbial communities from station ALOHA, North Pacific Subtropical Gyre - HC15-DNA-20-200_MG | ecosystem: Environmental > Aquatic > Marine > Oceanic | place: Pacific Ocean: North... | reverse complement strand
TTGTAGAGGCAATCGGACCTCAAGTACAAGTAACAAGTGGTGATGTATCAGTCGTTTACCAAGGTGACGTCATTCTAGGACGTCTCGCAATGGGAGCCGACTACCTTAACCCTGCTGCTTGCGTAGAATTGTTCGCTGGTACAGCTACCGCACCTGCTGCATTCTAACTATATATACATATGGGGAGTTCTCACGCTCCCCCTTTTTTTCTTTACAAATATTCACTATGGCTTTTCCGACCACTAATGCTGCTCAGGAGTTACCCGCTATCAATCAAATATTGTCATCATGTGGTCAAGCCCCTGTAACCACTCTCGATCAAACCAACCCGGACGTTGCGATTGCCTACGATACACTGTTACAGATATCAAGGGAGATACAGGCAGAAGGCTGGACCTTCAATAAAGAGTATCATTATGAAATGACTCCTGATACAGATGATGAAATAAAAATACCAAATAATATTATACAAATTAAATTAACTGAAAATGCTGCGAACCAAGATAGAGATGGTGTACGGAGATCTGGTAAATTATATGACAGACAATACCATACATATAAGTGGACTTATGCCTCCCCTATTATATGCGATATTGTCTGGGAGTTTGATTGGGTAGATTTACCTCAACCTATACAAGACTTCATTACAGCTAGAGCTTCTGTACTTGTCTCTCAAAGGATAGTAGGAGATAATACTCAATACAAACAACTACAACAACAAGAAGCTTACTCTAGAGCATTAGCATTAGAGTATGAAACACAGCAAGGACAGTTTACATTCTTTGGACACCCACAAGGACAACAGAACTATTACAATAGTTACCAACCTTACCAAGCACTACAAAGATAATGCCAGCTGTAACACAACGAATAGATAATTATCTTGGTGGAGTATCTAGACAAGCTGACGATAAAAAACTTACTGGTCAAGTTAGAGAGTGTCTTAATGGATACCCTGATCCAACATTTGGATTACTTAAACGACCTGGTTTTAAGTGGATAGCTAACTTAGGTACTGGCACTACATATGATTCATCTAAGTGGTTCTACATAGCTAGAACTGCTACAGAGAAATATATTGGATGTATTAAACCAGCTGCAGGAGGCAGCCCAGGAGACATAGATATATGGAATGCTACAACGGGTGCTGCATGTACTGTTAACTATGGTACAGACGCTCAGGCATACCTTACAGGAGCACGTCTAAATTATGATGTACTTACTGTACAAGATACATCCATTATAACAAATAATTTAGTAACTGTTGCTAAGCAGGCAGACCCTACTTACGTAACAAATACCAGAGCTACCCTTATACTATCTGGTACAGTAACAGGAAGTGTAGATAAATATGATGTCACCATTAATGGTACCGCTATCACTCAGGTAGTTGCTGCTTCTAATGATACATATGATGATGTTTTAGGAGATCTTAAAACAAATATTGATGCATTAAGTGTCACTGGATTAACAGTAACTAAGTATAATAATACATTAGAATTAGATCGTGTTGTTAGTGGTACAAGAACTGCCTTTACAATTACTTCAAAAGGTGGCCCAGATAATAGTAAGTTAACTGTATTCCAAGAACAAGTAGATAACGTTGGAGAATTACCATTACTATCATTTCATAACCATGTAGTTAAAGTTATTAACACAGCATCAGATGATGATACTTACTTCTCTAAATTTGTGGCAAATAATGGAGTATCAGGAGAAGGTTACTGGACAGAAACATTAGATCCAAGTAAGTCTCCAGGCTTAAATGCTGCAACAATGCCACATGAATTACTTAATAACTCAGCAAATACATTTACCTTTCAAAGAATTGCATGGGATGCAAGAACAGTAGGTGACGATGTCACGAACTCACACCCCAGCTTTGTAGGTGCAAAAATAGAACAATCATTTTTCCATAATAATAGACTTGGATTCTTATCAGTTGATAATGTATCTCTAAGCCAATCTGGAAAATATTATAATTTTTATCATATCTCAGCACTAACGATAACGGATGCAGATCCAGTAGATTTAAGTACGTCAACAATTCGACCAGCTGCACTTCATGGTGTGATTCCTACAACTCAAGGCTTAGCCCTATTTAGTAAGAATCAACAGTTTTTAATGACTTCAGCTAATGGAATACTGACACCAACAACTACTACTATCCGTACGATTTCTAACTATGAGATGGATACAGAAGTTGATCCAGTTGACTCTGGTACAAATATTAACTTCATTAGTAAAACCCCAAGCTATACTCGAATATTTGGTATGGTCACACGTGGCCAAGATGAGAACCCTCAGGTTCTAGATATTGGAAGAGTTGTGAATGAGTGGGTACCTGCGACAGTGGATACGTTCATTGCCAGTCCACAGAATCAGTTCATTGCAATGTCTAGTCAATCTTCCAGAAAGGTTTATTTCTTCCGTACATACACTGATGGAGAAAAGAACCTTGTCGAAGCGTGGTTTAATTGGGAGTTACCCGGTACAGTACAAACAATTGCTGTTGACTCAGATGATATGTTTGCTGTTACTAAACAAGGTAGTCAGTTTACATTAAGTAAATCAAGTCTAAGTCAAAGCCCAGAAGATGCTATTATTGTAAGTAATAAAGGACAAAGAATTAATCCTTGTATGGATCTTTATGCTGCAGCTAGTTCTGTTGTATGGGATTCTACAAATGAATTTTCTAAATGCTATATACCTTGGAATAATGTTACAGATTTAACACCTGTTATTGTTATTAAAGGTACTACAGCTGCTGGATCATTTGTTGAATCTGGATTTACTACAACACCTACTATTGATACAGATGGTACAGGTACTTACTTTAAAGTACCAAAGAAAAATTTGAGCTCAATTGCTAGTGATGTTATTGTCGGATGGAAATATGACTTTGATATTATACTGCCTAAGACATACTTTAGACCAGATGATGATCAAAGACGGACAGACTTTACAGCTACTTTAACTATAGCTAGGATGAAGTTCTCTTGTGGTCTATCTGGGGTAATGGGTTTTAAACTTAAGTCAACAGGTGTGTTTCAAGCCACAAAACAATATACAGGAGATGGTTCTACAACTGATTTTAGTTGGAATACATCTGAGATTAGTTATGTAGATAGAGACCAAATTAAAGTAAAAGTTAATAATGTAATTCAACAAACAACAGCCTTTTCATTTGTGAATGATACTACAATTAGATTTGGTAGTGCTCCAGCTGATAAAGCTGTTATTGTAATTTATATAGATGAATGGTACAACCTAAGTCCAGTACAAAAAGCTAATACATACTTAGCTAATGACATCGCACTATCGGAGCAATCAGTGTTTACATTACCAATACATCAAAAAACGGAGAACTTCCAAGTTAGGTTGTTTAATGATTCACCATTCCCGGTATCCTTAAACTCCATGATGTGGGAAGGAAATTACTCACCACGTTATTATAGGAGGAAAGTGTAATGGCCTGGATAGGATATGCACTTGGTGCTGCTGTTGGTGTAGTAGGTAATATTATAGGTGGCAGTAAGCAAGCAAGTGCAGCAAGGAAACAAGCTAATGCACAGAATGCTGCTACAGATAGACAGTTGAGGTATGATACCCAGCTGTGGGAAATGAACCAAGAACACATGATTGCTAATCGCGATTTTGCTGTTAAGGAGATTGAAGCTAAAGCACGGAATGAAGGCAGAATTGCAGCCTTTAAAGATGCTTCTAATGCTAAAAGATATAACTATGATTTGATGATAAGGAATCGTGAACAAACTTCCTTAAATCAACAATACCTTCGTTCGGAAGATATTTATAATAAACAGACAACTTTAAATACTTTATCAGCTCAGTCAGCCACTAGAGATGAACTAAGGAAACTTAGAGAAATACATTCTGAAGCACAGTTTGATTCACAAGATGCCTATGTAGAATCATTGATATCTACAGGTAAAATGAGAGCTATGGGATTATCTGGTCGAAGTGCTGAGAAAGCAGATCAAAGTGACTATGCAAAATATGGCAGAGCTATGTCAGCAATTAATGAAACTCTTGATGCAGAAGGACGTAATACACATTCTATATTAGAGGAGATTGCTAGAGATAAAGCATCAGCAGATTTAGCAGCTTATGCTCAGAAGATGTTACATCCAGGTACACTACCAATGCCAATTGTACCATTCAAAACACCACTAGCTGAATTCTTATACCCAAGGGAAATAGAAGACTTTGATTTCGGACCAGCACCTGTAGCAGGAGCTTATGCGTCTCCTAGTGCAGCAGCTTCCATGGCATGGGGATCAGCTATTCAAGGTATTGCTGGATCTATATCTGGTGGTGTCCAAGCATATGGTGCAAAACACGGCTTTAGCTAATTAAAAAAAAATGGCAAAAAACTATCGCAGAGCCGCACGCGGCGGACGATTTAAAAGACAGGATTTTGGTGACTTAGGCTTACGAGCTTACAAAGAACAACAAGACACCATTATTGAAAGTTTAAAACTACAACAAGCACGTAGTAAAGAGTATGCAGGAGATTATGCTTCTGGTCTTAGTAATGTAGCTAGGTCTGAAGAACAGAATCGAAACCTTTTACAAGACTTAGAAAACGATCTTTATAAAAGTAAAGTCAGAGCTATTGAGAAAAACCAAGCCAGAGAAGTTGAAGCTTTAAAAGCAAAAGCTGATCAGTATGGAAAACAGGCTCAGTTTTGGAAAGAATTAGCACCCGGCCTATCTAAGAATTTAGGTGAGTTAGCTCAGGGTACTACTGACCTTGTCGGATTACGGCAAGCAATGAAGTACATGGAAGAAAACGATGATGTTGTTACTGATTCTGAACAGGTAACAGACAAGCTGTCTAACATTCTCAACAAAGATATCAATAAGAAAGTGGGTTCCCTTATTGAACAGGGAAACCTTCACGAAGCAAGTAAGATGAATAAGATTCCCTTATTAGCTAGAAAATGGGTTGGCAGGAATTGGCTAAAAAGTATTGAAGATAACTGGAATCTTATTCAAGATCAAATAAAAGAGGCTGCTGGTGATGAATATAACAAGGATCCTAGAGAGAATACTAAAGCATTCATCCTACTACTTGCTAAAGAACAGGGATTAAATGCTAATCATACGGATGTTAGAAAAGCAATTACTTTTGCTCAAACAAAAGCTGGTGTAGATGTTCTTAATAATAATTTAAACAATGATTATTTAGAAAGAGAAGATATTTATAACGGGCATTTAACTAATTTTAAAGCCATTTGGAAGGACCCAACTAAATCAGATGAGGAGAAGAAAGAAGCCTTTATATCCCTTAAAGATTCTGCTAAATTAAGATTACATAAAGATAAAAATAATAAAATAACTCGTCCTTCAGGACCTACTATTAAAAATGAAAAAATATATGGTGTTTTACCTACTCTAAAAGGTTTAATTGAAACAGATTCTATTACTACACCAGACGAGTTAGATGACTTTCTAGATAATGAGAATTATGTAGAAAAAAAATATCAATCAGGAGCAGCTTGGGAAGAAGATTTACAGGAGATAAAAGACTTAATGATTGCTAGACAGGAAGAAAGAGATAAGGCTGGAGATGATAAAATAAAACAGGATGATTCTTCTAAAGTACTACAATTAAATAAAGGGTATTTTAATGAGGAGAAAAGAGATTATGAAGAATGGAACTGGAATGACTTTAGTCCTGATGGGCATCGAGCAAAAGCATATCAATTACTACATAGTCTCTCTGAAGGACATACAAAGAGTAAGAAATGGTTGGCTGAAAAGTTATCTTACAACACGAGCAAAAGTAGAGATTGGAACGCTGTAAATCAAGAATTACAACGTTATGCCCATCAAGGAAACTTCCTTGGGTTTATGTCTATTTATAATAACCTTACTACAGCACAGAAAGAAGGAAATACACACTTATACGATACTTTAGCGGAATTAAATGCTGCAAATATTCAAAGCTTTGATGATTTAAGTAATATATCTAAAGCAAAGATTAGTGGGGAAAATGCTCAGTACAAATTACCAGGTACTCGAGGATTAAATGCATCTGAAACATTAGCAAAAGATGCCTACGGTCAGACAGTATTAGCACATTTCTGGGCTTTAGAGAGTCAACAAGAAAAAAAAGGTACTATAAAAGATAGATGGGAAGCAGCGGAAAGGAAAGCTGATGACGATTGGAGCCATAAAGACGAAAGTACAGGTATATTAGGAAGAGGTTTATTAAGACGGAAACCGCCAGGTGTTGCAGGTAATGATACAAATCAAGTTGTTTATATGGCATACACAACAGAAAAATTAGAAGGCCAAGCTACTAGTACTAAAGATCTTTTTTGGAATTATCAAGAGGCTATAGTCCCAAAAGGTCAAAAAGTATATAACCTTGACAAGGGTACTTTGTCTCCAAAGCTTAGTTACATCATTGAAAAAAATAGGATTCTAACTAACGATGAGTTAGATAAAGTGATAGAAGCAGTAACACTTGGTGAGAATGTTTATAGAAAAAATCAAGTAGGGAAGTCGTACTGGACTATATCTATACCACCGAATGCTAATGTAAAAGAACTTGTTAAACTTCATAATGAAAGAAATCAGCAACAGATAAGTCAAAGAGAAATCTATCAAGCAATTCTAGTAAAACATGGAATTAACTTAAAAATACCTGAGAATGCAGTGGATTTAGCACGAGCTTATCTTAAAACACCTAATCCAGACATAGGAGGTGAAAGGGCAATTGCATTAGGCCGTGAAGATGATATTAAATTCAAATCAGAGTCCGAAATACTTATAAGGTCTCAATATAAATGGTATCTGGACAACAAGGAAAAGGAAGGAACGTTTGACTGGTCAAAACTTAGACGACCTGAGATTAACCAATTTTTGATGGAGTATAGTAATGGCAACTGAATTAGAATTACAAGAACAGTATAATCATGTACCTGTTGTAATGGAGGAAGAAGGAGAAGAAACCCAACCTCAACCTGAAAGTCCTTATATTACTCCTCCTACTTCACAAGAACAAGAAGAACCGATTCAACCTGAAGTGGTTGAAGATGAACCTAAAGATATGAGTGGGTTCTATCCAGGTGCTAATGACTTTCTCGGTACGATGAATAATACTATGCAAGGATTATCAGCAGCTGGTTTGGGTGTAGCTGATTTCGTTATGGATACTGCTGGTACTATCCTTCCAGGGGGAAATCAACTTGATAATGCATGGGATAAAGCCACACGTTTGGATAATGATGGACATCAAAATATACGTAAATTTGCATCAATAGTTATACCTTCTTTATATGCTGGTGGAATGGTAGGAGGCGCGTTGAAAACTCAAGCTATTTCACAACTACCTAAACTACAAAGAGCTTTAGTAGCTGCAGGTTTATTTACGGCAGCAGACGTTGGTGTTATAACTCTTAGTGATGTTGGTGAAGAGCATAATTTAATGAGAGCATTAGCTGATTTTATTCCTGGTTTATTTGGACCTGAAGGTGCTGTTCCTATACCGGATGCTATTAAAACATTAGATTCAGATAGCTCAGTAGTCAGAAAAAGAAAAAATGCATACGACACTGCAGGACTTACAATTGTTAGTACTCTAATCGGTGCTACTATAAAGATGGTTGGCGGTGCTAAAAAGATGGGTTGGTTTACTCCTTTAGATGAATCTGCTGAAGCTTATAAAGCTAATGAGATTATAAAAGGTGGGGACCCAGAGAAGCTCATACGAATGCAGGAGATAAATGAAGTTCTTTCTACTAAGAAGTTATCTAAACAGAATGAACAAATTCTGATGGATGAATTAATGAATTTAGAAGCTTCATTAGAAAGTGTTGAGAATTTAGATGATGCTTTACGTCAAGTAGAAGAGAGTGGAATTAATGAACAAAACATAGCTGCCAAACGTAAGATAACTAATAATCCAACTAACACAGATTTTGATCCTGATATAACTCCAGTATTAAATGAAAGTGATAATGCAAGACAAAGTATACCTCCTGGTAATGTAGCAAGGAATATGGCAGATACAACTGCTATTAAAAAAGGTGTGTCTACAGGTGACCCGGCTCCTATCATTACAGAGTCCATGAGATCTAAAGGTCTTATGGTAGGATCTACCTCTCGTGATGCTGTGATGGGTGTAGCTGAGGAAGCTAGAGATATTGGTCGCTTCAATGCCTTAGTTGATGGATTCAGATTCTCTACTAAAGATATGAATGCTGCTGCATGGGACATCTATACTAGTATTATAGATCCTGGTGCATCATTAGATGATGTTAAAGGTCTCTTCTATGAAAATAAAGATGTTGCAAATATGCTTCTAGGTAAGTTCAAAGTTGAATATATCAACGAAGAACAAGCTAGAGCTGCAGCCTTTGCTATGAGAGATCTTACTGATAGATTCTTAGGACGTCCTACAACTCAATCTTCTGCTAGAGTAATGGATACTTTAGGAAGAGAAGCTGCTACTATTGCTGAATCGATAACAGAACTAGCACCAGTCATAAGCGAACCTCGTGCAATGGATCTTATTATTGATAAGTTGCAATTCCTTATGGATGAGTATGCTTTGAATAAATATATATCTGGTTGGAGATTAAGAAATAAGAATTGGTTTGACCAAGTACCTCCTAAAGATATAGATTCTGTTATTGATCAACTTACTTCAGAATTTAGATCTGCAGAGAATGCTATTCATGCTAAGAATCTTCGATTTACTGCTACTTTAAAAGAACTAGCAGATACAAATCCATTAGCAATACGTCCATTAGTTGATGCTTTTGCACATACAAATGGTGATGTAGACTCTTTAGCTAAGTTAATGAAGTGGGCTTCAGATCAAGTAACTCCTACAGGATTAATAAAAAGTCCAGATCCAACACAATTAAACCTATTCGCTAGAAGTGCATGGGGTGTTGTATATAATAATGTACTAAGTGGTATATCGGCTCTAAGAGCTGTTGTAGGTAATACAGGGCAATTAGTCCTAAGACCTATTACAGGACTATTAGGACACGGTATATGGGGTGCTGCTGATGACTTTGAAGGATTAACTAGGTCCTTATATTATCACGGTGCTGTGTATGAGACAAATAGACGAGCATTGCAAGATGCTTGGACTATGATGAAGAAAGCTCATAAAGATCCTGAACTAATGATGAAGGCTTATAGAAAAGATTTCATCTTTAAAGAAGATACAACTTGGGATATTATGGAAGATATGAGAAGAGTATGGGAACAAGAAGGTAATTTTGGTAAAGTCATACAGTATGATATGGCTGTAACTATGAAAGAGATGTCTAAATTACCTGGATTACGTTATGGTATGACTGGAATGGTCTTCCCTGATGTATTTACTCAAACTCATATTGCACATTATCTATCACGTATGAGGGCTTATGATGATATCTTTACTGAATTTGGATTTGCTGATTGGAATAGAATAGCTCAAGCTGAAAGAAAGCATTATGCAGCTATGTTCCATGCAGATGGTACTATGAAAGATGCTGCATTAAAATCCTTAACAGGTGAAATAGCATTGAATTTAGATGATGGACTTGCTACTTGGATTAACAAAGGAACTACAGCATATCCTATTTCTAAGCATTTATTCATGTTCCCACGAACACAAAGTAATTCAGTTAAAAATGCATTATCTTGGACTCCTATAAGTCTTATTCCTGGTATTAATAAATACTCTAAAACTATATGGGCTCAAACAGATGATGATATTGCTAAGGCTTTAGCTGAACATGGCATTGATATGGCAACTACTCCTAATGCTAGAGTTTTATGGCAAAACTTAAGAGCTGAGTATACAGGGCGTATAGCCTTTAGCAGTATACTGAGTAAAACTCTTTGGGACTATGCTATGTCTGGTAACATTAGAGGTAATGGTCATTATAATGCTAGCCGAAGAGCTGTGGAAAGAGACCAAATGGGATATGTTCCAAAAACTATCAACCTTGGTGGTAAGTGGGTTAGCTTTAAAGGAATTATAGGTGTTGATCAAGTACTTAGTATAGTTGGTGACATGGCTTACTATGCTTCTGATATTGATCAGACTTTCTTAGAAGACTGGCAAGCTAAACTTATGTGGACTGTTGCCGCTGGTTTCTTAAATGAAACACCATTACAAGGTATGGAACCGCTTGTAGCTGCTGCTTCTGGTGACTTAAATGGATGGAATAGATTAATTGCTAATGCTACTAGAGCCTATATTCCAATGTCAGGAGCTTTAGGAGTATTAAGTAAGATGATTACTAGTGCACAGAAAGATATTAGTGGTGAGATTCATGAATATTTAATGAATAAATTACCCGGATTCTCAAGTATGCTGCCAAGTCAAATCGATATCTGGACAGGGACTCCTCTTAATGATATTGATAATCCATTCCTTAGAATGTTAAATGCTATTAGTCCTATTAAAGTTAGTGGTACTAGAGAGCCGTGGAGAGTATGGCTTGAATCTACAGGATGGGATGGATTCGGAAGATTAAAGAAAGATTCAACTGGATCTTATGAATATACTACTGAAGAAAGAGAACTCATATATCAGTATATGGGTGAAGAGCAGATGTATAAAAAATTAGAAAGGTTGATGAAGTCTAAAGTATACAATGATCAAATAAATCAATTACGTGTCCATCGTCAAAATGGTGATGATTTAAGAAATGAGAAAATTAAATTAGAAACTAGACGACTACCTGTTATAAAGGAGATTAATAAAATAGTTAAAGAAGCACAAGCTAAAGCTGAGTTACGATTAGTAACTTCAAGACCAGATATAGCTAACACTATCTTAAGGCAACAAATAGTTGATAGAGAGATGGATGTTGGTAATATACCAGGTGCTAGAAAACAACAGAAAAAAGAACTAGAAACAAGAACTTTACTACAAATGAGTAAATAAACACTATGGCTGTTATTCAGAATAGTTTCACTGGGGATGGGTCTGAAGACACCTATTCCTTTACATTTCCATATCTAAAAACAGCAGATATTAAAGCAAGTATTGATGCCGCCGCCACTACTGCGTTCACCCTACCAACTGCTACGACATTAAAATTTAATACTGCTCCAGCTAATGGAGCCAAAATCAAAATATATCGTGAAACAGATGCAGATGCTTTAACAGCTACCTTCTATGCAGGTTCAGCTATTAAATCAGAAGATTTAAACGATAACTTTACTCAGAACCTGTATGGTGTACAGGAAGTAACAGGGCGTTACATGAGTAACTTAGGAGGCACCATGTTAGGTGACCTCACAATGGATGAAGATGCTGATATTGTATTTGAAGGAGCAACAGCTGATGCTCATGAGACAACACTAACTGTAGCTGATCCGACAGCTGATAGAACTATTACTCTACCTAATGTTACAGGTACAGTAATAACGACTGGTGATACAGGAAGTATTGTAACAGCAATGTATGCTGATAATAGTGTTACAAATGCAAAAGTAGCTGATGGAACTATTGTTACACGTCATATTAGTGACGGTACTATAACAACATCAAAATACGGTGCTGGATCTATTAACACAGCAGCCATAGGTGATGGCGAAGTAGCAACAGTTAAGCTTGCAAATGACGCTGTAACAGGAGCTAAAATAGCTGATGATGCTATAGACTCTAATCATTACGCAGCTGATTCTATTGATACTGAACACTATGGCCCATTATCTATCGATGAAACAGCTATAGGTGCAGGTGTTGTAACAACTACTAAGATAGCAGATGCTACAATTACTGGAGCTAAGATAGCTGCTGATACTATAACAGCTACACAGATTGGAGCTAATGCTATAGGACAATCTGAATTAGCAGATAGTTCTGTGGATACTGCGGCTATTATAGCTGGTGCAGTTGCTACAGCCAGTATAGCAGATGATGCAGTTAATTCTGCTAAAATAGCTGACAATGCAGTAGTTACAAGTTGTATTAATGCTCAAGCAGTTACAACAACAAGAATAGCAAACGGAGCAGTTGGTGCTGATCAACTAGGAACTGATTCAGTAACTACAGCTAAGATAGCTGCTGACGCTGTAACAACCGCAAAGATTCCAGATGATGCAATTACAACTGCAAAACTAGCCGATGCTGAACTCACAACGCTTGCTGGTATGCAGACAGGTACTGCATCTAAACTTGCAGGTGGTACAGCTTTAACAGCTGATCTAGCCGATCTTAACCAGATCGATGGTATGACTAAGGAGACTAGTGTCACAGATGATGATGCTAAGTTTCCAACTAGTGGAGCTGTTGTCGATTATGTAGCTGCTCAAATAGCACCTATTGGTGGTCTTGAAGTCATTGCTACAGACGCTGCTT
>Ga0310344_10003136_pt1 | contig 12349 bp, 14 predicted proteins | sample HC15DNA20200_MG_FD_203801 | JGI IMG/M metagenome (GOLD analysis project Ga0310344, IMG submission 203801) | Marine microbial communities from station ALOHA, North Pacific Subtropical Gyre - HC15-DNA-20-200_MG | ecosystem: Environmental > Aquatic > Marine > Oceanic | place: Pacific Ocean: North... | reverse complement strand
GGAAATGATCAAATAAGATTTGAACTTAGCTATTATTATTTTAATAAGAAAATAAAAATTATATCTCCATGGAGAGAATGGAATTTTAAATCTAGAAGCGACTTAATTAAGTATGCAAAGAAAAATAATATTGCCGTTCCTAAAGATAAAAAAGGAGAAGCACCTTTCTCAGTAGATGATAATTTATTACATACATCAACTGAAGGTAAGATTTTAGAAGATTTAAAAAAACCAGCACCGGAATATATTTACCAAAGAACACTTTCTCCAGAAAAAGCTAAAAATAAACCTGAAAATATTTCTTTAACTTTTTTTAAAGGTAATTTAATAGCAATTAATAATAAAAAAAATACTCCAAAAGATTTATTAAAAAAATTAAATAATTTAGGTAAAAAACATGGAATAGGAAGAGTTGATCTAGTAGAAAACAGGTTTATTGGTATTAAATCAAGAGGTGTCTATGAAACTCCGGGAGGCACAATATTATTGTTTGCACATAGAGCAATTGAATCTATTACCTTAAATAAGGAACAGCAACATATAAAAGATGAACTAATGCCTAAATATGCAGAACTTATTTATAACGGCTATTGGTTTTCTAAGGAAAGAAAAAGACTACAAAATTTAATTGATAAAACGCAAAAAAAGGTAGAAGGAACAGTAAAATTAAAATTATATAAAGGAAATATTATAATTTTAGAGAGATCTTCAAAAAAGAGTATTTATTCAAAAGATATTGCTTCATTTGAAGGTACAAAAAAATTTAATCCAAAGGATGCTGAAAAATTTATAAAAAGAAAAAGATACAAATTTTAAAAAAATTTTGGGATTTCCAAACTATTTTTTCTACATGTAGCAATTAAAGTATTATGAAGTAAACAAGCTATTGTCATTGGACCCACTCCCCCTGGGACAGGAGTAATTGCTCCAGCAACCTTTTCAGCTTCATTAAATTCAACATCGCCAACTAATTTCTTTTTTCCGTCTTTTTCTATTCTATTAATACCAACGTCAATTACAGTAGCTCCAGGTTTAATCCAACTACCTTTTACCATCTGAGCCACTCCAACAGCTGCAACAACAATATCATTTTTTTTAACCTCATCTTCTAAGTTTTGAGTTTTAGAATGTGCAACAGTAACGGTACAACTTTCTCCTATCAATAAAGCCGCCATAGGTTTGCCAACAATGTTTGATCTTCCAACAATAATTGCTTTTTTTCCAGTAAGATCTTTTAATTCATTTAGTAATAGCATTTTACAACCCAAAGGTGTGCATGGAACTAAAGAGTCAATACTGGACCATAATTTCCCAGTATTTATAGCATGAAAACCATCAACATCTTTATCAGGGTTAATAGCATTAATAACAGAATCCTCATTAATTTGTTTTGGCAAAGGAAGCTGTACAAGTATTCCATTTATTGATTCATCTTTATTTAGTTTTGCAACTACATTTAATAAATCATCTTGTGAGGTTTTTTCATCTAGTATTTTGGTAACAGAATGCATACCAACTTCCTCTGTCTTTTTTGCTTTCATATTTACATATACAGCGCTAGCAGGATCTTCTCCTACTCTTACTACCGCAAGTCCAGGAATAATATTTTTATCTTTCAGCTTTTTTACTTCCAAGGCTATCTTTCGACACAATCCATCTGCAAATTTTTTTCCATCAATTAAATTACTCATAATTAACCTAAATTTAAAATAAAAGTTCTATATTTATCGTTAACAAATATTTGGATAGTATAAAGAAGTAAAATTAATATTATAGGCGATATATCCACTCCTCCAAGATCAGGTAAAAATCTTCTAATAGGTCTTAAAAAGGGCTCTGTTAACCTATTAAGAAAATCTACTAAAGTATAAACAAATCTATTATTTATATTGACGATGTTAAAAGCAATCAGCCAACTAAAAACCGCACCGAGGATTACCCCTATAACAAATAAGTCAATAACTTTATTAAATAAAAATAACGCTGCAGACATAACTTTTAATATTATATTTTTTTTTTAATAAAAAAAAACCCCGCGTAAATGCGGGGTTTCTGAAAATGAAAATAATATTTATTTATTTTTTATGAAGGTTTTACCATTTCAAACCAACGGAATAAGTAAATCCGCCGTCATCAATGCCAAGGTCTTCTCCGATACTTTCAAATAAAAGTTCGTCCATTCCAACTTGCCAATGATAACCTAATGAAACCTCAATAGGCAACTTGAAATATTCCGGTAAACTTGCACCAGATAGACTTGAAAAACCTCTAGCTAGTTGGTCTAAACCAATATTTACTCCAGCTCCAACATTAACTGCTGCAGTAGCACCACCAGCAAAAGCACCTTTTTCTGTAGAATTAGTAGTATTAGTACCTTGTCCAGCTGTGTTACGTGTATAAGCTAAATTGGTTAGTAAACCACCCATAACTCCATATCCGTACATTGCATATGGACTAATTCCATAAGTAGCAGGATTGTATTTAACTAATGGTTCAATACCACCAAATTCTCCTAGTAATGCAAAAAGATCAAAAGGCTCTACAACAATGTTACCAAAAAGTCTTGCTTGATAAACTGTTCCACCTGTTGCAGCATGTCCTCTCCATGACACCGCATTACCATCTTGGTATGTTCCTTCAATTTCTAATCTAAAGAAACCATAATCTGCTCCAGCAATAATTCCTTCTCCGTCATCTTCGGTCCATTGAAGTTCATTATCACCGCTTTTGTTATTTCCGCCGTACTTGTCAGTTTCCTCATCAGCAAATAGACATTTTTGTCCATTATTTAATGGCGCTGTTCCAGCTCCTGTAGTACAGCCAACTTGGTTAAAACCAAGTCTGTTAAAATGACTGTCAAATCCTTTAATACGTACATAACCACCAGTGTCAGCCAATGCAACCGGCGCACTGAGCATTAATGCTGTACCAAGGATTGTTGAATATTGTATTATTTTTTTCATTTTCATCCCTTTCATAAAAAAAAACAATTATAAGAAGATTATATGAAATCTTTTTTAAACTAAAAGGGATTTTATTGAAAAACCTTGTATATGTTGTAAAAATACAACAGTATTAATTTTTTGTATTTTTATCAAAAAATTAGTATAAAGAATACTATAAAATAATTAGATTTAAATAGATGAATTTTATTAAAATATTTATAATTGCGTTATTCCTAGTATTTCAAACTTCTTATACACAAGCATTTGAAGACAAAGTTTCAAAAAATTTTATGGGCTTATATGAAGTAAAACAGGGCGTTCTAGCTCATGATAGAGGATGGTTTGGAAAAAATAGAGAAGGATTTGGTCCTGATTATAATTTTGAATTAATGTTTAATTCACCAAGAATTTTAAAGAAAATTGGCGCACCAAAACCAATACTAGGCCTAACCCAAACATCAACTGGGGGTAGTAGTTTATACTATGGTGGCATAACATGGGATGCTAATATTACTAAAAATTGGTTTGTAAGCGGTACTACAGGAATTGCTTATACAAATGGAATCACAAAATTACCTCAAGGACAAGTACCAACAGGTGATAAAAAAATTCAATTTGGTTCTAAATGGCTTCACAGAGGAGCGGTCGAACTTGGCTGGAATTTTTATGGTAACGATACAATTTCCTTAATGTTTAGCCATGTTTCTCATGGAAGTATGCTTGATAATAAAAATCATGGAATGGATGAATTTGGCATCAGATACGGATATCGTTTTTAAATTTCATCATTGAAATACAGCAATTCTCAAAATCAAAACATAGTTATAAAAAAAATTAATTACTTTGGAGATATCTTAGGTATCCTTCGTTTAAATCCAGACAGATACCCTTATTTACTTCAAAGCTCAGCAAAAGGGAATGTTTTGTGTCGTTATGATATTTTGTTTTCATTTCCTCAAAGACAAATAATTTTAAATTTCGAAGATATACAGAAAAAAGATTTTTTAAAAGAATTAGATAAAGAATGGAAAAAAGATAAAAAAGAATCAAAAAAAAATGATGATATTTTTCCTTTTGTAGGTGGTTGGTTTGTTTACCTTGGTTATGAATTAGTATCACAAATTGAAAATAAAATAGTTAGTCATAAACACCGTTATAATTTTCCTATTGCATTTGCTAGTAGAGTTCCAGCTGCAATAATTAAAGATAATTTTAACAATGAAACTTTTATAGTTTGTGAAAAAAAATATAAAAATTTAATAAAAAAAATTGAAGACGATATAAAAAATTTGTTAGATAAAAAAAAATTTTTGTTAAAAGAAAAAAAAATAAAAAACAAAATTTTAGCCAATTCTTTGATAGAAGAATTACCAAAAAATCATATAAAAAACATAAATAAAATTTTGAAATATATTAAAGAAGGAGATGTATTTCAGGTAAATTTATCTAGAGAATGGCACGGTAAAATAAATAAAAAATATACGGCTTGGGATATATTTTCAAAATTAAAAAAAACAAATCCATCACCATTTTCAGGATTAGTAACTTTTAAAAATAAAGCAATTATCAGCTCATCTCCTGAAAGATTAATAATGGTAAAAAATGGCCGCATAGAAACAAGGCCAATTGCTGGAACAAGAAGAAGAGGAGGAAGTGGAATATACGATGTGGCATTGTCACAAGATCTTTTGAATAATAAAAAAGAAAGGGCAGAACATATTATGCTTGTTGATTTAGAAAGAAATGATTTGTCAAAAGTAACAATTAAAGGATCGGTTAAAGTAAATGAGCTAATGATTGTAGAATCATACACCCATGTTCATCATATTGTTTCTAATGTCACGGGAAAAATTAGAGAAAACACAACTCCAGGTGAAATAATAAAAGCGGTTTTTCCAGGTGGAACAATAACAGGATGTCCCAAAGTTAGATGTATGGAAATATTAAGTGAAATCGAGAAAACAGGTAGAGGCCCCTATACCGGATCCATAGGATATATAAATAATGATGGAAGTATGGATTTAAATATTTTAATTAGGACAATAGTTAAAGATAAAAACAATGTTTCAATAAGAGCAGGAGGAGGAATTGTTGCTGATTCAATACCAAAAAGAGAATTGGAAGAAGCAAAGGCAAAAGCAAAAGGCATGATAAATGCTTTAATCTAATTTAATAAATGTTTCAAATAAACGGAAAATTAACAAATAAAATTAGCGTTGAAGATAGAGCAGTTCAATATGGTGATGGTGTATTTGAAACTATAGCAGTAAAAGAGAATTTATTAGAATTTTGGAAAGAACATTATCAAAGGTTGAGTAAAGGCTGTAAAGTTTTAAAAATTAAATGTCCATCGGAGGTATTTTTAAAAAAAGAAATTAGTAAATTTTTAAAGAAAATAAAAAAAAAAAAATTTATTCTAAAAATAATTATTTCAAGAGGTATAGGTGGAAGAGGGTACAATCCTCCAAAAAAAACAAAATCAACTAGAATTTTAGGAGCTTATAATTGGCCGAATTATCCTGAAAGAAATTTTAAAAAGGGAATAAAAATGGATATTTGTAAAACAAAACTTGCAATGCAACCTCATTTATCAGAAATCAAGCATTTAAATAGATTAGAACAAATTATTGCTAGATCTGAATGGCAGTCAAAAAATATATCAGAATCTATAATGTTGGATTTTAATGAAAATGTAATTGAAGGAACGATGAGTAATATTTTTGGAGTAAAAAAAAACGTTTTTTATACTCCAGATATAAAATTTTCTGGAATTAAAGGTATAATGCGTAATAAAATTTTAAAGTTGTTAAAAACAAAAAAAGAGAAATACAAAGTAAAAAAAATAACATTAAAGGAGCTTTTAAATTTTGAAGAAATTTTTATATGTAATTCTATTTTTGGAATATGGTCAGTTACACAAATATTAAAAAAGAAATTTCCATTTGGTAAAAAAACTAAAGAATTGATCGACCTTTTTTTAACTAAAAAAAATTAGTTTTTTCTAAAAATTCCTTTTATTAAAAAAACCCCGAGTAAAACAATAATTATTGGAGCAAGCCAAAGTAAATAAGTATTTGGATTAAATTTCGGTTTAAGTAAAATAAATTCACCATATCTTTCTACTAGATAATTTGTAATTTCTTTTTCACTTTGACCTTCTTCTAATTTATCTTTTATTAATTTTCTTAAATCTCTAGCTAGGATTGAATCTGAGTCGTCAATACTTTGACTTTGGCAAACAACACATCGAATTTTTTTATTAATTTCTCTTGCTTTTTTTTCTAATTTTTCATCAGCAAATATATTTTGTGAGAATAAAGTTATAATAATTAAAATTAAAAATTTTTTCATTTTTCAAGAGCTTCTATTTTTGTTAGAAGAATTTTTATTTGTTTTTTATTGATAACGCCATTTATTTTATGTTTTATTATTCCATTTTTATCTATTAAGAAACTTTCAGGTATGCCGTTTACGCCCCAATTAATGCCAGTTATTCCAGTTTTATCAATCCCAATTTTTGAATAGGGATTTCCTAATTTTTCTAACCATATTTCTAAATTTTCAATATCATCTTTGTAATTAATTCCATAAATTTTTATTGGTTTTTGTTTTTTTAGTTCAAATAAAAAGTCGTGTTCAACAATACATGGAACACACCAACTTGCAAAAAAATTTACTAAAATAATTTCTTTATTAAAATCACTCTCATTTAAATTTTCATTTTTTAAACTAACTAAATTAATTTCAGGTATTGGTTTATTTAAAAGAGGTGAATTTAAAGTTTTGTCTTTTTTGTTTAACCCAAAAAAGAAACAAATAAAAATAAAAGCTGTAGTAATTATTAATATAATATATTTCATTTCCCTTTAAACATTCTATTTGAAAAGCTTAAGATTCCTCCAATAAAAGCCATAATAGATCCTATCCAAATCCAAGGTGTTAAAGGACTAAAATGAAATCTAAAAATCCATGAGTTATCAACTGGCTCACTCATAGCTATATAAATATCTGAAAACCCTCTTGAATAAATAGCTGCTTCTGTTGTAGGAAATTCTTGAACAGGATAAAATCTTTTTTGAGGTTTTAATGTTTTAATAAATTTATTTTTTTTATAGATATTAAACTCTGCTTCATGACCAATATAATTTTTTCCTCTTATTTTCTTTATCTTATCAAAATTCAAAGAATAATTATTTAATAAAACTTTCTCTCCAACTTTTAAGGTTTTAATTTTTTCAACTTTCCATAATGTAGATCCAGTTACACCAGCGATGAAAATAGCAACTCCTAGATGTGCTATTGTCATTCCTAAATATGGTTTGTTTAAATATTTAAATTTTTTTAGATAATTTGTTCTTTCAAAAAAATTAATTATTGTTCCAAAAAAAAGCCAAGAAGCTAAAAAAATTCCAACAATAGCTATAATTGGCCCTTGAGAATTTATATAAAAGGAAATAAAGGCTACTAATAAACTTAAAAAAAGAATAGTTTTTAATCTTGATAGTAATCCAAAAAAATCGTCTTTTTTCCAATTTAACATTGGAGCAAAAGACATTACTAGTATTGCCGGCCCCATAATTAATGTCGTTGTTAGATTAAAATATGGTGCACCAACAGAAATTTGTTCACCAGTAAACATTTCTAAAAAAATTGGATATGTTGTTCCTATAAAAATTGTTAAAAGCAATGCAACCATTAATAAATTATTAAATACAATTGTTCCTTCTTTAGAAATTGGCGTGATTAATTTTTCTTCTTTAATAGAACCTGCTTTTTTTGTTAACAAAATAAAAGAACTGAAAATAAAAAAAGCACATATCAATAATATAAAAACTCCTCTTGTTGGATCACTGGCAAAAGCATGAACAGAGGTGATGATTCCTGATCTGACTAAAAATGTTCCTATCAAACTAAAACTAAAACTTAAAAATGCGAGAAAAACAGTCCATTTTTTTAAGGTATTTCTTTTTTCTAAAACTAAAGTTGAGTGAAGCAAAGCAGTAGCGCAAAGCCATGGCATCAACGATGCATTTTCTACTGGATCCCAAAACCAAAATCCACCCCAACCTAATTCGTAATATGCCCACCAACTTCCCAAAGAAATTCCTAATGTTAAAAAGGACCAAGATAATAATACCCATGGCTTGATTAATTTTGCCCATGAGGAATCAAAACTTCCTTTGTAAAACCTTGCAATTGTAAAAGAAAAAATAATTGAAAGTCCGACATAACCAATATATAAATTTGGCGGATGGAATGCTAAACCAGGATCTTGCAGTAAAGGATTTAAATCTTGTCCATTTACTGGAACAGGTGAAATTAAAATAAAAGGATTAGAAGTTAATAAAATAAATAATAAAAAAATAAAAGTTATTAATGATTGAAATGAAAGAGTTAATGTTTTATACGGCGTATCCAATCTTTTATCGAACTTTGAAATTAAAAAACCAAAAAAAACTAAAACTAGAACCCAAAGCAACATCGATCCTTCATGGTTCCCCCAAACACCTGTGATTTTATATAAAAGAGGCTTTGCTGAATGTGAATTTTGATAAACATTTAATATTGAAAAATCAGAAACAATATAAGCAAACATTAGGCTAAAAAAGGATAGTAAAACGAAAAAGAATTGAAGAGATATAGCTCTATCTGGATTAAGAAATCTAACTTTATTGATGTTTCTAATATTTAAAAATTGATAAAAACTAATAAGAGTTGCAAAGATTAAAGATATATTTCCAATTATTGCTGTCATATAAATTTATTTTAATTTTTTTTTTATTTCAGGTGGCATGTAATTTTCATCATGTTTTGCAAGTACTTCCGTTGCCTCAAAAATATTATTTTGTAGGTATCCTTTAACTATTACACCTTGTCCTTCTCTAAATAGATCTGGTAAAATTCCTTCATAAGTTACTTCCATAGTTTGTTTTAAATCTGTAATAGTAAAATTAATTTTTGTATCATTTCGTGTGATACTATTTTCTTCTACTAAACCACCAAGCCTTACCTTTTCATCTTTTTTTAAATCTTTTTGTAAAATTTCTGAAGGTGTATAAAAAAACAAAATGTTGTCTTGTAATACAATTAAAGTTGTACCTACGATAAAGCAAAAAAAAGTAAAAGCTGAAAGTAGTAAATAAAAACGTTTTTTTTTTGGAGTCATTGTCTATATTGTTCAGCCTTTTTTTCTATTTTTTGAGATTTTGTCAAAAATTTTCTTTCTTTTTTTTAAAGATGAAATTGAAAAAATAATTAGCAAAAGCATTATTATCAATGCAAAAGAACTAGCTGATACTATATAAAATAAATTATTTATCATTCTGTAAAACTTAAATTGTTAATTTTTTCATTTGTTATTTCAGAGCGCATTCTGATTATCAAAACCACTAAAAAATAAAAAAAGAAACCTAAGGCAGTAACTAGTAAAGGAGTTAACATTGAAGAGTGTATTGTAGGACCCGATAGTTTTATTACACTTGCCGGTTGATGCAATGTATTCCACCAGTCAACGGAGAACTTTATAATTGGTATATTTACAAAACCGAGTATTGCTAAAAGGGCAGCTGCTTGCCCAGATTTTGTTGTATTTTCAGAAAAATTAAAAATAGTCATATGCCCAATATATAAAAAGAATAAAACTAACATTGATGTAATTCTCGCATCCCAAACCCACCAGGTACCCCAAGTAGGTTTACCCCAGATTGACCCAGTTACTATGGCAATTAATGTAAAACTTGCTCCTATTAATGAAGCAGATTTGCAAAAAATATTTGCTAACAAATGTTTATTAATTAGGTATATACAACTAGCTATAGCGATAGATGAATAAATCATTAAAGCCATCCACGCTGAAGGAACATGAACATACATTATTCTTACTAAACTTCCTTGTTGATAATCATCTGGCGAGTTAAAAAAACCTTGATACAAACCAAAAGATAAAAAAATAATCGTTAAAAATATTAGATAAATAAAAGTTTTTTCGCAAAGATATAAAAACTTTGCCGGATTTGCATATTTAAATATTTTAAAATTAATCATAATAAAAAAAATCAGATTTTATTTAAATAAACTAGTTTCTTTTTTTATACAATCAAAAGCATATTCTGCGCTTATACTTTTCATACCTCTTTCTCCAGGAATTTTATCTGCTCCGACAATATTTTTAACTTCCCCACTAGGAGGAATCACAGCTTTATATTGAGGAAGATGTTTTAAAGTTGGAGAAGCACCCATTATTGCATATGAAGTTGTACCTATTAAAGCTGATAAATTATATGCGCCTGAATCTAATCCAATGAAAAGTGAACTATTATATATAATAGCTGCGTTTTCATGTAATGGAGCACAAGAAGTAACAATTTTTTTTGAATTTTTTACATTGTAAGTAACTTCATTTATAAATTTTTTTTCATCTGTAGCGCCAATTACAAAAGCTGTTCCTTTAAAAGATTTAAATATTAAATTTATTAATTTTGAAAATCTTTCACTTGGCCACTTTTTAAAATCTGCTTTATTTGTTGATGAAACAACAATCCATGGTTTTGATTTTTTTTTATATTTTTCTTTTATTTTTAATAATGATTTCTTTTCGATAAAAAAATTTGGTTTTATTTTATCCTCTTTTATTTCGTGTGAATCTAAAAATATTCTTGCTTTTTCAAATGGTCTTTCAATTTTAGAGCTTTTAGGCATAATATTTTTTTTTGACAAAAAGAATTTTTGCAATCCATATTCATACCCAAACCTTTCTTTAATACCCGCTGATATGCTAGCTAATGCATATTTAATACTTTCATGAAATATCCATATTTTTTCAATATTATTTTCTTTTAGAGACTTTGAAATTTTAAAAAAACTAAATAAATTTGTAAAAATCCCCCTAGTATCGTCTAAATCAATTATTTTTTCTATATATGGATCTGCGCTTAATAGCTCACGTGCATTTGTAGTTTTCTTGGAAAATAAAACAACTTTTTTTTCTTTTGTTTGTCTTGCCACTGCATGAATATATGGTAAGTGCCAAATAAGATCTCCCATACCGTTATAAGAGTGAATTACAGCTGTTTTCATTATCTATATTTTAGCTTAAGAGCCAAACCTCCTATCCATGGCGATACGGCAATTACAATCAGCAGGTACCCAATTAATATTTTAAATTCTTGTCCAATTCCATTAAAAATAATTCCAGAATTTGATGCTTCTATACCAAAAATTAAAACAGGAATATAAAGTGGCAAAGTTATTAAAGATATAACCGAACTTCCTTTATTAAAGCCAAGAACTAAAGCTGATGTAACTGCTCCTATCAGGCATAAAATTGGTGTTCCAATTAAAAGAGATACAAAAATATTTATTAATTTATCTGTTTCTAAATTAAAAAGTAAAAGCAATAAGGGAGACAAGATAATTATAGGAAGACATGTAATAATCCAAATAGATAAAGACTTAGATAAAAAAATTGTTTCTAATGGTACACCAGATATATAAATTTGATCCAATACCCCATTTTCATAGTCGTTTTCAAAAAGCTTTTCCACTGAAAAAATTATAGTTAATAGTGTTAAAAACCAAATAATTCCAATTAAGAATTTTTTGAGAATATTTTGGTCACCTTGAAATATTATAGGTAGAATTAATATTGAAAATATAAAAAATAGTATAGAGATTATACTTTCATTTTTTTTTCTTAATGAAATTTTTATATCTGAAATTATTAAATTAAAAAAATCCAACATATTTAAAATCAATTAAGTATTAAATTAATATTTTTATTTTTTATTTTTATTTCATCATGGCTTGCAATTATAGCTAGACCGTTAGAGTTTAAATGATGCTTTAAAATTTTAAAAAAAATTAAAGTATTTTTTTTATCAAGTCCATTAGTTGGTTCATCTAAGAACCAAATTTTACTATTAGACAAAATTAATCTTGATAGAGAAACCCTCCTTTTTTCACCTGAAGATAAATTTTCAGTTTTAATATCTATTAGATTTTTTAAGTTAAAAGTTTCTATAGCTTTTTCAAAATTTTTTTTATCTAAACTTTTTTTAATTTTAAGATAAAAATTCAAATTTTCTCTGACTGTTAAAGCGTTTTTTATAGCATTTTCATGACCAATATATTCAAATTGTTTAAAATATTCATCTTTTGAAAGGTTTATATTTCTTTTATTAACAATTATTGAACCAGAAATAGGATTTAGCAATCCACTTAGAATTTTTAATAAAGTTGTTTTACCTGAACCATTAGCACCTTTAATGACAAGAAGTTGTTTATTATTAAGCTTGAAATTAAGGTTTTTAAATAATAATTTGTTGCCTCTAATACAGGAAATTTTTTTTATTTCAAAAAAAGACATTAATTTTATTTAATTAAGTTTTATATTGTAATCAATAAAG
>Ga0310344_10003135_pt1 | contig 12349 bp, 11 predicted proteins | sample HC15DNA20200_MG_FD_203801 | JGI IMG/M metagenome (GOLD analysis project Ga0310344, IMG submission 203801) | Marine microbial communities from station ALOHA, North Pacific Subtropical Gyre - HC15-DNA-20-200_MG | ecosystem: Environmental > Aquatic > Marine > Oceanic | place: Pacific Ocean: North... | reverse complement strand
TTGAGCCTCCTGCGCAGGTCGAAAACAAACAAGAATCATCGCTGCGTAACTGGCATGGGCTAATCATCGTAGGCACCAAAGAGGCAGCTACTGAACTCCAACAACAAATAGCAAGTCGCCGCACATGGCTTCACCGCATGCGAAGATTTTTTCGGTTCTGAGCAAAGTATCACTGGTGCTAATGCACTTCTTATCAATCAGAGACATGCGCATCGAGAGTGGCCCGAAGCAAGCAGTGTTCAGATAATGTTCAGTCTTCCGCACCTGCGCCACCGGTCATTAGGTCTGAAATCCAAGCATAGACTTTTTAGATTAGTGGCCATGGCACACAACGATACGGATACATCTCGGGTAGCACTGGATTCGATAGAAAACCATCACAGCGCTGAGCAAATGCTTCCAGTTCCATGTCCGAAAGACGCTTCAAAAATGGAACACTGGTCTGGTCGGAAGCGATAATGTCATTTCTGATGCGACGTATATCTTTACACCAACGTTCCGGGAATTCGGTTCCTGAATAATCCCAAATAACCGTTCTGAGCTTCTCCGCAGCACTGAAGCAGAGCCCATTATCAATACCCCAGAGCTGATTGGTCGCATCAAGGAGAACATGACCTCCTTTGCGATCGGCATTATTCGCGATCAAATCGAACACGGCGACGCGAACCAATTGCTCGTCAAAACTATCTTGCTCGCGCAAAACAAAGTAATGCTGTGCGGGATCGTGCTCGATAAAAAGTTGCAACGAACCAACACCGTATTCGCCTTCATACTCAACTGTTGGAGGAATCAGATCCCAACCCAATAATCGTGACACTTCGTACGCAGCGATCTCGCGCTGGTACAGCGTCCCCAATGGGAAGTCATGCAGCGGTTGCTCGCCGCGTTCCGGCTTATACACACCAAGTCCAGAACCTAGTTCAGGATGATGGAGATCGGCCAAGTAAACGTAATTCGAAGACTCGTAGATCAATCGCAAACGAGTTACCTCCGCCTCTTGCAATGCAACAGGAACCCGCTGATCAGATGGAAGCCATTGATTCTGTAAAGACACAGCGTCAGTCATCGTCTAACCCTTCATCCAATTCTACGAACGAGACATGATTCATCTCTGGATCACAGCCTGTCCGTGCAAGCTACCGGTCGATTACCTCGCGTTCGTTATAACCGAGCGCAAGACGCATTGCCGAGCAATGCATCACCATCATTGCCAATGCTGGGATCGCTGATTCAACGATCTCTCGTGCATCATCAATTTCCTGTCCTGTGACACCAGCCTCAAGTAATGTGTCCGGATCTGCATGTAACTCCTCCGACAAGAAACGAGCGCTCGATCGGGCGTAGTAGTAAAGTGCTCGACCGCGACGCCGGAATTCTGGATAAGAGGACAGATGTTGCAACTCCGACCATGACTTTTCTAGATATGCTGGCCAATGTGCAAGCACACCATAGATTTGCGGTATCTCCGAGAGTTGTAATGTCTTTGCCACGTTGCTAATCAGAACTCCCTCAGAGATCATCCTCGGCACCTCAGTAACCAAATGCTGTGATTCTCGTTGACGTTGTTGCCGAGGTTCAATCCGCCCGCCACCTCCAACTACCGGTTGCTCGAACCCTTCTGCTAGTGCTGCGCCAATTAGTAATACTTGAGGTTGCAAATACTGGAAGACATCAAGAACCGCTTCGATTTTAACGAGCTCCTCATCAGCAATAGAGAGGAGCAAATCGTTACGGGTTGATATTGGTGTGTAAACACTTTCGACAGCATCAAGCGACATATCAGCGAGATACAGAGCACTCGCGAGGAACCCAGCGGTATCTACGGAAGTTGATATCGCTGGCCAAATATGCGTCATATAGCTTGGCGAAACTTCGAGACGTGCAAATAATTCGGGCAAGAGTGGTGATCGAAAACACGACATGATCTCTATCGCAGTAGGCTGCTCGAGAGGGGCAGATCCAGGTAGCGATCCCAATGATGCTGACATCGTCGATCCAAGCAATTCGAGCCGTTCGCTCCTGATGCGAGACTCCAATAAATCCTCTCAATGAATCGATATCACTGCAAAGTCCGACTCAGCTCGTATAGAGAATTTCCCCTAAGTTCAGTTTCCAGTCTTGAATAGCGCGTCACGGACCCCAGTAGCACTCCCGACCTAAAAGAACTTCAACTTGCGCCAAGCGCAATCAGGGTAGAATGCAAAACAGAGTCAAAGCGACGGGGATGCCATGCCACACACGCTGTTGTTAGCCGAACCACGTGGGTTTTGCGCTGGCGTAGTGCGAGCAATCGATGTGCTTGACGATGTTCTGAACCGAGAAGTCCCTCCGATCTATGCCTTTCACGAAATTGTTCACAACAGCCATGTAGTAGAGGGTTTTAAAGCACGCGGTGCGGTCTTCGTCGACTCTATCGAGGAAGTACCCGAAGGTTCTAGAATTATCTTTTCTGCACACGGTGTTGCCCCAGAAATCATTAGACAAGCGAACCAGCGCAAGCTGCGTGTTATTGATGCTACTTGCCCCTTGGTAACGAAAGTTCATCTGGAGGCACGTAAGGCTGCTAAGGACGGTTTCGACGTACTCCTTGTCGGACACGAAGGTCATGACGAAGTACTAGGCACTAAGGGAGAGGCACCAGAGCGAACAACCGTAGTCGATGCACCATCAGATGTCTCTGAGTTAAGAGACACTGGCCGCGAGAAATTCGTAGTTACTCAAACGACTCTTTCCGTTGACGATACCGCCTCAACTATCGACGCTATTCGCGACCGCTTTCCTGACGCAGAGGTACGAAATGACATCTGCTACGCAACAACAAATCGCCAAGCAGCAGTGCGAGAGATCGCTCAACAAGCCGACCTGGTAATCGTTGTTGGGTCCCCAAACTCAAGCAACAGTGTTCGACTGAGGGAGGTCGCAGCAAGCATGGGGACGGTCGCCTACCGAGTCGATGGTTTTGGTGAAATCGATCCAAACTGGTACGAAGGTGTAGAGATCGTTGGCCTCACTGCCGGTGCATCCGTACCAGATTCACTACTCGATCCAATTATCACCGACCTACGGAAACGTGGCGTCACCAAAATTAAGCCAGTCATAGTTGCGGAAGAGACGATTGAGTTCAGGCCCCCAGATCAGTCTTCCTGACAATCACATTTTCCCCACTAGCTACGGACTAACTAGTGGGGAAAATGTGTGACAGTCGCCATCCGTAAAAACATTTAAACCGAAGCATATACTCTCATCCCATAATCGTTATATCGACGCTCAGGACCAAGTGATGAACGCGCCGCGACTCTAGAAACTTTTACGCGGTGTCGCCAAGAACCACCTCGTGAAACTCGCCGCTCGCCATCGGAAACTCCAATCGGGTTCGTGGAAGATAACCCCTCATATCCAGCTCTCGAATACCAATCACTACACCACTCGTGAACTCCGTCTGCCATGTGGAATAACCCGAATCCATTTGCAGATGAAGAACCGATCGATGGAGGTCGATCCATTCCGGCACCGCCTAGCGAATATGGGCCGTCGGTCCAAGGCTCATTTCCCCATGGATATAGAGCGTCCCTTATACCTCCTCGAGCAGCAAACTCCCGCTCTGCTTCAGTCGGGAGGCGACACATACGTCCGATCAGTTCACTCAACCATGTGCAATAAGCAATCGCGTCATTCCAGCTGACACCAACAACCGGTTGGTTTGGTGCGTTGAATCGTTTGTCATCCAAGAAAGGCAATCGCTCATAACCTGTCGCCTCTATAAACATTTCGAATTCTCGGTTTGAGAGAGGTACCAAGGCCACCGCGAAGGGGTCTACCGTCACTTCCCGAACCGGACCTTCATTATTTCGAAGATCCGATCCCATCAAAAACGTACCACCTTCAAGTTCTACGAAGGGAGTAGCGACTGGCCCTTCAGCGATCAGACGAAGAAGGCGAGAATCGGTGGTCATGAAGTGTGATCCTAACAGTCTTACTGGGATAATCATGGTTCACTCAGTTCTGGTGGTATAAAGACAGGTAAGATTCCTGCGAGTCGAAGCTCGACCTACGGTACTAGCACGTCGACCCGACGCAGAACTGTCATACGTGGGGAGAATCCGTGCCACTCGAAATCCCCGAAGTCGTAATCGACCGTCTCCCTATGTATTACCGGTTGATTTCTAGGATCGCCGATCAAGGTCGAAAGGTAGTCTCTTCACAGGAACTTGGAGATGAACTGGACGTCACTCCCGCTCAGATCCGTAAGGACCTCTCTTATTTTGGTCGTTTCGGTAAACAGGGACGAGGTTATTCTGTCCAACGCCTATACGATGAACTACGCCTGATCCTAGGACTAGATCGACGCTGGACTGTTGTGGTTGTCGGAATTGGTCGTTTAGGACGCGCAGTCGCTTCTTATCCAGGATTCGAAGGGCAAGGCTTCGATATCGTTGCACGTTACGACAGCGACCCAAATGTCATCGGAACCGAAGTCGATGGTGAGCTGGTACGAGATGTTGCTCATTTAGAACAGGACCTGAAAATCTCACCGGTTGATATAGGAATCGTTACGGTCCCTGCTCGTTACGCCCAAGAAGTTGTCGACGTCCTCACTCGAGGAGGAGTACAAGCTATCCTCAATTACACACCAACACGCGTCCAACACCCTGAAACCATTGAGCTAAAGAACATTAATCCGGTGCTCTTCCTGCAAAGTATGACCTATCACCTAAGTCGTAGCGCGAAAGAACAAACGGAATAAACATCACTTAAACAAGTCGTTATTTTCGTGCGCTTCGAACCTTCTCAGTGCATCTCCGATCAGAAGAGAAAACTCAGCATTAACCACCCTCGCCAATCAGTGATTCTTCCTCTGTCGGTAATGCCCTTTCGATCACCTCAATGTAATCAAGCGCGCCTGCAGCACCCTCCACGATGCAAGTAAGTGGCTCATCAGCGATATGAACAGGTACTCCAGTCTCATGACGAATCAGCTGGTCAATTCGACGGAGCATCGCACCGCCTCCTGTTAACATGATTCCGCGATCTATTACATCGGCAGCTAACTCCGGAGGTGTCTGTTCCAAGACACGCCGTACTGTCTGAACAATCACCGCTAGTTGATCTTGAATCGCGTGAGTAACTTCACTCGAATTCACCGTGATTGTGCGCGGTAAACCAGTAATTTGATCTCGGCCACGAACCTGAGCCATCGGATCAACACGCTCATCAGGTAGCGCAGCGCCTATTGCCATTTTCAACTCTTCGGCTGTGCGCTCGCCAATCAGTAGGTTGTGGCGACGTTTAATATGCTGGGCGATTTCGTCGTCAAAGCGATCACCCGCCACTCTAACCGACTCGCTCGCAACGATTCCGAACATTGAAATGACGGCGGCTTCAATTCGACCACCACCAATATCAACTATCATATGGCCGCGAGCAGAACCAACAGGAATTTGAGCACCGATTGCCGCTGCCAGCGGTTCTGGTATCAAGTGTGCCGGACGTCGCGCCCCAGCTGCCTCGGCTGCGTCGCTTACTGCCCGTCGCTCTACACCTGTTACACCTACAGGAACACATATCATTACTTCAGGTCGAATTGGATTAAAACGACCCACAACGCGAGTAATAAAGTAACGAAGCATTGCCTCAGTTATTAAGTAATCTGCGATCACACCGTCACGCATCGGCCGAATCACCTGAATAGTACCCGGGTGACGTCCAATCATTGCACGAGCCTGATTACCTACAGCAACTACTGTATTGTCACGTTCGGTGAGCGCCACAACGGCTGGCTCATCTAAAACCACGCCGCGACCTCGCTCGTAAACGAGCACGTTTGCCGTTCCTAAGTCAATTCCGATTCGCTTCGCGAACATCGTCCATTAGTGGCACCGTGCGCCACCATCCTAGTTATCGCTGATTCAGCAGAGCTGGGGTCAGGCTAGAATAGCGCCTCAAGAGAAGGACTGCATCGACGTCGCACAAAAAAATGACCCAGCTTCCAGCTGTATTCGTACCCGTACGATCTTGCTCAATAAGAAAATCGCTTGAAGATGCCGATTACGCTTATCAATTCCAATCTAAAAAACATTTCTTATATGCGAGCTACCTCGGCACCCAATGCAGTCAGTTGTTCGGTCAAATGAGCGTAACCACGATCTAAGTGTTCAACACCTGCAACGCTCGTCTCACCACTGGCTGCTAACCCGCCGATCACAACTGCTGCACCAGCGCGAATATCGAGCGCACGCACCACAGCACCACTCAGGTTTCCGCCTCCTTCAATGATAACGCTCTGACCTCCGACGATAATTCGTGCCCCTAGCGTGCGTAGTTCCCCGACATACAAGGTTCTGTTATCGAACACACGCTCGTGGATAGTGGATACTCCCTGCACTTGAGTCAGTGTAGCGGCCATTGGCGCATGCAGATCAGTCGGAAATCCCGGATAAGGCACTGCTTGTACCTGGATAGCGCGTAGCGGATGAGGACACGAAACTTGCACGCCAAACTCATCGCCAACTTCGACCTTGGCATCGAGTTCCTGAAACTTTGAAAGAAGTGAGTCGAGTGATCTTGGGTCTGCGTTAGTAATCCGTACGTCACCACCGGTTGCAATACCACCTAGCAAATAAGTCCCCGCCTCGATCCGATCAGGAATCACCTCGTATTCTGTTCCATGCAGTTGGTCCACACCCTCGATCATCATAATTCCAGTGCCATGTCCACTAATTCTCGCGCCCATCGAGTTCAGCATATTAGCTGCCATCGATACCTCAGGTTCCGTTGCCGCATTCACAATCGTCGTCGTACCTTCAGCCAACGTAGCCGCGAACATTACATTTACCGTTCCTAGGACAGAAGGGTAATCAAGAAATATCCGCGTGCCTCTGAGCTTCGAAGCCCGTGCAAGCCACTCAGCACCGGAGCGCTCTACTGTCGCACCCAATGCTCGGAACCCTGCCAAGTGCACATCGACAGGACGAACACCTATCACATCACCTCCCGGTGATGCGCAACCCGCCTCACCGACTCGAGCAAGCACAGGTCCCATCACAAGAAATGACGCTCGTAGTGCCATAACTCGTGCAATCGGTGGAGACGTCGAAGTGAAATCGCGTGCCTGCACATGAACCGTCGTGCCACTGATCTCAACTGCCGCACCGAGCGACCGACATACATCAGCCATCTCATTGATATCAGCGATATCAGGCACATTATGAATGGTGACAGGATCCGCACTCAATAACGCCGCGGCTAGAGTGTAGAGAGCTGCGTTCTTAGATCCCGAAACAGCGATCTCACCCTGGAGCGGCTTCCCACCATGAATTACAAATCTACCATCCATAGTTCTGAGATTACGACGCCCTATCGAGATGCGCGATCGCACTGATACACAAAACACCTTGAAATCAGAAATTTAGTCACGTTGAGTATGTGAACTAACGAGGGATCGGAAACATTTCTATCAGCTAATTCCGCTGTCGAACACGATCTCGCAGCAATGCACGTTGGATCGAAAGTTGCGCTCGCACGAGATCGAAATCAGCTTCGCCTATATCTTCCAAACGACCAGCGATCCGTTCCTCTGCCCGTCTACGTGCAGCATCGGCACGTTCCTCATCAATATCCTCCACACGCTCAGCAGCATCCGCAAGAACATTCACTTCGTCGTTCACGATCTGCAAAAAGCCACCGTGAACGGCGACCGGTTCTGCAACATTGGCCGCGTGAACAAGCATTTCACCAATGGCGAGACTTACTACAAGCGGTGCGTGACCTGGTAGGAGTGTTAATTGACCATCTGCCCCAGGCACAACCAACCGAGTGACATCGTCACGCTCTAAAACCGTTCGATCGGCGGTGACAATAGAAATCGTGAGCGACACTATCCTATTCCAGTCTCATCGATTTAACGATGCTGCTTCTGTAGATCATTCGGCAGCGCTAGCCATTTCCTGCGCCTTCTCAACCGCTTGTTCCACAGCACCGATCATGTAGAACGCCTGCTCGGGTAAATCATCGTGCTCCCCATCAAGAATCGCCTTAAAGCCACGGACTGTGTCCGCAATCGAGACATATTCACCTGCTCTACCGGTAAATTGTTCGGCAACAAACATCGGCTGTGACAAAAATCGTTGGATACGTCGAGCGCGACCCACCGTCTGTCGGTCTTCGTCTGATAATTCTTCAATTCCGAGGATGGCAATAATATCTTGAAGATCCTTGTACCGCTGTAAGGTCCCTAGTACACCTTGAGCAACGTCATAATGCTCCTGACCGACGACAGCCGGGTCTAGAATACGGCTGTTAGAAGTAAGTGGAGCAATTGCAGGGAAGAGGCCTTGCTCAACAAGAGAGCGATCCAGTGTCACTGTTGCATCAAGGTGACCGAAGGTTGTCGCAACCCCTGGGTCAGTGTAGTCATCCGCCGGAACATAAATCGCCTGAAACGAGGTAATTGAACCTTTCTTAGTGGAGGTAATCCGCTCTTCCAGCTCTCCAACTTCAGTCGCCAGTGTTGGCTGATAACCAACTGCCGAAGGCATACGACCGAGCAATGCCGATACCTCCATACCCGCCAAGGTATAGCGATAAATATTGTCGACAAAAAGAAGTACGTCTCGCCCTTCCTCATCTCGAAAGTATTCGGCCATCGTGAGACCTGAGAGTGCGATACGAAGACGAACCCCCGGAGGTTCATTCATCTGCCCGTAAACAAGCGCAGTCTTGTCCAGAACACCGTACTGCTGCATTTCATGCCAGAGATCATTTCCCTCTCGTGATCTTTCGCCAACACCTGCAAAGACAGAAAGGCCACCATGTTCGGCTGCAAGATTTCTAATCAATTCGGTGTTCGTCACTGTCTTGCCAGTTCCAGCGCCACCAAACAATCCAACTTTCCCACCGCGAGGCAACGGGGCGACCAAGTCAATCACTTTAACGCCGGTCTCGAGAATTCCTGTATCTGTCTCCTGCTCCGAGTACGAAGGTGGCTGTCGATGAATGGGCCATCTTTCCTGATCGTCTGAAATCGTCTCACCAGGATCGAGTGGCTCACCAATCACGTTGAAAATACGTCCGAGGGTGGCTGGACCGACCGGTACTGTAATTGCGCTACCGGTATCCTCGGCGGTCGCCCCTCGGCGTAAACCTTCTGTCGCATCAAGAGCTAGGCAGCGGACCCAATTGTTACCCAAGTGTTGCTGCACTTCGGTCACCAAGGTATCGCCGTTCATATCGATATTCACAGCGTTAAATATCTCGGGCAGATCGCCCGATGGAAATTCGACGTCGACGACGGTTCCAATTACACGTCGTACGGTTCCGTTAGCCATCAAGTCCTCCAACCAAACAATTAACCCTGCTCTAGAGCAGCTTTCCCACCCACGATGTCTAGTAATTCTCCTGTGACCATTTCCTGACGTGCCTTGTTATAAGTCAGCGTCAGTTCCGTAACCATGTCCTCGGCAGCGTCTGTTGCCTGCCGCATCGCAACCATCCTCGCAGACTGTTCCGAAGCCTGAGCTTCTAAAATTGCTTCAAGTACCTGCATCTCCACATAGCGAGGGAGCAGTGTATCGAGCAATGCTTCAGCAGAAGGCTCAAAAATAAAATCAACTGCCGCAACTTGTTCATCATCACTATCTTCTGGCGGTTGAACAGGCAAAATCTGTCGAATTGTCGGACGTTGAACAGCCGGGTTCACAAAAGTCTGAAATCCGATATATACCTGATCTAGATTCCCTTGTGAGTAATCATCAATCACTATTTTTGCAATCGGAAGAACATCAGAAGAACTAGGGAAATCACCTAATTCTGTGAATTCAGCAAGCATCTGAAAACCGGCGCGACGAAAGAAATCTCGCCCTTTTTTTCCAACAGGCAGAACTGAAACTTCTTCCACATCTGGTTGACGTTCGAGCGTGACTGAAGCACTGGCCCGATTCATGTTCGCGTTCAGTCCTCCAGCGAGGCCGCGATCAGAAGTGATGTGTATCAATGCGAAATTTTTGATTTCCCGCTGTTCTAGAAGAGGATGCATCGTCTCATCGTTACTGCTAGTTCCGGAACCAGACAATTGCGCAAGCACTGCTCGCATCCGCGAAGCATATGGACGAGCGCTCAAAGCACGTTCCTGGGCACGTCGCATCTTCGAAGCTGCAACCAGCTCCATCGCATGCGTGACCTTGGAGGTGTTTTCAACCGAGCTGATCCGTTGCTTAATTGCTCGGACGGTTCCGCCACCAGGCATGGTCGTTCCGTTCCCTTCTTGTTATTCCTCTTGCTACGCCTAGTAAGCGACGTTGGCGAGGAATTCCGTGATCGCGGCCTTAAGCGACTCTTCCGTAGATTCGTCAAGATCGCCAGTAGTCATGATTGTGTCGAGAATGCCAGCGTGATTGGCTGCCATAAACTCGTGGTATGCCTTTTCGAGATCACCAAGTTTGTCAACAGGGACCTGATCTAGGTGCCCATTAACTCCCATATAAAGCAAGGTCACCTGCTGCGCTAACGTCAGCGGCTGATACTGAGGCTGTTTCAACAGCTCTGTCAAACGCTCACCGCGCGTCAGCTGGAGGCGAGTAGCAGCATCGAGGTCATCGGTTCCAAATTGGGCGAATGCCTGAAGTTCTCGGTATTGAGAAAGATCCAGACGGAGCGTACCAGCCACTTTTTTCATCGCTTTAGTCTGGGCGTCACCACCCACTCGCGAAACAGATATTCCTGGATTGGTCGCCGGGCGCTGTCCTGCGTTGAAAAGGTCCAATTCAAGAAATATCTGGCCATCGGTAATTGAGATGACGTTGGTGGGGATATATGCGGATACGTCACCTGCTTGAGTCTCGATCACTGGTAGAGCGGTGACCGAACCACCACCATTTGCCTCGTCTACTCGCGCGGCTCGCTCAAGCAAGCGCGAGTGAAGATAGAACACATCGCCAGGATAAGCTTCACGGCCAGGAGGACGCTTCAACAACAGTGATACTTCACGGTAAGCCCATGCATGTTTCGAGAGATCATCGTAGATCACAAGGACGTCTCGCCCCTGAGTCATAAAGTATTCAGCTATCGCTGCTCCAGCATAAGGAGCGAGATACTGAAGTGCTGCCGATTCTGCGGCTGATGCAGAAACGACAATCGTATGATCCATTGCGCCATATTCCTCAAAAATCGCAACTGTCTGAGCAACTTTCGAGTCTTTCTGACCAATAGCCACATAGACACAGGTCACATCACCGCCTTTTTGGTTAATCACTGCATCGATACCGATGGCGCTTTTACCAATAGAGCGGTCTCCAATGATCAATTCTCGCTGTCCCCGACCTAGAGGGATCATCGCATCAATCGCCTTAATCCCTGTCTGCAGTGGTTCGTCAACGTGAACACGACTCACAACATCCGGTGCAATTCTTTCCACAGGAAAACTCTCGGTGGTAGTAATCGGTCCACGCTCATCCATCGGGTCACCCAGTGGATTCACAACACGTCCGACAAGTGCGTCACCGACCGGAATTGAAGCAACGAGCCCAGTGGTTCGAACTTCGTCACCTTCTTTTACTGCAGCATAATCACCGAGGATGATCGCTCCTACAGTCTCTTCTTCAAGGTTGAGCGCAAGACCCCGGACTGGTTTGCCTTCACTGTCGCTCGAACTGAACTCGAGCAATTCGGATGACATACATTCTCCGAGACCGTGAATCTCAGCGATTCCATCACCGGCAACGATCACGGTACCAACACTTGCCTCGACTGCTTCCGCATCAAAGCCTTCGATCTGCTGTTTCAAAATCGAGGCTATCTCTTCAGCTCGAATGACCATCGAAGTCCCCCTGGGACGCTTCCCTTATTCCTGCAAGCTCCCGCCTAACGGGACGCTCGCTCTAGTTCTCGTTTTAAACTGCGTAGTCGACTGCGAGTTGACGCGTCGTACAGACGGTCAGCTATTCTCACGGTCATACCACCAAGCATTTCCTCATCGACCGAAGCTTCGAGGGCAATCTGCTTCCCAGTCTGTTCGGTCAACTGTTGTTCAATCTTTGATCGTCGATCCTCGTCAAGCGCAACTGCTGTCGTGACGGTCGCTCGTCCGATTTTTCGCTCATCATCTAGGAGTTCCTGATAGAAGGTCGCTATCGACGGACCTAATGCTAAGCGAGATTTACGACGCAGCAACCGGAACAGGTTAAGTTGCTTCCTCCCCATCCCAGGGTGCACTTGCTCCACAATCACTGTGAATCGTTCGTCAGTCATCCCATCTGCTTGTAATGCATTCACGAACTCAGCACGTTCCGTCAACTGCTCGAGTGTGCCAACGGATGCAAGCCATTCGTCAAGATTTCCATCCTGACGGGCGATCTCT
>Ga0310344_10003134_pt1 | contig 12349 bp, 7 predicted proteins | sample HC15DNA20200_MG_FD_203801 | JGI IMG/M metagenome (GOLD analysis project Ga0310344, IMG submission 203801) | Marine microbial communities from station ALOHA, North Pacific Subtropical Gyre - HC15-DNA-20-200_MG | ecosystem: Environmental > Aquatic > Marine > Oceanic | place: Pacific Ocean: North... | reverse complement strand
CAATCTTTTTTCTTTATGTGATTCTGTCTGGCAGTGCTCTTGGGCAGCCACCAGGGGAGGTTGCAGAGCTTCGGGAACCAGAACAACCGATTCACCATAGCCTTAAAATTTTCCTGGATCCAATGAATCGTGCGATTACTGTTGAGGACAGTATTAGCTTTCCTGAAGAATTCCACTCCACATCGGTAGACTTTGAACTTAACAGTAACCTGTCTATTTCCAATAACTCTGGAACCTTACAGCAGCTAACTGGCAATGCGCCGGACACAAACGTTGGTATTAATGCCACGGGTGGCCTAGCAGCGGGAACCAACGAATATTCCTTAAGTCTGCCTGCAAACAAAAATGGCCAGGCATTGCTTATTTATAGTGGTTCTATTTATGACCTCGCTGAACAGTCCAGCCCAGAATACGCCCAGAGTTTTTCTGAGACTTCTGGGATTATTGGTGAACAAGGCGTCTATCTAAATTATGGCAGCGCCTGGTTTCCAATCTTTGGTGGCCAGTTAGTGACCTTTGACATGGAAGTGCAATTCGCCGACACAGCGTCGACCTGGAAGGCAGTGAGTCAGGGGGATCGGTTTGGTGACAGCGGTTGGAGTAGTGCCGATCCCATGGAAGAGATCTACTTAATAGCTGCGAGTTTTACCGAGTATTCGGTACAGGCGGACGATGTAGAGGTGCTGGCATATCTGCGCACGCCAGATTCTAATCTCGCCACTAAGTACATGGATGCCACGGAAAGGTATTTGAAACTTTATGAGCCGCTGCTAGGTGACTATCCATATAGTAAGTTCGCCTTAGTCGAAAATTTCTGGGAAACCGGCTACGGTATGCCTTCATTTACTTTGCTTGGCGAGCAGGTCATTCGTTTCCCATTTATTCTGGAATCTTCCTATCCCCATGAAATTCTCCATAACTGGTGGGGCAATGGAGTCTATCCAGATTACGAATCTGGAAATTGGAGTGAGGGCCTTACTGCCTACTTAGCAGATCACTTATTCCGAGAAATGAGTGGCAGCGGCAGCCAATATCGAAAAGATATGTTGTCACGCTATAAAAACTATGTTGCTGAAGAAACAGACTTCCCCTTGGCAAGATTTACTTCCCGCAATTCTGCTGCCACCCAGGCAGTTGGCTATGGCAAGACCCTCATGCTATGGCATATGTTGCGACTCGAATTAGGTGATGAACTTTTTCTGGAGGGCTTAAGAAAACTTTATTCTGATTACAAATATCAACGAGCTTCTTATTCAGATATAGAAAGGCTCTATACAGAATTAAGCGGGGTCGATTTATCAATATTTTTTCAGCAGTGGGTGAATCGAATCGGAGCGCCACAATTATCCCTTTCGGTGGAAGAGGCGACTGGTAATCGTGCCCGCATAATGTTTGCCCAGACTCAATTTGGTGATCCCTATTTGTTAAAGGTGCCAGTTGCTCTCTATTATGAAGGCGAGGCCGAGCCGCAAGTCTTCGATATTAATCTATCTCAGAAACTGGATGCTTTCTTTGCCGAAGACTATGAGAGATTACAGGGAGTACTGGTAGATCCTTACTTCGATGTGTTCCGTCAATTGGACCGAGAAGAAACGCCGCCTACCGTAGGCGAGCTATTTGGGGCGGCACAAATAGCATTCGTTTTACCAAATGCAGACCGACAGCATTGGGCTCTAATGGCAGAAACATTCGGTCAGGGTGCTGAGAGTGAAATACTTTATGCCGACCAGATTGAATCAATTCCGCAAGATCGCTCCGTTTGGATATTAGGTAAAGACAATCCATTTATGGAGCAGGTTGTTTCCTCCACTGAGCTCTATAGTGTAAGCAACACCCCTAACGGTATTCAGATCGGTGCCAATGAACTGGAGTACGCGAATCGCAGCACCGTAGTAATTGGCCGACATGCTGCAAACCCGGAACTCGCAGTAGGCTGGATTCATGTGGAAGACATGGTGGCCATGCCGGGCATGATTGAAAAGCTTCCCCACTACGGTCGTTATTCCAATTTAAGTTTTACCGGCAGTGAACCAACTATCGATGTGCGTGGTGTATGGACCAGTCCCAATTCTCCGATGCAATGGAAGAAGCCTAACTTAGTCGCTGAACTGCAGTGGGATAATCTGCCCTCAGTGGAATTATTAACGACTCTCCCCCCTAAGTACTTACCTGAACAATTACTAAGGCATGTTAACCAACTCACCAGCATCGAAATGGAAGGTCGCGGATTAGGCGGAAAGGGAATCGATAGAGCAGCTCTATATATTGCCGAACAATTTAGAATTGCTGGCTTGCAACCGATTAATGGCACTTATATTCACCGTTGGCGCGATGCGGCACCGGGCTTCAGAAATTTAGAGTTGGCTAACGTGGTTGGCATTATTCCCGGTGTGAACCGAGATGTGAGTGCAAAACCGATTGTCATTGGCGCCCATTACGATCATCTCGGCATCAATAGTGACGGAGAATTACATGCTGGAGCTGACGATAATGCCTCAGGTGTTAGCGTTATGATCGAGGTGGCCGCGAAAGTTGCCAGGGCTTTTACGCCACAACGGCCTATTATCTTTGCCGCTTTTAGTGGTGAAGAAAGCGGTTTGCTCGGTTCTGAGTACTTCATACAAAACCCACCTGGGCCATTCGAAACTGAAGATTTATTCGCAATGATTAACTTGGATTCAGTCGGTCGCTTAGAAGGTCGCACCTTACAAGTGTTTGGAACGGAGTCTGCTTACGAATGGCCGTTTATGGCTCAAGGTATCGGTTTCACCATCGGAGTTACCTCTGAGTTCCCAGCAGAAACCATCGCGAGTAGTGATCATGTAAGTTTCCTAAATGCAGGAATTCCTGCTATTCACTTGTTCGCGGGAACCCATCTGGATTATCACCAACCAACCGATACTGTGGACAAACTCGATGCTGCAGGCATGTCAGAAATTTCCTTATGGCTCGAGGAAGCAGTTGTTTATCTTGGCGACAGAACTGATCCTCTAAGAGTTAACCTGGAAGGAACTGAGCAAGTCGAAGTTGCTAGACAACAAGGTGAGCGTTCAGCAAGCTTAGGAACGGTTCCTGACTTTGCCTATTCAGGGGAAGGTGTTCGAATTTCTGGTGTCACTCCCGATAGCGCTGCAGAGGAAGTTGGACTGCAAGCAGGCGATATCTTACTCAACTATAATGACGAATCAGTGACTGACATGCAGACCTATTCCAATCTGTTACGAGAGTCTGCTCCGGGAGATTCCGTGATCATCGATGTACTGCGAGAAGGAATGCAATTTCAATTTGAAGTCACACTTAAAGCACGTTAAAAGTCACATTAACAAAACTGCATGCTTAGCGCACTGCACTAAACAAAATCGCCGCAACCACAAATAGAATGGAAACGTAAACTAATTTTCGGTTTACGCTATTTCTTGCTGTGGCCCAGTTATAAGCCTCTTCATCTTCAACAAAAAGTACGTGTTGGGATTTCTTATTCCACTTCACCGATAGCGCTCCAATTGATATTCGGTAGCACCTATTTAATCGCAATAAACTGGAATCATTGGGCCAGGAATATGGCGAAGTGATGGAGAATAATGACGAATCATGGCGGGCGAGCACATTTCCCCACTTTTAAACACATGAGCCCGGCTCAGTTAAATGCAATTAATTGTTTCCTCTAAAGAAAGGCTAATCAGATTCCGGTATATTGCGAAGCGAAATTTTCCAGTGATTAAAAGTATTCATGAACGTCCTGCTGCATAAAATATTCAAACTCATGCCGTTAGTTTGCTTGCAGCTCTTATCTATAAATAGCCAAGCTCAAATTTCACTACCGCAGATAACTCAACTTGACGAAAGTAACGTAAATATTTTGCTCGATGGCTTCATTGACGAAGCGGTTTGGCAGAGTCTTCCTATCATAGATAACATGAAAATTATCGATCCGGACACACTCGAAGACGCACCCTACAAGACGGATATCCGTTTCTTTTACACACAGCAAGGCATTTACTTTGGTATTGTAAATCACCAACCTGCAGAATCTCTTATTCCCCGGATTACAAACCGAGATGATTCCCCTCTTTTGCCCGTGAATGATGGAATAGGAGTGGTAATCGATGCCTCTGGAGATGGGCGCTATGGTTACGGTGTGCGTATTGGCCTTGGTGACAGCATGACCGATATGTCTATGCTCCCAGAGCGCCAATTGAATTTACAGTGGGATGGTGCTTGGGACGGCCGTACACAAATTATCGAGGAAGGTTGGAGTGCAGAATTTTTCGTCCCCTGGTCAATGATGCCCCTTCCACAAGTCGAAAGTACGCGTAGGATAGGCATGGTTTTCATACGCAATGTGATGGAGCGAGGCGAACTTTGGAGTACGCCACCGTTACCCCGTACAGAGAATGTTTTCTTAAGTGGTTTTCAAAAATATGAATTGAATGAAATTGAGCCACGTAGGCAGCTAACAATTTATCCCTTTGTTTCAACAGACTTTGACGGGGTTGGGCATGACACTGATAATAAAATTGGTACGGATATATATTGGCGGCCAACTACTAACACACTGTTATCTGGTACCTTGAATCCAGATTTTGGGACGGTTGAGTCTGATGATGTAGTCGTGAACTTAACAGCTTTCGAGACTTTCTTTCCAGAAAAAAGGACTTTCTTTCTGGAAGGTCAAGATGTCTTCAATACTAGCCCCCGATCGATAGCACAAAATTTTAGTGGTCCTAGTGGCCCAATGACTATGCTAAATACAAGGCGTATAGGCGGTGCCGCGAGATATCAGGTTCCTGCTGGTATGGTGGTTAAGCCTACAGATTTGAGTCAACCGACAGAGTTATTGGGAGCAGCTAAATTTACCGGTCAAAACGGGAATTTGAGATACGGCGCTTTGGTTGCTTCGGAAGATGATTCTGAGATACGGGGTGTTCTATCAGATGGTACTCGCGCGAATCTTCAGGCTACGGGACGAGATTTCACAATTGGTCGACTCTTGTATGAAGACACGAGTAGTGGTGGTAGGCGATCTATCGGGTGGATGGGTACAGATGTTTCTCACCCTGATATTAACTCAACGGTCAATGCTATTGACGCCCACTATTTTTCAGCCGATCAGCGTTGGGTTATAGATGGCCAGTTTATGCACAGCGATGTTAATGGTGTAACCGGATCAGGCTTTTTGGGTGATATCAGCTATACCCCTACCCAAGGAGTGCAGCATATTGTTAGGGCTACTTATATCGATGACGAATTTGATATGAACGATGTTGGTTTTCTAGCACGGAATTCGCAGATGAATTTGGATTATAATTTTGTGCTCACCGAATCTGATGTGCCAGGTATCACATCTAGAACAACCACGATATCCTCAATTAACCAATATAATACTGATGGGCGGCCGGTGCAGGTCGGTCAATCAATTGGAAGGGCCTGGAATTATCTTAACAATGACAGTTTTGATTTAATGTTCCTTTATCTTCCACCGAGGGTGGACGATAGGCTTGGCAGAGGGACGGGAGATTTTCGTATTCCAGAACGTTTTAACTTGCGTTCTAACTTTAGCTCTGATCCGGCAAATAACCTTGCTTGGTCTTTAAACTTGGAGGCTAGCCAAGAAGACTTAGGCCCCAAAGTAATTACAAGCGGAGCAGGTATAATTTGGCGCCCAAATGACCGGTTTTCATTCGACCTAGGGCTGAGCTATACCGACACGGAAGCCCTGCTGGTTCATCAAGGGGGAGGTAGTTACACGAGTTTCGAGGCCCATCAGTGGGCGCCTAGGTTGGAATCGAATTATTTTATTTCTTCAAAGCAACAATTTCGAATAAGCATGCAGTGGAATTCCTTAAAAGCATTTGAAGATCGTTTCTGGCAAGTTGATCCTGAGAAACTTCAACGCCTGCGTCCAGTGACTAACCCAGACAACGAACGAGATGACTTTGTTATTAGTCGGTTAACCTTTCAGGCTCGCTATCGCTGGGAAATAGCGCCCCTATCTGATCTCTTCATTGTTTATACTCGTGGCTCCAACCTTCCCGGAAACAGTTTTTTCACTTTTCAGGATTTGTTTGAGCAAGCCTGGAATGATCGCATTGTGGATTCTTTTGCTATTAAGCTACGTTATAGATTTGGTAGCTAAGAGCTAGTTTATTTCGATCCCGCTCTGTAAACTGATTATCATCAATACTTGTTAGTGTCCGTGCTTAATAAGATGATGGTGATCCCATGCGCAAACCCTTACTTTTTAGTCTTGTTACTGCCCTAGTGATGTCTTCAACTCAATCCCTGGCAGACAAAATTGTAATCGCCCATCGTGGAGCCAGCGGCTATTTGCCAGAACATACCCTTGAAGCAAAAGCTATGGCCTACGGTATGGGCGCACATTACATCGAGCAGGATGTGGTTATGACTAAGGATGATCATTTAATCGTTTTGCATGATATTACTCTTGATCGAACTACTGACGTGGATGAGCAGTACCCCAATCGAGCACGAAACGATGGCCGCTATTACGCAATTGATTTCACTCTGGAAGAAATTCGCGGACTTAAAGCCAGCGAAGGTTTCCGAATAGAGAATGGAGAAAAAGTACAAGGTTATTCGAATAGATTTCCAATGGGATCTTCCTTTTTCCGTGTACCAACTCTGGAAGAAGAAATTCAACTAATACAAGGAATGAATAAATCTACAGGAAAAGATATTGGAATCTATCCTGAGATAAAACAACCAGAGTTTCATCGTAACGAAGGCAAAGATATTAGTACTGCCGTGGTTAACCTGTTAAAGCAATACGGCTATGCGAGCAAACAAGACAAAGTCTTTGTGCAAACATTTAGTTTCGCGGAACTGGAAGTTATCAAAAACGACATTTTGCCGGCAGCCGGAATAGATATTAATTTGATTCAGTTAATCGGCAGTGAATCTTCCTATCCATGGATGTTTGAAGCTGACGGCATGAATACTCTTGCGGAATTTGCCGATGGCATCGGTCCTGAAAAAGGATTAGTAATCAGCCGTTCATCGTCTCGTGGCAATTTAGAAATTAGTCCGTTAGTTGACAGAGCTCATGCGGCCGGATTACAGGTCCATCCTTACACCTATCGTATGGACGCTGGCCAGGTTCCTAGCTACGCCGAAGATTTTGAAGATCTGCTTCGATTACATTATTTCGAAGCAGACGTGGACGGACTGTTTACTGATTTTCCCGACAGGGCAGTTAGGTTTTTGCAAGCGAATCAGTAGACGAGCTCCTTTTTTCTTCTATTAATTTAACGACTTTCAGCCAATCTTTCCCTATATAGAGCCTCGCTATCAATCCCCATTTTGGTTTAAACAACTTTTTCATCGCGGATTGCTGAGTGTTTAAGTAATTGATGATTTTTTTCACTAACTGCTCTTCGTCGAAACCAGTCCATTCTCCGACGACAGTTAGCAAATTCGGCATGCAAACAGGCGCAACTTCGCTGTAAAGCATGTCAGTTATTTCATCGATAGAAAAATCTGATTTTGCGCAGACATCACTTATGCGTTCTAAGCTTACAGAAATGTCAGTATCTAAAAACAGATCGGAGAGAGTACACCAGATTTCTCGTTTATCGTTTGAGCTCAAAATAAAGTCTCTAATAGTCGATAAACCACCGCAGCGAGAATAGATCCTAGGATTGGCCCAACAACTGGAATCCAAGCATAGCCCCAATTACTGTCTCCTTTACCTTTAATGGGGAGCACAGCATGGGCGATTCGAGGTGCCAGATCACGGGCAGGATTGATTGCATAGCCAGTTGGACCACCTAAGGACATCCCGATACCGAATACCAGCAAGGCAACTGGAAGCGCAGATACAGCGCCCAGGCCAACTTCTGGTTCCGCGATATAGAGCACTCCAAGTACTAAAACGAATGTGCCAAGAATTTCGGAATAAACGTTGCTAAGTGTATTGGGAATAGCAGGAGCTGTGCAGAACACACCTAACTTCGCACCTTGATCTTCTGTGATATCGAAGTGATCACGGTATTGAAACCAGACGCAACATGCAGCAAGGAACGCGCCAATAAACTGCCCTGCAATATACATAGGCACTAAGCCCCAATCGAAATTACCTGCAGTTGCTAATCCGATGGTTACGGCTGGATTGATATGAGCGCCACTAATATCACCGGTAACAAACACTCCTACAAAAACCGCAATGCCCCAGCCCCAGGTGATTACCAGATAGCCGCTGTCGAATCCTGCGGTGTCTTTAAGAACTACATTACAGCAGACGCCAACACCAAGCGTTATCAATAGAAACGTCCCTAGTACTTCCCCGATAAACAATTCCATAATCTTGCCTTTTCTTCTTATTTCTTAAAAACCTAACCACGATCTCACAATCGAGTTCAATTTACAGTAATCATTTTACAATCGTGTTGAAATTATCCAAATATGTCTACGTAGACCGGCAAGGTGGCCCGAATGATCCCCATAAAATTGATCTTCCACCGGAATCAGAACTATTGCTCCTGCTTAGTTGATTGCTAGTCAATACCAGCCTGCTGGCGCACCCACCTGGCTGCCTCTTCATGTGTTCCGAACCAGACATTGCCTCTTGCTTTGATGTGATCGATTAAACCTTCCAACGCGACCATGCGGGATCGATGGCCTATTACATGTGGATGCATAGTTAGTAAGAACATTGTGCCTTCTTCCCAGGCAACCTCAAATTCATCAATCCATACTTGCATGACATCGCGGGGATTCATGTAACGCGCACCTAAAGGGTTAAACAACGGAGCATCATCCAAAATCCATTCCACTGGTAATTCAACCAAGCCAGTAGGCTCACCATCCTGAAGTAATTCATAAGGCCGATCATCTGCCATTAATGAACTCTCATAAAGAAACCCTAACTCTCGTACTATGCTTAATGTATTTGGACTATGATTCCAGGATGGTGCTCTGAATCCTACGGGCTTAACACCGGATATTTCTTCTATTGTTTCCATAGATAAACGCAGCAATCTTTCTTCTGTTTCACTATCGAGCGCGGTGTTGAGTTCATGAATCCAACCATGCACAGCGATTTCATGAATTCCTGAAGCTAATATAAGTTCCGCTTGTTCCGGTACAATTTTTAAACTCCATGCAGGAAAGAAAAATGAAGCTGGAATATTTTCTTCGTCCATTAAGCGGACGATACGCGGTAATGCAACCCGCGAACCATATTCGCCCTGAGATAAGGAGCCAATGTTGATTTCACCGTTGCGCAATCCTTGAGTGGTTTCGTTATCTACATCGTATGAAAGTAGAACTGCCACTCTTGCTCCTCCAGGCCAGGATTCGGGAGTTAGATCACGGCCGGCACGAACCTGGTTTACTTGGCTTAGCACATATTCCTCTGGCCAATTCCAGGGTTCATCAGGATTTATATTCTGAGCATGACCTATCGGTAAAAACGAAATTGAAAGAACTACCAGTAGGAAACGAAGAATGTTTGCAAAGAGATTTTTAATACTCATAAGCACCACCGTAATCATTTGCTATGTTCTGGGCAGTATAATACTGTTGATTCATATAAAGCACAGTTCCATAACAACAAAAAAATGCTCATGGTAAGGCGAATCCTCTTTTCTTCACTAATTACTATTTTTGTTGCTATCCCAGTTATTGCAGTGGGACAAGCTCAAGTGGAGTCTAGTTATCAAGTTCCACTAACCGAATACGGTCATCCTGATCTGCAAGGATTATGGACAGATCAAACCCGTACACCACTTCAGCGCCCGGTTGCTCTGGGTATGAAACGTACTTATACGCCGGAAGAAGCAGCTGAGTTGGAGCAAGCTGCGTTGATAGGCGCAACAGCTGCACAACAGCCTCTAGACCCGAATCGACCAGCGCCCGCGGTGGGTGGTACTATTACTCAGGTAGCCGATGTGAATTTTGCGCGGTTTATTACGAGATATATTCCCGTAAAAGGCGAATACTTAACGTCTCTTATTGTTGAGCCGGAAGACGGCAGACTCCCCTTCAAAGATAATCCACCATTGGATATTTTTACAAAACGCACCAATGCAGGATTCGAACAATTTGATGGACCCGAGATTCGTCCCGCTAATGAACGTTGTCTTGGCAATCCGGGGCAACTGCCGTTAATCGATCCACTATCTATTGATGGTCCCTGGCGCAATATGCAGATAGTACAAAACGAAGACTATGTTTTGATTTTCGGTGAGTATCATGTTGTTGCTCGAATAGTTCGGCTTAACAAACAACATCATGAACCGTCCTTTCCAAAATTTTATGGCGACTCCGTTGGCCAATGGGAAGGAAACACTTTAGTAGTTCACACAAAATCGTTTAAACCCGACCAATCCACTTCCCGTATACCTTCAAGTAGGGCTTTGGAAATCGTCGAACAATACACGCGGGTTTCAGAATCCGAAATATTTTTTGAGTATCAAATTACTGATCCGGAAATTTATACTCAAACTATTACTGCGCAAATGACATTAGTAAGCATGCCGGTAAACGAAAGACTCTATGAATCAGCGTGTCACGAAGGAAACTATTCTTTGTCGGGTATTCTCGCTGGCGCACGCAGGCAGGAAGCTGACGCACGGCTATCGCAATAACTATTCAATATGGGCCAACAATCTCTTCCACTTTCCCCATATACCGTTCTCGACTTAACCATAGCGCGAGCTGGCCCTACTGCTGTTCGACTGTTGGCTGATTGGGGAGCAACCGTAATTCGAATCGAAGCACCAGTCGAAGGCGATATTGCTGGCAGTCGTCACGGCGCTGACTCACAAAACTTGCATCGGAACAAACGCAGCCTCTGTCTTAACTTAAAAACTGAAGAAGGCAAAGCAGTTTTTATGGACCTGGTTAAAAACGCCGATGTGGTAATGGAAAATTTTCGGGTGGATGTAAAATATCGGTTAGGTGTGGATTATGACTCAGTAAAGAAAGTTAATCCTTCTATTATTTATGGAAGCATATCTGGCTTTGGTCAGGAAGGTCCTTATGCAAAACGGCCTGCAGTGGATCAAGTTATTCAAGGCATGAGTGGACTCATGTCTATTACTGGGGAACCTGAGCGGGGCCCGATGCGAGCTGGCATTGCTGTAAGCGATACTTCCGCTGGCATGTTTCTCGGTCAAGGTATATTGCTTGCTCTATTGCATCGCGAGCAAACCGGCCAAGGGCAGTGGGTACATACTTCTTTATTGGAAGCCATGTTGTGCAAACTCGATTTTCAGGCTGCTCGTTATACTATGAACGGAGAAGTAGCAGGACAGGAGGGTAACAACCATCCAACTCTGTCACCCATGGGAGTGTTTCACACCAATGACGGCTTAGTTAACTTGGCTGCAAGTACGGATAAGATGTGGAATGCGTTTTGTGAAGTTACTAATGCGGAAGCATTGGCTAACAATGAGAACTACAAAACTGTAGAACGTAGACTAGATCACCGAGAAGCAATATGGCAAGAGGTGAATAATATTACATTGCAGCTAACGACCAGTGAGTTAACGGAGAAAATGAATTCGGTGGGAATTCCTTGTGGGCCGATTAACACAATCGGTGAAGCGTTTAGTGATGAACAAGTTAGTTTTCTCAATATGACAAAAACAGCAAACCACACTGAGCTTGGAGATTTTGAATTACTCAGGTCGCCAATTAATATGTCGAACTTCGAACAGGGTGCTCAGTTTGAAAAGCCTGGTCCAGAACTTGGCCAGCATTCGACAGAAATTTTGCGTGAACTAAATTACAGCGAAGAAAAAATTGCGGAACTAAAAGCTTACGGCACTATCAAGTAAAACACTAAACGAAGTTTAGGATGAACATGTATATCAATTCGCCAACAAAAAAAATGTTAGCAACTATCGAAAATGGAATCGGATGGATTACTTTTAATGCGCCGGATCGCCACAATGCGATGTCTCTAGATATGTGGCAGGGGCTTGCTGAAATACTGCGGCAGATGAGCGAAGTCGATTCACTGAGAGTGATCGTACTTAAAGGCGCGGGCGATAAAGCTTTCGTCTCTGGAGCTGATATTTCCGAGTTTGAAGAAAAGCGTTCAAGCCAGGAAGACCGTGAAATCTATGAGGCGGCGTTCGACGATGCTCATAAAACACTCTCAAGCTTCCCAAAGCCGGTAATCGCAATGATTCAGGGATTTTGTGTCGGAGGCGGTTTGGCAATTGCCCTCAATGCTGATATTCGTATTGCCACTGACAATTCTGTGTTTGGTATTCCTGCGGCGCGATTGGGATTGGGTTATGGCTTCGAAGCAATAAAAATTTTGGAATCAATCGTTGGACCGTCCCATGCCAAAGATATCTTGTTCACCGCACGCTTTCTC
>Ga0310344_10003133_pt1 | contig 12352 bp, 18 predicted proteins | sample HC15DNA20200_MG_FD_203801 | JGI IMG/M metagenome (GOLD analysis project Ga0310344, IMG submission 203801) | Marine microbial communities from station ALOHA, North Pacific Subtropical Gyre - HC15-DNA-20-200_MG | ecosystem: Environmental > Aquatic > Marine > Oceanic | place: Pacific Ocean: North... | reverse complement strand
GTGGCCGCGGAAGCGGGCAAGGTGATCCGGACTCTAGAAGGGCGCGTAATCAGCGACCGGATGGATAAAACGGCAACCGTGCTCGTAGAGCGTCGCATAAAGCACCCTTTGTACAAGAAGTACATCCGGCGCTCGACGAAGCTGCATGTCCACGACGAAAGCAACGAGTGCCAGATGGGCGACACGGTGCTGATATCGGAATGCCGACCGCTGTCGAAAACGAAGTCGTGGCGTCTCGAACGTATCGTCACGCGAGCTGACTAGAGAAGAGGCCGGGTTTGCTGTGACGGATGTTGCTACACGAGAGCTGCCGTGGCGGGTTCTCCTTCCGCGAGGGGGGAGGAATGGCACGGGGTGCAAAATGTTCATCACCCGATGCGGTGCCTTCGCGTGCTCCATCCTTTGGGGCACTAATCCAGGAGAAGAACAATGATTCAGATGCAATCAATGCTGGATGCGGCGGACAACAGCGGAGCCCGGCGAGTGATGTGCATCAAGGTGTTGGGCGGTTCGCACCGCCGCTACGCACGCATCGGCGACATCATCAAGGTGACCGTGAAGGAAGCGATCCCTCGCGGGAAAGTCCGCAAGGGCGAGATCTACAGCGCTGTGGTGGTGCGGACCCGCAAGGGCGTGCGTCGTCCCGACGGGTCCCAGATCCGCTTTGACAAGAATGCCGCGGTGCTATTGAACAATCAGATGCAACCCATCGGTACACGTATCTTCGGGCCGGTGACGCGTGAGCTTCGCAGCGAGCGGTTCATGCGTATCGTATCGCTCGCTCCCGAGGTCCTCTGAGAAGAAACGATGGCAATTCAACGCATCAAGGCAGGCGATGAGGTCATCGTCGTCGCCGGAAAGAACAAAGGCCGCCGAGGTCAGGTCGCGCGTATCGTCGGTGACGACAAAGTCATCGTTGACGGCGTTAACGTCGTCAAGCGCCACGTGAAGCCAAATCCGCAACGCGGGACGACCGGCGGCATCGTAGAGGAAGAGCGCCCGGTGCATATCTCAAATGTGATGCACTACAACGGCGAGACCAACAAAGCCGATCGCGTCGGGGTGCGCAGCCTTGAAGACGGGACGAAAGTTCGATACTTCAAGGGGACGGGCGAAGTGGTGGATGTCTAATGGCTAGGCTAGAAGAACACTATCGAGATGTCGTGATGGGTCAGCTGAACGAGGAGTTCAGTTATCAGTCCGTCATGCAAGTGCCGCGCATCACCAAGATCACCTTGAACATGGGGGTGGGCGAGGCGATCGCGGATAAGAAGGTGCTCGACAGCGCCGTCGGCGACCTCACATTGATCAGCGGCCAGAAGCCCATTGTGACGAACGCGCGAAAATCCATCGCGGGTTTTAAGATCCGGGAAGGTTGGCCCATCGGCTGCAAGGTGACACTGCGTCGGGACAGGATGTATGAATTTCTCGACCGGCTGGTAAGCGTCGCGATACCGCGTATTCGCGACTTTCGGGGTTTCAGCCCGCGAGCGTTCGATGGACGCGGGAATTACAGCTTGGGGTTACGCGAGCAGATCGTTTTCCCCGAGATCGACTACGACAAGGTCGACAAGCTGCGCGGATTGAACGTGACGATCACGACGTCTGCGCGCACCGACGACGAGGGACGAGCGCTGCTGAAGGCGTTCGAATTTCCTTTCCGGCCCAACTAAGCGGCCAATTGCGGAATTTAAGGGTAAGGATATGGCAAAGCGCTCGTTGATCAACCGCGAGGACAAGCGGGCCCGGCTCACTGTCAAGCATGCGGAGCGCCGCAAGCAGCTGAAAGCGGTAATTATCGATCCGAATGCGTCAATCGAAGACAAAATGGCCGCTGACGTTTCGCTGCAAAAGCTGCCGAAAAACTCGAGCCCGACCCGAAAGCGAAACCGGTGCCGATTGACCGGCCGGCCGCGCGGGTTCTACCGGAAGTTCGGTTTGTCTAGGACAAAGCTCCGGGAGGCCGCAATGCGCGGTGATATTCCGGGCCTTGTGAAGGCGAGCTGGTGAGGAACGCGTTATGAGCATGCAAGACACCATTGCCGATATGCTGACGCGCATTCGTAATGGCCAGCTAGCCGAGAAAGTCCATGTGGACATGCCGTCGTCGAAGGTCAAGGTCGCGATTGCGGCGGTGCTTAAGGCCGAGGGTTACGTTCGTGACTATCGCGTGCAGGACGCGGAGGTGGGCCAGGTACTATCTGTCGTGCTCAAGTACTTCGACGGTCGGCCGGTCATTATGACCATTGACCGGGTCAGCCGCCCTGGGTTGCGCGTGTACAAGAGCAAAAACGAGCTGCCGTCGGTCATGGGTGGGCTCGGCATTGCCATAATTTCCACGTCGCAAGGGCTGATGTCCGATCGTGCCGCACGAGCGGCAGGTCACGGCGGCGAGGTGCTGTGCACCGTAACGTGACCGATTGAGAGAGACGAAGAGCTATGTCCAGAGTTGCTAATGCGCCCGTGCCGGTTCCTAAAGGCGTAGAGGTCACCCTCTCCGGCCAAACCGTCAGTGTCAAAGGCTCGAAAGGCACCCTTTCGCGTGAGCTCCACGACTTGGTTCAAGTGGTTTACGAGGACGAAGAGCTGCGCTTTTCCGCGCGTACGGAGACGAAGCCCGCGGTCGCACAAACTGGCACCGCACGGGCGTTGGTCAACAACATGGTCACCGGCGTGAGTGCAGGGTTTGAGCGGCGCTTGACGCTGGTCGGCGTTGGTTACCGCGCCCAGATGCAAGAGCGTTCTTTGAACTTAACATTGGGGTTCTCGCACCCGGTCGACTATGCGCCCCCCGAGGGCGTGTCGATTGAGACACCAAGCCAAACCGAAATCGTCGTGAGTGGTATCGACAAGCAAAGAGTCGGGCAGGCGGCGGCTGAGATCCGAGGGTTTCGACCGCCGGAGCCATACAAAGGTAAAGGTGTGCGGTACTCCGACGAGCAAGTGCTGCGCAAAGAAGCGAAGAAGAAGTAAGCGGTCATGGATAAGAAACAAGCAAGGCTGCGGCGAGCTCGGCGCACGCGCGCCCGCATCGCGGTTCAAAGAAAGTGCCGGCTTTGTGTTAATCGGTCGCCACGTCACATCTATGCACAGGTGTTCGATGAAAGCGGTGAGAAGGTCGTTGCTGCGGCCTCGACGGTTGATAAAGAGCTGCGCGGTAGCATCGCAAACGGCGGAAACATGGCGGCGGCCGCGGCGGTGGGTGAGGCAATCGCCAAACGCGCGGCGGCGGCGGGCATATCGGCCGTCGCGTTCGACCGTTCCGGCTACAAGTTTCACGGGCGAGTCAAAGCGCTAGCGGATGCGGCGCGCGAGCACGGGCTCGAGTTCTAGGGCAGCGGAACCCCTCCAGTAGGCAAAGACAGATGGCGCAATTCCAAGGTAGGCAGAAAGAAGACGACTTGCTCGAGAAGCTCGTGGCGGTCAATCGCGTCGCGAAGGTGGTAAAAGGCGGGCGGCAATTCGGTTTCTCCGCGCTCACCGTCGTCGGTGACGGCAAGGGCAAAGTGGGCTTTGGGCGCGGTAAGGCGCGTGAGGTGCCGGCGGCAATCCAGAAGGCGATGGAAAACGCTCGTAAGAACATGGTGCGCGTGCCATTGAAGGGTGGGACGCTTCAGCATCCGGTTACCGCGCGCCATGGCGCGGCCAAGGTACATATGGAACCGGCGTCCGCCGGCACGGGAATTATCGCTGGGGGCCCGATGCGGGCGGTGTTCGAGGTCGTCGGGGTTAACGACGTTCTTGCCAAGTGCATCGGTTCCCCGAACCCGGTGAACGTCGTTCGCGCAACGGTGCGTGGCCTTCAGGACATGGCCGATCCGTCTTATATCGCGTCCAAACGCGGCCTCTCCATCAAGGAGATCTTGGGCCGGGACACGTCCGCTGACGAACCGGCCGCCGAGGCCGAGGTCACGGAGGAGAGCTAGTGGCCGAAGCGAAAGGAAAGGTTCGGGTAACCCTCGTGAGGAGCACGAATGGGCGCCTGAAGAACCACAAGGCGTGTGTGCGCGGACTTGGGCTCCGGCGGATGAATCATACCGTCGAAGTCGAAGATACACCGTGTACCCGCGGGATGATTAACAAGGTCAGCTACATGCTGAAGGTTGAGGAGCTCGACTGATGCGGCTGAATGATCTGAAGCCGGCGGCAGGCGCGCGAAAGGCCCGCAAGCGAGTCGGGCGTGGCTCTGGTTCGGGACTGGGGAAGACGGCGGGGCGGGGGCAAAAGGGTCAGAAGTCCCGCTCTGGCGGCTCTGTGGCTCCTGGGTTCGAAGGCGGGCAGATGCCCCTCCAACGCCGATTGCCTAAATTCGGGTTCGCTTCGCGTAAGGCGCGGTTCAATGCCGAGGTGAAAGTGGGCGTACTCGGGGCCGTCGAAGCGGAAACAATTGATCTCGCGGGCTTGAAAGCAGCCGGTCTTGTTGCGCGGCGTACCAAGCGGGCCAAGATCATCGCCGGCGGTGAGCTGACCAAGAAAATAACCGTATCGTGTGCTGACGAGCTTGGGGTAACGAAAGGCGCACGGGCGGCTATCGAGGGTGCAGGCGGCACCGTCGAGCAAGTAGCTGAGTAAGCCGGCGCCGGAGTTAGCGGACCACTATGGCAACACGACGCGAATCAGGAGCAGCTCCCGCCTTAGGCGGCTTAGGGCGCTCGTCTGAGCTGCGGCAACGCTTGTTGTTTGTGCTGGGCGCGGTGCTGGTGTTTCGGATTGGGTCATTTATCCCGGTGCCGGGCATTGACCCGGTCGCGCTCGAGCAGCTCTTCGATCAACAGCGCGGCACGATTCTGGACATGTTCAACATGTTCTCTGGTGGTGCGCTGAGCCGGTTTTCTATCTTTGCAATCGGCATCATGCCGTATATCTCCGCGTCCATCATCATGCAGCTGCTCACGGTCGTGCACCCTAAGCTCGAGCAGCTGAAGAAGGAAGGCGAAGCGGGTCGGCGCAAGATCACACAGTACACGCGCTACGGCACCGTGGTGCTGGCAACCTTTCAATCACTGGGCGTCGCCATCGCACTAGAAAGCCAGGCTGCGGGTGGTGCGTCGGTAGTCATCTCCGCTGGTCTCGCGTTCCGGCTAACTACCGTTGTGACACTCGTTACGGGCACCATTTTCCTGATGTGGCTCGGGGAGCAAGTCAGCGAGCGCGGCGTTGGCAACGGTATCTCGATCATCATTTTCGCAGGCATTGTCGCAGGGTTGCCCTCCGCTATCGGCGGCACATTGGAGCTTGCGCGTACGGGCGAGCTGCACATTCTTCTGGTTTTGTTCATTCTTGCTCTCGCGCTCGGGGTCACCGCTTTCGTTGTCTTTGTTGAACGTGGCCAACGTCGCATCACTGTAAATTATGCGAAGCGCCAGGTCGGGCGGCGGATGTACGCGGGGCAAAGCAGTCACTTGCCGCTCAAGCTCAATATGGCGGGGGTCATCCCGCCAATTTTCGCTTCGAGCATTATCCTTTTCCCTGCGACGATCGGGGGGTGGTTCGGCTCGAGCGAAGGACTTACGTGGCTGAGCGATCTCGCGCAGACGCTATCGCCGGGGCAGCCGCTCTACGTACTCATGTATGCCGCGGCGATCATATTCTTCTGCTTCTTCTACACCGCGCTCGTGTTTAATCCGCGCGACACAGCAGATAACTTGAAGAAATCCGGGGCATTTATTCCGGGCGTCCGACCGGGCGAGCAAACCGCGAAGTACATAGACCAAGTCATGACACGATTGACCGCTGCCGGTGCGATCTACATCACTGGGGTCTGCCTACTGCCCGAGTTCATGATCGTGCAATGGAACGTTCCTTTCTACTTTGGTGGAACGTCGTTGCTGATCATCGTGGTCGTCGTCATGGATTTCATGGCGCAAGTGCAGTCGCACTTGATGTCGCATCAATACGAAGGGCTGCTCCGCAAGGCCAACCTGAAGGGCTATAGCCGCGGCGGGGTGCCGCGTTAACGTCTAGCCCGGCGAAGAGAACGAAACATGAAAGTGCGCGCATCAGTAAAACGTATCTGCCGAAACTGCAAGGTAGTCCGCCGCAAGGGCGTCGTCCGCGTGATCTGCAAGGACCCACGCCACAAGCAGCGACAAGGTTAGAAAAGGGGAGATAAGTCTATGGCACGTATCGCTGGTATCAACATCCCCGACCGAAAGCACGTTTGGGTCGCGTTAACGTCCATCTATGGTGTAGGGCGTACCCGGGCGCAAGCGATTTGCGCAGCTACCGGTGTGGACCCCGACGTCAACGTGATCGACTTGAGCGAGGAAGACCTCGAAAAGCTCCGCGCCGGGGTCACCAGCTATACCATCGAAGGTGATCTTCGGCGTGAAATCGCGATGAACATCAAGCGCTTGATGGATCTAGGCTGTTATCGCGGGATTCGACATCGCCGTTCGCTGCCCGTACGTGGTCAGCGTACGAGTACGAACGCCCGAACACGGAAGGGCCCCCGACGCCCGATTAGGAAGTAAATGTCGCGTTCGCGCGAAGAGTGAGCCATGGCAAAGCAAACGACAAAGAAGCGGCGAGTCCGGCGTGATATCAGCGACGGGGTTGCGCACGTCCACGCATCGTTCAATAACACCATCATCACGGTCACCGATCGGCAAGGTAACGCACTTGCGTGGGCTACCTCTGGCGGAAGCGGTTTCCGAGGCTCGCGCAAGAGCACGCCGTTCGCGGCCCAGGTAGCCGCTGGACGCGTAGCGGAGATGATCAAGGATTTCGGAATGCGGAATCTGGAGGTGCGGGTGAAGGGTCCGGGCCCAGGCCGCGAGTCCGCGGTACGTGCGCTGCACAACAATGGATTCCGGGTCACGAGCATCACGGATGTGACACCGATTCCGCACAACGGATGTCGACCCCCGAAGAAGCGGCGGGTTTGAGAGCAGGTTTCGGAGAGGTTTTACGATGGCAAGATACCTAGGTCCCACGTGTCGCCTAAGCCGCAGGGAAGGCACCGATCTGCTGCTCAAGAGCCGCGTTCGTTCGCTCGATTCTAAGTGCAACATCGAGACACCGCCCGGACAACACGGACAGAATCGCCGTCGTCCCCGTGCGTCTGATTATGCACTGCAGCTTCGCGAGAAACAGAAGCTGCGTCGCATGTACGGAGTGCTCGAGAAGCAGTTCCGCAACTATTATAAGAAAGCAGCTCGTCAGAAGGGCGCGACCGGAGAGAACTTGCTCCGGCTCCTGGAGCGGCGTTTGGATAACGTCGTCTACCGGATGGGATTTGGATCGACGCGTGCCGAGGCCCGCCAGCTCGTTAGCCACAAGGCGATCGAGGTCAATGGGCAAGTGGTCAACGTGCCGTCGTTCTTGGTCGACCCCGAAGATATGATCTCGATTCGCGAGCGAGCAAAGAAGCAAGCTCGAATTACCGAGACGATGGAGCTTGCCGAGCAATACGGGTTTCCGGACTGGGTCGACGTAGACACGAAGAAGATGTCGGGTGTCTTCAAGTCCGTTCCCGAGCGTTCGGATTTGCCGCCTGACATCAGCGAGCAGCTCGTTGTAGAGCTCTACTCCAAATAACGGCTCACGCTGAAGGAGAACGTTTGCATGCAGGCTAACGCCCCTGAACTGCTTCGACCGCGATTGGTTGACGTCAAGCCGGTTGGTATCAACACGGCTCGGATTACTATTGAGCCTCTGGACCGCGGATTTGGGCACACGTTAGGGAACGCGCTGCGCCGGGTCTTGCTTTCCTCCGTTCCAGGATGGTCGGTGGTGGAGGTCGAGATCGACAGCGTCCTTCACGAGTACACCGCCCTCGAGGGCGTGCAAGAAGACGTCACGGAAATTCTGCTCAATATAAAAGAGCTTGCGATCCGGACGAATGCACGTGAAGACGCGGTGCTCACCTTACACAAGAAGGGTCCCGGTACTGTCTTCGCCAAGGATATCCAGCTCGATCACGACGTCGAGATCGTGAACCCGGAGCACGCGATTGCCCACTTGTCGAAAGAAGGTGAACTCAAGCTCACAATGCGCGTGTCAATTGGACGCGGCTATCAGCCGGCTGCGGTGCGCGCGGAGGACGCCGAAGGTGAGCGTCAGATCGGCAGACTACTGCTCGACGCTTCATTCTCTCCAGTGCGCCGTGTGACCTATCAAGTCGACAGCGCACGGGTGGAGCAACGCACCGATCTCGACAAGCTGGTTCTCGAGATCGAAACCAACGGAACAATCGATCCCGAGCAAGCGGTACGGCAAGCTACCCGCTTGCTGCAAGAACAGCTGTCAGTGTTCTCGGATCTGCATGAGCAGCCGGGCGGTTTGGCCGACAAGCCGTCTGACTCGAGCGTTGATCCGTTGTTACTGCGCCCGGTCGACGATTTAGAGCTCACGGTACGTTCGGCAAATTGCCTGAAGGCCGAGAGCATCTATTACGTAGGTGATTTGATTCAGCGCACTGAGGTGGAGCTGCTGAAAACGCCGAACTTGGGCAAGAAATCCCTTACGGAGATCAAAGACGTGCTGGCTTCGAGAGGCTTGTCACTCGGCATGCGGCTCGAGAACTGGCCGCCGACGGGGCTGCACGATCAGAGGTAGAGAACCATGCGACATCGCAAGAGCGGTCGTCATCTAAATAGAACCAGTGCCCACCGAAAGGCGATGTTCCGCAACATGGCGGTGTCGCTGGTTGAGCACGAGATCATTCGAACCACGGTCCCGAAAGCAAAAGAGTTGCGTCGGGTGGTCGAGCCGATGATTACCATGGCGAAGGACGACCACCATTCCAGACGACGAACTATGTTCGATCGGCTGCGCAGTCGTGGCGCCGTGACGAAGCTCTTCGACGAGCTGGGTCCTCGGTACCAAGAACGCCCGGGAGGATACACGCGGATCTTGAAGTGCGGGCCTCGTCCGGGCGATAACGCGCCCATGGCGATCATTGAACTGGTGGATCGTCCCATTGTTGACGATGATGAGGGCGATGAGGAGGATGCGGCGTAAACGTTAGGCTACGCCGCAAGCGTCTGAAAAGGCCGGCGTCGCCGGCCTTTTTCATTTCTGGGGTGTCGAGATATCGACTGACAGTAGTTTGCTGTTGCGGCTAACGTTTCTCTGACCCACGCTACCGTAGTCACCATTGGGCCGCTTACGCCAAGAATGCGAGCACGGCGGCGCTAGCTTCCGCGAGGTTATCCTCGTGTGCCCTGCCCGACGCCCGGCGGGGCTTTAAGTCGTGATTGCCATCGGCGGCCCACGCAAAATGAATGTGCTCTGAGAGCGCATAGCGACTCACTTCTTCGCGGGTTCCGAAGGGGTCGCGCTCGCCTTGGCAAATGAGCGTGGGCGTCTGCAACGCTGCAAGGTGTTCCGTACGGCGCTTGTCCGGCTTGCCCGGAGGATGAAAGGGGTAACCGAGGCAGATCAGATAGCCAACGGCCAGCTCATCCGCTACCAAGCTCGCCATGCGTCCCCCCATGGACTTGCCGCCAATCGCGATGCGTTCTGGGCGCCATCCCTCGTGGTTCGCGGTTTGTACGACTTCCCGCCATGCTTGTAGTAGCACCGGTTCGCGGTCTGGCGGGCGCCGTTTCCCGGTATCTCGGCGAGCGGCCATGTAGGGGAATTCGAACCGCCACACGGTGTAGCGTTGGGCAAAACGGCGCGAAACGTTATTCATGAAATCCGAATCCATCGGCGCACCCGCGCCGTGCGCGAGGATAATCAAACCGTCGATGTTCCCCTTGCCGTCAACTAACACTCCGTGCTCCTCTTAGGCTTTGAGCGGTGTTGCAATGGACTGCTCGGTTGCGCTGGCCGGTCGGGCGTAATGCGATATTGAGCACCTGCACGAGGATTGCAATACAACCCTATGGCTTCGATTCTGCTCTTCACGGATTTTGGGACATCTGGCCCTTACGTGGGCCAAGTTCAGTCGGCGCTGAAAGAATATGCCCCGGATGTTCCATCGTTTTCACTGCTTGCTGACGCGCCGAAGTATGCGCCAAGAGCGGCGAGTTATCTGCTCGCGAGCTTAGTTCCGGAGTTACCCTCGGGTAGCGTGGTCTTGAGTGTCGTCGACCCGGATGTCGGGACGAGCAGGTTAGCGCTGGCAGCGTACGTAGACGAACGGTGGCTCGTTGGACCGGATAATGGGCTGTTGGATGTCGCGCTTGCGCGTAGCGCCGAGGCGCGTTTATGGGAAATTCTCTGGCGTCCCGAAGCGCTGAGTGCCACGTTCCACGGCCGTGACCTCTTTGCCCCGGTCGCGGCCGTGGTTGCGCAAATGGGACGTCTCCCAGAAGACTGGGCGCGTCCACTCGAGCGTGAGGTGGGCGACCCCGGTGATCTTTGGGAGGTGATCTATATTGACCACTACGGGAACGCGATGACGGGAATTCGGCCTTCGTCACTTGATCCTGGCGTACAGCTTTCGGCTCGCGGTGCCATCTTTTCCCCTGGGCGCACTTTTGCCGATGTCGCAGTCGGCGAAAAACTTTGGTATGCGAACTCGAACGCGCTGGTCGAGCTTGCGGTCAATCAAGGCGACGCTGCGCAAACGTTCGGGCTCGGTGTTGGCAGTCCGGTCGAGATGACGCCGGCGAACTAATCGCCGTTGATGATGCTTCTCTTCCGCAGCAACTCAATGAGCTGCTCGACGCATGCGTCGACGTCATTGGTGCTCGTATCGAGTCGTAAGTCGGGCGACTCGGGGTCATCATAGTGGGCGTTGATGCCGGGAAACACGCCGATCTCGCCCGCATCGGCCAGTGAATACACCCCATCGGTGTCACGGGCCCGGCACACTTCAACTGGCGCGTCTAAGTGGACCATCAAGAATCGATCCTCCCCGATCACACCGCGTGCTCTCTCTCGCACGTTAGCCGACGGTGCGATGTAACCGAGAATGACGATCATCCCCGCGTCGTTCATCAGGCGAGCGACTTCTGCGCCGCGCCGCATGGCCTCTGAGCGTGCTTCGGCGGAGAAGCCGAGATCGCGGCTTAGGCCAAGGCGCATGTTCTGCCCGTCGAGCATCGCGACGTTGTGGCCGAGGTCGTAGAGCTTGCGTTCGAGCGCAGATCCGATGGTGCTCTTGCCGCTCCCTGAAAGCCCGGTGAGCAATAGGGTGCTCCCACGTTGTCCATAGCGTGTTTCGCGTTCCGCGGTGCTGACGGGGCTCGATTGGCGCTGCAGCTGCTCGCTTCGTGGCGCGGTGTCCCAATGATCTTGACGCGTTTCGTCGGAACGCCGTGCGATGATCATGCCCGCACCTACGGTACCGTTGGAAATCTGATCGACTAGGATGAACGCCCCGCTGGTGCGATTACTGATGTAGTCGTCGTAAACGAGTGGTTGATTGAGCTCAATCGTGCAGCGTCCAATCTCGTTGAGTTGCAGGGCCGCGGCGTCTTGCCGATGCAAGTTGTTGACATCGATCCGGTATCGTAGACGGCTCACGCTGCAGCTGGCGTAACGAGTGAGGTGCTTGATGGTGTAGCGTTTGCTTGGGACCAGGGCCTCCTCATCCATCCATACGACTATCGCTTCAAGCCGATCTTCGACGCGGGGCAAGTTGCCAGGATGCGCAAGCACGTCGCCGCGCGAGATGTCCAGCTCGTCTTCGAGCGTCAACGTGATGGCTTGAGATGCATGGGCCTCATTGAGCTCGCCGTCGTACGTATGAATGGCTTTCACACGGCTCGCGCGCCGCGACGGTAATGCAATGACCTCATCGCCCTTGCGCACGATTCCTGAGGTCACGGTACCGCAGTAGCCACGAAAGTCTTGATGAGGCCGGTTGACGTATTGAACCGGTAAACGGAAATCGATCAGGTTCCGATCGGAGGCGATATGCACGTTCTCGATGAAGTGCATGAGCGTGCTGCCTTGATACCAAGGCATCGACTCGCTCGACTCGACCACGTTATCGCCGAGCAGGGCCGACATGGGGATAAATGTGATATCCCGAATCTCGAGCTTTGCCGCAAATCCCGAGAACTCCGACTGAATGGTGCGAAACACGTCTTGGTCAAAGTCGACAAGGTCCATCTTGTTCACCGCGACGACGACGTGCTTGATGCCGAGGAGCGAGACGATGAAGCTGTGGCGGCGGGTTTGGGTCACAACGCCGTGACGGGCGTCCACCAAGATCACCGCAAGATCGCAGTTCGATGCTCCCGTCGCCATATTGCGCGTGAACTGCTCGTGTCCGGGCGTGTCGGCGACGATGAACTTACGCTTCGACGTCGAAAAATATCGGTACGCGACGTCGATAGTGATGCCTTGCTCCCGCTCGGCCTTTAGGCCGTCGGTGACGAGCGCAGGGTCGAAGCCGTCGTCGACAGTGCCAGTGGAGGACTCTCGGCGGATTGCCGCGAGCTGGTCCTCG
>Ga0310344_10003132_pt1 | contig 12356 bp, 6 predicted proteins | sample HC15DNA20200_MG_FD_203801 | JGI IMG/M metagenome (GOLD analysis project Ga0310344, IMG submission 203801) | Marine microbial communities from station ALOHA, North Pacific Subtropical Gyre - HC15-DNA-20-200_MG | ecosystem: Environmental > Aquatic > Marine > Oceanic | place: Pacific Ocean: North... | reverse complement strand
GCCCATTTCATTCATCATTGTGTCTGTATCAACCATTGTTGTTTCCTCCTCACTATAGTGAGTGAATCGCGGGCTTTCACTACATCTTATAATAGAATCCTACGAAATCCGGAAAAGAACCCCCTAAATTGAGCATTTTTCCGTAAGCCGGTGTGTGGTAGAACACCTGATATCTACTAGCACATTTTGATTTCCTAACATTCTCGGTGCTACGCACCGAATCCAAAATAATACTTGATTTTGTAATCTAAGCCTAAACCGTCATGAGGCTGACCCCGTCTCGAAGAGCATGGTAACCCAGGTAGCCATTGATTCTGAGGTCCGTGACCACCTCCTTTCAGAATGCCCAGGCCTGAAAGGCCTGGTAAGTTGGCTAGACTCCATTGATCGTAGACCAGGTCTTGCAGAGCTAGACAACCACCTTAGCAGGCTCGAGGTCAATCTAGATGCACTCAAGGGATGCATCGGCTACGCCGATGATGGCTACCAGAGGAATGTAATCAAGAAATCAGAGCACTACGAGCTGGTTGCAATTTGCTGGACACCAGGGCAGGATACTCCAATCCACGATCATGTAGGTAGCGATTGTGCCTTCCTAATCGTTGATGGAGTGTCTACTGAGACAATTTATGAGGCCAATGAACAAGGGCTCGCACGCCCGATAAACGTCAGGCATTATCAGCCCGGAGAGGTATGTGCTGCCGAAGAACCCGATATTCACAGAGTCTCAAACGATACGGAATCAGAACTGGTCAATCTGCATGTATACACTCCCCCTCTACATGCCTACAAGATCTACTCTCCAGCCGAGTAAAGTGGACTATATTTGTCCGATAATATACAATTATCGGCTCCCAACATCCTGCTTGTATTCCTCGAAAACCTCTCTGAACAATTGGATGTCGGATTCGAATGTCTCAGGCAGCAACGGACCGAAAGAGAAGCGGAAAAATCGAGAGTATGGCGTTTTGTAACCCGGATCCTTAGAATGTGGCCTGGCCATATCGCAATCAGAAGCGCACAGGATTGCAGCACCTCGTTTGAATAACCTCTTGTTCAACTCATCACTGGTCATACCTTCTGGTAACTCCAGCCAATGGTAGAATCCACCATCGCCAGTGTATACGCCCAAACCCATCTCTTCGAATGCCTTGCCATATCTCTCTCGCTGCCAGTTGTAATGCTCCTCGACAGCCTTCCTTGCATTCTTTACCCTCTCGGGCTGGAGCAGCATGACTGCATAATGCTGCGAAGGGTGACTAACTCCTCCCATTCCGAAGCTAGAGTAATTCGCCATTGTCTCAATATTGGTCTTACTCGCAATAATCCACCCGATACGAATTCCAGGGGACTGCAATCCCTTCGTACAGGCTCCGGCGAGGAAGACATTGCTATTGTCAAGATCTTTCACAAACTCAATACCGCTAACTGAGGGCGAGTGAAACATCTCGTAGGCTTCGTCTAGCAATATCCCATTACCTGACTGCTCAGCCATCTCAATGAGTTCCTTGAGCTCCTCTCCGTGTCGAGTCTGCCCCGATGGGTTCTGGGGATTAGAGATAACTGGCATCAGACCAGTTCCCTCATCGACCCCAGTCCGGTCGAAGTATTCCGAATTGAGAGGGTGGAAACCATTCTCCTTGGTGAAGGGCACAATTTCGTACTCAGTATTTGTCTGGGTCATAATATCCAGATAGGCAGGCCACTCAATATTTCCAATCCTGACCTTGATATGCTCCTTGAGGAAAGCCATCACAGTGTAGATTCCCGGCCTGCCTCCAGCAAACACCATCACATTCTCTGGAGTGATGCTGGAACCGTAGCGTGAGTTGTAGAAGTCAACTATTGCCCCACGCAACTCAGGATGTCCCCATGCCTTGGGATAGAATCGATCCTCCCAAGTAACATCCACACTATCTGGGAGCGAAGGTCCACCGAACTTCTCCAATGGAGTAGTTAGAGGAAATCCCTGCGACCAAGGATGCGTTCCTTTGGTTCCCATAAAACTACCAAAGGTGTCTCTGAAAGCGTACAGAGTCTCGTAAATTCCCATAGGAGGACAGTTATCGGACAGGAATGACTCCACTTGCTCTGGCATACCGCTTCCGTCTGACATAGGCTCCCGTGGGGCTGGTTACAAATTAGTTTGACCGTACTGCTTTCTGATTGGCAGCAGTATACGGAATAACCGTTAATACTCTCTATTGGTGTGAGGACCTCATGAGCCCCGCCAAAATTAGACGAGTTTGCGCCTCAGTAACCTTAGTGATTCTACTTCTTGGAATGTCTGCGTCCGTCTCGATGGACTCAGATGAAAGAAAGGAACTACCTGCAGAAGAAGTCGTAATTGAGACACATTCGAATTCGAATATCAGTATCCCTGGATTCCAAGACGGATCAATTTACTCTGTAACTTCTCTGACTAGCTCCTACCAACACACCTGCGCTATCTTGTCGGATTCTACCATGAAGTGCTGGGGCGACGCTGGTCAGGGATTCCTAGGGAATGACTACATCTGGACCGAATTCTGGACCCCTCAAAATGTCAATCTTCAAGCCGAGGGCGGTGCCTACTTAGCAATAGAAACCGCCTCATTTGGTCACCATTCTTGCACCATAATGACAGATTACACAGTCAAATGCTGGGGTGAAGCAGGCCACGGACAACTCGGCCATGGGGCTCACTGGGGTTGGCATACCAACCCATTCTTTGCAGTAATGGGTAATGTTACCCCAATTGAGATAGCTGCTGGATACCACCATACATGTTCAATATATGATGATCTAAATCTATACTGCTGGGGAGATAATCTCAATGGCCAAGTAGGCAACAATGCTTCCATCGGAGATGAACATGTAGATGCCGGCTATCCTACACTAATCCCACTGCCACAGAATCAAACTGCCGTTGCTGTAAATCTTGGCGGCGACTCCAGTTGTGCGATTCTAGAAAACGGAAGCGGAATGTGCTGGGGATACAACGAAAATGGACAACTAGGTGATGGCACAGATACCCACAGAAATGTACCGACTCCATTAACCGTAATCCCTCAGAACAGGACACTCGCCGCACTTGCTGTAGGTACCAATTCAACATGCGCAATTCTTGACAATGGTAGTGTTGCTTGTTGGGGCTTGAATGATATGGGGCAATTTGGCGATGGAACTTACACTTCTTCGAATTCGACTGCAGCCTACACTGCTCTGCCGGCTGGGAGAACCGCAATATCTCTTGACTCCGGTCAATACCATGCCTGTGCAGTTTTGGATGACAACAGCGCGGTTTGCTGGGGCAATAACTCATATGGTCAACTGGGAGATAATACGACAAACAATTCCAATGTGCCTATACAGGTGGCAGGCAACCACTCTTTCGCTGCAATTTCTACCGGGTACAACCACACCTGCGGTATGCTAACCAATGGTTCAGTTTACTGTTGGGGTAGTCACTATGGAGGAAGACTAGGAATCGGAATTGAGACTGACTCAGACATACCTGCTTGGGTGAATCTAACTAGCAGTAGTCAGACTAGTGGTGGTTTGCATGGATTACTCGGAGAGAGAGATCACGATGACGATGGGATACTTTCTATCTTCGATTCAACTCCTTACCCTCCACCGGTTTGTACTGTTGGAAACTACCTCGTAGGATACGAATGCGTAGATGCATCTCCCGGACATTATGTGCCCAATAATGGCTCTACAGAACAGACCCCCTGTGCTAATGGAACTTACCAACCATTCTCCGGACAGGGTTCGTGCTATCTGACCGATTCAGGATACTATACTGATCAATCAGGCTCTGAACAACAGACAGCATGTTCTCCAGGAACCTACCAACCAGATATAGGACAAACATCGTGTATAGAAGCCACACCCGGTAATTACTCAGCCCAATCCGGAGGAATTTCTCAGAATCCATGCGCTCCGGGTACCTATCAGCCGAATTATAGCGGATCATCCTGCTTAGATGCCGACCCGGGACACTTTGTTTTGGTCCAGATGCAGTCCAATCAGATTCCTTGTGCCCCTGGATTCTACCAGCCAATAGGCGGCCAAACAAGTTGCTTCTCGGCATCCGAGGGCCACTATGCTCCGGGCGAAGGCTCTACCCAACAACTTGAGTGCGAGCCCGGAACTTTTGCAGATAGGAGAGGATTCGATGCTTGCGATGAGGCCGATGCTGGCTATTATGTTCCAAATACAGCGGGAACTGAACAAATTCCCTGCTCACCTGGATTTAATCAGCCTTCTATGGGCATGACAGACTGTCTGATTAACGAACCAGGGTATTACACATCACAATCCGGATCTGCCGACCCTGTGGCTTGCCCGGGGGGTACTTATCAGCCTGATTCTGGTTCGACTGGATGCATAGATTCTGACCCCGGTCATTATGCCACAGGTCCTGCCAGTACCTCTCAATCTCCGTGCTCTGCAGGAACATATGCGCCTAGTGAAGGCACAGCGGAGTGCGAAGTCGCTGATCCCGGTTATTCTGTTTCTGAAGAGGGTGCGACAAGCCAAGAGGCATGCCTTCCCGGAACTCACCAGTCAGAAGCGGGAGCCTCTGATTGTACTGCCAATTCTCCTGGATATTACACGGATTGGTCGGCAGAAACCGAGCAGACGCCATGTGCTCTGGGCACCTACCAGAATGCACCTTCCTCAACTTCTTGCATTGAGGTGGATTCTGGCCACTATGCTTCTGAACTTGCTACTGTACAACAAATTCCCTGCGAAGTGGGAACCTACCAACCATCAACCGGCAAGGATTCTTGCTTTCCAGCTGAAAAGGGTAGGTATGTGGACAATCAAGGGGCCACCGCTTCCACTGCCTGTGATGAAGGAACATATCAACCAGAAGAGGCCCAATCCACATGCTTGGATACCGATCAAGGACACTATGCTTCAGCCCAAGGCTCCGTATCTCAAACCCCCTGTGAAGTGGGAACCTACCAACCATCAGCAGGTCAAAGCGAGTGCATGAAGGCTGATCCCGGTTATTTCGTTGCAACCGGAGGAGCTACCTCACAGACGGCTTGTAACCCAGGTTCGTATCAACCAATCTCTGGAAGAATGGGTTGCACCGATGCGGCCATAGATCACTATGTTGAGGACTCAGCTGCAATTAGTCAGACAGCTTGTCCCGATGGATTCAGCCAGCCAGATATAGGAATGACCAGTTGCATTGAAGACGATGCAGAATTCCCCATGATTGCCATTATTGCAGGAGTTGTGGTGCTAGCAGTAGCTGCTATAATTATGCAATCTCAGAAGAAGCCAAAACCCCAGAAGAGAGGTAAGAGAAAACCATCAAAGGGCAAGAGAAGGAGACCTCCACAGGGCAAAAAGAAGAGACCAAGACCCGTGAAGGAAACTAACACAGAAGCCCCACAAGAGGAAGAGTGACTACCTAGCGTAGTTGAAATGTGATAGGTTCTCCGCGATAATCCATGCGGGACTATCCTAGCGACAGAGTCGACCTCCGCAGTGACACTGTGACACAGCCCACACAGGCTATGCGAGATGCCATGGCCATAGCTGATGTTGGAGACGATGTCCTTGGAGACGACCCGACAGTAATCGAACTCCAGAACCGAATCTCCGAGTTGCTCGGTAAGGAAGCAGCACTGTTTGTACCATCAGGAACAATGTCGAATGCTGTTGCAATCAAGACCCATACTAAACCAGGGGATGAAATTGTCACCCATCGAAAGAGCCACATCTACATGTACGAAGCTGGAGGATTTGCTGTACTCGCTGGATGCTCGATTTCTCTTGTTGAAGGAGATATGGGACAGATGTCTCCTGAGAATGTACAGAAAGCGATTAGAAAAGTCGCAGGAAGCGACTCCCACTATCCTGAATGTACACTGATTTGCGTTGAGAACACTGCCAATGTTGGCGGAGGATCCGTCTATGACCAAGAGACTCTGGATGCGATTTGTGAAGTCGCGCACAAAAACGACTGCAGAGCCCACCTAGATGGTGCTAGAATGTTCAACGCTGTCGTTGCCAGCGGAACCGATCCGGCGAGAATGGTCAAAAATTTCGATACAATCTCTATCTGCCTGTCAAAGGGTCTGGGGGCGCCTGTGGGGTCGGTATTGGTTGGAGACGAGGAAACTATCTCCGAGGCTCATAGATGGCGCAAGATGTTTGGAGGAGGAATGAGACAAGCAGGTATGCTTGCTGCCGCTGGATTGTATGCTCTTGAGAACAATATCGACAGATTAGCTAACGATCACGCCAGGGCCCGCCGACTCGCAGAGGCGGTGAATGCAATGGATGCTTACTCTGTAGACCTCGAAGCAGTTCAATCGAACATGGTGTATGTCGATTGCAGCGAAGGTGGAGCCAAGGCGTTGGTTCAGAACTTAGGCTCAATAGGCGTCGATGTACTCGATCTCGAAGAATCGACAATCAGAGCGGTCGTGCATCTACACATTACCGACGAGGACATAGACCGAGCCATTGCAGCATTCGAAGCCGCTCAATGACCCGTAAGCATTCAATATCTCTTAGCGCAGCGAGGCCCATGCGAATTACCACAGCAATCGTCACGGCTTTGCTATTGTCGTCACTCACTACTGCGGTTTCAAGCAGTGAGGGCAGTTCGATTTGGGACGATGCCAGATCGGGTGTGAATGGAGGAACCGTCGGAGCGATTGCCATTTCCATAGGCAATGGTACAAACATCTCAGATACTACTGTAATCGAAGATAACTTCGCACCAGTCGTCGAGGTATATACAGCTACATGGTGCACTAATTGCGTCTATACAGAAAACACACTCAATGAGGCAATTGGAGATACTGAGGTATTCTTGATTCACTATCATAGACACAAGTACGAGGCCTTAGATCCATTTGGAAGCAACTCAACCGAACATCGATGGGAGTCCACATATGGTGACGCATCTTATGCTGTATCGGAGCCAAGCAATACCCGGGTCCCACCTTCGAACATCTTCTTTGGAGAGAGAATGCACATCGGCATGAGATCCAACTCAAACAGTCTACTCAATGATTTTGCAACTTCACTTGCAACTCAACTATCTTCTCATTTCTCAGGAACTGTTTCCTTCTCAACTTCGCAAACTCAGGAAGGTTCTCTGCAGGTCTCATGGAATCTTAGTGAATTGGAATATCAGTGCATGGATGGAGGAGGCAGTTGCCCTACCGTAACTCTCTCTCCATGGGTAATGTTCATCGAAGATAGCGCCTACTATCCAGATGGAACAAACGGCCTAGATTATTATCACCATGTCCTCCACGAAGCATATGAATTCGACGGACTGGTCGGAACATCGACATTGAATATACCAATGGTCTGGGACGGAGAAGATCTTTCTGTGATCCTCCTGATTGATTGGTCGTACCCTGAGGAACCAGATTCACCCCTACCTGCCCCAGGGGCACTAGTGGCTATTGCATGCATGATGGCAGCCGCTGCTTCACGCAGACGAGTATGATTATCTAACTGAGCAGAATGCCTCAGTTGGGTTGAATAACCCCGCCCCTCCATCGCGTATGCTCGGTGATGCCCTTGACCAACGAATCTGATGTTCAGGTTACCTGCGAAGAGGTTCCCAGAGGTAGGATTCCCGATTGGTTAACCGCTCACCTAACTGCCCAATCTATAGGGCCAGTAGATGAATCTGAGTCGCTCAGTAGAATACTAATCATCTATCCTACTGAATCATCCAGAAGGCAGGTGCTTTCCGAGATTCTCGCAAGCCACGCAGTTGACAAGACTCTTCACCAAACCATAGACTCACTCCGTTCCTCCCTTCTCGCAGACCTCAGAGTCCCTAGAATGCTCACCACTGAGGCTCCATTCGAGATTATTCTACATGAGGAATGCAGTAAAGCAGCATCCGACTTGGCATTCCCACTGATTAATCCACTACCAGAAATGAACTGGGGTAGAGGTAAGACAGCTGCTCTCACAGAACTCCATGCCTATCTGAGTGAACAATCATCTATAGGTAAATGGGATGGGCCCGGAATTGCTTCTTTCAGAAGAGTCATTCGAGATCTCGAGAAGAGATTGGGAGGGACCCACCCAGACATGGCAACCCAACGAGTAATCGAGGGACTTAGAACACCTGATACTCCATTCACTCTATTGGATGTAGATGGCATCGTGATGCTCGACCACCCTCCTGGTCTGCCTAGAAGGGACATCGACATGTTGTTGGCGATTTCTACCCACAGACCCATCCACCAACTAACTCACTCAGGCAATTACAGATTAGGCCACCACGGATTGACGCTGCTGGTTGATCAATATCCACTTACAGATTCATCACAACTCCCCGATTGGGTCCCCTCTCACCAACCCGAGAACATCGCTACGAGTAACTCAGTTACCAGACTACTTCTACAGAGGGAAGAACACTCCTTCGATGCTGCAATCACTTTAACTCGCAAATTTCTAGAGTCTAGTCAAGATTCAAAAATAGCAATCATCGATCCGGCATTGAGTACCAATCTGCATAAATGGAGTCAGCGACTGAAGTCAATCGGAATTGATATTCCAAAATCCAAGGAGCCATGTTCATCTCATCCAGTTGGCCACTGGATAAAGGCTCTAGCAAACCTGCCACATGGTGCCAATGCATTCTGCCTTCAAGATTTGAGATCTCTATCTCTACAATCAGCTATAGTACCGTTTGTTTTCACTTCTGAGCATCCTAATAATCCTCGAATTACCCCAGTAGCCGACCCCGAAGTACTGACTAGAATGGCAAGAGATGACCATGTTCTAGGTGGGCCCGGAACCCTCGGAAATTGGCTTCGAACCTTGTCGCGTCCTGTAGTATCACAGTATGATCAAATTTCGAAGGAGTCGACCCAATGGTGGCTCCTGTGCTTAGCCGAGTCTCTTCGCCCTCTTCTGAATAAAGAGGACTTACAAGCTCTCTCAGAAGAAGGCATCAAGATAGGATGCGAGTCAGGAGAAGTACTACCTCTACCTAACCCAACTGTCAACGGAGATGACTGGCTCAACCAACTTCTGCGCTCGCTAGAACTACAATCACTGATGGAGTTCAGCGATGGCGAAGGAATCACACCCGCTGCAGTGGTTCAAGCTATCATCAGGGACCACCAAGATCTTCGTTCGTACCAAGCCAGTTTAGGAATCAAATCTGCTGAAACTGGTCCCGTTTGGGTCGATGAGTTTGATTATCTGCTAACTCGTTCAGCTATTGAGGCCGGCCCCAGCACATCTCAAAGGGTATCTTTGCTGTCTCCCACTGATTCACTGGGATGTACTGCGGATTCCATAATCATGGCAAACTTATCTAGTTCCTCATGGGATTTGAGTGTACCAAGATTAGCCTTCCTCGGAGAGGAAGAGCGCCACTCTGAAGATTTACTCAGACCAGATGGTCCAATCAGAGATGCCAGGCACTATTTTGAGAGCCTCCTCGCATCTGCCAATGAAGTTATTCTCCTTGATTCATCTCTTGATGACACCTCGCCTCCGGCGGCACCCCTGAGGGAATGGGTAGCCGAAAACGACCCAAAGGGTGAAGCAAAACTGTTCACATTTGATCCTGAATCCCCCCTCGAACCAAGAGGTGAGAGACAACTTGAGGGAGCCCTGATGAGTGAGATGAAACCTGCCCCCAGAGCACCACTCAATCCAAACTCAATCACTATCCCTCTTGACGCTGCTCTCCAGCGAGACAGAGAACGCAGACAACCCAAGCATACAGATGATGACGGCTACCTACCCTCTTCAGCCAAACCACATTTGATGTCAGCCGAAGTTTCGGACTTCGCGCGCACAACTCCAAGAAATCTAGAGCCACCACGCTCTAACCAAAGATGGCCTGTTATCGGTGGCTTCGTGGATGGGGGAAAGAAGACAGCATCGATAGATTACAGACCTCTCTTACCGCATAAGACAGGGGCCACAGTCAGCGATGCCAGACACGGTCACCTGCAAGGGACGGAACAGAGCATCGAGATATGGTCTCCAAGTAGATTACACGATTGGCTCCGATGCCCTAGAATGGGTTGGCTTTCCAAGAGTCTCCGAGCCGACCAAGACGAGCGACAATCCGAAGACATCGACCCTAGAACCCACGGAGAACTACTTCACCTAGTCCATCACGATATGATTTGCAACGCACTAGATATGGAGATTGGAATTGAGAGACAGATTGATGAAAATTCGATTCCGCTAACTGTAGCCTCTTCCGGATTCAGCGAAGAACAGTTGATGCGTGAAGCGATGGAATCGTTAGATTCGAGAGCCCCTTGGTTAGATAGGACGGATGCGGTGTCAAACCACCGCTTGAGAATACTCACTGGCCTGGAGAGAAATGATTGGAATGATTGGCTAGCCGACCCATCAGATGCGACGACATCTGGTAGAATCGGGACCATAGTCAGAGCCGAGGGAGAACTCTCCGATGCTGCCCCTCTATGCATAGAGTGGGATATGTCCGACTTTGACATGAAAGGCATCGAAATTTCCGTTCCGTCCGAACTTGCGGGAGAAAAACTCCCACCAATACGAATTCGAGGGCTCATTGACCGAGTAGATATCCTAACTTCAGGCCCAGAGTCAGAAATGTGGGTAAATCAAGACGGTGACGAAACCATCGCTCCACTCCGTCTCCACGGAACTGGGTGGAAACCACGCAGAATAATTGCTATTAGGGATTTGAAAACCTCTGAGAGTAAATCGGCAGAAGAGCGTCATTCAGACGGCTTACTGCAGGAGTTACAACTGGCTCTTTACGCTAGGGCGTGGGAAATTGCACATCCAGGTGACCTAGTTGTAGCCGCTGGAATCTCATTGTTCAGCCATGACACAGAGCATATGGTAGAAGTTTCAACAAGCAATCTGAGCCAACGAGCCAGAATAGGCACTCGTACAGAGATTACATCTCCTCTTTTCCGTTTCATGGATGAAAATCCATCCCCTAGCAGTGACCATTTCAGAGCTTGGCTAACCCATCGTCTGACCGTAGCCCTACGTGCCGCTAGAGGAGCCGCTGAAGGCAGAGTTCACCCCACTCCTTCAGAGGGAATCTGCTCATACTGCTCGGTGAGAGACATCTGTGATGTCAGAATGGAGGGAAGATTCTGATGCGTCTAAACACAGCCCAAAGATTAGCCCTAAACATTGACTCACACATTGTGATTGATGCCGGGGCTGGAACTGGAAAAACCAGCACAATTGTCCACAGGGTAATCGAACACTATCTGACAGAAGATCAGAGAGCGACTAGGATTCTTCCGACCCCGGAGCGACCCGCAAAACTCTCCGGTGGCATGATAACTTCTCCTTCTTCTGAGAGAACAGATCTCAGTGAATGGGGGGGCCTACTTCCCGGCGAGGTCGTATTACTGACTTTCACCAACCGGGCCGCCGATGAGATGAGAGATAGGCTAAGGAAAGATATCGCAGGATTGAAGCCCGGCCCAACTGGCTCAAACGATAGCGGGAGAAGTGATCCAAGGATTAGAGACGAGGGATTCGGTGAACAACTTCTGACTCTTATTGAGGATGCCCCAATTGGGACGATAGACTCATTTCTGAACAGATTGGTCTCACCTTATCATGGTCATTTGGGTGATGCCCTCAGCCGTGAGAATGTATCCGATGCAGGGCGTGCCATGCTCGTAGAATCTGCTCTCAATACGCTATGGAGACTCCCCAGCTCTATGTCGAAAATCGGTCAAGCAGTGGATGCAGGATTACCAGCTAAGATGGCATCAGAAATCCTAGCTGCTAGAGATCGAATTGCAAGTCATTACTCTGGAAGATGGACGGCAGCTAAGGTGCTAAGAAGCCTAGTAGACAAGTCCGTGTTCATCGAAGAGGCATCCAGAAGCCTGATGGAAGGCGGACATTTCTCTCCCGAACTCTTGCATCAGCAAATCATGTCTTCAATCAATCCAGCAGAAATTCGACAACACACAGAGTTAGTCCATTCAATCTTCAACAGATTCTGCAATATAGTAAAGGAAAACTCAGCGGTTTTGGCCCTAGATGGTTGGCCTGCAGAATCGAGAATGGCATGTATTGACCAACTCTCAGCAAACATTCCCGATGATCCATGGGAGCAGTTGGTTTGGTTAGGCCACTCACTTGAGTGCACTCTAAATCATGGAGGCTATCTGAAGAAGACCATGTCTTTCCTGCCTTACAACAACCTTCCTTCTGACGACTGGATTTCAGGTATAGGCAAAGTTTCCAGCATCAAAGATGCAACCAGCAAGGCACTTGTGAAGTCAGGAATCAAGGCTGTTTCAGACGACCTGAAAGCCACTTGGTCGTCTGATTCTGGACAACTTGTTCTTCACTTCACCAAACTATCAATGTTC
>Ga0310344_10003131_pt1 | contig 12357 bp, 10 predicted proteins | sample HC15DNA20200_MG_FD_203801 | JGI IMG/M metagenome (GOLD analysis project Ga0310344, IMG submission 203801) | Marine microbial communities from station ALOHA, North Pacific Subtropical Gyre - HC15-DNA-20-200_MG | ecosystem: Environmental > Aquatic > Marine > Oceanic | place: Pacific Ocean: North... | reverse complement strand
GGCGCTCGCTTTCCTACTTCCAGGCAAACCGACTCACACAAAAACACGTCGACATCCAGCGGCAAGTGGCGCCCATGCTGCTCGGTCGAGCCGGTCGGCAGAATGATCAACTTCTGCATACCGATCGCATCGTTCATCTCGGCCCACGTTAAACGGTTGTAGCGATACTCGGTGTCAGCCTTCATGATGGCATCCTTTTTCCTGATAGCTTGGGACGTGTCAACGCCTGACAAAGCAACTCGTCAAATCTACGCGACAGGCACGTGCCAATTATACCGATGGAAAACGCCACCGAAAGACAACAAGGGTCCTGGCCGATACAGACCAGGACCCTTGTCAGAAAATCTTACCTTTCATCCGGAAAATTCCAGGCCGTTCAATAATCAGGCCAAACGACAATCAGCTCTTCGAGCAGATCTGCATCATCCAGGTCACCCTGCCGCACAGCCTCTGCGTGCATGTCAATCAGCAAATCCAGCAGCATGGGCGAATTCACTGGACCCGTATCCAAATAAACAGGGTCAATAATGGAATCAACACGCTCGGCTGGAGCTGCCCAATTGTGGATGGGACCGACAATGAAACCAGCGCGATTGACTCCAGGTCGTGGCATTGGCGAGGGAAGTGGGATGATACCGATCCGATTGACGGCTGAAATATCACAGGGTGGTGCTTTTTTCAGGATCCGTTCCCGGGAAACCTCCAGCAAACCGTCCGGTAGTCGCAGCGGTGGAGTTTTCTTTAATCTTGGTGGAATCTTGGCATGGTTTTTAACCGAACCACGATACATCCTGGTTACCTGGGCTTGAGCTTCCTCACTAATCGCTGAAAACGCGCAAGTAAGTAAGGCAATCATCGTGATGGCTGTAAATTTTACGTTCGTCATTTTATTGGCTCCTGTTAGCTGGTTGGTTCGAAACGACAGATACCACGGATTCACGTGTTGTCGTGCTGCTCAAGGGATTGTTGGAGAGCACGCAGCAGACGTTGAAATCCCCGTCTGTTAAACAAAACGACAGGGCCAACGGAAGCGGACAAAGATTTTCGAAAAACCATCGTAGTTGCCAGCAAAAGATGCCTGCAAAGCGTTTCTCGATACGCTAAACTAAGCCGTCCAACTGGTTGTCCACAGCGAATTTCCCTTTCCACAGATTTGGCTAATCCTGTTATCGATGGAAACCCTGATGTCCAATCACCTCGACTCACAACCGACGCGAATTCGCTACCGGGTAATTGCCGCATTAAACCTGATGGCAATCCTCCTCTACTTGGACCGGTTCTGTATCGGCATTGCCGAACCCTTTATTCGCCAGGACCTGGGGCTTACGAAGCAGCAGATGGGCATTTTCATGAGTGCCTTTTTCTGGCCCTATGCCTTGGCTCAAATCCCCTCTGGCTGGCTGGCTGATCGTTTTGGGGCCCGCAAGATGATGACCATCTACATTCTTAGCTGGTCGTTCTTCACTGCCATGATGGGATTCGCCAACGGGTTTATCATGCTGGTCGCCATGCGCGCCGCCTATGGGCTCGGCCAAGCCGGCGCTTATCCCACCAGTTCTAGTATCGTAAAACGCTGGATTCCACTGCTCGGACGCGGAGCAGCCAGCAGCTTCATCGCCCTGGGGGGCCGAATTGGGGGAGCCATTGCCCCGGTCCTGACCGCCATCCTGATTGTCGTCCTGGTGTCGGCCGATAAATCTCCCTTATTGCAATCGGAAACGATACTCGACAGTCCCACGATCCTCAAGAAACTATCCGAGCGAGAGCAAAAGGACCAGCAAGCCTATGTCTATGTCTATAAGGAATCCTCAGCATCTTTGCAGAAACTTGTCCCATCGTCGTCCGAGGACCAAGCTGCTCCTAATGCCCCTGCACAAACTCAACAGGTGATCGCGGAGAGTTTCAACAAGCTGATCGAGGATCCTGACTTTTACTCATCCGACGCCTTTCTCCGCGTCAAGAACATGGATCGCTTTGCTACGAAATGTATCAAGCGGTTAGAGAATGGTGAGCAACTGAGTGAGGTCGATTCACAAAAGTTCAACCGGTTTTTACTGGAAGCCCTCTTTCCGATCGAAATCGAGCGGACCTACATGACAAGCTGGCGACCAGTCCTCTGGCTTTACGGTAGCTTGGGGCTGCTGGTAGCTGGCTGGTTCTGGTTAGTAGTGCGAGATCGCCCCCAGGTACACCCACGTTGCAACGCCGCGGAAATTGAATTGATCACCGGTCAGCCTGAACCGAAATTAACCGATGACGTGGGAAGCATTCCCTGGAGCGATATCGTGCGGAGCCCCAGCCTTTGGCTGTCGAGTCTCTCGCAAATCGGCGTTAATATCGGCTGGCTCTTTATCGGCACCTGGTTTCCTACCTACCTGATGGAACAACACCAGGTCCCGATCCTGGAACGGGGCATGATGATCACGGTTCCGTTCATTGCAGGATTTCCAGGAATGATACTGGGTGGACTGGTAACGGATAAACTCGTTTCCGTCGTGGGGGTTCGCTGGGCACGGCGGCTACCTTGGATTGTCTCCAAGATGATTGCCGTTTTTGCCTTCGCCATTTCGCCGCAGCTCGAAAGTGCCTGGCTAGTCACGGCAATGATGGCAACGGTTGCTTTTTGTGTTGACTTTGGAAATCCATCTACCTGGGCATTTACCCAGGACGTAGGCGGCAAGCACGTTGGATCAATCCTCGGTTTTGGGAACATGTGGGGCAACCTGGGAGCAGCCGTCTCACCGATCCTGCTGATCTGGATCTCTGTCAATTACAGCTGGAATCACATGTTCTATACCTGTGCAGTCCTCTTTATTCTTTCCACGATTTGTTCTTTCTTTATTGATGCAGCAACCCCAGTCATCCGTGCAGACAGGGAGCAAGGAGTAAGCAGTGAGTGATCCAACCATCGTTGGTAAAGGCGATTTTCAATTCGAAGCCAATAACGCTTGGGCCCAGGTACCCACAGAGGCAGCCTGGCAAGAGGCCGTTGGCGTGGCCGCCGATTCCCAAGGACGAGTCTACGTCTTTAACCGGGGACCCTCTCCAATCGTCATCCTGGAACGCGATGGTAGCTTCGTCGGAGGTTGGGGCCAGGGAATGTTCAATCGCCCCCACGGGATCGTCGTTGACCAGGAAGACAACCTGTTTCTAACCGATGACCTGGGACACACCGTACGAAAGTATTCCCTCGATGGCACACCCCTGATGGACGTGGGGCCCTGCGGAGTACCATCAGAAACGGGCGTTGATGGTATGGACTTCCGAACCATCCAAAGCGGCTGTGGACCGTACAACATTCCGACCAACCTGGCCGTGGCTCCCAGCGGTGAACTTTACGTAGCCGACGGTTACGGCAATGCCAGTATTCACCGTTTCAGTGCCACGGGCGAATTGATTCAGTCCTGGGGAAACCCGGGCGATGGGCCCAGCCAGTTTAACGTTCCTCACGGGATCGCAGTCGACCAGCAGGGCCAGGTCATTGTCGCCGATCGAGAAAATAGCCGGCTCCAGTTCTTTACCCCCGATGGGCAACTGGTCGACACTTGGACCAGCGTCGTACGCCCCACGCAACTGGTCATCGATGGCGATGGCAACCTGTGGGTTGCGGAACTGGGAACCATTGCCGGACTCTTTCCCTTCATGGAACCACCGGAGAAACCGGTCGGTTCACGACTGAGTGTCTTCTCGGCCAGTGGCGAGCTGCTGGCTCGCTGGGGTGGAGGCGAAAATCCCGGTTCCCCTGGTGACTTCTTCGCAGCACACGACCTTTGGCTTGATCCTTTTGGTGACCTCTACGTTAGCGAAGTGGTTTACTCGGCTGGCGGGCGAGATGGGATGGTCCCAGCTGACTGCCCTAGTCTGCAAAAATTTACCCGACTTTCATCGGTAAGCGAGGAGAATTGATGGCCGAACAAGGACTCACGATACTTGGTGGTGGAAACACAGCGTTCTCCGTAGCTGCCAAGCTACAACTGGACGGGGCTGCCGTCACGCTTTGCGAGATACCATCCTTTGCCCACATGGTAGAACCGATCCTGGATACGCGCCAGATTCAGCTCGATGGTGTTGCTGGGCAGGACGTGGCAACCCTGGAATGTGTCACCACTGACTTTTCTGTCGGCTTGGCCGAGAATGAACTCAACTTGTTGATCATCCCGGCCTACGGACATGCGGCCTTTGCCGAGGCCTGCGCACCTCACCTGAAAAGCGGCCAAGTGGTTGTCTTGATGCCAGGAACTCTCGGCAGCCTGGAATTTGCTCGCATCCTGCGACAGCAAGGTGCTGCCGATGGCATCATCCTGGCAGAGACCGACACGGCCCCCTATGTCTGCCGCAAGATGACACCTACCTCAGCCCATATCTGGGGCGTGGTCGACGGCCTCGGCCTGGGGGTTTTACCAGCAAGCGAGGGGTCTCGCGTGCAACAACTGGTCGACCGCTGGTTTCCCGGAGTCCAACTTTACAACGACGTGGCAGCCTGCGGACTCGCTGCCATGAATCCGGTTGTCCACCCTGCTGGCGTCTTGATGAATGCCGGTCGCATCGAAAAGAGCAAAGGGGAGTTCTACTTTTACAACGAAGGAATCACCCCCGGTGTATGCCGGATGATCTACGCAGTCGATCGGGAACGCCTGGCGATTGGAGCAGCCCTCGGCTGCGAACTGTCACCCGTCGACAAGGCTTTTCACCAGGCCGGATTTGGTCCTGCCGGAGACTTGGAAACCACCATCAGTGGCAGCGAGATGTTGACCGCCCTTAAGGCTCCTGGCGTCTTGGACACACGCTGGTTAACCGAGGATGTTCCTTACGGACTGGCCGCCTGGGCTGCCCTGGGAGAGCAACTGGGGGTTAGCTGCCCCACGATGCGTTCACTGGTGGAATTGATTGGCACCATGCTTGAAACCGATTTCTGGCAAACGGCCCGCACCCCAGAAGACCTGGGCATTGCCGGCCTGGACCGTGATGGTCTGTTAGAATTCCTGCAATGACCTCTTTCTTTTAAGGAACTGAACGATGTATCCCGACGATCAACAGGCAACCGAAATGATGGCCGATGCCCTCAAGATCATGAATCAATACTACGAAGATCGAGGTATTTTCCAGGATCGCTTCGGCTTCGGGAAAAAACTGGCCATCGTGGTAGTCGATTTTGCTTACGGTTGGACTGACGACTCCTATGCGGGTGGCAGTGCCCGACTGGATGGCCCCGTGGAGAACACAGCTCGCTTACTGGAAGCGGCCCGCCCACAAGGTATTCCCATTATTTACACGACCAGCCCTTACCGCCCCAAGAGCGGCGATCAGCCCTTCAAGTCGGCGGCTGATCTTTCTGAGTCTTACCGCACCTGGGACGAACGTGCCTGCCAGATTGACGAGCGCGTCGCTCCGGCGCCCGAAGACCTGGTGATTGAAAAAGAAAACGCCAGTGCTTTCTTTGGCACCCACCTGGCCGCTTACCTGATCGAACTTGGCGTCGACACGCTGTTGATTACCGGTTGCAGCACCAGTGCCTGCATTCGCAGTACGGCAACCGACGCCAAGAGTTTTCGCTTTCGCCCCGTGATTATCTCCGATTGCGTCGGAGACCGCTCCGCGGTAGCCCATGTCTTTACGCTGGCCGACATCCAAGCTCGTTTTTCCGACGTGGCCAGCCTGGAGAAAACATTGGAACACTTGCAAGCCTAAGCAGTTATCGGCGAGTCGCCATTAATCGCCTGACGGCAAGTCGGGCTGCTGCCAGATGCTCATGCCGCCATCGACCAGCAGCATCTGACCATGCACGTGAACTGCTGCATCACTGCAGAGGTAAACGGCTCCATCACCGCATACTTCCGGTCCCGGCACCTGTCCATTAGGCGTATGTAGTTGCATCCACTTCATGAATTCCGGCTGGTCTAGGGCCGGTGCCGTCAAAGGTGTGTAGACCAATCCCGGTGCCAGTCCATTAACACGGATGTTATGAGGAGCCAGTGATACGCACAACGACTTAACCATCGCTTCCACCGCCCCTTTTGAGGAGTCGTACGCCGCATGGACTTCTTCTGCCAGGCGACCATTGATCGAGCCGATGAAAAGGACACGCCCGGCGATTTTCTCTGCGACCCAGTGGCGAGCAAATTGCTGAGTCAAGAAAAAGCAGGAATAGACATTCAGTTTCATCGTCTTGTCGAACGTTTCAAAATCCATCTCCAGGAATGGCTGATCAATGTAAGTTCCCGCATTGTTAACCAGGATGTCAATGTTGGGATTGGCAGCCATTGCCTGGGAAAAAACGTCCTCGACCGAGGACCCTGTCTCGGCTGACAAGTCACCGGTGATGAACTCTGCTGCAACACCAGACTGGCGACACTGATCGAGCGTCTGCTGAGCAGCATCACTCATTTGACGACCATGGATAACGACGTTGGCCCCTGCCGCGGCCATGGCACAGGCAATCGCCTGGCCAACCCCTTTAGTCGATCCGGTAATCAGTGCGTTATGGCCCGCAAGCGTGATCATTGATAGCTTCCTAATCTTGCATTAACAGGGATCTTTTAAGGCTTCCGAACATCCAGGCAAATAATGTTTTTGCCATCACGCAGAAAAAGGTGTCCTTGCGAAAGTGAAGGCACCTGGCGACTACGATCCATGACAACAGCCCTGCCCAGTTCTTGGTATTGGGTCGGTGTTGCTTGCACGACAACCAGTTCACCCTTCATGGTGGTGATAAATAGCTTACCATCGGCGGCAATCAGGTTCCCTTTTCCAAATCGTGTTTCCCGCCACATTCGTTTGCCGGTGGCAGCTTCTACACAAGTCAGGTGGGTCACAGGGCCAGCACTGCCTACGTTGTCAAATCCGTAAAGATATCCGTCCAGCAGGATCGATGTTTGCCATTCATTGCGCATCACGCTCTCCGCACCCTGGGAAACCCATTTCTCAATCACTTGAAAACCATCTGCAACCGGCTTTAACGTCAGCATCACGCTACCATGGTTCTCACCTGACGAAAGAAAAAGGTTTCCCTTGTGAGCCAGCGGGGTAGCAATATTGCAGTCGTAATCGGTGACATACGAATAACTCCATAATTGCTTACCGCTCTTGGGTTCTACGCCCAGCGCAACTCCCCCAGCAAAGACGACGACCTGCTGACTGCCTGCCAACTGCAACAAAGCTGCCGAAGAATAACCAGCAGTCGTCTGCTGACCGGCTGTCCAAGCCAATTTGCCCGTCTGGCGGTGATAGGCAGCGACCGTTGCCGTGGGAGCACCCACCGTAACAATGACTAAGTCTCCCACCAGTAACGGTGAACTAGCCATGCCATAATCAGCAATCTTTCCCTTGTGCTGTTTAACCGTGTCGTTACTCCAGGCAATACTGCCATCCTTGACACTCAAGGCACTCAAGATACCTTCCCCGGTGTAGACGTAGAGATGCCCGTCCGCAACCAACGGTGTGGCTCGGGGGCCGTCACCCATTTGGTTCTTAAATGCGCTGGCGACCGCTGATTGCCAACGCGTTTTACCCGTGGCGGTTTCCAGTGCCAACACCCATTGTTTACCGTCCCGTTGCACCAGCGTGTAAAGATTCCCATCGGAAATCACGATTCCCGACATCCCGACACCGCCGGCAACTTGCCAGACGCGTTTAGGACCAGCGGCTGGCCAGGAGGTCAGCAATCCGGATTCCTGGGAGACACCATTCCGATCCGGACCCAGGTACTGGAACCAGTCGGCGGCAGCTAATCGACCCATTTGCTGGGACGGGGCCGCTAGAACGATCACGGCAGCCAGGAGGCTGCCCAGAGAAAGAATCCGAAACCGTCCACTAGCATTGGCATTCATCTTCACAATCTCCTTGCCTCAGGGTCCTTGAATCGCTTGTTTCAACCATGCTGATGATAAGGGCTAACACGCCAGAGACAAGTAGAGATTTTGCCTGGGAAGATTGTTTTCCAGGCCTGCCCTCTTGCGAGGAGTCATTTCTAAGTTCTAATCGGCTCGATGGATTTCCTTTCCAGCTCTCCTGCAAAGGTCTGTGCCCATGAGAATTGCCAGTGGCGGTGTCCAGCACGAAACCAATACCTTTTCCGATGTACCAACTACGCTCGCTGACTTCCAACGGGATAGCGGCTGTGGCCCAGATTTTTCTGGTGGCGAGATCCTCGAGCAGCGATTTGCCGATACGGGTACGATTCATGGCGGCTACCTCGCCGGAGCCGCCGAAGCGGGTATTGAACTCATCCCGTTACTCTCCGCACGGGCCCAACCATCAGGGCGAGTAGAACAGGCCGCCTACGACCAGATGCTGAACCTTTTCCTGGAACGACTGGCGGCTGTGTTGCCAGTCGACGGCGTGGCCCTTGATTTACATGGAGCCATGGCGACCGAGGAACACGATGATGCCGAGGGACATTTTATTACTGCTGTTCGCCAGTTAATTGGGCCAGAGATTCCACTGGTCGTTACGCTCGACCTGCATGCTAACATCAGTCCCCAGATGGCTGCCGAAGCCGATGTCATTATCGGCTTCGATACCTATCCTCATGTTGACATGCGAGAACGTGGTATCGAAGCGATCCAGTTACTGGTCCGCATGGTCAAGGGCCAGGTTCGTCCCTGCCAAGCCTACCGTCAATTACCGGTAATGACGATGCCGCCGATGCAATGCACACTGCGAGAACCAATGCAGTCGCTGATGCAAGAGGTTTTTGCAATGGAAGCAGAACCCGGGATTTTAACCGCTACCGTCTCGATGGGTTTCCCATTTGCTGACATCCATGATGCAGGAGTCAGCGCATTAGTAACCAGCGATTCCGATCAAGAGCTGGCAGATCGAAAAGCGGATGCCCTGGCCGCGCGTCTCTGGGAACTGCGGGACCAGTTGCAACCGCAACTAACTACGATCGAAGCAGCGATGCAATACGCCAATGAACATCCGGAGGGCCTGGTTATCTTTGCCGACGGGTCCGACAATCCTGGCGGAGGTGCTCCCTGCGATGGAACGATCGCTTTGCAAGCAATGATCAAAGCCGATTTCCAGGAAGGGGTCGTCGGCGTACTCCATGACCCGGAAACGGCCAGCGCAGCGCACGCTGCCGGTGTGGGTGCAGAAATCGAAGCGGTGATTGGAGGCAAGACTGATGACCAGCACGGTGCCTCGGTTGTTACACGCGCCACAGTCCAAACACTCAGCGACGGCAAATACGTACACCACGGTGCCATGATGCAAGGACTGGCAGGAGACTTTGGTCCGATGGCCGTGCTTCGGATCGGGGGTGTCGAAGTCGTTGTATCCACTTATCGACGACAATTACTGGACCGCGACATGTTGCGAATCGTTGACATCGATCCCCAAACGCGGCAGTTACTGGTCGTCAAGAGTGCTGTCCACTTCCGAGCGGACCTGGGCCCCCTGGCCAGTAAGATCTTTGATGCCGACACCCCTGGCATCCACCGACCCGACTTTGCTGGTTTCCAGTACCAACAACTGCGTCACCCGATCTACCCATTGGATCCAGAGACCAGTTATCCGTCAGGCGATTGATCCCCGAACCAGTGATCATTCACTGTTCAGGCTCAGAACGCGAAATCAGCCAAAGCCCCAACTGCTGACGATCATCTTCGCTCAACCGTGTAATGATGGCTTCCGTATGCGCTCCATGAATACTCAAGATGTGGTCCAGATGAAAAACAATTTCGTCACCCTCATTCAAACCGTGCAATTTGGTTTCATAGAGGTGGTTATCGACTCGCCCGCGCAGCCAGCAATCATCTCGCTCAATAACTTCCACCCAGAACTCTTCACCCCAACCGCGTGAAGGAACTTCCTGGGGAGGAATGGGCAGCAGGGTAAGTGGTTGTTCATGCGTCAGGATCGGTTTCGACACTTCCTCACCGCATAGTTCACAGGAACATCCAGGGTCTGCATCGGGATGCGCGGAAAACCGCGCCGAGTCAATGCGCACTTCAACAAATTCACCAACCGATACATGCTTCTTAAACCATGGGTTGACGATTGCGAATCGGTCACCAAAGCGCTGATTCATTTCAACGCCATTAATAAACTCGTAACCATTCGCCATCGACGTTTGGCGGAATTCTGCAGGTTCAGTCATGGTTTCTCCCGATCTCCAGGTACAAGACAATTATCGCTCGTAGTGCGGTAACTGGCAACAAACCACACTACTTGCAGAAAAATGCCTAAAAAGACAGACAAATGGAGTTAAAACCAGCTTCTGCTTTCGCTAATATGGTGTTAATCAAGAGGGCTACTGCTAAGAAAATCCTTACGCTGAGTCACCGATGAAATCCAAACCTGCCGCAAATCGACCGATGACGCGCCGCCAGTTTTCTCAGACGGCATTAATGGCCGGAGGAGCTGGTCTTTCGCTTGGTCAACTGCTGCGGTTGCAAGCCGCTAATTCTCCATCGAAGAGCGATACCGCGGTCATCCAGATCTGGCTCGGTGGCGGACATAGCCAATTTGAAACCTTTGATCCAAAGCCCTTGGCGCCGGCAGAAATCCGTGGCCCCTACGATCCAATTCCCACACGTCTGCCGGGAATCTCGTTTTGCGAAAAACTTCCGCTCACCTCGCAGGTCGTGGATCGCGCTGCCATCATCCGCAGCATCACACATAGTACCAATGGACACTTTGTGGCGGCACACTTGTGCTCCACAGGATACGCGGGAACCAACAATGCCGCATCTCATCCATCCTCTGGAGCGGTGACGGCCAAGTTTCGCGGACCCAACCATCCTGGTCTGCCGGCTTATGTACTGCTTTCGGAAGAATTTGTTCGCAACCCAAGCATCGCCGCAGTCATGGGTCCTGGACACCTCGGGACCGGCCAGGCTCCGTTCCTGATCGAACAAGATCCTTACCGGGACGAATTCCTGACCACGAAAGTCAACGACGCAACCGCCAACCTGAAACTGGCCGACGATGTGACCCTCGATCGAATCGCGGATCGTAGTACCCTGTTAAAGGACCTGGACCAGATCTCTCGAAACATCGACAACAGCGGTCGCCTCAGTGGCATTGATCAGTTTAACGAGGTGGCCCTGGAAATGGTTACCAGTGGCAAAGCGCGGCAGGCCTTTGATTTAAGCCGCGAACCGGAATCGGTTCACAAGCTGTACGGGAAACATCGCTGGGGTCAAACGGCCCTGCTGGCCCGCCGATTGGTCGAAGCAGGCGTCACCTTTGTGACCATCAACACCGCTCCAGATTCCCTTTGCTGGGATTGGCATCTCAACATCATTAATGACAAGCGACCCGCGGACGGATCAAATGGCCCTAGCCGTGGAATGGAAATTTCGGGTCCCCCACTGGACCAGATGATTTCGGCGCTGGTAACCGATCTCTATCAGCGTGGCCTCGACAAGAAGGTCTTGTTATTAGTCTGGGGCGAGTTCGGCCGAACCCCGCGAATCAACAAGACCGGTGGCCGTGACCACTGGGGATCGCTGATGAGTATCCTGCTCTCTGGCGGTGGGCTGCAAGTTGGCCAGGTGATCGGGGCTTCTACCAAGAACGGCGAAGTTCCAACGGACCGCCCCATCGGTCCTAACGATGTGCTGGCAACGGTTTACCGCCACCTGGGTATTGATCCACGACAACACACGGTAACTCCCGAGGGACGTCCGATACCGCTGTTGCCGGATGGTAAACCAATTACCGAATTAATCTAATTCGTCGCACCTGCTCTTGGAGCTGCGTAAAACTCAGATCAGTTCCGGCAGCGGACGATGGTTGTCCAGGATATGAAGGGGGCGACCTGCCAAATCCTTGAACAACACGTTCCGCAAATCCAATCCCAGTTGGTGATAGAGGGTAGCGAACACCTCGCGGAAATGAACCGGCCGCTTTTGCGCATATTCCCCAAATCGATTGGTAGCACCAATCACTTGTCCGGTTTTCATGCCGCCACCGGCCAGCAAGGCACCAGCAACTTTCGACCAGTGATCACGCCCGGCATTCGCATTGATCTTAGGCGTGCGACCGAACTCGCCCCACACCACAATCGAGACGTCATCCAGCATTCCCCGCTCGTCCAAGTCTTGAATCAATGCTGACAAACCCAGGTCCAGTAGCGGCAGGGTGCCACGGGCTTCGGCAAAATTATCCTTGTGCCAGTCCCAGTTGTAGTCTCCCTTAAGCATCCTGCCAAAAGGATAACGACTAAAAGCAAGAGATACACAACGTGCCCCGGCCTCGATCACTCGCCGCGCCAGCAAGAATTGGTCCAAGTGTTTTCCACCTCCACGCGCTGGGGTCCCATTCATTTGGACACCATAGCGTGCCCGCACTGCCGGATCTTCCTTCGAAAGGTCCAAGGCTTGGGCCAAGCGACCAGAGCTGAGAACTTGA
>Ga0310344_10003130_pt1 | contig 12357 bp, 8 predicted proteins | sample HC15DNA20200_MG_FD_203801 | JGI IMG/M metagenome (GOLD analysis project Ga0310344, IMG submission 203801) | Marine microbial communities from station ALOHA, North Pacific Subtropical Gyre - HC15-DNA-20-200_MG | ecosystem: Environmental > Aquatic > Marine > Oceanic | place: Pacific Ocean: North... | reverse complement strand
TCTCGAAGTACCGTTGAGTGACGAGAAGAGCGGTAAACGACGACGGGGACGTCGTCGACGCCGCCGAGACTCAGGGGGCAGGAACGGAGCCCCCAAGAAACAGAGTCCGGCGAGCGATACAGAAGCGGTGGAGCGTGCCATTAACCGCTTCAATCAGAACCCTCCTCCTATGGGGGTGCCCGCAGAGATCAATCCACCTCCTGAGAGAATTGATGTCACTTGGAAAACAAAAGCAGTTTCCAAAGATGTACAGCGTAAGGCAGGAAACATCGCATGTATTCCGGGGGAATTTGGCTTTCTGCCTGAAGATAGAGTACAGGAGATTGCAGACAAGTTAGACCATCTCCCAATCACCTTAGAGCAGGCACTATCGCTTCGCAGTGCCTTGAATCAGGAGAAAAGTGTATACTCTCATTCCCGATTAATGAGGAGAGCCAACGAACTCAGTCGTAGATACAATTCAGGAGAGAGTGTTATTGCACTCTCCAAGCGCTTCGATGCACCCCCGGTCAATACTTTCAGAGCAATTCTGACCGGCCGCGGATGGTCGAAGAACCGAATCAAGGAAACTCTGAACAAGCAACCCCACAGACTCAACAAACGCGACCGAGAGCAATTTGAGTTAGCCGAATCTGTCGACAGGGTCAGTTCGGTGGATCAAAGCGATACTCAGAGCGCCGCTGAGGTTTTCGAGGATATCCTATGCGATTACTTTGAGTCTCTTGGAGTCAGGTTCCGACGGCAGGAGGAGTTACTCGCCGAGCAGAAGGACAGTGAAGGCAGAGCAATCATTACTCCTGATTTATTGTTCTTGGATGATGTCAGAATTAACGGCGTGCCTTGCGCTTGGATTGATGCCAAGCATTTCTTTGGAGCCGACCTCAAGTTTCCACGCAAGAAGACCCAGAAGCAAGTAGACCGCTATGTCGCCGAGTATGGACAAGGTGGTATTGTATACAGACATGGGTTTTGTGACGGCCTACGCCTAAAGGGTGCGATTCAACTTGATGCCAGTCCACTGAATCTAACGCCGCTGGATGAATTCCATGAGAAGGCCAGAAAAGCCTCATGAGAGCTCGCCAACTTTGGTCTCTAACCCCTCAAGACCAACCCTGTCTAACTCTGTTATGACGCCCTCAATCCAGCCGCTTCCTTCTGAGGGATTGAGAGGGACTATCGCTACACTCTCTCCGAGCATGCACAACATCACTTCCAATCCCTCGACCCCAGCACTAGCAACTGCAGCGGTTGCCAGAGTTACCAGTTCATTGCGAGAAGAATCCTCAAACAACCCACTGTCGCGTGAGAATGCACCCGCTGAGTCAATCAGATCCCCCCACCTATCTGCTCCCCAAACACCTTGCGAGAGTGTTTTCATTTGTCTAGAACCCGCCTCACTAATCGCTTTCTTCCATTCGGCATTGTCGATGTAGATTGAGGTGTGCTTCCCCGAACCCTTCCTCCAAGCTAGAACTACTGGAGTTCCTAGGCTCCAACCCTCGGCCCTACCTGGGCCATTTCTAAGATTAGAACCATGGTACGGAGACCCTACCTCTAATCTCCGCTCGACTCCTCCTGCGGCTAGAGCAGTAACATCACCCAAACCAGTAGAGCGCAACCTCTCAACTCTATGAGCAATAGAATATGCTCTACGCATACTCTCCTCGTAAGGCAGACCAACTGCTCTCTGAAATGCAATAGCGGAAGCAACTGCTCCAGAAGCGGAAACACCGAAGCCCTGTGCAGGTGGAAGAGAGATTGTTACCGAAATCCCCCAAGAGATATCCAATATCTCTGGAACTTCTTCCGCTATTGCGTTCAGTACCGCTTCGTATAGTTCCAAATCCCCTTCCATTGACTCGAATGTGACTGTCAATCCAAACTCACCATCTTCTCCATATGCGACAACTTCGACCCCATGGTCAACGCAAAGCCCTGCTCCAAGGCTACCCTGACAGACAGGGTCGTCAGACTCGTCACTAACTGTGAATAGAAGGGTTATGTGACCCCCACATCGACCTCTGCCCAAGTACCGATGCATACTCGCTCATGTGCATTCTAGCCAAGAATGCTCGGACTCAGAAGACGGCTACTATGTCTTCCTCAAGCTCACCGAATCTTTCGGAGAGTTCAGCAATTGCCTTCTCAAACGCCACTTTAGGTGTCATCGAACCATCGGTCTCGAAACTCAGGATGAATTCACCAGGAACTTCCTCAAGAGTGATGGCGTCCTTGAACTCCCTTGACTCCTCTGTACCAGGGCCAACATGGTTGAGATCATCAGCCAACTGCTCGACCATATCTAAATCTTCAAGCCTGTCACCATCGAAGTCCTTTGCCTTGATTGTAAGTTTCAGTCCCCACAGAATCTTGGCCTTCGTCTTGTTGTTCAAAACCCCGACTCTCCTTGGTGTAAATGTGGCCCCAGATACTGGAGACCACTTCGCATGCTCACTACCGCGACCCATGATTGCAGTTGCGTAAAACTCAATCATCTGACCCTTCGAAAGTTTGGTAATCGGGATACTGCGGTACTTCTCAGGAATATTTAGACGATCCTCTCCGAGGTAGCTCATGTCTCCAGCAGTAATTATTCTACCACCATCGGAACCGAACTCCTTGCATGTGTAAATCATGGTGCAAAGAGGACATCCTCTATCCTTTTCCACCAAGTCAGCGCACTCGGGACACTTATCCTGGAAGTGGAACTCGTCATGAACGGTTGGAATTGGAATCATTGCTAGTCTTTGAGCAATCATCTCATCGGGTAGTGGCCCATTGGTCTCCCAGACTTCTCCGTCTATCTCAACAGTTCCCATTTCAAATCGTACCTTATCAATAGCCATCTTTGGAGTATCAGAAATTAGGGTACGGCGAATTGCATTGACAAAGGCTCGGTCAGTGTCTGTGAGTAGGATTCGAATCTTCTCGTCATTCTCTTCGATAATTTTTGTCTTTACCATACAATCACCTCAAACTCGGCGCCCTCGGCGCCCTCCCTTACTCTTCGTTCCATCCGTTGCTATGGGGGTAACGTCCTCGATTCGAGTTATTTGTACTCCGGCGCGTGTCAATGCTCTGATTGCAGATGTTGCACCTGGTGCATTGTGAGAGCGGTTGCCCCCAGCACCTCGATACTTGACGATGACTTGGGTGAATTCCTTCTCAGCCAACATCTCAGCCATTCGTTCGGCGGCTCTAGTCGAGGCAAACTGACCTCCTGAGTCACTGCCCCCCTTGGTCACCATTCCACCCGAGACTTTGCAAATTGTCTCTGCCCCCGTCAAATCGGTGGCGGTCATGAGTACATTGTTGTGAGTCGTGTAGATGTGTAAGATAGCCTTTCTCATCTTACTCGCCCCCCTCACTGTCAGGCACAGTATCCTCAACGGTAGGTGCCTTGACTGAATCTGACTTGATCTGCTCTACGAACTCAGCATCTGCGTCGCGCGCAGGCACCTCCTCCTCATCCTCTTCTGAAACCATAGTCAAGCGGTGTTGCTCCAGATCCTTGCGCATCTGGTGCTCTGGATTAGCGTAAGGAGAGTTGGACGAATACTGGATATTATCCTCTTCTTCTCTGAGTACGTGATATCCGGGAACAGTCATTCTCTGGTCACCGATGCTAATGTGGCCATGGACAATTAGATTTCTAGCGGCACGCATTGTTAGGGCTAGTCCTTTGTAATAGACAACAGACTGCAACCTTCGAGATAGCATGTGCTCGACATCTATTTGCAGAACATCGTCGATGTCTGAACCTTCGATTAGTAGTCCCTTACGGTATAGTGAGTCAATCAAATCGCCCTTCTCACGAGCGAAGTGCCCTTCGCTGGAATCGACTCTACCGATGAGTTTCATTGCTTGGTTTCGGTGACGGCGTAGAGCAGACTTCTCGCGCCAAATCTCCCGCATTCCTCCAACCTTCTTCAGACCGTACTTGCTTTTGAGCTCATGCTCCTCTTCAATCCTAGCCTGCTTCCAAGGGTGTGTAGGAGTGCTAGTCTTAGGTCTTGCAAACTTTGGATCTCCCATCTAATCACCTCACTTCTTGCGCTCGACACCCAGGGTTGCGCCACTCCTACCATTGGAGCGTAGCCTCTGTCCGCGGACCTTGTGTCCACTCCTGTGCCTCATACCGCGGTATGCCTTGACTCCCGCCATCCTTGCAATATCGTCATCACGAGTCATCTTGACTTCTAGAGCGACGATGTGAGCATCTTCATTGGTCTCTAGGTCACGCTGGCGGTTGACCAACCACCATGGTACAGTAGTTGCATAATCGTCTACTGCAGTCCTCAACCGATCTTGCTCATCGTCACTCAAGTGACCACCTAGGGTCTTACCGTCAATTCCAGCCAAGCGACAGATTTGCTCGGAGGTGCGCATACCGATGCCCTTAATCGAAGTCAATCCAATCGAAATTGGTCGCAGACCATCGATGTCGCTGTCCGCCATTCGCAGGATGTAAGAGAAGTCATCTCCTAGTTCGGCTTCTTCAGGCATTGTACGGTTCCCCCGTGTTCACCGGTTTCCCAGTGGCCCATTGGGCATCTGCGCCACCTACCTTCCCTATTTGAATCGATTGGCCGCCCCAAAGGGGCGTCAAAACTTACTCTTTGCACACCACATACAGGCTTTGTGTACCAGAAGATCGTTCTAAGTCAATGTCGACCATGAATCCCTTAGAGCCCTCAATTGGCTTGAGCTCACGATCGAGTCTACGCTGGATAGTCGGATGAACCTCTGGATCGAGTGAGCATCGCAGAGTAATTTTTCCAATACCGTTCTTGGCCACTGAGGACGCGACCTGGTCTATTGTGTGGAGTTCTGGCGGCCTGAGCCTATGTTGTACAATTTCTCCTGTAGCGACAACGAATCCTTCAAGGTCATCATCCTCGATTAGCGGGTCGGTGTGGATTAGTATCGGTCTGCGACCTTCTAACCGGAGCCAACTGTAACCAGAATCTTCTCGCATAACTTGCTCGAGCCAAGACTCTTGCAAGCCGCTTTGTACAAGCGCAGGGTCCACTATCGTCAGATGGGCACCGTATGGTGGAGGTTCATTCATCACGACAATTTCCGAATTTGCTGGATTCCCTTCAATCTCAGCGATGACATTCTTCCTACCCATTCTGACGCAGCGATGACTTACCTCAGAAGCCAGCGAACCTATCCACAGAGACAGTCGGTCAACACGACCACCGCCCTGACTTAACCACTCCCAAGTAAACTCCGATCCAGGCAGAGCCATCCTGACATTGGCTTCAATCAGTCCTCGCTGATCCTCTCCGAGTCTGGGAGAGAGGTCGAGTAGAACGGCTGGTCCGTTCGGTCCAATCTGTAGTTGATCCACCCATCCTTGCAGGACAGATGCGACTGAAGGCTCCATTTCGCTGATATCATGATTCTGAGCATCTATCGGCCTAGCTGGATCGAGGTGCAGCATCGCAATTGGAGGATGAGCTCTGGTGCCAGCCTCTCTAAGGCTATTCCAGTACTCAGTAATGGCTCCATCTGAGTCAGTACCATCTCCTATTACGACCCTATCCATTGTTCTCTGCAACTCATCATCCTTTGAGTTGATGTGCATGTTGGCAGCGCACAGAACAGCGATATTACCATCCTTCTCAATTCCCAGTACTGGACGCTCCAACTCTCTTCCATAGGCTATTAGTTGAACTCCAGAACCAGCGGCGGCGTCTAGTATCACTCCTGCGGGCAAAGAATCACCATCTATTCTCTCTGCGCGTGCGAGGGCAACGAACCAAGGAGTAGAGAGCCGACGCATATCACCAGTCATGTGAAACTCAGGCTCACCGCGACCAGCAGAACTCGCCTCAACACGCTTGTTTGCCTCCTTGGCAATGCCCTCAGAGGGATTGAGAGCTGTATGTCCACCACTATCTGTCACATCACGCCCTCCTACAACTTAGTCAAGTCTCTTTCGCGCCCCTAGGCTATCGGGCCGCGATTGATGGTCAACTCGAAACGTAGCCAAGAGTGTTCCAATTCGTGACCATCATTGTTTCCGTATGCAATAGTTGGGGGAAGCAATGTAGTGTGCGTAGTGCCCGTAGTGATACCTGGCAAAAGCCCTCGATCACTATCTATATCGAGACCAATTGCGGACCACCCAAAACCATCGATGTAACTCGGATCATCTCCGGCTGTGACAACCAAGTCACCCTCATCGAGCTGCTCGCCAGTATCTGCATCCCACACCACATAGTGAACCTCAATCTGATCATTATCATTGATGTGCAGCTCTCTCTCCTCGGACCCCTTGAACACAGCCACATCGAGATATACCTCAGCATTGACTACTGACAGATGACTGGCCACTACGGTGAATTCACCCTCTGTCAAGTCCTCAGTGAGTTCAATTTCGCGGAAACCGCTTTCATTTGCCTCTAGACTGATTACATCGCTAATATCGTCCTCAGCGGAGAAAATCACTCCTGAACCGATGATTTCGAGAACCAAATCAACTGATTCATTCCCTCTATTGTGCACAACAACGGTGGCTCTATCACCGTCTCCTTGGTGTTCCCAATCACAGCGCAACTCCCCCGGGTAAAGGAATACATCATCTTGCCCAGAGAGGTTCTCTGGCCACTGCCAGTCACCTTCTCTGGCCATACAGGTGTCGAACAATAAATCGACCTCCCACGCATATCTACCATCAATTTCGAGAGCCTCTGCTGGAGGACCGAAGGATGCCTCCAAATCGGCAGTAAAGTTCCAAGCAGCGAGACCAACCCAGATACCTGACAGAAGAAGTACGAGAGCTGTGCCTATGGAGAGCATCAGAGTTGCTCTAGGAACTGCCATTTCGTTGATACCGAGAGGTATCGGAGGATGCTCAACCTCGTCGGGAGTATCCGATATCCAAGACCTCGTCACAGTAACTGTGTGACGACCGTCTGCCATCAAGGTTGGCGTAATTGGCTATCGGATTGTCTAGATTGACATTCAGTCCCTCAGAAGCGCTTCCTCATTGCGCTGGCCCAGCCATGAAACCACACCAAGCTCGGCTGCTACTACCATCAGTGCAATCAACAGCGTAACGGGTTGAGTGATACCTTGAACGAAGATTAAGGCAACTAGCACAGCCAGAATAAGATCAACTAGGCCCCAAATTCTGAGACCTCTACGAAGTTGTAGAATACCAACAATCCAGACTGTAGTTGAAAGCATGATTAGCAAGGCTGGCAATATTATCGAAGTCGCATATCCGAATAATGCAAACATCACAAGCAGCATATGCGAGTTTACTGCCAACATCATAGTCCACTTTTCACCCTTGAGTGGAACAGTCATCGCGCATAGAGCCACTAGTATTAGTCCAGTAATTAGTGTGAGCAATGGCAGAATTTCAATCGAAGTATCGAACCAAGGTCCAGTAGATAGTAGAGCAATGAGTCCGGATGGAATTGCCATTCCAACTGCAGTCGGTTGGCGATATCTCCAGCCCTGTTCTAAGCAACTGGCTACTGCTAGTATACCAGCCGGTCCGAAAGATAGCATGACAACAAAGAGACCTCGTACTCCTCTTCCCGAGGCCCCCTTCCAGTCATCTCGTTCAAGCTCCACTCTCTTTCTATCGACTAGGATATCTGTCATCACGCAAAGTATCAGAACAGATTCCAGTAGCATCCAAGGCAGTCTCCATTGCATAATGTCTCCCTCGAACGGGTTGACTGTTAGCGGGAATGGAAGTGCTTCAATCATCACCGCCCCTAGCACCCTGCCTCCGAGCAGAGGTAGAACAATCCAATCTAGGGCGATGGGAATCCTATCCAGGAGTCTATCTTTACCAATCAGTGAAATTGCAGACAATGCGAGCAGTAGGGCAATCAGAACAGCCATGTCTAGCAATTGCCTGTTACTGCTGCCTGGGCCCAAGTGAGATATGACATGAATCGCTACTAGACCTACTATTGCCAATGCGATTGGCATCTCCATACCCAAGATATGCGGTAATTCGAGATCTAGTCGTTCACTCCTCGCTCTAGCGATAGCGATTAGTGCAGTCAGGAAGATACCAATTGTCACTAGCAGCAGTGGATTCGGTCCAGTAAGCAGTCCAATGAGAATCCCCGATCCGAGTACCAATACTAGGATTGCCAGAACTACTGTTGGTCTGTGGCTGACATCAGTAGCGTACAGTTCAGCCAAGTCATCAGTTTCTCCCTTGTCCCTACTCTTCTTTCTCTTGGACTCCATCTCGCCGCGAATCGGGTCGTATGTCGAAATACTTCCTTCGTCGACTTTCATCGCCTCAGTTGCCATCTGGATTCTTGCATCTCTCTTGGCTATGCTCTTGAGCTCGGAACGAATCTCCCCTCTAGCCACTAGCCATATTGAACTCACAGCAAACATCGTGAGAGAAGCGGCTTGGGCCGTTGCATTCTCCTGCGAGTAAGCTAGAGCTGAGGTAATTACTAGCAACCATAGTGCAGCGAGAGCGGGATTGAGCAATTTCTCGATTGTACCAGAGCGAGGTAGATAGATTGCTAGAACACCAGCAGCGAGAGCGACCGATAGCATTGCCGAATCAAAGACCGGTAGGATGTCAGTTGAGTCCAGTTCCAGTACTGGCTTATGGCCCGAGAGAGCCAGTAGAATTGGCATACTCATCAGTGCTAGCCCTCCGGTGTAGAGACTTTCTCTAGAACTACCTCGAACAAACATTAGGATCATTAGACTCAGGCACAGCAAGACAGAGAGTGGAACAAACAAACCATTCCTCCATTGCATCGCTATCAGTGATATAGTCAGAATAGCAGCCATTGACAATGGCTCTCCAACCCTCAAACCCACGACCTCACACACTAGATGTAAAGCGACCAACATTGAGACTAGAATCAGCAGCGTAATCGCGTTGAATCCACCAAACTGAGACATCAGCAGGATTGTCAGCATTGGCAACCATAGCCCAATTGACCACAGTTGTAGGGCACCCGAGTCCCGAATTGACGCAGAAACTTCACTCAATCCGAGGAACTTGGATGCGAGGTTAACTCCCTCTTCACCCATCCTGACATTGACTACTATCATGAGAATGCAGGCGGTGGCCAGATACGCTGCTAATGGAAACGGCTCGAGTTCAATCATACTTCCAGGATCAATCTTGTCGTTTGCAACCAATAGCGTTCTAATTGTCTCCTCTGATAGCTCCTCAATTAGGACCCAACTCCAAGGGAGCAGTACAGTGATTCCAGCCAAAGACGGGGACTTCCTGTTGACTGCAAGTACTGCTGTTCCTATGTGCATAGATGCGAGCAGCCCCAGCAGTAAGGCACCACCATCTCCACCAGCATCCGAGGCTTCAGTAGGCACCAGTATGACTAGCAGAGAAAGTACGACAATAGAGCCAATCCATAGTACTCTATCAGTTACTCTATCTTGGTCGCGCAATAGGACGAATCCAGTCACAATGGTCGCTAAGATTGTGAACAGTTCGTACGAATCAATCCATGCAACTAGGTCTCCTGAACCATCTCCGAGGATTAGTATAGTCACTAGTGGAACTGTTGATATCCCCAGAGGCGCCATCACACGCATCGAGTCTACGCCTCTGACAACAAGATATGAACCACCGAAACAAGCGCCTAGGAACGATACCATCCCAAGTGCGTATCCCACATCCTCGCGACTGGAAGCAACGGCCATTAGAGCGCCCACCATACCCATTGAGACCGAGACTCCCCAGAGTCCGGGCTGACCAAGTCCGACCGCTTTGAACGCCTGAGAGAACCAATTCTCCTCGCGTGCGAAGAGAGCAGCCATGGTAGCGTTGATGGCTGAGACAATCATCAACAGGATGAACAGTAGTAACGAGTCTTCTAGAGCTAAAATACGTAATGAGCCAAGCTCGAATCCGTCGGTAATCGCATGCATACCAATCCACAGATTAGACGCCGCCACGCCGAGAGCAGCCAGATTTCCAGACTTCCTATGCAAAGCTAGGCCATGGACTAGCATAGTAGAGACCAGTATCATGCCAGCGACACCAATCTCGCCGACTACTGAGCCAACAGTCGACCCGATTGCCAACAGAACAAGAGTAGACTGAGCAGCAATCGCATCGTGATTATGACGATAGGCAACAAATACATTGGCTACTACCAAAGCCAGCAGAAGAACACCCAATGCTTCGATTCCGATGTAATCCCAACGATTGAGTTCGATTGCTAGCCCATACAGTACCTTCATTGAGATGATTACCCAAGTAACTCCTAGGAGTTTCATTCTTGGATTGGGGACCCACATCTCCCCGAGCGCAAATCCAACTGATGCCAGTACAACGAGAACCACTATTGCCAATAGCGGCGAGAGTGCAAGCCCAGCCTGTACACCTATCGCGCTGTAGACAAGAATCATCGCAATCATCAGACCCCAGTTCACACCTCGCTCACCCTCGACAGCAATCTCGGTCACAATATCGCGTTCAGGAGGGATTGGTACTGTTCCATCTTCCTGGATTGCCCCGGCCTCAGTCCCATCGGGCTTCTTGAACGGATCGAACACTTCTCCAAGTGCCTCATCGACTGCAGTTGCAAGCTCCTCGCGACTCTCCTCAGTCCTTTCTTCAGGGATTTCAATATCCCCTAAATCGATGTCAATTGAGCGCCGAAACTCCTTCTCGCGGATGATTCTATCATCACGCTCTTCGCCATCCATTGACTCGTTACCGAAGCCGCTCCTGCATAATCGCATCCCCGCCGAGAACCCTCCAGAAGCCGGCTTCGCCGAGAGATTGCAAATTACCGTTCAGCCGCAACGCTTGAAGGGTAAATCTTGGCGTAGGGCGTCATGGAGTCATCCACCATGCCCGGCGACTCCCGCAACTTTGCCACCCCTCTGACCTCTCATGGCTTGGACCCCGAAGGCTCAGTCCATTGGAATCTAGGCTGGGAGTCTCTGCATGAGACAGCTGTAGAGTTGGGAGAAGCAAAACTCACGGCCGATGATGTTCTTTTGGCAACAACTGGAGAGCGGACAGGCCGCTCACCAAACGATCGATTCATCGTAGACGAGGCCGGTATGGCCGAGGATGTTCTATGGGGAGAGGTAAACAGGCCAACTGCTCCAGCGGTTTTCGAGAGACTTCTAGCCAAGACTAGAATTCACCTGAACTCAGCCGAGAATCTGTTCGTCAAGGACGCATTCTGCGGGGCCGACCCAGATTACAGAATGCCCGTACGGCTGGTCACAGAGAAGGCTTGGCATGCAGCATTCATGCACAACATGTTTGTTCGCGCAAACAACGAGGAGCTGGTAGATCATGTCCCTGAGTATACCATCCTACATGCGCCAGATTTACAGTCGAGCATGAGTGATGGAGTAAATTCTGATGTGTTCGTAATAATTGCACTTGACAGGAAATTAGTTATCATTGGAGGAACTCATTACGCGGGTGAGATAAAGAAGGCAATTTTCACCATCATGAATCACATTCTACCATCAAAGGGCCTACTGCCTATGCATTGCTCCGCGAATACGGATGGAGACAATACTGCCCTGTTCTTCGGACTCTCTGGAACCGGCAAGACCACCCTTTCTGCCGATCCCGGAAGAGCACTGGTCGGAGACGATGAGCACGGCTGGTCAGATAACGGCGTGTTCAACTTCGAGGGCGGATGCTATGCCAAGTTGATTAGACTCTCAGAGGAAGACGAGCCGGCGATTTATGCCACAACAAAGATGCCCGGCTCAATTCTCGAAAATGTAGTCCTGAATGCAGACGGAACTCCCGACTTCGACAATGGCTCTCTGACCCAGAATACAAGAGGCTCATATCCAATTGAGTACATTGAGAACCGAACCCCCAACTCGATGGCAGGAAACCCGAAGAATGTCGTTTTCCTGACTTGTGATGCCTTCGGTGTACTACCACCACTATCCAAGTTGAGCCCAGAGCAGGCCGCATATCACTTCATGTCCGGTTACACTGCCAAGGTAGCCGGTACAGAGATTGGAGTTACCGAGCCACAGGCGACCTTCTCTACCTGCTTCGGAGCCCCGTTTATGCCCCGCCATCCAAGCATCTACGCAGACCTACTCTCGAAGAAGATTCGCGAGAATGAAGCCAAGTGCTGGCTCATCAACACTGGTTGGGTCGCTGGTGGTGCTGATGCTAGCAGCCGAATCAAGATACGCTGGACACGCGCTCTACTCAATGCAGCACTCGACGGCGATCTCGATGATGTTTTATTCGTGGAAGATCCAAGATTTGGATTCCAAGTCCCAACCACTTGCCAAGGAGTCCCGGACAATATCCTCCAGCCTAGAGAGACATGGCACGATAAAGAGAGATATGACAATGTGGCCAACTTGCTAGCTCAGATG
>Ga0310344_10003128_pt1 | contig 12360 bp, 9 predicted proteins | sample HC15DNA20200_MG_FD_203801 | JGI IMG/M metagenome (GOLD analysis project Ga0310344, IMG submission 203801) | Marine microbial communities from station ALOHA, North Pacific Subtropical Gyre - HC15-DNA-20-200_MG | ecosystem: Environmental > Aquatic > Marine > Oceanic | place: Pacific Ocean: North... | reverse complement strand
ACGCCCTAGGTCAGGAGTGTGTTCCGGTCGCCCTGCAGCGGTTGCTGCGCGGCGAGGACCAACTGTATTTAACCCACCGGAATGTGGCCTACAACCTGATCTGGTCTTCGGGACTGCCCGAGGTTCTCCGCTTTTACGAGTTGTCTCATGACGAGGCCATTCTGCATATGGGAGGGATGAACTTGTCTCTCCCGGGGTCGCCGGTTCGCTATGTCTCGAGCATTCTGGGAAACAATCTTCCAGTTGCCACTGGGGGAGCGCTCTCTCTGCGAAACCGGAGCGCAGACGGTGTGAGCTGTGCTATCACCGGCGATGGAGCGATCGAGGAGGGCGCCTTTTATGAATCCCTGCTATTTGCCTCCAGCCATGACCTGCCCCTAGTGGTCATTGAGGAGAACAACGATCGTTCCATGACCTCGCGGATTCGAGACCGCCGGTGTGCTCTGGATCTTTCGAGGTTCGCTGGATCTATGGGGGTCACCTGCCTATATGCCGATGGATCGACGGTAGACGATGTGTACCGACAGCTCAATGAAGCGTTCGCTGAGGCGAGAACCGGTCGCCCAGTTCTTGTCGAGGTGGTGGTAGAGACCTTCAACCAGCACGCGGGGCCTACGCCTGGCTTTCCCGGGGACCCGATGGTGGTAGATATCGCCAACGGAATCGTGCTCGGACCGTCATCTGTGGATCCGGTGGCGCGCATTCGAGATGAATTGGGTGATGACTTTGAACCGTTGGCGGCTGCGATGGTAGAGGAGTCGAGTGGTGGAGAGTAACTACATACAGGGCGTCGTTAGTGCCATCAACGAGGCGGCGCACTCAACCGAGACGGCGCTGGTGATGGCGGGTCAGAACATCGACAGTGGTTCACGGATCGGCGGGATGGCCAGAGGTCTTGAGCCTAAATCGGCGGATCGGGTCATGAATCTTGGCAACTGTGAACTGACCCATTGCGGAATCGGTTTAGGCATGATGCTCGATGGGAGTTACTTCGCTCTCTTCATGAAACAGTTGGATTTTCTGCTGTTGGGTCTGGACCAGTTGGTTAACACCTTCCAGTTCATTCGTGCCCACCGGGATGCCAAGTCGTTCGGATCGTTTACCATTTACCTGACCGTGTGTGATCAGGGGTACCAGGGATCCCAGTCGAGTTTCAACGCGATCGGAGACGTGGCCTCATTGACTCGGATCCCAACCTTTTGCCTGAATGGTCAGGCAGACATTGATGCTGTTGTTGGGCGGGAGTTCTTTGGTTCCGGCATCCGGATCGCAGCAGTCAGTCAGCGTCAGTTCGGGATGGCCCCCTTAGGGACCAAGGTTGTTGACCACTCAGATGATCTGGCGGTGTTTCACTATCTCATGGGTGACGACGTGACTATCGTGAGTTTTAATTTCGCTCTCAGACTGGCGACTGAAGTGGCCGATCTCGCTGAGAGGCGCGGATGTAGAGCCGACGTCTTCCACCACAACTTCGTGCCGGGACCGTGTACGGACCTGATTGAAGCGTCCTTGCTTCGAACCGGACGACTCCTGGTCCTCGACGACTCCAAGACCCACCTGAAGGCGGCCGATGGGCTCATTCGTGAAATGACCGGGCGTATAGGTCGAATCGATTCGTTGGTGCTAAGTCGTCGAGACTTGGAACCATCGGATTTTGGAGTCACCCCGGACACCTTTGACGTTCAGGACGTTGCGGTCACCTGGATATCGACGGGGTCAATATGACGTCATATGACGGACTACGGCAACGACACGGTGACCAAACGCCTTTCCGCGGGACTCCGTGACGCCCCACGCTGGGGATCAGATGATGGTCTCGCAAAAGTGGTCGTCGGGTTAGTGGTGGAAAATCCCCACTGTGATATCGATTGTGTGAGTGATCGTGGGTTGCGATCCACGCGGGTAGCGCGACCGTGTTGATCACATCGGACCCGCTTCCAGCCGGTTTTGATGACGGTCGCAGTCTTCGCTATGCCTGTGCAACGCTTAGAGAGATGGTGAGTCGGATCCAGGACAATTGTAGAGGGGGGGACGACTGGTGATCATTAGCAGAACACCGCTTCGGGTGAGTTTCTTCGGTGGTGGTACTGATCTCGCGAGTTATTACGAAACACGACGTGGCACCGTACTGAGCACGTCGATCGACAAGTTTCTGTATGTCATGGTTCGACGACAGATCGGCATCGTCGAACATCGGTTCCGGATCAATTGGAGTGAGGTCGAATTCTGTGACGAGATTGACGAGATTCGTCATCCAATTGTCCGAGAGGCGTTGCGATTGTTGAACATCGACGAACCGATCGAGATCTCGACCTTCTCTGACATCCCGTCCAACTCGGGACTGGGATCCTCGAGTGCTTTCGCTGTTGGGATTTTGCACGCGTTGTATGCCCTCAAGGGAGAGATGCGCTCGAAGAACGCCCTGGCAAGCGAGGCGGCGATGTTAGAGATTGACGTCCTTGGTCGGATCATGGGAAAGCAGGATCACTTTGCGTCCTCTTACGGTGATTTCAACGTTCTGTACTTCAATCAGGATGGATCTGTCGAGATTGAGCCTGTTTTCTACGACCCGACGATCGTGGAGAATCTGCGTTCTCGGTTATTGCTGCTCTGGACCGGACAGAAGCGTGATGCCTCCCAGATTCTTGAGGTCCAGAATGCGGTGACGCTCGAGAAGATCGAGGTGCTTACTCAACTACGCGATATGGCGCCGACGATGCAGAAGATACTTATGGGTGATCGGCCACTAGATGAGATTGGCGAACTGTTGCATGAAAGTTGGATGCTAAAGCGGAGCCTCACCGGAGAGACGTCGACACCGGAGATAGACGATTTCTACGATCGAGCTCGTTCTTGTGGTGCGGGCGGCGGAAAGCTCTGTGGTGCCGGCGGTGGTGGGTTCCTCATGCTCTACCTGCCCATGGATCGCCGAAGCGAGGTGATCAGCGAGTTGGCGGGTGCGTATTCGATGGATGTGGGATTTGATCGTGCCGGAACCAGGATTACTTACTACGAGCCGTCTCACGTCGTCTGATGTCATTGTGATCCGTATGCCTACGCCTCTCTAGGACGACGGAACCCTCTACGTCGTTTCCTGCGCGATCTATCGGCGTTACCTGCAGAGGATGATTGTTAAGTAAACTTGGCAGTCAGGTCGTTTCACCTCGTTGCCCAAGGCATGTCGAATCATCGAGACTGATCTAGTGATGGATTGAAAGATAGCCCTAGGCATCACCCCGGTTGTTACCTCCACCGGACCTGCTGATCCATGACTTCTGTTTGTCCGGTGCTTATCCAGGTCGGACCCTAGAATCTTCAATGTGGGCGAGTCTGGCGACGTGGCTATTGGATGGGTGTGGGAGTGAATAGCTCGACGGCACTCGACGTGTTGTACCTCACCGACCTGCGATTCCCCGGTGGGTCGTCTTCCAGCCTTGTCGAGGAGACGCGAGCTGCTGTTGAGGCGGGCTACCGCGTCGGCGTTTTGCAATGCAGATCTTCAAGTCTTCGGGCCGACCGGACCTTTCATCCGGAGATCTCGTCTCAGGTTGAGGATGGCAAGCTTCTTCTCATTCGACCGGGAGAACCCGTTACATGTGGCGTCACCATCGTCAAACATCCGACGGTGATGGTCGAGCCGATGGGTGGGCGACTCCCTGTGCGGAGTCGGGAGGTGGTGGCCTTCGTCGGGCAGGTGCCATCGGACGATGACGGCACAACCTATTACGAACCCTTAGCGGTCCATGAGAACATCACTGAAGTTCTGGGAGATGCGCCAGTGTGGCATCCGGTCAGCCCGGTGGTTAGGTCCCGATTGGAGGGCTCGGGTGTGCCGCTGGCTCCTAGCGACTGGGTGGAGGTAATTGATCCTGATTCCTGGGTTGTCCCACGGTCAGGACCGCTCGGGGCACTTCCCGTGATTGGACGGCATGGACGCCCGAGTGCACTCAAGTGGCCCGACGATCCGGATGAGCTAGCCGCCGTCTATCCCCTCGATGGTCGGGCATTGGTTCGGGTGCTTGGGGGAACGGTTGGATTGGAGACCGTGTTAGATGACGTCCCCCAATCCTGGGATGTCTCGGAGTTCGGTTCGATGGACCCCCGGGAGTTCCTCGCCGGGGTGGACTTCTTTGTCTACTTCCACCATAGGGACCTGGTCGAAGCGTTCGGTAGGACGGTGATCGAGGCACTGTCCGCAGGATGTGTGGCCGTTCTTCCGCCGCACTTCCAGGCTCTCTTCGGAGAGGCTTGCCTTTATGCGGAGCCGGCTGAGGTCGGGCCCTTGATCCGTGGGCTGCATGCAGACACAGCGGCGTTCCTCAAACAGTCGCGTTGTGGTTTGGAGGAGGTGACTAGGCGCTTCTCATATCAGGCCCATGTCGACAGGCTCCGTGGCCTTATCGGGGAGCCAGCGGCGACTGGCGGCCGTGCGGCTCCATCTGCCCAGGTTCCCCGTGGGCTTTCCGCCCAGCGACCAGCCGTGCTGGTCTCATGTCTGGGGGCTGGGCCCGTCAGGACTGCCGAGGTGATTCGGGCAGTGGTCACCCATCGTGATCGTGCAACTGGATTTGATCCCGTGGTGCTTTGCGACTCACCTACTCCACTCGTCGCTGGGCATCTCGAGGAGGAGTTGCAGCTCGACGCCCGGTCACGTCGCTTCCTGGGTTCGCAGACCGGGATCGTGGTCGAAATGATCGAGTCGCGTGAGTCGTTCGACGGCGAAGGCACATGGGAGAACCATGTTTTGGGTCGGGTGGCCGAGATTCAACGGATCCGTCGGATCTCGGCAGCGATCGTCGCCGATCTGGAACATCCTGATGCCTGGCTGATCCTCGGAGCCCTGCACTGATCGTTGGTAGCCTCAGGTCGCTTCTTCGGGCTCGGTGTCGTGCCCGGTGCTGAATCAGCTGGCCTCATCGTCGTGCTGTGACAACCTCAGATTGGATGTTCATGGGTGATGCGTTGACCGTCATCGGTTTGGGTTACGTTGGCCTGCCGCTGTCTCAGGAAGCCTGTCGGAGTGGCTTCCAGGTAACCGGCCTGGATGTTTCCAGAACCGTTCTAGATGGTCTTGCCGTGGGTCACTCGCATGTCGATGATCTATCGGACGACGACCTAGAGGCGATGCAGTCGGCGGGCTTCACGGTCACCGACGACCCATCGTGCATAGCTTCATCCGACGTGGTTGTGATTTGCGTGCCAACGCCGCTGTCTGGTGACGGCACTCCAGACCTCGGAGCGGTGTTAGGAGCGGCGACTTCGATCGGTGAGAATCTACGGATTGGAACTCTTGTCGTTCTGGAGTCCACGACCTATCCGGGGACCACCGGGGACTTCGTGCGGCCGATCCTTGAGGAGGCTAGTGGCCTGACCGCTGGCGAAGACTTCGCCCTCGCCTACTCGCCTGAACGGATTGATCCCGGGAACTCGACATACGGCTTCCGCAACACTCCTAAGGTGGTGGGCGGACTTACCCGGGAGTGTCTCGAGGTTGCTTCCGCCTTCTATGGGCGACTTGTCGACACGGTCGTACCGACTGTGGGTCTCCGAGAGGCTGAGTTGGCCAAGTTGCTTGAGAACACGTACCGCCACGTCAACATCGCCTTAATGAATGAAATGGCGGTGTTTTGTCATGAGTTGGGGATCGATCTGTGGGCGTCGATCAAGGCAGCGGATACCAAGCCGTTTGGGTTCCAGGCCTTCTACCCGGGACCGGGCGTTGGGGGGCACTGCATCCCCATTGATCCCAACTACCTATCATGGGTTGTCCGGTCGCTTGGTTACCGCTTTCGGTTCGTAGAACTCGCCCAGGAGGTGTCGGAGCGGATGCCGACATATGTTGCCAAGCGTGTCCAAGATGCCCTTAACGCTCAGCGAAGGGCGGTGAATGGCTCGACCATCGTGCTCGTGGGAGTGTCCTATAAGGCGAACATCAGCGACCAGCGCGAGACCCCGGCTCGCCCGCTGGCCCTGAGGCTTCTCGCGATGGGTGCTGACGTCCAGTATGTCGACCCCCATGTTGACCGGTTTGAGGTGGAAGGTCTCGAGCTCCAGAAGGTTCATGATTTCCACGCCGGTATGAATGACGCCGACCTGGTGGTACTCCTCCAGCCCCATGATGCAGTGCTCGAATCGGGTGCGCTCGAGAGGGCCAGATACGTGTTGGACACCAGCGGTTCTTTAGTCGGCGACAACATCGAACGGCTCTGAGGTTCTGTCGTGCGGGTCGTGGTGGCGACCGTTGTGCACCATCCGTTAGACGCCCGGATCTTCTACAGGCAGATTGGCGCCATGCTGGATGCGGGCCATCAGGTGGTCTACTTGGCACCGTTCGAGAATGACTCGGAGCCAGTCCGGGCGGGTCTCCGGTGCCGACGACTTCCTCGGTCAATTGGTAGGAGTCGACTTGGGCCTCTTCGCATTGCAGCGCAGCTCCTTGCCGAGGAGACAACGAGCGCTGACTTGGCGGTCATTCACGACCCTGAGTTGACGTTCCTCGACCGGTACATAGATTGCCCGGCGGTCTGGGATGTGCACGAGGACCTGGCCGCGCAGGTCGCCGACAAGGACTGGATCCCGGGCTTCCTCCAGGCCCCGGCTCGGCTTGGTGCCCGGCTTCTCGAACGTCGGGCTGGAGGACGGTTTGAACTCATGCTCGCGGAGGTGGGATATGAGTCAAGGTTCGATCGAGGGACGGTCGTACGCAACACGCCTGTCGTTCCCGAGAATGTTGCGGAGTCTGTGGATCAGCGGATCGTGTATGTAGGTCGAGTTTCGCTTGGTAGAGGACTCGAGACCATGCTGCATGCGATGGATCTAGTCGATTCAAATCACACTCTGCATCTATATGGTCCCGTTGACGCGGCCGCTGAGCACCTTCTAGAGGGACTTTCGCCGGCGGTCGTGGTTCACGGATTTGTTGATAGCCCGGTTGCCCTTCGAGCTATAGAGGGTGCGACGGTTGGACTCTCACTGTTGCGGGACCTCCCGAACTATCGAGGTTCCTTACCCACAAAGGTTCTGGAGTATCTGGCCCATGGCGTTCCGGTAATCACGACGCCACTTCCTGAAACTCGTGATTTTGTTTTGGAGTCGGGCGGAGGAATCGTCGTGCCGTTTGACGATCCGGGCGCCGTGGCTGAGGCGGTCGCTCGCATGGCAAGTGGCTCGTTCCGGCGAGAGTGTGCAGAGAATGGGCGACGAGTGATCCGCGACAAGTACAACTGGGCTGGGGATGCCGCCAGGATGGTGACGTTTCTGGAGCAGGTGGTGGCAGGCGAAGACGTATGAGGCCTAGCCGACGACTGGAGCGATGGTGTTTGGAACGTTTGTGGCAGGAGCCCACGGTCGTGGAGCACCCCGGCCTCGACCGTCTCACAGTGGTCATCCCATCATTTGGGCGACCTGAATTTGTTCTTCGTCAACTCGTGTACTGGTCGGATACGGCGTCACATCTTTTGCTCCTTGACGGTTCACCGGAGCCGATACCAGAGAGCGTCCAAGAAGCGGTCGGCGCCAGGACGGAACTCGACTACGTGCACCGGCCAGTTGGACTGCATGAGAGACTCCACGAAGCTTGCGACCTGATTGGGACCGAGTACACGGTCCTGGGTGGTGACGATGAATTCCTTCTTCCTCAAGGTCTGACTGGAGCTATTGACGTCCTCGACCGTGAACAGACACACGTGGCCTGTATGGGACAGTCTCTGAGCTTCGTGCCGTCGCTTGATGGCAGACATCTCGGGCTTAGTCCGGGTTATCCCCATCGTGGGTTTGTGAACACCGATCCAGATGCTAGACAGCGACTGCTGTTCGCCATGGCTCGTTACGACGCGATCACCTGTTATGCGGTGACCAGAACGGACACGTGGCGAGTGACTTGGGGTGAGGCTCTCGATTGGTCGTCGGTGTACGCCACGGAAATACAACATGCCATTTCGAGTTGGCTCTCAGGCGGCCTGATTGCGGTCGATGAGATCTACTGGCTCCGATCGGGTGAGAACCCAGCGGTTAGAGACGTGACTGAACAACGCCTGACCTTCACCGACTGGTGGACTGACCCGGTCTATGCCAGTGAGGTCTCTCGGTTCGAGGGTCTTCTCGCCGATCACGCAGTGGCTGTCGGCGCAGCCGATCTAAATTCGGCACCGCGAATTGTCTCTGAGGCGATCGAGGTGTTCACCGCGTTCAAGGAGGCTGACAGGAAGGCTAAGGAATCAAGGGGAGCGGTCCCAGCACCTACACAAAATCTATTTCGCTACCATCGCATTGCGAAGGTTGCGTGGAATCTGGTTAACCATCACATGCCACCAGTCGGGATCTGCCTTAGAAGGATACGGCGCCAAGTGAGGCGCCTTCTCCAGAGAGGACGTGATACGAGCCTCGTGCGCATTGACTCACTTGTCGATGATGGCCTCCTCCCAACTGACAGTCTGACTGAAGGGTTTTATGCGGAAATGAAGGGAGTAGAACGGATTGTCTTGGATTTCTACCGAGTCCGATGAATTATCATGGCTGTCGATCGGTTTCAGGGACAGTTCAATCTGGGACAATCCAAACGGCTCAGTGTTAGCGTCTAGTCGGTTGGCCCTTGGTGGTCTGGATTGGGGCGAATAGTCGAATGCCCATGGATAGCGTTCCGCGCCTGATTGCCAGGCTTTGGAGTCATATCAGTTGGCGGCGAAAGCGGCAGGTAGGGCTATCAGTCTGCCTGATGACGATCTCTGCCTTGCTTGAGGTTGTCAGCCTTGGCGCGGTTTTGCCCTTCATTACAGTTCTAGCGGATCCAGACCGTGTATTTGATAATGATATTGCGTCTAGAGTCGCCGGCTTCTTCGGTATTGAGACATCAGCGGGTTTGGTTCTCCCGCTTGCTGTCGGCTTTGCACTGACTGCCGTTGTTGCTGGGGTGAGTCGTGCGGTGAGCCTGTGGGTAGTTGTGCGAGTCAACGCAGGCATTTCTAGCGACCTATGTATTGCGGCATATCGCAGGACGCTGTACCAACCATATGAGACGCATGTCCAGCGCAACAGCGGCGAGGTTATGAGCAACATCCTCGCAAAGGTGGACGCGGCCTCTAATTCGGTGGTGCGTCAACTACTGGCTTTGTGTGGGTCGGCACTGATTGTCGTTTCAGTAGTGGTCGCTCTTGTCGTCATTGAGCCCCTAACAGCACTGATTGCGATGGTCGGACTTGGCTTCGGCTACGTCTTGATCGGGTGGGCTGCAAAGCGCAAACTCGATCACAATAGTTTGGTAGTTGCTGAGACAAAGGCCTCTACATTCAGGACCGTCCAGGAGGGTCTTGGTGGAATTCGTGATGTCCTCCTAGACGGTAGCCAGTCATACTTCGTGCGGTTATTCGAAAAGTCTGATCGGAGCATGCGTAGGGCGAACGCCACGAACCAGATAATTGGTACCACTCCGCGGTTTGCGATGGAAGTAATCGCTCTGGTGCTGATTGCGGGGCTCGCCTATTGGATAAACCTGAGAACTGGCAGTGTCGCCAGCTCTCTTCCAGTGCTTGGAGCTCTTGCTCTCGGAGGGCAGCGGCTTCTCCCGTCCCTTCAGCAGGTCTTTGTTTCGTGGTCGATGATTGTGGGGAGTCGAGTAATGGTGATCGAGGCAATTGAGTTTCTCGATCAACCAGTTGACGAGGCTGACTCGATTCGACACGAACCTTTCAGATTTTCTCGCGAGATCCGATTGTCGGGGGTGTCGTTTCGCTATCAGCAAGGTTCCGAAGACGTGCTAAAGAATGTTGACCTGGTGTTTCACCGGGGGCAGCGAATCGGCGTAGTAGGTCCCACCGGGAGCGGTAAGAGCACATTGCTTGACCTGATAATGGGTCTGCTTGAGCCGACGACGGGAACGCTAGAGGTCGATGGCGTTGTCATCGGGGGAGCCGACCGACAAAGCTGGATGCGCACCGTAGCCCATGTACCCCAGCATGTATTTCTCACGGACGAATCGTTTGAAGACAACATTATTTTTGGTTCGGTAAATAGCCATGTAGAAAAAACAAGAGTTCGTGATGCTGCAACACGCGCTTGCATCAATGATTTCATCGAGGACCGTCCCGATGGGTACCAAGAAGTGATAGGCGAACGGGGTGTCCGGCTCTCGGGCGGCCAGCGTCAGCGAATCGGCCTTGCTCGGGCTCTCTACAGGCAACTAGATGTTCTTATCCTTGACGAGGCGACCAGTGCGCTCGACGTAGCTACGGAACGAGATGTCATGGCCGGGGTTGCCGGCTTAGGCAACGACGTAACGATCTTCCAGGTTGCTCACCGGTTGAGCACTGTTGAAGGTTGCGATTTAATCGTCGAGATGGAGGCTGGCCGGGTTGTAGCAACGGGCACATATACAAGTCTCTTGCAGTCGAGTCCATCATTTCGGCATATGGTGACAACTATTGGTACCGGTGGGGGAGACAGTTGATCCGACGTGCGGATCCTCAGTCTCTTGGCATCGATCACCTGATGGGGTGACTGTGGGCGCAGGGCACAAAAGTGTCGCTGTTATCGGCGCCGGGCAACTGGGTTCTCGGTATCTGCAGGGACTCGCGGGATGCATGGCGCCGTTGGAGATCCATGTGCAGGATCCTGATAGTCGGGCTTTGCGAGTGGCTGAGTTGCGATGGAAGGAGGTGCTACCACCGGAGCGGCACAGAATCATGTTCCACCAGAATTCTTCGATGATTCCATCAGATATTGAAGTAGCAGTTGTGTCGACCACCGCCAGGGTCCGACCGGCTGTAATGGAGGAGTTCATTACTGGCCATGAGGTCCGATATTGGATAATCGAAAAGGTCGTTGCTCAGGGGCTACTTGATCTTGAGCGAGTGGTTGGTGCCACCGATGGGGCTGAGGGTGCTTGGGTGAACACGTGGCCTCGAGTGACCCCGTGGTACCACCTACTCCGAGACCTCTCGGCCGACCAATCGCCATGGAGGTTCGAGGCGGTTGGTCGTTCTTGGGGGATGGGGTGTAACGCTGTCCATCTTCTCGATTTTTGTGCCTGGTGGACAAGTCAGAAGCTCATCGTCGTGGATGCGGAGGGACTCGACAGCGTCTGGTGGCCAGCGAAACGCCAGGGCTTCTACGAGCCAAGTGGACGACTCGTGGCCCATTACGAGGACGACTCATCGCTGACCCTGCGAGCCACGCCCCCTACGGTCGTCGAGGGGAGCAGGTCGCCGGCTGGTCTCGACGACCTCGACCATCTCTTGATCGAATCAGAGGGTGACCGATGGGAGATTGATAGCCCCTTTAGCGAGGACGGTGGGCGGGCCTTGGGAGTCGGGGGGAGGATCCTCAACGGCAGAATTGAGTACCAGAGTGAGCGGGCCGGGGGAATTATTGAGGGAGTCGTTGCAGATGGGCGGTGTGGGTTGCCGACGCTCGCCGAGTCAGTTGAGCTCCACCGCGTCTACCTCGGAACGATGATCAAACATTGGAACGCTGTGACGGTACAGGATGTCGACCATGTGCCGATCACATGACAACCGTCGTGCCTGAGAAAAATCTCTGGCTTGTCGGGGCGGGGCCAATGGCCCGGGACCACGCTGACGTGCTTGACGCGCTTGAGGTGCCGTATGCGGTCATTGGCCGCGGCGATGGATCTGCGGCGACGTTCGAGGACGCGACTGGGGTGCCTGTTCTCAGGGGTGGTGTGGATGCGGCACTCGCCGATCATGGTGTCAGGCCGTCTATGGCCATTGTCGCTGTAGGGGTCGAGGTGCTGGCCGATACTGTGACCACCTTGTTGGAGAGCGGCGTACGACGCCTGTTAGTAGAAAAGCCTGCAGCTATCGACTCGACAACCTTGTCCAGCGTCTCATCGATCGCCGATCGACTGGGAGCGGAGGTCGTGGTTGGCTACAACCGTCGGTATTACGCGACGGTCCGGGCGGCGAGGGAGATGATCGCAGAGGACGGTGGCGTCGTGAGTTGTACCTTCGAATTATCGGAGTGGCCGCATGCCAGTGAGCCGACTGGGGTCGCCCCGGAGGTCCGACGACGATGGTTGGTTGCTCACTCTTCCCACGTCGTTGATTTGGTATTCCACCTGTGCGGTCGGCCCTTGGACTGGGCGGCATGGACTACCGGTTCGCTGGACTGGCATCCAGATGCCGCGCGGTTTGCAGGAGCCGGTGTGACGGACCAGGGAACGATCTTCGCCTACCACGGCGACTGGGAGGCACCGGGCCGATGGGGACTTGACCTCCTTACCCGGCAGCGGAGGCTGGTCTTTCGACCGTTGGAGGAACTCAGAGTTACAACGCTTGGTTCACTGGTGGACGAGGTGGTCACCGTTGATGACGATCTAGACCGCAGGTTCAAGCCGGGATTGTTGGA
>Ga0310344_10003127_pt1 | contig 12364 bp, 9 predicted proteins | sample HC15DNA20200_MG_FD_203801 | JGI IMG/M metagenome (GOLD analysis project Ga0310344, IMG submission 203801) | Marine microbial communities from station ALOHA, North Pacific Subtropical Gyre - HC15-DNA-20-200_MG | ecosystem: Environmental > Aquatic > Marine > Oceanic | place: Pacific Ocean: North... | reverse complement strand
GCAACTGTGGATTGGGGTACAGCGCTTGCACCAATTTTTAGAGCAAACAGAGAAGGCATCAGCATTCACGTGTGGGTTGATGAAACTCGTCCAAGGAATCAGGGAGGACTGACTGCTTGGGAATTAGCAAATGAAGATATAGATCATACTTTGGTTGTCGATAACTGTGGCGGGCATCTAATGCAAAGAGGTTTGGTTGACCTTGTAATAGTTGGCTCCGACAGAACGACTTCAGCCGGTGATGTCTGCAATAAGATAGGAACATACCTAAAGGCTCTGGCCGCTAAAGAAAATGATATACCGTTTTATGCGGCACTGCCTAGCAGCACGATAGATTGGAATATACAAAATGGTTTAAATGATATCCCCATAGAGGATAGATCTTCCGAAGAAATAGATCATATAAATGGACTAGATAGTGATGGGGTTTTAAAAACAATTAGACTATACCCAGAGAAAATAAAGTCATTGAATCCTGCATTTGATGTCACCCCTTCAAAATTTATTACAGGTATTATTACTGAGAAAGGGATTTTTAATCCAAATGAAAAAACCCTAAGAAAAGCATTTGATAAATTATAGAGGCAAAAACATGGTTGTCTTCTATATAGGAATTATAGTCAGGGGCGGTTTTCATAAGGTCGCTAACAATTCTATAACCTATAGCTCCGTTATCTTTATCAAACCAAGAGGGATTATTTCCTAAAATCATAATTTCTGGTTTGTATCTAACTTGCGTATATAAAATCGCAAAAGTGCCTAAAACATCTTCTTTTCTTTCTAGATTATTTTTTGAGTTATGGTTTTTTAATTAATTCAAAGACAGCAGGAAAATTACCCTGATTCAAATCTTTTCTAAACTCGTCATAGTATTTTTGTATCTGTGTGTTTAATTCATTACAATCACGAGCGATACCATGAGTCATTGGACAACGTGACGCCCGCAGGTGTCTATGAAGGCAAGCGAAACGAAATACTGGATCAGCGTGCGGCGGCGAAATACCGGACACTGACCCAGAGAAAAATACACAACCTGCAATTAGCAGGTTAGACTGGAGAAGTCACCGGCAGAAAAGTGTCGCTTAGAAATAGGGTCAAATGGTTCCACAGGGTCTGACGACGCACAGTTAGTTGAGCCCAACTCGGTAGTGGCTTATTAAAGTTTATTATGTTCAATGGTGAAGAAATTGAAATCTGATTTGATTTATATGGCAGATTTGACGCACGACGGAATGTTGCTTTCCTCAAATGTTTTCCCTCTGTCCATTGGCCTTATTGCCTCATATTTGAATCAGGAGAGGCCCGGTAAGGCTAAAGTTGAGCTCTTTAAGTACCCACATGATCTAAGCGAAGCTCTGATGTTATCCGTCCCAAGAATTGTTGCTTTTGCCAATTACTCATGGAATTTTTCTATTTCCAGGGCTTATGCTGAAAATATTAAAAAAATATGGCCGGATACCATAATAGTTTTTGGTGGCCCTAACTACGGCTTAACTGATGAAGAGTTGAAAACTTTTTGGGATAGATTCGGAGGCATTATTGATTTTTATGTAGCCAGAGAGGGTGAGGAGGCATTTGTCCAGCTCTATGATACTTTACATGAATTAGATTTTAATGTTGAACGTTTAAAGGCAGATCAACGGCTGATCGGCAATGTTCATTATTCAAATGACGGAGAAGTAATCCAGGGGCCAATCTTGCCACGGGTGACCCTAAGTAACGTACCATCACCTTATTTGAATGGTCTTATGGATAAATTTTTTGATGAAAAACTTTGCCCTCTTGTTCACACCACGCGTGGTTGCCCTTTTAAATGTGCATTCTGCACAGAAGGTGCAGCTTATTACAACAAAGTTGAACAGAGGCTGGATCCTCTTGAAAACGAAATGCGATATATTTCTGAACGTGTGAAGGGACCACCTGACTTGTTTATTTCAGATGCAAATTTTGGGATGTTTAAGCAGGATCAAGACAAAGCTCGTATTATTGCAGATTGTCAGAGAGAATTTGGCTATCCAAAATATATCCATGTTTCGACTGGTAAAAACCAAAAAGAACGAGTTGTGGATATTATCCAATCATTGAATGGCGCAGTTTCTATGGCAGCATCTCTGCAATCGACAGATGAAACTGTTTTAGCGAATGTAGACCGATCAAACATCTCTGTCGAAAAGCTTGTAGAAGTTGGTCAAAAGGCCACCACGTTAAATATGGGCACATATTCAGAATTAATCTTGGGACTCCCAGGGGATACGCTAGAAAAACATATACAATCGTTACGTGATACTGTTGGGATGGAATTTGATAATATCCGCATGTACCAGTTGATAATGCTACCACAGACTAAACTAAGTACTCCCGAAAGCCGTTTAGAGTTTGGAATGCAGGCCCGGTTTAGGATTATGCCAAGGTCATTTGGCATGTATAGTATCGGGGATACCAAGTTCGCGGCTGTTGAAAGTGAAGAAATTTTAATTGGAAGTGATAGTTTACCGCATAAGGATTACATCAGCGCTCGAGAGATGGATTTAACTGTTGAAATATTGCACAACGGACGGGTTCACTCAGAAATTTCCGGTGTTTGCAAGGCCTATGGATTATCTTGGTTTGACGATATTATAATGCCATTCTTTGAAAAAAGGCGCGACTTTTCAAACGGTATAACTGAAATGTATGATGCCTTTGTAAGGGGAACTTCTGATAGGCTTTGGCAAACTGAACAAGAGCTATTTGAATACGTCGAAGCCAATATTGAAAGCCTTCTGATTGATGAGAGCGGCACCAATGAAATGTCAACTGGTAAAGCTACGGCATTTTTTAGACTATTTGAGGAAATTAACGAGGCCCTATTTGCTTTACTAGCTAAAAAAATGGCCACAATTGACAGTCGAAGCCCCAACATTGAAGAGTATTTGAATGAACTTAAACGATATAGTTTACTGCGTAAAAAATCTTTACTTAATCTAAGTGAAGAAATTTCTGGAACATTTTCAATTGATTTAGAATTAATACAGAAACATGAATATGCTTTGAATAGCAATGAAACTTGCCTAGCGGACAAGAGGCGTTTTAATTTCATCCACGATGACAAACAAAAATCCTTAATTCAGCAATATTCAAACGAATTTGGCGATGGTTTAGATGGGCTTGGAAAAATGCTGATGCGTTATCCCCATATTCACCGTTTATTTCGCGTAGGCCAGGCTGTGGCGTGAGTTCTCTACTCTCCGGTCGACGAATATTGGTCGCGGGAGGAACTTCTGGAATTGGCCTAGCAACATCGCAATATTGTATTGAGAAAAACGCTTCAGTCTTCATTCTAGGGAAAAATCACAATAAATTGGAGTCTGCTTTAGGGTATTTAAAAACTGCAGACGGTTCGGCCTGTGACGTTAGGTTACCTTCAGATTGTAACAATAGCGTTGAAGAGGCTACACGTTCGATGGGTGGTGTCGATACGCTTATTTTTTGTGCAGGCGTTGGTACAATATCGCCGATTAGCGAGCTTGAGTTCGAGGAATATCGAGCTATGATCGAAGTAAATTTGCTCGGGGCATTCAACATGTGTAAAGCACTCCTACCAGAGCTTAAAAAATCCAAACGCGCAGATATTTTTTTAATTGGTAGCCGTGCTGGGAGGTACTCTTTTGAAGGTGGGACTGGTTACTGTGCTGCTAAGTCTGGAATACAAGGTTTTGCTGAAGCGCTATATCTAGACGTTATTTCAGATGATATATCTGTGACTTTAATAGCTCCCGGAACCGTGGACACCGGATTTGCAAAAGTTAAAGGACAGAGCTGGCACCTTCAAGCTGAGGATGTTGCTAAGGCTATTGGAGATTGTTTAACAAGTCACGCTAGGGCAAATATAAATTGGATTGAAATGCGTCCATCACGAAGTGGTTAAATATTGAATAAACTATTAATTGGTAAATGCGCCATTGTTACTGGAGGAGCTCAGGGGATAGGACGCGGTATAGTTGCAACCTTAATTGAGCATGGCGCAACAGTAGCGATTGTAGATATTCAAAAGGAAGAAATGGAAAAAACAGCCACACAACTTAATGCTTTGTGGTTTGTTTCTGATATTAGTAGTCCCAAGAAGTGCCGTGTCGTTATTAACAGTGTTGTTGAGCGGCTTGGTGGCTTGGATATCCTAGTTAATAATGCTGCTCCCAGCCGTAATCGTGAGATGATTGGCAAGCTTTCAGCTTCAACTGATTGGAGTGCCCACTCTGAACTTGTAATTGGAAGTATATCGTATTTGGTTGAGGCGGCAGAAAATTTTTTACCGCCTGGCTCGAGTATAATTAATATCTCTTCTTGTAATTCAAGTGCAATCGCACTTGAGCAATGTAGTTGGGCCTATCATGTATCTAAATCTGGGCTCGATCAGCTAACTCGTTGGTTAGCCTGTCGGCTTGGCCCTCAAGGCATTCGGGTTAATGCTGTTGCACCAGCTTTGGTTGATCGGGGGAAAGGCCCTAGACTAAGTGATAATTCGGAAAATAAAAAAATTATAGAGGAAATTGTACCTTTGGGGAGGGCGGGTAGAGCCAGAGATGTTGGTGAAGCCGTGGTATTTCTTGCCTCCCCTATGGCTAGCTATATCACCGGACAGATTTTAACTGTGGATGGTGGGCTTGGCGCTAGAGAGCCTTTTGGTGTAGCTTTAAAGACAGCAAAGCGACATCAACTGACAGAAAAGAGATAAATTGGAGGGTCCCGTCCGGCTTATGGAAGGTGGCGCAGAATATATAGCGTCTGCCAGCTACGCCAAATTGATTTCAGAAAAAACTAAAACGGAACAACAATGGCCGTAATAAATATGACTTCAGAAAAAAACTAAAGCGGATCTTCTCCTCGGCATTGTATTGCTTACGCGTCTTGCGCCTAATGTCACGAATGATCCGTTCTGACGATGCGTGTCGTTTTGCTGGTTTCTGTTTTATCTCAACTCCTTACGTTAGGATGAACAAAAACGCTCATTTAAACCAGTGCTATATCTGTTCCATAGGTGTTGACGGGGTACACCGGTAGGCATCAGCCTGACTCTTACCGAGCACGATCTCCCGGGCGAATTGGAAAGATAGATGTTCTCCTTGAAAAGGCGATTGTAAAATAATAATGACAATAAAATCTAAAATAAGAACAGTGCTAGATTACCCTGTTAAGGGAATTGAATTTAGAGATATTTCGACATTAATTGGCGATCCTGAAGGATTGCAACTTGTTGTCAAAGGCTTAAAAGAGAGATACGAGAGAAACAATGAATTTGATATTATTGTAGGCATTGAAGCCAGAGGATTCATTGTCGGCTCAGCTTTAGCATACGCACTCAGAAAAGGATTTGTAATGATAAGAAAGCCAGGGAAACTCCCAGGAAAAGTAATATCTCAAGAATATCAGCTGGAGTATGGTTCAGATAAGATGGAAATCCACGCTGATGCGTTTATTTCCGGAACAAAGGTACTGATTGTTGACGACCTTCTAGCAACTGGTGGTACAGTAATGTCAGCTATTGCTTTAGTAGAAAAACTGGGTGGTGTGGTTACTGAAGCAGCATTTATTGTAGATTTACCAGACATTGGAGGAAGTAAGAAACTTCACGATAATGGTTATAATATGTTTTCTTTAACTGAGTTTGAAGGAGCGTAATTAGGAACAATTAACATAGTGATACGTTGCCCCTTTTTTTGGGTAATTGATCTCATTGTTTGCCGTAGTCTATTTTTTATAGTTGATTTTTATTTCTTTGAATCCTTCAGAAAAAGCATCAACTATTAACACCTCTGAGGCTATTAAAGCTCCGACCAGACCTAGCGACCGATGCTAATCAAGCAAAGATTATGTTGCACAATAGCGTTATTGGGGATGAGAAAAGACTCAAAGTCTTACCCGGCCTCCAGCGTAAAGGATTATTCAATGTTAAATTCGAAGCTGATAATAATGGTCGAACGAACGCACATCAACATCTTTTTATGCTGAAAGAAGAGTTGCTCACTGATGAAAAGGCGTTTCCATCCCAGCCACTGTATCTAAAGTTCCTATAACGGATTGCGTCGCTCTGCTTGAGGCTGGCTGGGGCACTATCGAAGAAACCCAGTTCTCTTACGCTTAAGGTGTCAACATCTTATAAGTATTCTATAGGATCCTTACACCATAGTCGGTCTATATAGCCCAGCGAAATTAATTGACTACTTAGTAATCTTTTAAAACCTTGAAAAATACATCATCTATTTGAAAAGTCTCCAAAATCCCCAACAACTTTACAACCTTAAAAGACATCAAAATATTTGACTACCTCTATAAGTGTCCAAGGGGTGGCATGGTCACCTGCATACCCCACGCTTAAAGTTTTAGAGCCTTTAAAGCTTGTGCCGGGATTGAACCGCTTTTAACAGTCACAGTAGGCAAAACAGTAGACAAAAGGATACCTTTGACAATGAACTGAGCAACTGTAAGCTATTGATATAGGTACCTGACCTAGGAGTTGGTGCTGGGAGACGGAAGTGATTCCACCTCTGGCCACCACTTTAGACTGTTAAAACCTTCCAACTCCTTGATCAGATTATGAATTTCCTAAACCTGGCCATTGGGAGTAGACAAGAAGTTTTTAAGATTGACGAGGTACTATTTTTCCCATCCAGTACCAAGATACTGTTAACGCAAACTTTTTAACCCAAAAATCCCGAAAAGCGATATTTTGAGATTTTGGGAAAATGCGGTTTATAGTTCTTGTTCTCGCGTTTTCCATTGTTCAGGGCATGTTAATTCCGGGATATATAAATGATAAGTTTATGGGATGATCAGGAAGCACAAAACTTTATGGGTTCTGACCTGGCGATGCGGGTTTATACTTCACGCTTGCTTGGTCAAAATGCTGATCTTGTTCTGCATGGTGGGGGAAATACCTCGGTAAAATCTGTTGAAAAGAATATTTTTGGTGAACCTGAAGAAATCCTGTTTGTTAAAGGTTCAGGCTGGGATTTGAAAACTATAGAGGCAGAAGGTTTTTCACCTTCAAGGCAGGATGTTCTAAAACGGCTCGGTGGATTAGCGAGTATGACTGATACTGAAATGACTCGGGAATTAAGAGCCTCTATGATAAATCCCGGAGCACCTTCGCCTTCTGTTGAGGCGATCTTGCATGCCCTGATACCACTTAAATTTGTAGACCATACCCATACTGATGCAGTAGTGGCTATCAGTAATACGGAAAGTGGTGAGAAGGCCTTGAGGGAGATTTTTGGTGACAGTGTCTTGATACTGCCTTATGTGATGCCAGGATTTATTCTGTCGCAGCAGGTATATGAGGCAACCAAAAACACTAATTGGGATGAGCTTGAGGGAATTATCTTGCTACATCACGGATTATTTACTTTTCATGATGATGCAAAAACCAGCTATGACAATATGATTAAGCTGGTGACGAAAGCAGAAGAGTACCTGGCTTCAAAAGAAGCATTGGATGCATCGGCAAAAAGTTCTTATGTCGCTAAGAAAAATGATTATTTACAGCTAGCAGAAGCCCGAAAAAAAGTATCAGAATATTTTGGTTATCCCATGTTGGCACATTGGAAAATTGATGACCTGTCAGTGGGTTATTCTTCTCTCGATAATATTGAAAATATCAGTACTCGGGGGCCTATCACTCCTGACCATACATTACATACAAAGCGAGTTGCAGCAATTTTTGACAGTGATCCGGTTGAGGGGGTTGATCAATTTTCCAAAGATTACCTGCAGTATTTTGAGAATAACACCGATGGTGATTTAACCTGTCTTGATTCTGCACCGCGTTATGCCGTTTGGAAAGACAAGGGTTGTGTGGTGTTTGGTCAAAATGCCAAACGGGCTGGAGTTATATCAGATATTCTCGATCATACAATGAAGGCCGTGCAGTGGGCAGAGGTTCTGGGTGGTTGGAAGGCACTTTCTGAAAAGGAAATATTTGATCTTGAATATTGGGAGTTGGAACAGGCCAAGTTAAAAAATTCACCATCACGAAATGAGTATGACGGTAAGGTTGTTATTATTACAGGTGCGGCTTCAGGTATTGGTGAAGCCTGTGTGACTGCCTATATAGCAAAAGGAGCAGTTGTTGCTGCTCTTGATATTAATCCAGAGGTGGAGGAAAAATATGACACCTCTAATGCCAGGGGTATTGTATGTGATATTACAAATGAAGTTTCTATCAGGCAGGCTGTAGAAAAATGTGTGGCAAATTTTGGTGGTATTGATGTGCTGGTTTGTAATGCAGGGGCTTTTCCTCCCAGTGTAAAAATTGAAGAGTTGAGTGCTGAAGCCTTGCAGAAATCCATGGACCTGAATTTTCAAGGGCATATAGCCATGCTGCGCCTATGCACGCCATTTCTGAAGTTGGGCTTTGATGCTTCTGTTATTTTAATGGCATCTAAAAATGTACCTGCTCCCGGGCTAGGAGCGGGAGCTTATTCAGCGGCAAAGGCAGCCCTAACGCAAATGGGACGTGTTGCTGCAATGGAGCTGGGTGAATTTGGTATCAGGGTGAATATGTTGCACCCAAATGCTGTGTTTGATACCGGTGTATGGAATGAAGAGGTATTGAAAAAAAGAGCCGGGCATTACAAGTTAACCGTAGAGGAATACAAAACCAGCAATATGCTGGCGACAGAGATTACATCGAAAGATGTCGCAGCTCTTGTTGTGGCGATGACTAGCGAGGCTTTTTCAAAAACAACAGGTTCGCAGATTCCTATTGATGGTGGTAATGACAGGGTAATTTAATGAATGATATGCAGGTGTCCAAGTAATCATTATGTATAAATGTTTTATTGTTTTACCCTGCGACAGCTATTCTTATTGCGCCAACCAACTTCCTTGGAAGCAATGAGCTGTTCGGCGCAGTGCTGGAAAGTCGCTCTAGAAAACAAGGGATCGTCGTCTCGGTCCACAACGCTGGCGGGATCTTCGCCATCCGTATTGAGCGAGCGCATCTCTGCCGCTATCCTCCGGGCGTCAGCTAATGCACGCGTGTGGGTGGGCCCCAGACCAATCTCTCGGGTCCTACCGTTACGGGTATAGCAGAACACCCATGCTCTGGAACCACCATCTCGCACTCTAAGGTAGAGACCACCACCATCCGCATGAAAGCCCGTAGAAAGCGTCTCGACTATACGAACGGAGAGCCGATTGATGCGTATCGCCATTACAGTAATCCTGCCAGAAAAGTGCCAAATCCGGTCTTACTCTCGGTCTTACTCTCGGTCTTACTCTCGGTCTTACTGAGAGACGTAGACCTACTTAAATGTCCTTAGACATTTTTAGACACAAAATAGACATAAGTAATTGTATTTAAAGAGGCAGTTTATACTACACTGGACGTCATTAGAGGCTGAATAGGCGGATTCCCTCTCCGCCAACCATTCCAATCAGCCCATCTGCTCACACCCTCTAGTTTCTAGAATCACCCTAACCCCTTCCCCGACTGGGAGGAAGGATGCCGTTTTATTAACTAAACAACGACCAATATCCCGATTTACTATCCCGCTGGTCTGTAGTGCCTGAGAAATTGGTAAGTGCTTAACCTCGACCGCTGATGAATTAACTCTCTGACTCTTGGTCAATCAGTTTTTCGAGTTTTCGCCTAAATTGTAGCGATGCCGCATCTAGTCCTAGGTTGAAATGCCGATTAGTCTCATTAGCAATCCCAATATGTACCTCCTCCAGCACATCGCGATCTTCAAGAAAAGCCGCTTTGGCACCAGCCGCTATCTGCACAGTTATATCATTATTTCCGGGATCAGTATTACGATGCTGAAGCCAATACCAACGCGTATTATTCACATCAATCGGCGTTACAAAATTATAAGAAACCATGACATAGGTTAGTTCATTAATCGGCGAATCTGGGCCGCCTTTCCCAGCAGGAAAAAAAATCGATTTATTGATTGCAGTACTCGGATATTGCGCTTCGTAGTATTGCAAGCGATCACAATTCCCTTCGAAACACAGTAGCGGCGCATAAAAGGGCGGCGGCTTCTGGTCGTATATCCATCGAGAAACGACTAGGCCTTTGTCGGTTTCTGATATTTCTAGTGGTGTGTCGCCCGTACCAGGCGCATCGAAGGAACTACGGTGCACCCATGCAACATGCGAAGGATCTAGAAGATTATCTATGAGGTATTGATAGTTACATGCGAAGGTTAAGACATCGCCAGTCGTTATTTTCCAATCCGCGTTTCCAAAGTTCTCAATATCTAATATCAAACTGTCGTCTGAGAGCTCTGCATCACCCATCCAAATCCAAAGCAAACCCCATCTGTCAATTACCGAATAACTCCGAACAATCGCAGAGGGCGGGATCCGATTTTGCGTCGGTGCAGCAACACATTGCCCTGTATAGTCGAATTGCAATCCATGATAACCGCATTCGATATTGTCATTCAGCAGCCGGCCTTTAGACAATGGTAATCGTCGATGCGGGCAGGAATCTTCCAGAGCTACAGGTTCGCCACTCTCAGTGCGATACATGACTATATTCTCACCAAGTATGCGGCGCGCCAATAATTTCTCTTCAAGTTCCGAAGAGAGCGCGGCGACATACCAGCTATTTCTAAGGTACATGCTTACTCCGGTTAAGGCGGATAAACTCAGATAAGCTAATCATAAAACCCAATTGAATCGCCATCTGTAGTCACACCTAGCCCATTTAACAACCGATTCGAATAGTTAAAATATGCGACGACCTGATTTACCTCGAGAATCTCCCCGTCCGTACAATCGTTCTCATGAAGAACATCGATATCTGAAACCTCCATTTTTGCCACATCGGTTGTGAGTTTAGCGGCGTACTGCAGCAAGACGAGCTGCTTTCCCTCAAACTGATCATGAAGACTGCCATTATTCAGGCTTCGTAAAATAGCATCACATCGCTCTTCATTTTTAAGTAGTCGGCGAACGTTCATGAAATGATGGGTCAGACTATAGGCGCAATCATTTTTAATACTGACATAAGACGCAACTATTTCCAGAAACGATAATGGCAACTGTATATCTGGATGGTGTAAGACACTCCGATAAAGAGCCACATGACCATGCATCGTGTGCGGCCTTAGGGAGTGTACTTTCATGACATTGTCGACAGTACCATGTGGCGTCATCGCCTCGTCATACAACTCTCTTAGAACGCCCGTTGCTTCGTCCTCTGGAATCATTTTGATCCAAGCTGTCATTAAATTACTCCCTATGGAGAGGGGCTTCTACGTTACTGGTATTTGACAGAGAATAATCGGCTCACCATCGGCTCAAAAAACTCGATAGGCAAATTCTCTTTGTTCGGATTGATCGCCACAATATCGTAACGCTCTATAAACTCTGCAGTCCAATCGAAATATGAATGTCCTCTCCATTGCTCACGCTCATTAATAAACTCCGGATCCTCCGGCTGGAAGCATCCGTGTTGATGAATTCGTTGAAAAATTTCATGATGTTCGAGCATCCAGACATTCTTCTCAGAGACGAAAGGGCGAAGCAGATCGGCGGCAAACCGACCGTGAGCCTCAGGGCAAACAATGAACCCTATGTCGTGAAAGAGTCCTGTTACGATTGTATCTTCGTCGTGACCGTCCTCGCACAACATAGTCGCCGTCTGAAGACAATGCTCGTAGTTATTAATCAGATAACCGAATGTTGGTGCATCGCGCGAAGCCGTTAGCATCTCCAGCGCCTGTTTAGCACGCTGCTCACCCATGTATTTCGCCCGCTGCCGATTCATATCAGCCCAGTCCTCAGGGCTGTAATCATCCATGCTATAGGGTTCAATATAACGCCAATCGGAATTAAGCAATGCATTACGCTCACCCGTTTTTCTGTCCGCGCTAAGGCTTTTCTTCTTCTCCGTTGTCATAACTTACCGACCTCTATTCTGCCGAAATATCCCAAAACCCATATAGGCAAGGGCAATAGACAATAATGGGTTTATATAGTTAAAGAACGCCCATGGTGCATATTCCAAAGGTGATATACCGATTACTCCTGTAATAAACGCCCCTGAGGTCGTCCATGGGATCAACGATGTGCTAAGTGTCGCTCCCTCCTCCAAACACCGTGACAACATATGCTTCTCGAGTTTGTCTTCTTCGTAAGAATCTTTAAATAATTGTCCACCGAAGATGATGGACAAATAGCCTTCTCCCATACTCATGTTAGCCACAACGCCGGTACCAATAGTAGTTGCTATCAGGCTTGCGGAACGCTTAATACGCCTTAGCAAACCGCTCATCAGAACCCGAACGAAGCCCGCACGATCGAGGATGCCGCCGAGAGATAGCGCGAGCAACGCAAGCGACATGGTCCACATCATACTTTCTATACCGCCACG
>Ga0310344_10003125_pt1 | contig 12367 bp, 10 predicted proteins | sample HC15DNA20200_MG_FD_203801 | JGI IMG/M metagenome (GOLD analysis project Ga0310344, IMG submission 203801) | Marine microbial communities from station ALOHA, North Pacific Subtropical Gyre - HC15-DNA-20-200_MG | ecosystem: Environmental > Aquatic > Marine > Oceanic | place: Pacific Ocean: North... | reverse complement strand
GTTGTCCATTTCCTTCAACGCCAGCTATGCCGAAAATTTCACCTGATCTTACTTCCAGAGATAGGTCATTTACCGCTATAAGTCCTCTGTCGTCTTGAACACGAAGATTTTTAACTTCAAGTATTGTCGCATCAGGTGATGCAGTTTCTTTGGACACACGAAGCACTACACTGCGACCAACCATCATTTCTGCTAAACCCGATTCATCTGTTTCAGCAGGTGTAGTAGAGCCAACCACTTGCCCATTACGCATTACTGTGACTTCATCGGCCACCTCGAGGACTTCTCTTAACTTGTGGGTAATGAAGATTATTGCAACACCTTGAGAGGCGAGTTTTTTTAAGACTTGCAGAAGATGATCAGTTTCTTGAGGTGTCAAAACAGCAGTGGGTTCATCCAGAATTAAAATGTCCGCGTCCCTGTAAAGAGAACGAAGAATTTCAACTCGCTGCTGGGTGCCGACTGGCAAGTCTTCCACTATCGCCTCAGTATCTACTTCGAGTTGGTACTTCTCGGCCAACTCTCTTACTTTTTCCTTGGCATTCTCGATGTCAATCACATTGGCCTTATTGGAAGGTTCATTTCCTAAGACAATATTTTCCGCCACGGTAAGAACAGGTACTAATTGGAAATGTTGATGCACCATGCCAATTCCACGATCAATTGCATCTTTAGGGCGTCCGAGATCGACAGGTTCACCATCTACTTTGACTCTCCCTGAATCTGCCTTATAAAGACCGAAAAGAATATTAACTAATGTGCTTTTACCAGCCCCGTTTTCCCCAAGAAGAGCGTGGATTCTTCCTTTTTGAATTTCAAGGTTTACCTGGTCATTAGCTTTAACACTTCCGAAAGTCTTAGAAATGCCAGTTGCTTCAAGTGCGAGGGTGTTCGATGACATTCTGTTATTCCCTTGAATAAGGTTGACCGATAGAAGCAGGTGGTCTAGCTCTACCTACAAATCCGGCTAGAACAACTATTGTTACTATAAAAGGAATTATTCCAATAAATTGAGGGTCATCTGTTAGCCAGTCTCTGAATTGGAACTGTGTTTGAATGGCACTTGCATAACCAAATAGAAGAGCAGCTCCCCATGCACCTACAGGATTCCATCGACCAAAAATCATTACGGCTAAAGCAACAAAGCCTTTTCCATTTGTCATGACTCGTTCGAAGGACCCAACGGCTTCCAAGCTTAAGTAAGCCCCCGCCAAACCCGCAATACCACCACCCATAATGACATTCAAATAGCGCATTCCTATTACAGATATTCCAACGGTTTCTGCCGCGCTGGGATGCTCGCCTACAGCTCTGGTGCGCAGTCCCCATTTAGTCCGGAAAAGAAGAAACCAAAGAGTTGGGACCATTAAAAGCGTCAAATAAGTGATCGGTTTATTTGAAAATAAAACTCTTCCGGCGACCGGTATATCTGCCAGAGGTCCAAGTTTAATAACTTGAGCTTTTCCGGAAGGAAGTGTCCTCCCTAAAGAGAAAAAGAAGCTAGTTATTCCAAGTGCGGCGATATTTATTACAGTCCCAGCAATTATTTGATCACCGCGTAAACCGACTGAAATGCCAGCTAAAACACCTCCCATCATCATCCCTATTCCTATTCCTGCAAAGACGCCAAGTAGAAGGCTGCCGGATGTAGAAGCAACCATGAAACCACCCCAAGCGGACATCAACATTTGTCCCTCAATTCCGATATTGATGACACCGGATCGTTCACATAAAAGTCCGCACATGGCACCAAGCACTAGGGGAGTTGAGTGTCTAAGAGTGCTAACTAGGACAGAGGTCGTATTTGCCTGCTGAAATTCTGACGTCCAAAGTGTGAAAAACACGAGAAGTACAGTAGTTAGGATCCACCATCTCTTATTAAAAAAGAATTGTTTAATGTCTTTTGGTGGATTATCGCTCATTATGAACCCCATGTGGTTGAAACGGAAAGTTCATTCGTTTCTTTCTGGCTTAAAAACCATCTAACCAATATTGGTGTGGCAACGAATATCAAAATTAAAGCTTGGATAATGTCGGTAATTTCTGGAGAGACATCAGCTTTAAATTGCATCATTGAACCTCCCGCCTCCATTGCTCCTATAAGCACTGCTGCCGGTATTACTGCTAGAGGGTGAGTCCTAGCTAGAAGAGCGATAGTAATACCCTCAAATCCGAGTCCGGCATTAAATCCAGGTTCATATCTTCCGACAACCCCCTGAGTCTCAATTGCCCCACCGAGGGCTGCTAGCAAACCGCTAATTGCCATAGTCATGATGACAATCTTTTTAACGGAGATACCCGCGTAACTAGCAGCATTCGGATTCAGTCCCACTGATTTTATTTCAAATCCAAAAGTCGTGCTACGCAACAAATACCAACATAAGAAAGCAACAACTACAGCTAAGAAGAACCCAGCGGGCAGTTCACCCCATCTAGGTATCTCGGCGCTACTTTCAATATGAGGAGTTCTAACTATGACACCCTCTTCTCTCCAGACCTTTGATGCAAGCCAGTCGGTCATGTTCAGCGCAACGAAATTCAACATGATGGTCGTGATCACCTCATGGGCACCTCGGCTTGCTTTAAGAATTCCTGGTATAGCTCCCCACATAGCTCCAGCAACTGCACCAGCTAAAAGAGCAAGTGGTGTATGTATTATCCATGGGAGGCCGGTAACTCCATATCCAACGGCACCAGCAATTAAAGCTCCGAAAACCAATTGACCTTGACCACCGATGTTGAAAAGTCCAGCCTTGAAAGCAAAAGCTACAGCAAGGCCCCCCATAACTAAAGGCGTAGCTTTTTCTAGAGTTCTTCCAATACTTTTTGAGTCACTCAATGATCCGTCTATCAGAGCTTTATAAGCATCTACCGGAGAAGAACCTGAAAGAGCAATTATTAATGCACCTGTTGCAATCGCAAGTGCTACTGCCAGAAGTGGCATAAGAAATAAGCGTAAGTTGCTCATCAGATAAAGAATTTATTGATCGAGAAATTTTTCAATTAGCTATTTCTACCCATATTTGGTTTGCGCCCATGATTGGCTTTTTTGCGTCTTGCATTGGTTTTCTTTTTACTTGTACGTTTCGACATAACGGCAGGTTACCTCATTAGGGCGCAGAGACCTTATCCTTGTCGTAGTCTAATTATCTGATTTTGTATTTTTAAGGGTTTGAAATGGAAAGATTTGGATTTGTTGGTTTACCTAATGCCGGTAAGTCTTCGCTCTACAACGCCTTAGCAGGAGGCGGTGCTTTGGCGGCACCTTACGCATTTGCTACCACGGATCCAAATGAAGGGGTAGCGCGTGTCCCGGATGACAGACTAAGTCTCTTAGGAGATATGAGCGATTCAAAAAAAATAATCCCGGCAACCATTCAATTTACTGATATTGGTGGACTCGTAGAAGGTGCAGCTAAAGGAGAAGGATTAGGGAATCGTTTCCTCGCAGGTATAAGGGAAGTTGATGCAATTGTTTTTGTGCTCAGAGCATTTTCAGACAGCGACGTGCCAGGACCAACAGACCCAGTAGAGCATTTGAGAATTGTAGAGGTGGAATTAGCACTAGCAGATCTAGAAACTACGCAAAAACAGTTATCAAAAATGGAAAAGGCAGCGAAAGCAGACCAATCGATTAGCCAAGTTCTCGACTCTTTAAAACATGCTTCAGAACAACTTGATCAAGGAATCCCTATTTATAAAAGCGATTTAACATTTGAAGAAAGAGAGTTATTGTCTGAATTTTTCTTATTAACAGACAAACCGGTACTAGCTGTTGTAAATCTGGGTGAAGACCAAGTAGAGGAAACAAAACAAATATTGGAACCAGTCATTGCAGAATTGCCTGGTCAAGAGGTCATAGGAATGTGTGTTCAACTTGAGTCTGAAGCCGCTTTACTGACTCCAGAAGAACAGGCGGAAATGCTAGAAGCTCTCGGGTTGGGAGAAGGCGCCCTAGCAAGGTTCGTTCGTTCGGCTTACCACTTGTTAGGTTTGAGAACATTTTTTACAACTGGAGAGAAGGAAAGTAAAGCATGGACTTTTAGAGAAGGTTCAAATGCTCCGGAATGTGCAGGCAGGATTCATACCGATTTCCAGAAAGGGTTTATTCGCGCTGAGACAATTGGATGGCAGCTATTGCTTGAACAAGGTTCGTGGCTAAAAGCAAGAGAGGCAGGCCTTGTAAGAAGTGAAGGTAAAGAATACAAACCAGCTGATGGTGACGTAATGGAATTTCGTTTTAATGTCTGACGCTGAAGAAGGGGTACTTTTTTTGGTATCCACCCCCATAGGGAATCTCTCTGACTTGTCAAAACGCGCAATAGAAACTCTTGGAACTGCAGATTTGATTGCTTGTGAAGACACCAGAAGAACAGGTCAACTTTTGAATCTCATAGGGATCGAGAATAAAAAATTGATCAGAGTTGACGAGCATACGGAATTCAAAAACAAATCGAAGATTGTTGAAAAAATTAAAGATGGATCCATTGTGGCTTTGGTTAGCGATGCCGGAACTCCAGGTATTTCAGACCCAGGCGAAGAATTGGTGAGAACGGTTATAGAAAATGGTTTCAAAGTGTCTGTCATTCCCGGCGCATCATCGGTATTGGCTGCTTTAGTTGTTAGCGGCATGTCAATGAGGCGGTGGGTGATGGAAGGTTTTATTCCACGCAAAGGGAAAGAAAGAGAAGAAATCCTTAAAGAGCTAGCGGTTGAAGAAAGAACCATCATTCTACTTGAATCCCCGAAACGCCTTTCAGAAACACTTAAAGATTTGCGAAAGTATTTAGGGGAAGATCGCTTAGTCGCTGTTGTAAGAGAGTTGACAAAACTTCACGAAGAGATTTGGCGGGGCTCATTAAAGAGTGCAACACAGCATTATGAGTCACCACCGAAGGGTGAAGTAGTAATAGTGATTGAAGGTTCCACTCACGAAACCAATATCTCTGATGAACACATTGTTAAGACTCTTCGTGAGGCCAAAGATTTAGGGTTGTCTGCACGAGATGCTTCAAATCAAGTCTCAAAACAACTAGGTGTTTCACGAGGAAGGGCTTATAAGTTATACATCGATTTGGATTAGCCAAGGGCTACCCCGAAGATTGAGATAGTCTCGGCACTGATGACAAACAGAAACGATTCAGTCCCAGTTCTTGTAGCAGTTGCTTGGCCGTATGCCTCTGGTTCGCGACATTTAGGACATTTGGCAGGTGCATATCTGCCAGCTGATGTGTTTGCACGTTTCCAAAGACTTACAGGTAACGAAGTGTTAATGGTTAGTGGATCTGATGTTCATGGCACCCCAATCACTGTTAGGGCTGACTCAGAGGGAACCACACCATCTGAAATCGTTGGTAGATATCACAAGGAGTTTTTAGACAACTGGGAAAAACTTGCTATTAGTTGGGATTTGTACACTTCCACTGGAACTGATAATCACTCAGAGGTCACACATGATGTCTTTATGAAACTTTTCGAAAAAGGTCATATAGATAAACGTTCTTCAGAACAGTTTTATGATGAAGATGCGGGAAGGTTTTTGCCGGATAGATACATAGAAGGAGTATGTCCACATTGTGAATCTCCTGAGGCTAGAGGTGATCAGTGTGAGAACTGCGGAAGAACTTTAGATCCTGAAGAGTTGATCAAACCGATTTCAAAGATAAGCGGAAGCGAACCTACTCTTAAAGAAACCGAGCATTTTTATTTAAGATTATCAGACTTTCAAGAACCACTTTCTAAATGGCTCTCAGGGAGAGAAGGCTGGCGTAACCATGTTTTAAATTTCTCAAAAGGATGGATTGAGGAAGGTCTACACGACCGCGCCATTACGCGTGATTTAGACTGGGGAATTGAAGTTCCGGTTGAAGGAATAGGTGAAGGTAAGAAAATTTATGTCTGGTTTGAAGCAGTCATCGGGTATCTTTCAGCAGCTAAAGAATGGTCGAAAAATAATGGCTTAGAAGATGATTGGAAAAAATGGTGGGCAAATCCCGATAGTCGTTCGGTTTACTTTATTGGCAAAGACAACATCCCTTTCCACACCATTATCTGGCCTGCAATGCTCATTGGCTATGGAGATTTAAATTTACCGAGCGATGTTCCAGCAAACCAGTACGTAACGTTTAAAGGAGGCAAAGCTTCCGCTAGTCGGGGAGTCGGCTTAACAATTACTGAGAGTCTCAAAGTTTTTGAAGCAGATTCTCTTAGGTATGCATTGGCGGCTTCCTTTCCTGAGCAAAGCGATACTGAACTGACAGTTGAAGAGATTTGTCGGCGAATCAATGAAGAGCTAGTAGCCACTTGGGGGAATCTAGTCAACAGAGTTTTATCGATGATTTACAACTCGTGTGAGGCACAGATTCCGTCGCCTGAACTTAGAAATGGTGAGGACCTGGCGTTACTTGAAGGGATTGATCAAATAGTAGAACTAGTAGCAGAAGGGATTGACAAGGTGGAGTTGAGAGCTGCCTTGCAAAAAGGAATGTCAGGAGCAGCCGAAGTGAATGCTTATCTGAATTCGATGGAACCATGGAAGCTTTCAAAGACAGACCCCGAAAGAGCAGCCACCGTATTAGGCACAGCTTTGTCTGCAATTGCAGGAGTACGTGTTTGTTTAGCACCGTACCTTCCCTTTTCAACCGAGTTGCTCAATGACGTATTCGGCCCTGTTGATTCTTGGCAAAGGAAAGAACCCCAGCATGGTAAGAAGATCGAAAAACCAAAACCGCTTTTTAAAAAAGTGGACAAAAGTTTGCTGGGTTTAGATGATTGAATGGTTTGACAATCATTGTCACCTTTCTGAAAATGCTGAAGAAGAAATTCTTAAAGCACGCAAAGCGTTAGTTGCAGGTTTTATAAACGTGGGTACAGATTTTGAAACCAGTAGCGAAGCTATCGAAAAGGCGAAAATACTGCCAGATGTTTGGGCAACAGCAGGAGTGCATCCACATGAAGCGAGAAAAGGTATCGATGGTATTGAAGGTCTATTAGAAGATTCGAATGTAGTTGCCGTGGGAGAGGCGGGACTTGACTATCACTACGATCATTCACCTAGAGAGGATCAAAAAAAAGTTTTCGCGGAACAAATCGAACTGGCAAATAAGTCGGAACTCCCTCTGGTCATACACACTAGAGAAGCATGGGAAGACACCTTCAAGATTCTTGATTCTGAAGGAGTTCCTAAATCTATAGTTTTTCATTGCTTCACAGGAGGAACGATAGAAGCCAAAGAATGTTTAGAGCGTGGTGCCTACTTGTCTTTTAGTGGAATAATTACTTTTAAAAATTCTGAGTCTCTAAGAGAAGCGGCATCAGAATGCCCACTGGACCGTGCAATGATTGAAACCGATTCTCCATACCTAACGCCGGTTCCTTTCAGAGGTAAAAAAAATGAACCTGCAAATGTAGTTTTAGTTGGCCAAGAACTTGCATATTTACAAGATAAATCACCAGAAGAAATAGCCTTAGCTACGACACAAAATGCTTTAGATTTTTACGGATTACTTTAAAACTAAGATAAGTTTACTTCTTCAAATGCCCGATTTGCAGGCACTAAATGATGCTTCTACCGTGTATTTTGTCTTGTCTGTTACAGCAGTCAATAGGAGGAAGGGTGCTGGAAGTAAATCCCATTATTGAGAGGTGGAGATTAATTGTGGTGCTCCTTGCCACAATTGCAGCGTTGCCACTTTTCTTGTTCGAAAATCCAAATTCTACAGGTTCCCTCACAGGTACTGCAGGTGCAGATACTACAGCCGCGCCAACCACAAGAGCTTTGATGCAGCAGAACGATCAGGCAGGTGATCAAAGAGTTATTGAAGGGGGGCTATTTTTATTGAATAGAGCTGAAAATTGGAATTCGGCACGCACTACGTGGAAGATGGTTGAGCGCCTTCAATCTGCTGCTGTTAAATATGAAGAGGAAGCTATGGATATGGCACGTGAAATATCGGAAGCAGAATTTGCTGAAAAAGAGAAACAGTTAAAGCTCCAGAAAGAACAAGAACTGAGAAGGAAACTATTCGCCGAAGAAGATGCAAGGCGTGAAAGAGTTATGGTCACTCCCGGACCAACAACGACGATAGTGGCTACTGAGCCGGATCCTAATGGTCCTAGCAAGGTGCAGTGGGAAGCACTTCGCTACTGCGAATCAACTGAAAATTATCAGGCTATTAGTCCAACAGGAATGTATAGAGGTGCTTATCAATTCAGTATCGAGACTTGGAACTGGATTGCAGATCTCTATTATGAGCATTTAGTGGGAATAGACCCTGCAGAAGCTAGACCAAGCGATCAGGATCGGATGGCTAAGTCTTTGTATTTACTGAGAGGAAGAGGACAGTGGCCAGTATGCGGACGTTATTTACCATAGATAAAAAGTGTCTCTGACTCGTACAGAAGTAAAAAATTTGCTTCTTGAATACGAGATTCATCCGAAAAAGTCACTCGGTCAAAATTTTGTTGTTGAACCAAACACAATTCGTCAAATAATCAAACTTGCTGATTTACGCCCTGAGGATTTTGTTCTTGAGGTGGGAGCCGGTCTTGGATCGCTAACCCTTGCTTTATTGGAATCCTGTGAGCATGTAACAGCCGTAGAGATAGATGATGTGCTCGTCAAGATCTTGAAAGAAGCAACGTTAGGCAAAACAGAAAAGAATCTTCGGATTCTTCATGCAGATGTTATGAAGTTGGACTTAAAACAAGTCTTAGAAGAACGGAACAATCATTGGAATCTAGTAGCAAACTTGCCTTATAACATTGCTGTGCCAATGATCTGCGATTTCCTAGAGAAGGTTCCATTAATTTCAAAAATGACCGTAATGGTGCAACGTGAGGTGGCAGAGAGAATGGTTGCAAAAGTTGGAGATAAATCCTATGGGTTGCCGTCGGTTAAAATTGAGTATTTCGCTGAAGCAAAAATAATCGCAGATATCCCTCCGACAGTTTTTATACCAAAACCAAGAGTTGAATCGTCTATAGTTCAGATCGTCAGACATAAGAATCCAATTATTTCTGAAGATCGTGAATTGCTTTTTGGTTTGATTAAATCAGCCTTTAGACATAGAAGGAAAATGTTGCGTAGTTCCTTGAAAGGAATTCTCAGTACAGATGATTTTGATGCAACGAAGATCGATCCAACCAAAAGAGCAGAAAATCTTACATTAAAAGAATGGGAATTGTTAACAAAGCAGATTGTTTCCAGAGGCCATAAATAGAAAATGATTAATCTTTATGCTCCAGCCAAACTAACTCTTTCATTGGAGATTAAGGGAATACGTGATGATGGTTATCACTTGATAGAAGCTGAAATGGTTTCGTTGGATCTAATGGACGAATTGGAGATTTACGATGAAAGAGGGAACGGAAGTATAAAGGTTTCCACTGAGTATCTCGATCAACCTTGGGGTTTCGACACTGAAAGTTCAGTACCAGATAATGAAAATAACCTTGTATCGAAAGCTTTAAATCTTCTAAAAGTTGAAAAGTCAGTTCATATACGTAAGAAGATTCCACCAGGGACAGGGCTCGGAGGAGGGTCAGCAGACGCTGCTGCAGTTCTACGTTGGGGAGGGTTTGAAGACTTGGTAGCAGCATCGCAGCTAGGGGCCGATGTTCCTTTTTGTTTGCAGGGTGGTAGATCCATTGTTGCAGGAATAGGAGAAAAAATAACTCCAGTTGCCTATCGCGAACAGACATTTACTTTATTGATACCTCCATTTTCGTGTTCGACTGTAGAGGTTTATGAACATTGGGATCGCATTGGTGGACCACGAGGAGACAATGGTAACGATCTAGAACCTGCAGTACTGGATTTATATCCAGAACTCGAAAAGTGGAGAGATCAACTTGGTGAAGCTGCAGGAGTCAGCCCGCGTCTAGCTGGCAGTGGAAGCACGTGGTTTGTTGAAGGATCCTTTCCACAGAAAGGACATCATGTCGTTTCCACAATCGCTGCCCTCGAACAAAACTAGATGACTAGCGGCCCCTCATTCTTTGAGCTCTCGTCCTTTTGAGCATTTTCCTATGTTTTTTCTTGCGCATTCTTTTTCTGCGCTTTTTAATTAATGAACCCATGCCGACGATACGTTAACCGCCTTATCAAGATTTCCCGACCTGCCTGCAAAAGACGACGCTACGGTGTAGGTGTTGGCCGGTAGTTCAATTGGCAGAATGCCTGGTTTTGGACCAGGAGGTTGGAGGTTCGAGCCCTCCCCGGCCAGCCAAATAAAGTAAGGCTTGACCATGGAAAACAAAAATTTTGATCTGCCAGATCTAAAAGAGATTCCTAACGGTGAAAAAGTCACAGGTACTTTTTCCGAGAAAGAGATGCAAAGTCGTCTTGATTCACTGCGAACAGTTATGAGTAACACTGGAATAGATTCTGTTCTTTTTACTTCAATCCATAACATCAACTATTACAGCGATTTTTTGTACTGTTCCTTCGGTCGACCGTATGGCCTTGTGATAACAGCAGACAAAGCGACTACTATTTCGGCAAATATAGATGCTGGGCAACCCTACAGAAGAACTTATGGAGAAAATCTGGTTTACACGGATTGGAAAAGAGATAACTACACGAAGGCTGTCATCGAGTTGGTTGGAAAATCTAATAAAATCGGCATCGAATTCGATCACGTGAATTTGAGTCTCTTAGAAAAACTTAAAAACTCACTAACAACATCTGAACTGATAGATATTTCTCAGGAATGCATGAAACTACGCATGATCAAGTCAAATGAAGAGATTGCATTGATTCGACAAGGAGCTCGAATAGCAGATATAGGAGGCTCTGCGTGTGTAGAAGTTATTTCCGAAGGAGTGCCTGAATACGAAGTGGCTTTACATTCAACTCAGGCAATGGTGCGCGAGATAGCTAACACTTTCCCGCATCTGGAGTTGATGGACACTTGGACGTGGTTTCAGTCAGGTATTAACACCGACGGTGCGCACAACCCTGTAACCTCTCGCCGAATTGAAAAGGGTGACATACTAAGTTTGAATTGCTTCCCAATGATTTCTGGCTACTACACGGCCCTAGAAAGAACACTTTTCTACAAAGAGTTATCAGATGAAAATATGCACCTTTGGGAAATAAACTGCCAAGTCCACGACGCAGGGAAAGAACTTTTGAAACCAGGAGCCGTATGTGGTGATATAGCGAAACAGCTAAATGAGATATATTCAGAGCATGGTTTATTGAAATATAGAACCTTCGGTTATGGGCACTCTTTTGGCGTCTTATCACATTATTTCGGACGAGAAGCAGGCTTGGAGCTTCGAGAAGACATTGAAACGGTGCTTGAGCCCAACATGGTAATTTCAATGGAGCCGATGATCACTATCCCAGAAGGTCAGCCTGGAGCAGGCGGCTACAGGGAGCACGACATTTTACTTATCACAGAAGAAGGGAATGAGAACTTCACCGGGTTTCCTTATGGTCCAGAAAATAATGTCGTCAACAACTAGTATTTTCTCTATCGGCGAACTATTAAGCCATTAAGCATGACAGAGAAAAGTTCTAGAAAAGCAACAAGAGGGCTTCTGAGAACTTTTTTAGTGGTTCTAGTTATTTCTCTAACTGCTTTAGCGGTAGATGCCCAAGAAATAACACCTCCGGGGAAACCAGGGTTTTTAGTATCCACCGCTGCTGAGAATGAAATGCAACTTAGCTGGGCTTATCCATCAAGCAACGGCGGGTCGATGATCACAGATTGGGAAATTGAATTAAATACTGCTTCTACGAGTGAAAGCTATGTTCTTGCAGGTTCCACCACGATAGTTACGGTTGCAGGTCTTATTAATGGTCAAATCTATGAAATCCGAGTCAGAGCAAAAAATTCTGCCGGGTTTGGAAATTTTTCAGATTCAATTCAATCAACCCCATACAGCGCCTTACTTTCGCCACGAGATTTAGAGATCGAGGTCGATGCGCAGAACGTGAGATTAGAGTGGGAACCCCCCCTAGCAAATGGCACACCTGTGATTGGTTACCGGATTGAGCAGTGGTATTACGACACCACTCAATCGGTTTTTATCGGACCTACAAGTGTTGTTGAACTAGAAGCGACAACAGGCTACACATTCACCGGTTTGACTTTAGGTGAAGAGTACAAATTTAGAATTTATGGAATCAGCCCCAATGGCGTCGGGAATTTTTCAGAAGTGCAAGTAGTGATCGAAAATTATTCAGTAGCGACTACGACTACGACTACGACTACGACTACGACTACGACTACGACTACGACTACGACTACGACTACGACTACCGTGACTCCACCCGCACCCTGCACGACGATACCTAGTCAAACCCAAACAGAAGCTGACAATTTGTCAAATGACGAAAATCAAGAAACAAGTGCAA
>Ga0310344_10003124_pt1 | contig 12369 bp, 14 predicted proteins | sample HC15DNA20200_MG_FD_203801 | JGI IMG/M metagenome (GOLD analysis project Ga0310344, IMG submission 203801) | Marine microbial communities from station ALOHA, North Pacific Subtropical Gyre - HC15-DNA-20-200_MG | ecosystem: Environmental > Aquatic > Marine > Oceanic | place: Pacific Ocean: North... | reverse complement strand
TTCTTCATTTAAAATATACATGAATCTTGGAGGAGAGATTGGTCATGTTTACATGGATATGAATCCAGGTGAAAATAAATTAATTGAATCAAAAGTTAACATGAACAATCAGATTGTAGAAAAAATCGTTCAGCAGGCTGCATCACTTAACTGTCCTGTACTTGTTCATGCAGAAGATTATCAAGAATGTGATTGTGCAATTAATACTGCAAAACAAAAAAAACAGGATGGTCTATTAGCATGGTCCCAGAGTCGTTCTCCTGATTTTGAAGCTAAATCTATAAAAACAATATGTGAATATGCTAGGAAGTATAATTGTGTAGTTTATTTTGTTCACATAGGCTCTGCATCGGCTTTGGCACAAATTTCAGAAGAAAAAGAAAAAGGGACAAAAATTTTTGTTGAAACATGTCCTCATTATCTAACACTATCTCATGAAACTCAAGAAGGATATCTCGCAAAAGTGATGCCACCGATTAGATCTAAAGATGATATAACATCAGTATGGTCTGCAATCACAAAAAATCAGATTGATACCATAGGTACAGATCATGTTGCAAATCAATTAAAACTAAAACTTGATGGTAACAATGTCTGGAGTGCACTTGCTGGTTTTCCAGGAATAGGTACATCATTACCAATTTTACTTAGTGAAGGAATAAACAAGAATCGTCTCAATCTAAATCAACTAGTAAACCTCACAAGTACAAATGCATCAAAAATATTTGGTTTAAAGTCAAAAGGTATATTGAATATTGGCTTTGATGCTGATATTGCGATTATAGATCTTAAGAAAGAAGTCAAGGTTTCACCTTCACTTTTTGGTGGTTTTTCTGATTATCTTGTATATGATGGCTGGAATCTAAAAGGATGGCCTGTAAAAACAATTGTGAGAGGTAGTATAATTGCAGAAGATTTTGAGGTTATAGGCAAGCCTGGTTATGGCAAATTTGTTTCTAGATCAAAGTAGAACATCAAACTTGCCATTAGATTTTGCTCTATAGATTATGTCAGGCTTTCTAGTGAAAATACCAACTTCTAAAACACCAGATAAATTCAATATCTTTTCACGCAAGTTCCTCGGATTTTTTATTGTACCAAAATCGCAATCTAAGATAATATTACCATTTTCTGTGACAAATGGATATCCCCGTTCCAACGTTCGAATAGTAGATTTGCCACCAAGATTTGAAATATGTTTTGCAATAATATTTCGTGATGATGTATGAATCTCAACTGGAATTGCTTTATTTAGATTTGTGACAAATTTTGATTTATCAGCCATAATCACAACTTTTTTCGCTGCACTGATCAGAATATTTTCTTTTAGTAATGCACCGCCACCCCCTTTAATTAAAAATTTATTTTTATCAATCTGATCTGCACCATCAAACACAATGTCAATTTTATTAATTTGGTCAGCATCAATCAGTTCAAGATTTCCATCTTCAGCAATTAATTTAATCTGCATTGATGTTGGCACACATTTTATACTAAGATTTTTAGTTTTTACAAGAGTTGATAAGGATTTAACTAACGCAGTTGCAGCACGGCCACTACCTAATCCTATAACATATCTGTCTTTTACTAATTTCAAAGCGTCTAAAGACAATGCCTTAATGGCATTATCAAATGACATTAATCCACCTCAGCTTGTTCAATCTTTGATAATGTTTTTGCTATATTAGATTTAATCTGTTCAAGATCATCATCATCATCATCAATATCAGGCTCATCAGGCAATTGGACTATTGGTTTTGGTTGCTCAGTGATTATTGGTTTTGGTTGCTCAGTGATTATTGGTTTTGGTTGTTCAATTACAGATTCTTTTACTTCATCTGGTTTAGTTTTTGGATGATTAATCTCAAGTCTTGGTATTTTTTTTGCTGGAGCAATTACATCACTTTCTAACTGTGAAAGCATTTGATCGTATTTTGTCTGTTTTATTGAATCCATTTTTGAATGTGATGTCAATGTTGTAATTTCAAATTCCTGATTTGATGTTGGATTTGGTTTCTGAACAAAGTCTGTTAATGGTTTCTCAAAAACTGATTTTACATTTTTTACTTGTGAAGTATTTGGATTATGTGAAGTGCCAGTTGGTTTTTGTTCTTTAATTACAGTCTTTTGTTTTTGATCTTCAGCAATTTGGATCTTCGTTGTTAATTCATATAATCTTTGGTCTAATTGCGATAGTTTTTGATCCATTAAAGTGATTAGTCCTTCTCCAAGTGGTCCTAGATCTGGATGTTTGCTAACAGATTCTAATTTTTCAATTCTAGCTATAATCACTCCTAGTTGATGTTGATATCTAAGCAGCAGTTTATCACGTTGAATTTTAGTTAGTTCAGAATCGTTTTCATATAATCTAGATATTGTTTTTGTTAGGATATCTTTTTCAACTTGTAATGAATGCAGTTGGTTTATGATTTGAGTGTTAGCACCTATTTTTGACTCTTCTATTTTATTTCCTGAAGAGAAAAATTGTTTTAACATCTATGTATACCATTTGATCCAGGAATATCTTCGTAGTTTAGGATCAGGATGACCACAACTTGCACATCTTTGATGACGTTTATGAAAAGAGTTTTTTCCACATCTGCGACATCTAATGTGAGTTTTTTTCCTTGTCATCAAGCCCATTGATGGCGTACCTCTACTCATAGACTTTCACCTATTCTGGAGGTGGAGATATCATAATTACATTATCTCCACGCACAACAATGGATCCTAGACTTATTGAATCGCCTTCAGAAGGAACCTCTTCTGATTGGTCGAGTAGCAGGTTCATGTGTTGATCAAAACCCAAAAGATTACCTCTTATTGTCTTGTTGCCTTTCAACTTGATCAGTACCATCTTGTTGATACTTTCATCGAGTACTTTTACTGCCATATCTACGGACATTTATTTCACTTATTGGATCCCCTACTCCAGAGTATATTAAACGTTGACTGGTAAAATTTTCAACTTTGTTCAGTAAGTCAAGATTGACACTCTTTTACTAGATTTCGGACTATTTCAGCAAGGAATTTTTGTCCATCTTTCTTTGTTGCGCCTGTTGGATCACCCCATACACCATTCTTTGTGACCTTTGGAAAACCACCAGCTTTTGTAGAAAGCTTACTAATTCTTTGTTTTTCCTTCTCACTTAGTCCGTTTGTGATAAGACCTTTCTTTGCTTTTTTCATTTTTACCTTGTTTGAAATAGCCAACATGAGTGATGTCTCTACAAATCCGGCATGATCGAATTCATGCTTCATAAAATGCCAATATGATAATTTAGAAACTTGTTTTTCACCTGTCCAAACAGAATTAATTGCTCTTAAATTCCCATGATGACCATTTAAGATGATAATTTTTTTGATATGATTTTTTGCAAGAGAGGAGATAATATCACCAAGTATTTTATCAAGATTCTGTTCTTTAAGACTCAAATTGAAAAGTGGTTCATGCTCCAATGAGACACCATAACTAATAGTTGGTAAAATAATAAAACCACATTTTTTTGCCAAACGAGAGGCAATTTCTGTGACAATATCAGAATCAGTTGATATTGGTAAATGAGCCCCATGCTGCTCAATTGAGCCTATAGGAATGATTACTGTGGGCTTTTTTGATTTGATTAATTTTCTAAATTCAGGATCATATAGATCGTCAATGTTCATTAGATTCACTTTAATTTAGTGTGAACTTTTCTCCAGCGAACATCTAATTTGTTTGCTAGGTGCATTTTGGCAGCTCTTAGTAATGTATTTGCTTATAGTTTTTGACCTGAGCGTTTTATTGATTCTAATGTATCATCAGGAGAAACTTTGAAAGAATCTTGATAGATTATTGGACCTTGGTCAAGATTCTCAGTGACATAATGTGCTGTGACACCAATAATTTTAGTTCCTCTTTCATATGCTTGTTCATATGCAAGTGCACCAGGAAATGCTGGTAGTAAAGAAGGATGGATATTGATAATACGATTTGGAAATCTCCACACAAAATTTGGAGATAATATTCTCATGTATCTTGCAAGAACAATCAGATCTATATCATGCTTTTTACATACTTGTAGGATTTTAGCTTCTGCTTTTACTTGGTTTCTTTCATCAATAACTACAAATGGTATACGCAAATTTTTTACTTTTGAAGATAAGGTTTTTTCAGTACCGATTATAACGGAAATTTTTCCTTTAAGGTCTTTCTTCTTATTATCACGCAAAAAGACATCAAGGCAGTGTGGTTCTTTTGTCACCAAAATTGCAATATTCTTTTGTGAATTTGTTTCGTGATGACTACTGACTTCCATTTTCAGTTTTTTTGCAAGTTTTTGCAGATCGGAATCAAATTTTTTAATATCAAGTTTTTTTGTAAAGGATGCCTCTAGATACATACCGAATAATCCTTTAATGACATTTTGATTTACTTTTTCAAGATTACCTTTTCTTTCAAATACAAAATTAGTAAAACTAGCAACAATTCCTTCTTTGTCTTTACCTACTACTGTAATTCCAACCAAAGTTTTTTTCATGGGGTCGCTCAGCGATTATGACATATATGCTTACGTAATTTTTTCAAAAAACCAAGTGGTGCGGGAGGTGGGATTCGAACCCACGAACTCCTAAGAGACAGGGTCCTAAGCCCTGCGCCTTTGACCAGGCTGGGCGACTCCCGCAATGATTGTACAGCAACGGTCAAATTTATCGCTATTGAATCGATTTTATTGCAAAAATTATTTGGAACAAATGGCGTTCGTGGTGTTTTTTCAGATGATTTGACACTAGAATTTGTCAATGACCTTGTAATGTCATTAGCAGCATATTTCAAAAAAGGAAAAATATTGGTTGGGTATGATGGTAGACACTCAAGTCCAATAATTGCAAAAATTGTTTCCTCAGCATTAAATTATTCAGGTCTTGATTGCTATATGGCTGGACTTGTTCCCACTCCATGTTTAGAGTATGCTACAAAAAAACTAGAATATGATGGTGGAATAATGATTACAGCATCTCATAATCCCCCTCGATATAATGGAATTAAACCTGTAGCATCTGATGGTGTTGAGATATCTCGTGAAGATGAAAAAAAAATTGAGCAAATTTTTGATGAAAAAAATTGGCTTAAAACTGAAGCTTTTGGTAATACATATGATGATACAACTGTAATCTCAACTTACATTGATGGAATAATGTCTATGATTGACAAAGATAGAATTAATGGGAAGCAATTCAAAATTTGTCTAGATCTTGGAAATGGTGCACAATCTGTCACTGCAAAAAAACTCTGTGAAGAACTAGGATGTGATGTTTTTACTATAAACGAACAGATAGATGGTGATTTTCCTGGACGTGGTTCAGAACCCACTCCACAGAATCTTGACGAATTATCAAAATTAGTAGTTGAGACAAATTCAGATTTTGGTATAGCATTTGATGGTGATGGTGATAGAAGTATTTTCTGTGATGAAAGCGGAAAAATTCTAACTGGTGATATTTCTGCTCTTTTACTTTGTGATTATCTGCTAAAACAATATCCGAATTCTAAAGTAGTGACTTGTCTAAATTCTGGAAACACCATCGAAACAATTGTTGAGGAAAATGATTCGCAAGTAATAAGAACAAAAGTGGGGAGTGTTGAGGTCTCAAGAAAAATGGTTACTGCTAATGCACTTGTTGGATATGAAGAGAATGGTGGATTTATGTTCGGCAAACATAATCATGTGAGAGATGGAGCTATGACCATGGCACTAATGCTTGATTTATTGTCCAAATCAGAGTCAAATTTGAGTGAAAATACTGGAAAACTTCCACCTAGTTTTACTACTAAAACAAAGATTGAATGTTCTAAAACGGAATCAAAAACTGTCATTGACCAACTTTTGAAAGAATTTCCAGATTCTGATACTACAGATGGGATTAAAATCCAAGTTGATAATGACAATTGGGTTATGATTAGACCAAGTGGAACTGAACCAATAATCAGAATTTATGGAGAATCAAACTCTCCGCAAAATCTTGATTCGTTAATCTCTGATTTTGTTGAAAAAATTAAATCAATTCTCTCCTGATAACATATTTAAGACCATTTTGGAGCATGCTCATAATGGCTAAAGCATATTACGTAAAGTTTGAAACACCAGAAGATCTTGTTAGTCCTATATTAGAGGCTGTAAGAGTTGCATCTCAGACCGGTAAGGTAAGAAAAGGTACCAATGAAGCAACAAAGGCTATTGAAAGAGGAATTAGTAAACTAATTGTGATAGCAGAAGATGTTGAACCACCTGAAGTTGTTGCTCATCTTCCATTAATCTGTGAAGAACAAAATGCTGCATATGCTTTCGTTCCTAATAAACAAGATTTGGGTAAATCACTTGGAATTGACGTCACATCAGCCGCTGCTGCAATATTAGATGCTGGTGATGCACAACATATCATAGATGAAGTAGTTGCATCAATGGCTAAAGTCAAAGGTGGTAATACTGAACAATGAGTCAGCAACCACAAGACAGTGAATTAATTCCTTCTGAAGTTATACAAATAGTTGGCAGAACTGGTATAGCTGGAGAAGTTATACAAGTTAGAGTTAAAGTTTTAGAAGGTAAAGACAAAGGACGTGTTCTTACAAGAAATGTAAAAGGCTCTGTAAGAATGTCAGAGATTATCATATTACGAGAAACAGAACGTGAAGCCAAAAAAATTCATAGGTGATCATACTGAGTCTTTTAGTAAAATCATGCAATTTTTGTGATAGACCAGTTGCAAAAGGAACTGGCACAATGCTTGCATTAAACAATGGCACGGTATTATGGTTCTGTTCATCAAAATGTAAAAAGAATATGATGGTCCTAAAAAGAGATCCAAGAAAGCTAAAATGGACTAAAAAATATGTTAAAGGCGGAATCAAAGTCAAGAAGTAAATTGTCTGAACAAACATTATTTATTGTAAAACCGGATGGAGTAAGAAGACAACTTGTTGGAGAAATTATTGCTAGATTCGAACGAAGAGGTTTTGTTATACAGAAATTAAAAATGTTTACCTTTACGAAAGAACTAGCGTCTGAGTTTTACTCCGTACATAAAGATAAACCATTTTTTGAAGAATTATTATCATACATTACATCAGGTCCAGTTGTAGTCGCTGTTATTGAAGGAAATAATGCTGTTGCAACAACAAGACAGATGATAGGCGCAACAAAATCATTTGAAGCTGAACCTGGTTCTATACGAGGTGATTTTGGATTAGGTTTTACTGAAAACATAATTCACGCATCAGATTCAACAGAAAGTTTTGATAAGGAAGTGAATGTGGTATTCTAGTGATTAAAGTTGCACATAAGACAACCAATTGTGGCCGTGTTAGGTCATGTTGATTCTGGAAAAACCTCAATCTTAGATAAAATTCGTGGAACTGGTGTTCAGGGTAGAGAAGCCGGTGGCATCACACAACATATTGGTGCAAGTTTCTTACCTGACGAAACAATACAAAAGATCTGTGGTGCCCTGTATGAAAAACTGGGAGAAGCAGAAACAAAAATTCCAGGTTTACTTGTAATTGACACACCAGGACATGAAGTTTTTACAAATCTACGGGCAAGAGGTGGTTCAGCAGCTGATATTGCAATATTAGTAGTTGACATTAACAGAGGATTTCAGCCTCAAACAAATGAGAGTTTGAAAATTCTTGAAAGCCGAAAAGTACCATTTGTAGTTGCTCTAAACAAAGTTGATATGATATCTGGTTGGCAGAAATCTGATATTCCATATATTTCACAGGCAATAAAAAAACAGATAACTCCAGTACAAACTGCAATTGATGAACAAATCTATAATGTTGTAGGTGCGTTATCAATTCTTGGTTATCAATCTGAGGCTTTTTATCGAGTACAAGATTTTAAAAAAGAAATATCAATTGTGCCAATAAGTGCACGTTCAGGCGTTGGAATACCAGAATTACTTGCAGTTCTAGTTGGTCTTACTCAACAATTTTTACAGAAAAAACTTGATCAAGAACAAAAGTCTACACGTGGAATTGTTTTAGAGGTCAATGATGAGGTCGGACTTGGTCCTACTGCAAATATGATCTTAATAGATGGGCATTTGACAAAAGATGATAACTTAGTTTTTGCAAAAAGAGATTCTGTCATAATTACAAAACCCAAATCAATGTTACTACCTAAACCATTAGACGAAATGCGAGATCCCCGTGATAAATTTAAACCAATTAATGAAGTTCATGCAGCAGCAGGTATCAAAATTGCATCATCAGAACTTGATGGTGTTTTACCCGGAAGCACGGTTTATGCTTCATCAGATTTGGATCTAGCAAAAGATTTGAAAAAATCATTAGAATCTGAAATGAAATCAGTGTTTATAGATACAGAGACAAGTGGTCTCATAATAAAATGTGATACTATTGGTTCACTTGAAGCCATTACTGAAATGCTAAGAAGACAACAAATTCCAATCTCAAAAGCTGATATCGGTCCAGTAACTCGTAGAGATATAATGGAGGCTAAAGCAATAAAAGAAAAAGATAGACATCTTGGTGTTGTACTAGCATTTAATGTCAAAGTTTTTCCAGACGCTCAAACAGAATCAGAAGAAAGTCATATCAGAATATTTGAAGATAAAGTAATCTACAGTCTAATTGATAATTATTCCTTATGGGTAGAAGAAGATAGTGCTGATCTTGAAAATTCAATATTTAATGAATTTACTCCACTTTCTAAGTTTACATTCCTAAAAGGTTATGCATTTAGAAATAGCAATCCTGCAGTTTTTGGAATTAGAGTTGACGTTGGAAAATTACGTCAAAAGATTACTTTTATGAATAAAACAGGCAAAAAGATTGGTACTATACACTCTCTTGAAAATGAAGGCAAAACTGTCAATGTTGTTAGGACTAATGAAGAAGTTGCATGTTCTGTACAAAATGTGACAATTGGAAGACAAATATTTGAAGAAGATGTTTTTTATACACTTCCAACACCGGACGAAGCAAAAAATTTGTTAAAAAAGTATTCACACAAACTCAATTCTGAAGAGTTACAGGTATTGCATGAAATACTTGAGATTCAGAGAAAGATAAATCCTGTTTATGGTTATTAGTCAGAAAGAAATTTCTTACAAATCATATGTATTCCAGGTTCACCAACAGCCCCAATCATTTGTTGCCCAATTTCTCCTTTTTTGAACATGATAAATGTTGGAATTGATTGAACATTAAATTTCATTGCTAAATCTTGTGATTTGTCTACGTTTACTCTGGCAAATCTAACATGATTATATTTTTTTGCCATTCTAGAAAAAATAGGATGCATGGTTTTACATGGCCCACACCATTCTGCCCAAAAATCAACCAACAATAGTTTATTTTTCAATCTGACCTCATCAAAATTTGTAGAATCTAATTCCAGAACTGGCTCTTCCTGTATTATTCGTTGTTCGTGTTGATGTTGTAGTAAATCTTCTAATTGCTTTTTTTTAATACGATTCAACTCATTATCTACCATAAGTAATCTTGGAAAAATGATTATTTATTCATATTACAAATCTAAAAGATATCGTAATTTGGTTTCTTCTCCTTGTTGTATATCCATTTCATGAAAAGTAGGTGATTTAATTTCAACCTTAAATCCATGCTTTTTGATATCGATATCCTCACCAAAGATTTGGGCTGAAATTGTATATTTTTCATTTCTCTCAAGTGTGATATTCAGTTTTTTAATCGCAAATCCTTCTGTAATGAGAAGAAAGACTATCTCTTCAAGCCAATTATAGAGAAGATAATTCAGGTCTTTTCCGTTGACAACAATATTACGCTCCTTTTTCTCCTCAATCTTCGAATTATCTAGAATTGTATCTACCACAGAATATCCAGCCACCTCAAATGCCTCAATTAGTGATGATGCCGTGACCTCGATTAATGCATCAGTAGCGTGGTCGAGAACTTTATAACTCATTTCCTTTTTTTACAACTTGCATTATTAATTAGTTCTAATAGCAAAGTCTAAATGCATTAATTCGATTTTTTTCAGTGAATGGATCTTCCTAGAGGAATGAAAGATTTTGATACGTCTGAAATTTCAAAAATTGAATTTGTTAGAGAAAAATTTCTCGAAGTATCAGAGATATTTGGATTCGAACTAATGGAACCCTCTACAATTGAGTCACTTGTTACATTAGAAGCAAAAGGGGGAGAAGCAATCAAAGAGGATGTTTATTTTTTTAAAGATAAAGGAGAAAGAGAAATTGCGTTAAGATTCGACTTTACAGTTGGATTAACTAGATATGCAGTTTCTCAAAAATCTATGAAGCTTCCCAAAAAGATTTGTGCATTTGGTGGTGTTTGGAGATATGATGAACCTCAGAAAGGAAGATACAGATTCTTTCATCAATGGGATGTTGAAATTTTTGGTAATGCAAACCTTGAGCATGATGCAGAAATAATTGAACTAACATCAAGATTTTTTTCAAAGCTTGGATTACAGAATATTATTATTGATGTATCACACAGAAAATTTGTCCAGTCTTACATCAATAAAATTTTTGAACAAGATGATCCTCAAATTATTTCTGATATGTTAAGGGCAATAGATAAAATTCAAAAAAAATCTACTACAGAAATTATTTCCGAGTATGAAAAAAAGGGTTATCCAAGTGATAAATTAAAAAAAATTATTGAATTTTCGCAAATTAGGGGTTCACCTAAAGAAATAGCAGAGAAGATTGATGTTAATTCTTTAGATAGCTGGAATGAAATGACACAAATCTATGATTCGCTAAAAAATCGTGGCATTGAAAATATTCGAATTAATTTGGGAATTGTTCGTGGCTTAGACTATTATTCGGGAGTTGTTTTTGAAGCATTCGATACTACTTTTGATATTGGTGCTCTAGTTGGTGGGGGAAGATATGATAGTTTACCTATAGCATTTGGACGAACTGATTTTGGTGCAACAGGTGTTGCAGGTGGAGTAGAAAGAATTATTCTTGCTCTTGAAAATCAAAATTCTGGATTCAAAGAAAAACTTGGACGGATTTCTATTTTATATGTTAACGAAGAAATGAAAACTCATGCAATTAAAATTGCTTCATCACTTCGTAATAAAGAAATTTCTATTGATATTGATCTCACTGGTAAATCATTAAAAAAACAGATGGAACAATCTGTTGATTCAAAATTTGTAGTGATAATTGCACCAAATGAATTCTCTGATGGAATGGTGGTTCTACGTAATATGTTAGATAGATCAGAAAAGCAAGTAAAAATTGAATCTTTATTTTCTGAACTTAGTTAATGAATGCTCTTGTTAGCATCATAATTTCTGGACCATTAGTCAACGAACCTACAACCATAGATTTACTATTTGCTAAAATACCTGATGATAAAAATGGTAGACCGCCATTAATTGTAGCGGGTTCAATATTTACACCTAAAATATTTTTCAAAATTTTGATATCTTCTTCGTCAGTTTCTGGATGAACAATTCCTCCTGTAGATGATGTTGCCATCACAGCACCAACTTGATGAAATCCAGCAATTTTTTTCTGAATTAATTCAATATCTAATACATCTGAAATTATGTTTAGTGTTTCTTTTGGTAGACTAGGTGATACAATTCCACCAGTATCATTTACACTCATCATATTTCCTAATGCATTATGCTTGACATCTAAGACCTCAACATTTAGATCAGTTTTCTTTTTCAGCCTTTCAATTTCCTCCTCAGAAGATGTTCTAGGCAATAGAATTCCATGATTGTTGACTACCATTAATATTCCAAGTAAACTACTATTCGCAATAGATGTGACAATTACATCAGTTTGAAGGTATTCGGATAATTTTTTTGATTTTGCCAATGTAAATCCATTAGGGACAAAAACAAAATCATTGTTTACTTTTGCATAAATTCCTATGTTTGGTCCATTGTAAATGCTATATTTGAAAATATCCAATAAATTAGTAATATTTCAAAAAGATATGAACGTAAGGAAAAAAAAATTGAAAAACAGCGTTATATCATTGGAAATTTTTGTCACAGATCGTTTAGTTTTAACTAATTATGTTTAGGTTTAAATAATATTCAAAGAAGATTTGTTTATGCCAATATTAGAAGACTTTTGTAAAGAAGGCAAAAAACCAATTGGTAAGATCATTGACGGACCATCTGGTAATTTTCATTGGGTTTGGCCATCTCAAGCTGGCGAACCTGGAAATGACTGGGACGCATCAAAAGATGAAAAAGTTCTAGCTGATTACGAGAAACACGGTGAAAAAATGGTGAAACTTGGAATCACTGGTACTATGGTAGCAAATGATTGGGATGTTTGTGTTGCGGATGGTGCATGCATTGAAGCATGTCCTGTGCAAATATTTCA
>Ga0310344_10003123_pt1 | contig 12370 bp, 15 predicted proteins | sample HC15DNA20200_MG_FD_203801 | JGI IMG/M metagenome (GOLD analysis project Ga0310344, IMG submission 203801) | Marine microbial communities from station ALOHA, North Pacific Subtropical Gyre - HC15-DNA-20-200_MG | ecosystem: Environmental > Aquatic > Marine > Oceanic | place: Pacific Ocean: North... | reverse complement strand
ATTGACTTGAAGCGTTCCTCTGCCGCAGCATCTCCAGGATTCCTGTCTGGGTGATACTGCCTAGCTAACTTCCGGTAGGAGCGTTTTATTTCGGCATCTGAAGCATCTCTCGAGACGCCAAGAGCTCGATATGGGTCCTCCGCCATCAGTCGGTTCTGAATGAGGCGTCCCTTCAACCTGATGAATGAGAATCTGCGACCGGTGTGCTAATGACTGGTTTCTAGTTGGTTGTCACATGGGAGTTGGCTGGGCAGTGTTCAGGAACTACAGAGGCCATGCGAAGGAAATATTGGGAAACGTCACCGATTACCCGAGATTCTTCCTGATGCCCCCTAGTGCGATGGTGGAAGCAGACGAGGAGGGCAGGAACATAGTAACTCTTCTAGATCCCAGCGACCATATAGATCACGAGGTCGAGATGGTTTTCAGGATTGGAGAAGGTTTGACTCCAGTTCAGATGTGTGTAGGCATAGACACTACTAACAGAACTCGGCAGACCTTGGCGAAGAAGAAAGGATGGCCATGGCTAGAGGGAAAGGGATTCAGGGGTTCTGGTGTTCTGGGTACATGGACAGATTGGGATGAGAGGCCAGTGGAGATCGGACTATCTGTTAATGGAGAAACAAAGCAGTTGGAATCTACAGAACTCATGGTTCACACGGTTGAGTCATTGATGAGCCATCTACTACAATGGTACGATCTGGAATCCGGAGACCTGATTTGGACCGGGACGCCAAAGGGAGTGGGGCCAATGAAGCCAGGCGATATAATAGAGGCGTGGATGAAGAACATGGACAGTGAAACGACCAGCGTTCTAAGTGCGGTTTGCAAGTAGGCAGATAGGAGTAAATCATGGCCTCTGGAACTAGGAGAATAACCTCGACATGGCTAGTCGAAGATGGCGGTTCAGTCAGAAGAGGAGACTTTCTACTTCACGAGGATGGTTCCTTCAGTAAGAGCAAGGGTGACGAAGATGTTTTGGAAGTTATCGACGGCTCTTCGCGATTAGTTACTAGGTCCTTTCAGAACTGGCATACTCACATGGCCATGGTCCTAAACAAGTCAATGGGAGAAGGGCTGCCTCTAATGGAGTGGTTGGAAACTTCCATTTTCCCTGTCGAGAAAGGGCTGACTGCTGAGTTCGTTGAAGTGGGAACTAGAGCAGCAGTGGCAGAGATGATTTCCACCGGAACCACCTTCGCATGTGACATGTACTACCATCCGGATGTTGTCGCGGGTGTTCTGGTAGAATCAGGGTTGAGGGGAATTTCATGTGGGCCTATCACAGACTTCCCCACTCCTTCCTACCCATCTGGAGGATCTGAGGCCCTAGAAAGAATGGATAGTTTGCTCAAGGGATCTTCCCCGTCAAAGCGTGTCGAATACGGCATTGGAACACATTCGGTATTCACTTGCAGTGAAGAAACACTGCTGAAGGCATCTGAGATGGCATCTGGGCACAACTGCATCCTGCACATTCACACTAGCGAGACTCGCAAAGAGGTTGCTGACTGCTTCTCCGAACATGGGATGTACCCCATAGAATATCTCGATTCAATTGGTTATTTCCAAGATGCAGGTGAGGGAGGCACGGTGTGTGCCCATTGCGGCTGGGTCACGAAAAAAGAGATGAGGATACTGGCAGGTCATGGAGCCCATGCCGTTCACTGCCCTACTAGCAACCAGAAGCTGGCCTGTGGAGGAACCATGTCATATCCAGCAATGAAAGAAGCAGGGGTGGACGTCAGACTCGGCACAGACGGAGCTGCTAGCAACAACTCTCTAGACATGAGGAGCGAGTCAAAGGCAGCGAGCCTTGTTCAGAGGCACGATCACTGGGATGCTAGGATTCTGGGACCTGAAGAGACATGGTCACTAGCAACAAAGGGGTCGAAGGACTGGGTTACATGGGACCTTGATGACATTAGGATGAGGCCTTGGGGACGAGGAGGTAGGCGCTTGCTTCCCAACTTAATCTATACCGGAACGAAGGTGATGGACGTTTTCGTAGATGGAGAGGCTGTCCGCAGAAACGGAAAGACGCTAACTATTGACGAAACTAAAGTATCCGAAGAATTGGAGAGTTCGGTGGAGGAATACTACCGTGAGGTATAGTTCAGGGATGGAATAGGAAGGCTGCTCCTAATACTGCATAAGATGCCAGAAGCATCGCCCCCTCAAGCCAATTCGACTTGCCGTCCGATGCAATCGAGTTGACAATTAACACTGCCAAGAAAGCAGAAACTGTCTCTAGCATTCCGAACTCGAATGTGAGTGGGACGCCCAGTACCCATGCGAAAACCACCATCAATGGCGCCACAAAGACGGCAATCTGCGTAGAGGATCCCATCGAGATTGCAAATGACAGGTCCATCTTGTCCTTACCTGCCACTGTCACGGCGGTGAAATGCTCTGCTGCATTGCCGAATAGAGGCAGTAGAATTACCCCGATGAATAGATGTGGGAGGTCCATTTCATCGGCTGCAGCTTCCACCGAATGAACCAGTATCTCGGCCATCCACGAAACCATCACAGTTGCAACCACTAGAAGGGTGATTGCGTCTCGCTGGCTCATCTCTGGCTCCTCATGATGTGTTCCATCTGTGGCAAAAAGGTGCACGTGAGTTCGGAGTTGGAAGAATAGGAACATTGCATAAATCAGCAGTAGGATAACAGCGGCAATGTGGCTTAGATCCTCTACGCCGCTATCGCCAGCCTCCCCTCCCACAGTAGAATGGAAGACTGTTGGTATGACCAAGACTATCATAGAAAGAAGTAGTAAGGAGCCGTTCGAGCTTACCTGAGTCTCAGAGTAACTCTGCTCAGCGTGGTGCATGCCCCCCCAGACAAACGCTAGACCCATGACCAAGAGTAGGTTTCCGAGTATGCTCCCGATTAAGCTGGCTTGAACGAGGTGAATCATTGTGGACGCTGTCTCGGTTCCTGTGCCTGCTTGGTAAGCAGTGAAAATGGCAAGTATTGCAATTATCATTTCTGCTGCATTGCCAAATGTTGCGTTTAACAGCCCACCTAGAGAATCTGAAGTCCTGAGTGCAATCTCTTCCGTTGCCCTACCCATCAAGAAGGCAAGAGGCATTATTGCGACTAGTGAGAAAAAGAATGCCATCGAGGAGTCGTGCTCGAAGTAATTGTAGTAGACTGTAATGGGAATTGCTAACAGAAGAACATTCAGTATGTTCTCCCTAGGGTCCATTGCTCTAATCCAACTCACTCCAACTGACATTGTGATGGCGGCAGTGCGGATAAAAGTCAATGTTACGCTATATCACGTAGTGTTCATGGCATCCGATGCACGCGCTGGATTCATGGAGCAGGGCTTCAGATTGGGATTGACCGGTTCGCCTGGTACTGGAAAGACAACAGTGGCAGAGAAGCTAGGGGAATCTGGAGTTATTGTTGATACGGTGATTTCCCTCGCCGAGAAGCATGGATGCTTGGGAAAGCTGGATCCCATGGATGATGCTCGGCCGGTGGATATCGAGTCTCTATACTCCAAGCTTAGTGAGGAATGGGATTCGGAGCCGGTTTCCCATGTAGTGATTGAGGGACATCTATCCCACCATCTGCCTGTGGACGGGTTTATCCTGCTGAGGTGTCCCCCCGATGACCTTAGAAAACGACTTGTTGAGAGAGGTTACTCTGAAGAGAAGACTATTGCAAATGTTGAGTGGGAGATATTGGGCGGCGCATGGAACGAAATTGAACCGGATTTTCCAATTATTGAGTTCGACACCTCGAAGAAACCTCCAGACGTAATTGTTGGATGTATTGTGGACTGGATGTCAGATGGCTTCAAGCCTGAATGCCCGAGCAGCGCAATAGACTGGGTAGAAAGGGGGCACGGTTGAATGTTCGAAAAAATGAGGGAAAGGTGGACGAAGGCAATACATCCACTAGTCCTGAGACTTGGAGGTTTGGATCCAAGCGTTTTGACTTGGAGCAGCCTTGTCCTCGCCCTGATATCGTTCTACTTGTTGGTGGGGGCAGAAAAGGATGCTAAGGGTTCCATAGCCATTGTGAGTGCAGTATTAATCATCCTAATTGCCGCGATTCTTGACGGTTTGGATGGGGCTCTAGCCAGACACCAGGGGGTGGACGGAGACTATGGGGACTTCCTTGACCACACCATAGATCGGATAGTGGACGTGGGACTTCTGGTTGCCATCGGAATGAATGCCGCTTTCATTGAGGACCCAAGCAGTGGATATTTGGCTGCACTACTGACTCTTTTCGGTTCATACATGGGGACTCAAGCACAATCCGTTGGCCTTGACAGGATTTACGGAGGATTCTCTCGTGCTGATAGAATGGTGATAACCCTAGTCTCACTATTGGTGGCTTCTTGGCAGGCTCAGATGGGAGTCCCAGGAATCGATTTGACTGGCATGAACGAATTGGCCGGATGGATAATGCTAGGAAACAACGAATTGAATGGGATGTCGTTTGCACTGGCGATCTCGGCATGGGGAGGGATGTACACCTTCCTTGTCAGATTCATAAAAACAAGAAGAGGGCTGCTAAACTAACCGCTTTCCGTAACGTCTGCAAAAACCCGTCTTGCGAGGTCTTGTTCGGGGGCAATGGTTATCCTCTATTCAACGCGCCTGAAAGATGTGAAGCACCTTATTGAGAGGGTTCTCGAACTTCAGGGCGATGACCCGCAGGCTCCCGTGGTGACGGAAGTCGAAGACGCCCCGGACCTCGAGAACCTACTGAAATCTCTACAGCCGAAAATCAGGGTTTTCGGTTGTGGCGGGTGTGGATCCAATACGGTAGCAAGGCTAGAGCATGAGGGTTTGTTCGACGGAGAGTATGTCAAGGGGATGGCAGTCAACACAGATGCTCAACACCTACTGAGAGTCAACGTAGAGAACAAAGTACTGATTGGTCGCTCCGCCCGAGGCAGGGGGGCGGGGGGCGACCCAGAAAAAGGAGAACAGGCGGCATACGAATCAGAGCGTGTGCTAAAATCAGAAGTGGAGGAATGCGATTTAGCATTCATCACCGCGGGTCTTGGCGGCGGAACAGGTACAGGAAGTGCCCATGTCGTCGCCAGGCTCGCAAAGGCCTCAGAGGCCCTGACAATCGCGGTTGTCAGCTACCCCTTTGTCTCCGAAGGGGCAGTTCGTAGACAGAACGCAGAATGGGGACTAGAGAGGCTCAGGGAGGTCTGCGACACAGTAATCGTTCTTCCCAATGAGAGACTGCTGGAAGTCGATGGTGTCAGAGACCTTCCTCTTGATGCTGCCTTCAGAGTAGCAGATGAGCTCTTGATGAGGAGCATATCCGGGGTCTCGGAAATGATTGCAAAGGAGGGAGTCGTGAACCTGGACTTCCAAGACCTCAGATCGGTAATGGAAAACGGAGGAGGAGTTGCCATGATCGGACTGGGGGAGGCTACAGCAGAAGAGGGCGCAGAGAAGGCTACCCTGGAGGCCCTTCAGTCTCCTCTTCTTGACATTGACATCTCAGATGCCAGAGGTGCTCTGGTGAATGTTGTCGGGGGTCCAGGGCTAACTCTGGGAGAGGCAGAGCAATGTGCAAAGACGATCAGGGAAAGCATCAACCCGTATGCTAGGATGATTTGGGGTGTTACAACTGACGAAACAATGGGCAACGACATCAGAGTCCTACTGGTCCTCACAGGAGTGAAGAGCGAGCAGATACACGGTGCTACCCTGCACACCCAGATGAAGAACCTCAGGAATCGCACTGTCGAATTTGTTAGCTAGGCCTAGCCTGTCATTATTCCGCATTCTATCTCCCCGTCGTCCTTAAATGGGGTCTGTAGGTCGCCGTGATGCTTCTTGGTGGTAGCATGGCTGTTGAAAATTCCAATGTTGGTGCTATCGAAGAGCTCGCACAGACCTGGCAGGACGAAATAGAGGGGCGAGTCAAGGGCCTTCAGACCGGTTCCTACGCCAGAATTCTGAAGATGGCAAAAAAGCCGTCTAAGCAAGAGTTCAGACAGACTGTGATTGTCTGCGGAATTGGCATGTTCGTTCTTGGCGCAATAGGATTCCTGATTCTCGCATTGATGGTCAATGTATTCCCGTCCTTCTTTGGATGGTTGACTGGTTAGGTGAGAATTTGTCAGAGGCATTCACGGTATACCTCCGAAGCGGAGAGAAGGTCCTGCTAATGCAGAGGGCCGACGAAGTGGCCGACTTCCCAGGTGCATGGGACGGGATCTACGGCGTGGGGGATCACGGAGACGTGGATTCAATAATTTCGAGAATAACCGAGTGTACCGGAATTACCGCAGAGAATCTAGACATTGTTAGAACGGGAATGGCAAGGGGGCTTGCCTATGGAAACCGCTTGAATGATGTTACACCAATTTTGTTCATGACGGAGGAGGTTGATGTTAGCCCGGGAACATTGTACAAGGGTTACGAGTGGGTCGATCCAGGGAAAATTCAGGAAAAAGAGTACGCAACCCCTCAACTAAAGGACATGTATGGAGACGTTGCATCATACCTCTATATTCTGAAGACTTCCATAGGCCAAGAGCAGAATGTAGCAACCGAAATTCGTGCCAGACTTTCAGGAACCGGATCATTGAAGGATATCCAAGACAAGATATTCGGAGTCCTGAGTCCCCATTTCATGAAGGGTTACATCTTCATTGAGGCTACTGCCATGCATCACGTTCAGAAATTGATAGGCAGAGTCGGCGTGGGAGTAACGCCACTCAAGAATTGCAGCAAGGTACTTGGTGGTGAAAGTCCATTGGAAGATGTCCTTCCTTATCTAGAGCCCAAGGCGGCCACCTCGGGAATAGAGGAAGGGTGCATTGTCGAAATCTCGGGTGGTGCCTTCCGTGGACAAACGGCCAGAGTCACCCGAGTGGCTGAGTCGAAGGAAGAGGTCACCGTGGAGCTATTCGAAGCAGCGGTTCCTGTTGCACTAACAGTTAGAGCCGACCAAGTAAGGGTGACCCAGCGGGTCGAGTAGTCAAATGACCAAAATTTTGGCAGTGCATCATCATCAAATAGGGAGAGCAGGTCGGCGAGTCCCGCGGTTATGAGGTGATTACATGTCAGCACGCAACGAGACCCCTCACAAAATCTTGCAGACTCTGGGACAAAAGAAGTCCAATGGCTCTTGGGATGCCTCGACTGAGAACATGACAATGGACCAGGTGAAGAGCGTGGCAGAGTCTCAGAAGGACCGCTTGACTGGAAAGACGCTTTATGCGAGATGTAGGGAGATTATGGGAACTTGCGTTGGTATGCGTATAAGGGTAGAAGGAATGGAGCCAAAGGAAGCTCTGAAGGCAATGAGCGAGGGGGCATTTAACGAGCATTTCAGTTAGAGTTCACGAATTGCGGGAGAGGTGATCCTCGCTTACCGCAGAGGTGGGAAAAATGAGAGAAAATCTGCAGACAGCCATTCAAGAAGCCATCAACGGCGCACCCGAGAGGGGATTTGTAGAGTCGATTGAGATTTCCTTCACTATCAAAGATGTTGATCTGAAGATTCCCACGAACAGGATACAGGAAGAGGTTCGTCTACCGTCGGGAAGAGGGAAACCTGTACGAATAGCCATGTTTGCTGGAGGGGAGATGGCTGCTAAAGCCAAGGCAGCCGGGCTCGACATTATTGATCCATCAACGATTGAAGACCTCGGTGGGAATAGGCAGAGGGCTAGGAAGGTTGCAAAGCAATACGACTTTTTCCTCTCTGAGATCCCCCATATGGGAACCGTGGGTAGGTTCCTCGGAGGCGTACTGGGTCCTAGGGGCAAAATGCCTCGTCCAGTTCCACCTACTTTGGATCCGTCGGCATTGGCTTCGGGTCTGAAGGACACCGCCATAGTTCGTTCACGAGACAGGATAACATTTCACACCGCCCTGGGGTCTAGGGAACAAGGCATAGACGACCTCACCTCAAATGCATACGCAATTTGGGAAAGGGTCACTGGAAATCTGGAGAGGGGAGCTGGCAATATACGGTCTTGCTATGTCAAGACGTCAATGGGCCCTTCCATCAAGGTTGAGGTGGTATTGTGATTCCAAAAGTCGCTGAATGGAAGAAGGATCGAGTATCAGAACTCGCTGGCATATTCACCAGCGACGGAGTAGTGGCCGTAGTGGATGTTTCTGGAGTTCCTGCGAACAACATGATCGATATGAGGAAAACACTTCGAGACAGGATGTCCATTACGATGGCGAAGAAGTCATTGATGAGGATTGCTTGGTCAGAGGCAGGTAGAGAGCCCGGGGAGCTCGAAGGACTTCTGGAAGGTGCAGAACAACCATGTGTGGTCCATAGCGACTCAATGAACGCATTCGAAATTTTCAGTGAGCTTGAGAAAACCCGTCAGGGGCGTCCGGCGAAGGCCGGGGAGAGCTTTCCTGAGCAGATCACCATTCCTGCCGGGCCCACAGAGTTCGGTCCGGGCCCCATAGTTGGTGAGTTCAATGCAGTTGGGATACCAGCGAAGATTGACAAGGGCAAGGTTGCAATACAGAAGGATACGACTTTCGAGCAGGGTGACGAGATTTCTGCAGATCTAGGAATCATGCTAGCTAAACTTGGAATCAACCCTATCGAGATTGGGCTAATCCTCACAGGTGCAATAGAGGGTGGGCACATATTCTCATCGTCGGATCTGGATCTCGATACTGATGGACTGAGGAATGACATTATCAGAGCCACTTCAGGTTCCCATAACCTGGCTTGCAATGTAGGATGGTTCTCGACAACTACCACTCCGACTCTCATTTCCAAGGCAGCAAGTGAGGCTTTGTCGGTCGCCCTTGAGGCAGGCATAGTTAACGATGCCACGGCAGCCTTCATACTATCACAGGCACAATCGCGTGCTCTATCCCTAGCGGGACAATTAGATTCCGATGCTCTTGACGACGAGTTGCGCTCCAGTTTGGGTGCTGCGTCAATGAACACTGAAGCCACACCCTCCGAGGTGGCAACAACAGAAGAGGCCGAAGAGGCCCCTGCTGAGGAAGAAGAGGAGGAAGAAGGGAGTGCTGGGTTCGATGGACTCGGTGACCTCTTCGGTTGAAAAAAAGGTGAATGAAATGGAATATGTGTATGCTGCAATGTTGTTGCATTCTGCAGGAAAGGGCATCGATGACAAGGCCGTAAGCTCAGTGCTGAAAGCCGCTGGAGTGGAGGCAGATGGGGCCAGAGTTACGGCCCTAGTTGCCTCACTCAATGAGGTTGACATCGATGAGGCCATGGCGACCGCGGTCGCCGCCCCAGTGGCCTCGGCTGCTCCGTCTGCTTCTTCCGGAGGAGCGCCATCTGAGGCTGCTCCTGCTGAGGAGGAAGCTGCTGAGGAGCCCGAGGAAGACGCGGGCGGCTTCGAGGGCCTTGGCTCCCTGTTCGGCTGAATCAGCGATTGTAACAAATGACGCGAAGCCGCTATGGGCGAGGGCCTAGAGGATGGGTCGAGAACAATGGAGCGGACGCTAGAGATTCCCGTAAGCATAGTGCCCACCGAAGCCATCAGAGCAATGAGGATGATCGGAGAGAAGCGTAGCTGGAAGATGCGTCGTATAGAAGAGGCCACAATGGTTCACAGATGGGCGATTATCGTCCCTTTAGCCAGAAGAGCCAGAGTTCTGGGACTTGTTGTCGAGGATGGAATTGCAGATGGTCTTTCTCTACGCTCCTGGAGTTATGTTCCTGGTTCTGCCGGGAGGATATCATTCGTATCATTCGGCATTCCGGAGTGGTTCGATGGAGAGGACTGGAGGCGATTCCTGGTAGAATGGGCAGAGCTTCTTCCTAGATGCCCATGGAAATGGAGTTTCATGGAGCGTTCGATAATTGGGGCTCTACTTCCAGAGTTTAGAAGATCCAGGAAGGCCTTCTCGAGAGAGGGAATTAACATCAAGTCATGGAAAGGTGTGGCAGACGAGTCAGAATGAATCTTCGAGCATGCGCTCGGTAGAGTAATTGATAGGCAAGCCGTAGACCGAGTAATCAAGCATGGACTTCCAAGACCTTGTAGATACGCCACAGAAGGTCAAAACTCTAGCAGGAGCAGTAGCCTTCCTAGTCGCATTCCCGATATACTTTGCAGCTATGCCTGCACTAGTTGATGACGAGATTGTCGGAGGCGGTTCTTCGGGCCTAAGTGGCTCACTATTGGTTTCATTCGAAGAGAGCGAAATAACTCAAGAAGAGTCTGTAGTCCTGGGAGATGGAGAGTCGCATGACACGTTCTTCGATTTGCTAGTGGAAGAGGGATTAAACATCGGTTACGTAGAATTTGAGGTTTCCTGCTTTGACAACGATGATCCAGGCCCGGGATTCACAGATAGCGTGGAAGGGACCAGTGATTTGAGCGACCTGGAAGGAATAGATGACCAAACCTCAGATGGGGCATGCTCTGGGGGAGGAGGGGGTGGCTTCACTATGAGATGGGACGTAACAGAAAACTACACTGGAGTCGAATATACAGAAGAAGAGGAGAACGAGGGGGAAATCAGAGAAAGGTGGAGCGATGGTGGGAAGGGACGTGGTGCTTGGGCAGCCACGATCACTGCTTCAATTGAGGCTGCTCCGATCGCTGGGGGAATCATAGACAGTGACGAAGATTTCGACATCACATGGACTGCCGTAACCTTCACGGTGATTGTTGAGTCTGCCTAACACTAATTCTTGGACTGGATACTGACTACATCCCCATCAATTAGTTCATGCTCTGCTCCAATTACTCTACCGGTCCTAGCGTCGATTGCTCTAACAAATCCATCTCCTAGATCGGAATGCACCGAATATGCAAGTCCCTTGGCCGTTGTTCCTCTCGGAACCAAGATAGCGTCGGGAAGAGCATTTCCCTCCCCATCGACCCAATGTGTCTCATCTTGTACAGGATATGCCACTATCCGCGAAAGCTGTCCAAATACAACCTGCCCTAGTAGTCCCACTAAACCACCACCTTCCCAGGATGAGATTGTATCTGAGATTGATTCAAGAGCGATTCGCTGAGTGGTCGAAAGTTGTTCTTCTCCTACAGCGGTTACTTCGAAACTGGAGTCTCCAGGGTGATATGATATCAACCCCGATGCGGTGGCCCTTCGCAGGGCCAACTCAGCTTCTGCACTTGTATAGGCCATTTTACCTCCCTGCGACTCGACCTCGGATTCTAGTTCGGGACCACTAAGAATTCGGTTGTCGGCTTTGTTCGCAGCTACGGAAATTGGGAAGAGGGCTTTTCTGATTGCCGAAGCCAATGTCAAGAGTTCTGCCTCTCCCCAGGAGAATGAGTCTGTCGATGAGGGATGTTTCCTCTTTACTTCTGAGAGTCCCGAGGAAACGTGCCATTCGGTGGCTCCTATGCCAGTTATCCTACCTAGAAGGTGTTCGGATATTGCCCGGTCTCCTTCCGCTTGGGCCTTTCTAGATGCTCGGTCCCAACCATTGCTGATGATTCCCAATAGCCAAGAGTCGAGTTCGCTTAGTAGAAAGTTGTGCTCTACAATGGGATCGGCCCCCCCTGAACCCACTGGATTTCCCTCAATGTCAGTAGAGCCTGAAACATCTACAACTTGAATCAAAGCATCGCATCTAGATAAGTCTGAGAGGAACTGGTTCCCTCTTCCCCTGCCCTCATGGGCTCCGGGAACTAAACCGGCAACATCGACAAGAGTGACTGGGACGAGCCTTCGATGGCCACGGCATGAGCCAGACTTTGGAGTGCAAATGCTTCCATCCCTCTTGCCGTCATCTGAATTGGTAGAAATGCGACCAGATTCTTGTTTTCGCTTTCTCAAGGATTGGCATGCACAAGCACTTGGAAGTGGGAGCCAAGTAACTCCAACATTGGGCTCTATTGTTGTAAAGGGATAGTTGGCGATCTCTACCGGCATCTCCGTAAGTGCAGAGAAGGCGGTTGACTTCCCCACGTTTGGTTTTCCAACTAGGCCAATCCGCATATTACCACTCAAGTGAACAAGGGTTTTCCAAAGGGAGAATGAGGTCGGCTTTCACAGTTCGGTAGGCTTTCCGGGAGATTCGGAATTGGATTCAGGTACTACTACCGTGTCCAACTTGCCCTCCCTTTGTGCGAGAATTTTCCTAACTGTGGTCTCTTCCGTCAACTTGAATGGGCTTGATATCGAGGTGGAAGAAGGGGTGGACAACTCCCCAATTAGTGAGCCCCTGAAGGAACCACTAATCATATTCAGACAATGTAACACTGCACCTATTACGGTACCATAGAATAGGACAGATCCAAGGACTCGAAGACGGTTGCCGATTGTGGTTTCAGATTCCACCGCAGCCTCAGCAAGGGACATGTCTGCGAAATCTGACATCATGGTGATAATCAAACCCGAAAAGGCTCCACCAGCCATGGCCCAGTATGCCCATC
>Ga0310344_10003121_pt1 | contig 12376 bp, 7 predicted proteins | sample HC15DNA20200_MG_FD_203801 | JGI IMG/M metagenome (GOLD analysis project Ga0310344, IMG submission 203801) | Marine microbial communities from station ALOHA, North Pacific Subtropical Gyre - HC15-DNA-20-200_MG | ecosystem: Environmental > Aquatic > Marine > Oceanic | place: Pacific Ocean: North... | reverse complement strand
AAAAAGTGACTTATACACCTACCCCATACCTTGTCAACTAACCGTATACGATTCTGATTATTTCACCTGTACCGGTATTATCGGCTGGAGCGATCACAACGATTAGTTTTCCATGGTCGATTTTTTACCGAACTTCCACCTCCTGGCCATCTATCAATTGAGCAGTTCCTGAAATCACAACACGATCTCCAACTGACAATCCGGAATCAACTCCGGCAGTAATGCCACCGGTAGCCCGTTTCATAGAACAGAAGGCATTATCAGAGATGTCCAAATATTTTGACCGCAATGATGCAAGAATCATTACGGTCAAAACGATGATTTCCCATATTGCATACTAGGTCAAATGAGCACCTTTTGTGTTGACATAGACTGCATACAACGACTGACTCCCGGTCATGAAAAGTCGATTCCGTTTCGTACCACCAAAACAGACATTCGAACAGATCTCGGGAAGAAGAATCTGTCCGATACGAGTTCCATCTGGAGCAAAAATGTGAACACCATCGTACCCATCACCTACCCATCCGGCACTGGCCCAGACATTACCATCCCGGTCTGCTCGGATACCATCTGCAAAACCAGCTTTTACTTCAGTGGTGCCATCATCTGCCGTCATTTCAAGACTCATCGAGGCAAACTCTCGAGCATTTTTCAAACTGGATTCTTCAGAAACATCCCAGACTTTGATGTTCTTGGGAGCATCGTCATAATGACTCGCTCCGGTGTCAGCGACATACAACTTCTTGTAGTCAGGTGAGAAGCATAAGCCGTTGGGTTTATGTATTTCGTCTGAAACCTGATGCAGCGTACCGGTTTTCATATCGATACGGTAAATCGCTTCCTTTTGATAGGGTTGAGGCCAGTTGTCCATATTTTCAACAAGGCGCCCCTCATAATCCATCAACGCCCCATAGCCTGGATCTGTGAACCAAACATCTCCATTCGGATGAACCACGGCGTCGTTGGGAGCATTTAGCGATTTACCACCATAACTTTCCGCCAAAACGGTTTTGGTTCCGTCATACTCATAACGAATGACACGCCGAGTCAGATGCTTACATGAAATCTGTCGACCGCGATAATCAAAAGTATTTCCGTTACTGTTTTCAGCTGGATTCCGGAAAGTACTGACGGCACCATTTTCTTCCAACCATCGCAACTGAACATTATTAGGAATGTCACTCCAAAGAAGATAACGTCCTACACCATTCCAAGCCGGACCTTCTGCCCAAATCATACGATTGCTATGGTACAGACGCATGATCGTGGAGTTGCCCTGCTTGTACTGAGAAAAACGATCGTCCAGTACAACAATGTCGGGGTCGGGATAACGAGTAGGCTGGGCTCCCGGACCGTATTTCCGTTCCCCCGAAATTGCCTGGGAAACCGGAAACGTCATCGCTGCTGCCGCCAAGAATCCACGACGCCCTATTTGCAATCCATTTTGTTGGGTACTGATTTGCTTTGAAGCTGCATTGTAATTCATAAGTTCCTCATTCCTTGTTGCTATCAAAAACAGGTGCCTAACCGACACAAAAACGCTCTTATCCTTAAGGATTAAACCTTTCATTTACCAGCCATCACCCTACTCCGCAATTGAAAAAGGAGATCCTGTATTCCATAACCGTGATTTCCAAACACGGTATAATTTAGTACCGACGGCTCTTTAGCAGTAGAAATAGGGCCGACCACTGGAACGAGGACCACTCAAAAATAAGGCTGAATGCCCCGGAACTGGCCACTTTATGTTCACTCGACACAACTCTTTGTCCGGATTCGGATCGGGATCCCGTTAATGACACTCTGGTCTACTGATACCGAAATTCCATATCTGAAATCATAAAGCAGTTAGACCAGGACTGGAATCCAGAATCTGTTCCAGGAAGCACATCCCCCGATACACTCAAAGACAGGCAGACCTGTAACAAAGCGGGCGACCGGACTCGAACCGGCGACGTCCAGCTTGGGAAGCTAGCATTCTGCCACTGAATTACGCCCGCGCAATTGTCAATTTGAAACCAGGTATCTTGTACAGGAACATCACCCTACCGAGACAATTAGTACCGGTCAAGTGGCGAGGTATTAGAACCTCGTCGATCACCTGTTTACTTTCAAATCTTGAAATGTCTCCATATCGTTATAGGGTGTCAACGCATTCGTATCGCCCTTTGGACAACCTGGATTTTGATGTTTTAAAACGTCCGAATACCTACATTGCCAACTGTGGGAAATCACGCTCCAAGAGGTTAAGGAAAAGAGATACTCAGCTGCCGAAAAATCACCTTAATCTCCCATCAACAGTAAGCAAAATACGGTTCGCTACGTCGCGATATCGATCATGAGGTAAGTTGCAGGTAAACATTGAATATGATATTATCTGTTTTTAACGTAAATACTTTTGTGCAAAGTATTTGTTGATCGACATGCATCCCATAATTTTTGGTAAGAAAGACGGTTAATTTGTCCACGACGGGTAACGGAGACGGACCCCACGAGCGGGATTTGGATATCCAGGAGGAACTGAAACAAAGTTACCTCACCTATGCTATGAGCGTCATTGTAAGTCGGGCACTTCCCGATGTCAGGGACGGTCTCAAACCCTCTCAAAGGCGCATTCTCGTCGCGATGAACGACCTCAATCTCGGCCCCAACAGTGGTCGTGTCAAATGTGCAAAAATCTGTGGCGATACCAGCGGAAACTATCACCCGCACGGTGAAACGACTATTTATCCGACACTGGTGCGCATGGCCCAGGAATGGAGCATGCGTCATGTTCTAGTCGACAAGCAGGGAAACTTCGGATCGATCGCCGGACTCCCTCCGGCAGCAATGCGTTATACCGAAGCGCGTCTATCGGCACCCGCTTCTGAAATGCTGGATGATCTGAATCGCGATACCGTAGACTTTGTTGCCACTTATGACGAACGTAACCAGGAACCGGTTGTCCTTCCTTCCAAATTCCCCAATCTGCTGGTCAATGGATCAGGGGGTATTGCGGTCGGTATGGCAACCAGTATACCACCTCACAATTTGGGTGAAATCTGCGATGCCAGTGTCCACCTTATCGATCACCCAGATTGCAGCGTTCTGGACATCATGGACCATTTGCCGGGCCCCGATTTTGCAACCGGAGGCATCATTTGTGGTCGTAATGGTGTGTTGCAAGGGTACACACAGGGGCGAAGCACCATAAAAGTACGGGCAAAAACTCACTTTGAAGAGCTGAAACGTGGTAGGGAACAAATTGTTGTAACAGAAATCCCTTTTCAGCAATCTCGAGACCGAATTGTAGAGCGTATTGGTGAACTGGTTCGAGAAGGACGAATAAAAGGCATCTCGGATATCTGGGATGAAAGTGGACAAAAGGACCCTGTTCGAATTGTCATCGAATTACAAAAAAATGCTGACCGCGATGTGGTATTAAATCAACTGTTCCAATACACAACGCTCCAAGACTCCTTTTCCATTATTCTTCTTGCCTTGGTTGACGGACGCCCCCGAACCTTGTCCATCAAGGAATTGATTCAAGAATTTATACGGCACCGGGTAATTGTGATCCGTCGACGTACTGAATTTCTACTGGCCCAAGCTCGACGCCGAAAACTGCTGGTAGAAGGCCTGCTCATCGCGCAACTCGAAATTGATGAAGTCATTAATACCATTCGCGCCTCGGCCAATCGACCAGAAGCCAAAGAACGCCTTACGAAAATCGAAGTTCCTGCTCCTCTCATTGCACGGGCACTGGGTGAAGAAGGTTTTGCTTCCTTTGTTGAAGACCGAGGGGTTGATTCCGACACCTATGGGTTGACTGCAACACAGGCCGAAGCGGTCGTCAACATGCAACTGGGAGCATTAACCGGGTTGGAAAGGGAAAAACTCGGTGATGAACATCAGAAACTGCTGACGGAGATTGCCGATTACCTGCATCTGTTAAGCAATGAAAGAAATATCCTTGACGTTGTCCGAGAGGATATGCTTGAACTCAAAAACAAGTATGCCAACCCACGACGAACTGAAATCTCTGATGAAGAACTCACCTATGTTGACCAAGAAGATCTCATCCGAGAGGAATTCATGGCTGTAACCATCAGCCATCGAGGATACGTCAAGCGTCTTTCTCCGGACAACTATCGCGCGCAGCGCCGCGGAGGCAAAGGAATCACCGGTGCCAAGGCCGAAGAAGAAGATCCTATCGAACATCTCTTTGTAGCAAGCACCCACGCCTACCTTTTATTCTTTACCGACCGAGGAAAAGTCTATTGGAAAAAAGTTTACGAACTTCCGCTGCAAAGCCGGACCAGCCGTGGACGCGCCTTGGTTAACCTGCTGAACTTGGCACCCGAAGAAAATGTCTCTAACTGTATTGCTGTTCGATCTTTCGATGATCGGTCACTGCTCATGGCAACTCGCAAAGGGTATGTGAAGAAGACTTCTCTGTCAAAGTACAGTCGACCGATGCGCGGCGGTATCATTGCTATCAAACTAGAAGACGATGATCAACTCGTAGACGTGGTAATGATTTCATCTGGAACGGATGTGCTGCTTGCAACAGAACAGGGGATGGCCATCCGCTTTAACGAAGAGCAGGTCCGTAGTATGGGGCGCAATACACGTGGAGTGAAAGGTATCTCCTTGACAAAAAAAGACGCTCTTGTTGGCATGGTAGCACTGGATCCGAATGCCACTTTACTGAGCGTATGTGAAAATGGATATGGAAAGCGGACTCCTTTCGGCATTTCAAATACCTCAGAAGACGCTTCAGAAGAGACGACCTCTTCTGATTCGAGTGATGAAAATCTGGCCGCAACATCTGGAACTATGCGTTATCGCACTCAGAACCGTGGTGGAAAAGGTCTACGCGATATTAAAACCACACAAAGAAATGGCCCGGTAGTCGATATTGCTTCGGTACATGATGACGATGAAATCCTGATGATTTCAGCAAAGGGTATGATTCAACGAATGCAGGTTTCCGATGTTCGGATCATTGGACGTAACACGCAAGGTGTTTTGATTATGCGACTCAAAAAAGAAGACAGTCTTGTCGCGCTGGTAAAAGTTCCTAAAGAAGACCTCATCACCTCTTCGAGCGAAGATCGGCAAACAGAACCATCTCTCTGAAAATAAAGGATACCACACTCACAACGGATCCAGTCGAGTGCAGCACCTGACATCAGATCGCCTTATTTTCTCTTGTTGTTTTCGTCATCACGAAAGCGATGTCCGAATTATTACATTTGTATTGTGACACAGCCTTTCCTTTTTTCAGCGTCTGTTCTACGTCTTATCCATCAACTACGATTCACTTCCTATCTGATCGAAAGGAAGTCGCCACAACATGCATTTTCGAGTTTGGACTGTCTAACCCGATTGGAGCGTAGACCATGCAGCACCTATTAGTGACCGGAGGCAGCGGATTCATAGGTTCGGATTTTATTCGATTCCAATTGAGTACCTACCCCAACTTGAAAGTCACCAATCTGGACAAACTCACCTATGCCGGAAACCCGGAAAACCTGATTGCCTGGGAAAATGAACCCCGATACCAACATGTAAAAGGTGATATCCTCGACCGTCAGTGTATAGTCGACATTCTCATGAGTGGTGTAGATGCTGTCATCAACTTCGCCGCCGAAACTCATGTCGATCGCAGCATTCTCGATTCAGGTCCCTTTGTTCAGACCAATGTAGTCGGAACACAGGTCTTACTCGACGCAACTCGAGAGGCGAAGATCAGTCGCTATGTTCAAATTTCAACAGATGAGGTTTACGGAAGTCTGGGTGATGAAGGCGCCTTTACTGAAAACACTCCATTAGCACCGAACAGCCCGTACGCTGCGTCTAAAACGGCAGCCGATTTGCTCGTGCGCAGCTACATCCACACCTTTGATTTCCCGGGACTTGTCACACGATGCTCGAACAACTATGGTCCACACCAATTTCCGGAAAAAGTAATTCCCCTGTTTCTGAATCACGCTATGAATGACAGGCCATTACCACTTTACGGAAAAGGGGACAACGTTCGTGACTGGATTTTTGTACGTGACCATTCACGTGCGATTGACGCCGTTTTGAGACAGGGAAAAACCGGTGAAATCTACAATATCGGTGGACAATGTGAACTTACTAACCTGGAACTTGCCCACCAGCTGCTGGATTCACTCGAAAAACCCCATGACCTCATTCAGTTCGTTGAAGATCGTCCTGGTCACGATTTACGTTATGCCATCGATTGCTCAAAAATTCAAAACGACTTGAACTGGTATCCAGAAACGTCCTTTGACAAAGGTATTAAAGAGACCATTGAATGGTATCAATCCCATACTGACTGGATTAAACGTATCGAAAACGGTGAATACCGGAATTACTATCAGCAACAGTACGGAACTCGTTTAAACTCCTAGATTTGTAAGGCGCTCTTTAAACTCAAACGTTTCATTCATCCCACCACACGTGTACTTTCCAAAAGCACCATACACCCATGGCTACCGCCTTAATAACAGGGATCACTGGGCAGGATGGCTCCTATCTTGCCGAATTTTTACTCGACAAAGGCTATGATGTACATGGCATGGTTCGCCGTTCGAGCACGGAAAATTTTGAGCGCATCCATCATTTTCGTGAACGCGTCACACTACACCAAGCTGACTTATTAGACCAACTCTCTGTTATCAATCTCATCACCCAGGTAAAACCACGTGAAATATACAATCTAGCCGCGATGAGTTTCGTTCCTACCAGTTGGGTACAACCTGTGCTAACGGGAGAATTCACAGCTCTCGGAGTAACACGCGTTCTGGAAGCCATTCGACTTGTGAATCCGAATATTCGTTTTTACCAGGCCTCTTCGAGTGAAATGTTCGGTCAGGTACGCGAAGAACCACAAACCGAAATGACCCCCTTTCATCCACGCAGCCCCTATGGTGTGGCCAAAGTTTACGGACACTGGATAACCGTAAACTACCGAGAAAGTTACGACCTGTTTGCATGCTCCGGAATCCTATTTAACCATGAAAGCCCGCGCAGAGGACGTGAATTTGTCACAAGAAAGATCACTGATGCTGTAGCACGTATTAAACTCGGGATGCAACAAACCTTGTCCCTTGGTAATCTCGATGCGCGTCGTGACTGGGGCTTTGCCGGAGATTATGTTGAAGCGATGTGGGCCATGCTTCAGCAAGACAAGGCTGATGACTATGTTATAGCAACTGGTGAAACCCACTCTGTACAGGAGTTTGTGGAACTAGCCTTTCAACATGTCGGACTCAACTGGGAGAAGCATGTTGTCCAGGATCCCTCACTGCTTCGTCCTGCCGAAGTGGATCTATTAAGAGGTGATGCGAGCAAAGCTTGTAACAGGCTTCCCTGGACGCCCAAAGTAACATTTTCGGAATTAGTAAGTATGATGGTTGACGCTGACCTTACCCGGCTGAAAACACCGAGTAAATAACGCCCTCCGTCCGGAACGTGTTCAGATCTATTAATCGCTCAACCTGGTCCTTACCAAACCGCTGTGGGTTCTAGCTTGTATGACAACGCTGATCACCGGAATAACAGGTTTTGCAGGGGGCCATTTAGCTGAATTTCTTATCGCCAGGGGTCATGCTCCTGTTTGTGGCTGTTCCCGAAAAGGTAGCTGGCCAACGGATTTGGAACATCTCATGGGCCAGGTAGACCTCTACCCGTGTGATCTCACTAATTTTCAGCAAACCACAGAACTCTTCGAACAACTAAAACCAACTCGCATCTATCACCTTGCGGCTATGGCACAACCGGCTGAATGCCTCGCCCATCCTGATCTCGCAGTACGAAACAACGTGGACGCTACACGGCATATCCTTGACGCGGCAATGCAAACTTCCAGTCATCCACAGGTACTGTACGTCAGCACATCCCACATCTATGGATTCAGCCCTCCGGACGAGCTTCCCATGTCTGAATCCACAGCCTTGCGCACTGGCAACGATCCCTATTCACAAAGCAAACTGAAGGCCGATATTCTATGCCAAGATTATGCTGCAAAAAGGGGGCTTCACGTTGTTATCGCAAGACCTTTTCATCATGTGGGGCCGCGGCGATCAGCGGGTTATGCCATTTCCAGTTGGGCCGAAGAAATCGCGCACATCGAACGGGGAGATATCGCACCTGAAGTCAAGGTAGGGAACCTCGACAGTCGCCGTGATTATACAGATGTGCGTGACATCGTTCGTGGATATTATACCGCTCTAGAGCACGGTGGTCGGGGTGATATATTCAACCTGGGATCAGGTACCAGTAGAAGTATGCAAACTATACTCACTCAACTGCTCTCTCTAAGCACCATCACGGTTCAGGTAAAAAGAGATCCTGAACGGTTCCGGGACAATGACCCCAAAGAACTTGTCGCCGATGCGTCCCGTTTACAACAATGCAGCGGATGGCATCCCAAGATTCCTTTTGAACAGACACTGCAAGACACACTCGATTATTTTCGCGACCGATTGTCGAGAACCTCTTAAACGTATATCTATCTGTGAGTGTATCTGTCTTTCGACATCATTAACCCATCCGTTCTGTTACAGCCATTAAATCCCCATGCTTAACTCGCATAACCACAGTGCCTGCAGGTATTCGCGCCCATCCCCAGTAATTCACCACACGATTGACAAACCTGCACGCCTCGTTCCCATCCGGAAACGGATTGCTCCTTCAATTCCGATTCTGAAACGGGATCATTGGCAGACAGTTCACGCGAAAGTGATTCAAGTTCCTCCGTCGAAAGAGGTGGCGGATCATTGGTCTCATCATTGTCAAATACAGGTAATGGTAAGTCACCAGAATCGGTTGATACGCCCGGAACAATCGGACCGTGACAGAAAGGACAGGTTACTTTTTCGGGCATCGTATTTTCGGATACCTGTATCATCTCACCACAAGAACACTTCCTCCAACCTTCTGCACTTTTTCCCATGATTTTTGGAGGACTGGCGCGCCTTTTGTTCTGTTTTTGTGAAGCCTTCAGTCGTACTACCGATTTACATTGCGGACAGACTTGTTTGTAACCTGTACGCGTCAAAGGAAAAATCAGTATGCAACCACAACGACAACGCCCCCTCATAGTCATGTTTGACTACCTCGCAGCCATGGAACAGATATTCCCGGAGATGGACCCAGCATATCATAAATGACTTTCTTTCCTATCGCCGTCATCCTGACCTGATAACAACCCCAGTTGTTGCGCCACGGACGACAATCCACTCCCCGGTTCCCTGGATTTATGTTAAGGTCGGTCTCAAGTTTAACTGGAATATTCCTGTTTTTAGATGCCTAAGGTATTCGTTGAGTTTGTAAATGGATCCAGAACTAAGAGAACAAGCACATCATCTCATGGCTCGGATTATACAAATCCGAGACTCTCTTTGACTTGGAATCATCACAGAAAAAGCGTGAAAAACTGGAAGCCAAGATCGCATCCCCAGGGTTTTGGGATGTACGTGACAAGGCTCAGGAAGTGATTGATGAGCTAAAACAGCTCCAAGCTCTATTGAAACCGTTTTCGCAACTTGAAACCGATTCGGAAGACTTGGAAACTCTGCTCGAACTTACCGCTGAAGATGAAACCGGTCAGGCAGAGGAAGATCTACGTTCTGAAGTACCGATCATTGAATCGCGTTTGCACAAGATAGAACTACGCGCATTACTCAGTCATCCCGATGACCGACTCCCAGCATTTGTAAGTATTCAGGCAGGAGAAGGGGGAACCGAATCATGCGATTGGGCCAACATGATGTTACGTATGTATCTACGTTGGTCAGAAGACCGCGACTTTCAGACAGAAATTCTTGAAGTATCTGGTGGCGAAGAAGCAGGAATTCGCAGTGCCACAGTGGCCATACGTGGTTCCTTCGCATATGGATATCTCAAGGGCGAAATTGGCGTACATCGCCTTGTCCGTATCAGCCCATTTGATGCCAGAGGACGCCGCCATACATCATTTGCAGCGGTCGATGTATTACCGGAAATAGATGAAAATATTGAAATCGAAGTGCGTGAAGAAGATTTACGTATCGATACTTACCGTGCTGGGGGAGCTGGTGGACAGCATGTCAATAAAACGTCATCTGCTGTACGCATTACGCACGGTCCATCTGGCATCGTCGTGCAGTGCCAGAATGAGCGAAGTCAGCATCAAAACCGGCGCATGGCAATGGCCATGTTAAAAGCACGACTTCACCGACTGGAAGCAGATAAACGCGCTGCCGAACGAGATCGCCAATATGAGTCCAAAGGGGAAATCGGATTCGGTAGTCGGATTCGCTCCTATGTCTTACAACCCTATAGGCAAGTAAAAGATGCTCGAACAGGTATCGAGGTTGGAAATGTTGACGCTGTTTTAAACGGGGATCTTGATACCTTTATCGATGGTTATCTTCGCCATCTGGCCGGGCAGTGAAAGGCGTGAATTGGTACTCTTTACGGCCCGAAAATCACAAATATCCTGGAACCTAAAAAGAGTACCGCTCTTTCTCTCAACCGTATACTGATTCCGCTTTACCGAGACGATAACGCACTTTCTGATGATGCAACGGCCAGGGTTGCCCATCCTGTCATTACAAGCGGGAAAAATCATTTCAGAGAAGCCAGAAAAGCAAGGAGATCTGCAGCCTGCTGAGCTGTCAGATCACGCAACAAAAGTTCAGGCATCAGGGACTTTGGCTGGGGAATTAATTCTTCGACTTCGTCTACAGCAAATTCCATTCTCTTGGTCTGGCCTTCACTGAAAGCGTTGAAGACTATTTTTTCATCGGACTTCTCAACCAGAATTCCAGTGAACACTTTGCCTTCCAGGTCGATCAGAACATAGGTTATATATTTCTCTTCTATTTTCTTGGACGGCTGTACCAACGACTCCAGGAGCTCATGTAATTTGTACTTTTCGCCAATCTTACCCAGATCAGGACCTATGGAGTCACCCTTCTCGTTGATACGATGGCAGTTCTTACACTGGGAGGCTGCCTCCGACATGAACAACTGTCGCCCTGATTCCACATCACCCGTTAAAGACAGAACATCCGGTGGATCTATGACTGTACCCAGACGTTTGATTCGATTTTCTTCAGGAACAAAACGCTCAAACAAATCACGAACCGTTACCTTGTTTTGTTTCATTGCTGTGGATATGACAGCTTGCCGCATGCCAGGAGTGACCATCTGATCTGCAAGAACGCGAGATAACACAAAGGCACTACGTGTATTACCTAGAATCTTATCAATAGCCCGTGCACGCTGTTCTTCATCTGCATCCGTGCTTTTCAATTGTTCAGAAACCTGGACGTATTCGTCCCGGTATGTCTGTTGGTTCTTCTGTTCCGGGCTCTTTAATTGTGCAATCCAATCGTGAATCAGATTTAGTCCCTTTTGATCCGTAAGCTGAGCTCCAATATGAGGCATTCGCCCCATCCCTAATTTTGAAATCCGGTAAAACAGCACCGAAGAAAACGGATCTCCAGGAACAACAATACTCGCCTCTCCCAGATCAAATCGACCATGCATAGGAGGCTCATTTATAAGATGTGTTTCTTCTAATTTTTGATAGTATTTCAACTGAAGTTTGGCATTACCACCGCCATCTGAAACGTGACATATGGAGCAGTTAACATGCAAATAAGCGCGTGCCCGAGCGTCGATATCCTGATCCTCGCGGTACGGATTGGCCAATGAGTCATATTCTTCAGGTCTTTTTTCTAACGGGGTTTTGAACAGGCCAATATGTTCAAAAGCACGCAACTGATTGTCACTGACCCCCGTTACATAGGTATGCTCCTTGTTCATTTGGGCGGTGCGCACTCCCAGAACAAATCCCGCCGCCCGTGAGTGACAGACCATGCACTCATTACGACTCGGCACATGCCAAGTCTGTTGTCGGATTCCCCCTTGTGACGAAGCATCTGAAATCATGAACTTCAAATCTAAACCCTGAGCCCCTACTAGTACTGCGTCCGTTTGGTCATCGTTCCAAAGATAGGAGTAACCCAACCAGTGATTTTCCTGCTTGACCGTCATACGAGTTTCAATACGTTTACGTGATGCAGGATTTCCGAATTCCATTTCCAGGGAAATGGTCTCAAAATGAACCGATCCATCATCAAAGCTCCAGGTATTCGCATCTGCACTCCGTTCAACAAAATTTATTCTTGAGTCATCCGGCAACGCGACAAACCGCTCTTTGGTCGCATTATTCAGCCATTGAGGAGCATTGACGGAATAGGGAATGACACCTGGGGCAAGATCATGTGATGGTACCGAGCTGAACAGACCGGTTTCGCTCAGTTTGCGAGGGAACGTAGCTTTATCATCGACATGTGGATTGCGAATCAGTCTGTGGATTTCTCCG
>Ga0310344_10003120_pt1 | contig 12378 bp, 12 predicted proteins | sample HC15DNA20200_MG_FD_203801 | JGI IMG/M metagenome (GOLD analysis project Ga0310344, IMG submission 203801) | Marine microbial communities from station ALOHA, North Pacific Subtropical Gyre - HC15-DNA-20-200_MG | ecosystem: Environmental > Aquatic > Marine > Oceanic | place: Pacific Ocean: North... | reverse complement strand
GCAGTAGACATATTGCTGTCAAAAAAAGGAGTTTTTGTTTTTGAAGAACCTTATATGGGTTCAATGTTTTCAAAAGTATCTTATGATCAAATCTATGATGAGCATATCTTTATGTTTTCAATTACTTCTATAAAAAAAATATTTGAGCTTTGTGGCTTCGATTTGATTGATGTCATTCCGCAAATTACTCATGGTGGCTCTATGAGATATGTTGTTGCTAGAAAGAATCAACATCAAATTAAAACTAGTGTTATAAATGGTTTAAAGATTGAAATAGAAAAAAAATTAAATGATATTGAATCTTGCTTAAAATTTAAACAAGAGTGTGAAAAATCTAAAAAAAGAACTATTGAGTCTCTAAAAAAGTATAAAAATATGAATAAGAGTATCGCTGGTTATGCCGCAACTTCAAAAAGTACAACAATTTTAAATTACTGCAATATTGACTCAAATATAATTGATTTTATTTGTGATACTACAGAAGATAAAATTGGAAAATATTCTCCTGGGATGCATATACCTATAGAATCAATGTCGTACTTTAAAAATCAACTTCCTGATGTAGCATATCTGTTTGCGTGGAATCATAAAAATGAAATTTTTTCAAAAGAAGCTGATTTTTTAAATAAAGGTGGAAGGTGGTTTTCACATGTTACTTTATAAAAATAAAATTGTAGTGACGGGAGGCACCGGTAGATTTGCTAAAGAGTTTAAAAAAATTCAGTTTAAACATAAAGTATATTTCCCTAAAAAAAATGAACTAAACATACTTAAATATAAATCGATAATTAAATACTTAAAACTAAAGAAACCTAAATACCTAATACATTTAGCTGGTCTATCTCGTCCAATGGATATGCATAAAAAATTTTTAAATAAGAGTATAGACTTGAATATCATTGGAACAGCAAATATAACAAAGGCTTGCTCAAATTTTGGTATAAAATTAATTTATTTTTCAACTAGCTACGTCTATCCTGGAACTAAAGGAAACTATAAAGAAACAGATCCAGTGCTTCCCAAAAACAACTATTCTTGGTCAAAACTTGGTGGTGAAAGTTCAGTTCAAATGTATAGCAACTCATTAATTTTAAGAACATGTATGACGGAAGAACCATTTGTACATAATCATGCTTTTAGCGATTTTATTACAAATTTTATATTTCATAAAGATATTGCAAAGATTTTATTAAAAGTAATTAATAAAAAAGGTGTTATCAACTTTGGTGGAAAGACCCAAAGTGTTTATGATTTCGTAAAGAAATACAACCCTAAAATAAAAAAAATTTCTGCTAAAAAAACTTTAGGTAAAAGCTATCCTCTTAACCCATCAATGAATATCTCTAAGTTAAAAAAAATTATAAAATGATAAAAACCTGGTCATACAAAGAAGAATATATAAAAAATAGAAAAACAATCCTTAAAGCAATAGATAAAACATTGTTTTCGGGAAATCTTTTTTTTGGAAATCAACTTAAAAAGTTCGAAAATAGTTTTATAAAACAAAATAAATCTAGATATGGAGTTGCGGTAGGTAGTGGCACAGATGCTTTGATAATAGCTTTAAAAGCATTAGGCATAGGAAAAAATTTTAATGATGAAGTTATTACTGTTTCAAATACCGCTATTCCAACTGCGTCAGCAATAATAAGCGCTGGCGCTAAACCAATATTTGTTGATATAGGAAATGATTATTTAATAAATACTTTAAAAATTAAAAAAGCGATAAACAAAAATACTAAAGCCATAATCCCAGTTCATCTATATGGACAGGCCTGCAAAATGGATGAAATAATGAAGATAGCTAAAAGATATAAATTAAAAATAATTGAAGATTGTGCTCAAGCGCAAGGAGCTAAATTTAAAAATAAACTTGTTGGAACTTTTGGAGATTTTGGATGTTTTTCTTTTTATCCAACTAAAATTTTGGGAGCTTATGGTGATGGAGGTTTTGTTACTACAAATTCTTTCAAAATGTTTCAGAAAATTAAAAGATTGAGATTTTATGGTATCGAACAAAATGATAAAAAAAATAAATTTAATCGAATATATTATTCAAATGAACATGGCTTAAACTCAAGACTCGATGAAATTCATTCATCAATTCTCAATATAAAAATTAAACAAGTCAAAAAATTCATTCGAAAACGATGTCAACTTGCAAAAATTTATAATAAAGAGCTTAGTAATACATCTCTACTTTTGCCCAAAGAAAATGTAAATTGCAAACATGTTTACCACTTGTATACAGTTTACCATCCGAAAAGGACAAAAATAATCAAAGAATTAGAAAGAAAAAAAATTAAAATCAATATTTACTATCCCTATCCAATACATAAAATGAAAGGATATTTATCAAAAAAAAATAAAGATTCGGAATTACCTAAAACAAACAATGCGTATAAAGGTATATTCTCATTGCCACTCTATCCAGAGTTAAAAATTAAAAATCTAAAAAAAATTATTAAAATTTTAAAACAAATATTAATCAAAGTTTAATATTTGGTCTGAAGTTGGATTTTCTTAACATATATGAAGTTATAAGTCCGTCAATTTCAGCTTTATGTTTAGCTGCGGTTATTTGCTCGCCTTTTAAAGAAAAAATTAAATATTTTTTTATAGCTCTTAAAAGATTTGGTAAGGTTTTTTTTATTCCATAAAAATAACTATAATTTTTTTTATAATAATAAAATTTAGACCAACAAAAATGCCAATTTCTATTAATTGCAATTTGCTGTTCGTATTTTTTATCTATTGATGATGAACCAATATGAGTGAATTCAGCTTCATCGATCAAATATATTCCAAGATTTGCTCGATGACATCTAAAATACAAATCTGTCTCTTCATAATATAAAAAAATATTTTCATCAAAAAAACCAATTTCTTTTAATTTTTTCATTTTAAAAAACATTGCACAACCAGTAACAAATTCCATTTTATGAAATTTATTTTCTTTGTTAAAATTTTTATAAAGTTCTTTTGTATATACATGCTCAGGATCTTTCGGTGCTAATATACAATAATCAGTAATTTTATTTGAATACTCTAACAAAATATTGATCATATTTTTTTTCGGAATGGTGTCTACATCCAAATAAAGGGCAAATTCGGTCTCTACTTTTTCTAATCCTAAGTTAATGCCACCACCATTCCCAAGATTTTCATGAGGAATAATTACACTTACATTCTTAAATTTTTTTTCAAGATGATTTTTTAATTCTAAATTTAAAGAGTTTTCTATTAATAATATTTTAATATTTTCATCTATTAAGTTAATAAAATTTTCTATAATTTTTTCTGAACAAAAAGAGACCGCTACTATTGTTACTTTATTATTATATTTATTTGTATTCACTACTATTCTCTATTACTTTTATTTTTATTTACTGAACGATTTAATAATATATAATAAATCCAATTATTTAAATGTCTATTATTCACCCAAAAGACTTATCCAAAGAAAGCAAAGAGCTCAACTCTAATTCAAAATTATTTGAAATTTATAAAAATCTTAATTTAGCATCCTTAAAATGTGACACTTATTTTCAAACTTATGAAGAGCTTTTTAGTGAATATATTGGAAAAAAAATTACCTTTGTCGAAATTGGAGTGCTTCATGGAGGTTCTTTGTTAATGTGGAAAGAATATTTTGGTCCTAAAGCTAGAATTATTGGTGTTGATTTAGATCCTAGGGCAAAAGAATTAGAAAAAAAAGGATTTGAAATATTTATAGGCAGTCAGTCAGATAATTTATTTTGGAAAGACTTTTATTCTAAAGTTGGTAAAGTTGATATTCTTCTTGATGATGGAGGTCATGTTAACGATCAACAAATAATTACATTAAGTGAGGCTATAAATAATACCAATGACAATGGGACTATAGTGATAGAAGATGTACATACTAGTTATTTTAAAAAATTTGGTAATCCGTCTAGTGTTTCATTTATTAATTATAGCAAACATTTGATAGATGTGATTAACTCTAGATTTCCTGGGGTTGAGAATAAAAATGAATTTAAAAATAAAATTTATTCAGTGCTATTTTATAATTCAATAGTTGCTTTAAAGATAAATTCAAAAAAAAGCATTAAATCTACTATAATTAAAAATTCTGATATTGAAAGAATGCATGTTATCGATCATAGAACAAGTGATTATTTTCCGACAATTAATAGTTTCATAGATAGGAGACTATCATTCTTAAAAAGTTTGCCTGTAATCAAAAAAATAATACGATATTTTTTCTATACTCATAATATTTTTGTTAAATTTAGATATTATTTCAAACTAAAGAAATATTTTAAATAGCTTTTTGCAACCTCAGCTTGTAAAATAAATTCCACCCAATTTAGTTTTTCTTTGTGTTTACTTATGGTCAAAATTCATTTTAAATCTTGTTAATTAACAAACTATATAGGGAGAACTATGAAAAAAATAATAAGCACAGTTCTTGGGATTTTATTTGCGTTTACTCTAAATGCGACAGTAGCTAACTCAGCTGCTAAAGAAGTAAGAGTAGCGTACTTTTTGGAGTGGCCATCTCCGAATCTTGAGGACATGAATAAAAAAGCATATGCAAAAGCACTTGGTGTACCAGTAAAGTGGACTAACTTTACTAATGGTGTAGCTATGACTGATGCTATGTTAGCGGGAGATATTGATATCTCTTACTCACAAGGTTTAATGCCTTACATTAATGCGGTTAAGGCTAAAGCGCCTATAAGTTTAGTAGATGTTGCAATGGAATACGGTATGGGGGGAACAACATGTGTTACCTCTAATAAATCTGGTATCACTAAAGCTAACGCTTCTGAACTTGAAGGCAAAAAAGTTGCAGTTCCTTTAGGAACTATGGCTGAGTATGTTTTCACTGAAAGTATGAAAATAGTTGGTGCTGATAGAAAAAAAATGAACATTATTGCAATGGATCCTGAAGAAGGTGCAGCTGCACTAGTAAGTGGTGATGTTGTAATGGCATGTTTATTTGGTGGTAATTCTATAAAGTCTGCTACATCAGTTGGAAAAAGACTTCTAACTGTAGATGAAGCACGTGCTGGTGGAATTATGGGTATCGACATTGTTTCTGTTACAAACAAATTCATGAAAGAAAACCCAGGAATGTTAAAATCATTCGTTGAGTTAACTCATGAAGCTAACGAAAGATACAGAAACGGTGGAAGTGATATGAAAGCTATGTCTAAAGAGTCAGAAATGAAAGTTGCTGATATGAAAGACACTTTAAGTGGCTTCAAATTCTTAACGCCAAAAGAGACAAAAAAATCTATGAAGAGTGGAAACCTTGCTAAGTTTTTAAAAGGTTTTGACACTCCAAGAGGTACAGTAACTACTAAGTTTATACCGTAATTCTTGAAAGTAAATTATAGGCACCAATGCACATTATTGGTGCCTATTTTTTATCAAAATATCTAATATAGTTCTTTTATGAGCGATCTAATTTCTAAAAATTTAAATATGATATTTAAAACTCCTAAGGGAGAAACTGTACACGCTCTTAAAGATTTAAATTTTACAATTAAGAAAGGAGAATTACTTACAGTACTTGGACCTTCAGGTTGTGGAAAAACAACTTTATTAAATATTACAGCAGGATTTATTAGACCTAGTTCTGGAAAAATTATTCTTAATAATAAAGAAATCAATGGACCAGGTGTAGATAGAGGAATGGTTTTCCAGCAAGGTGCTTTGTTTGAATGGCTAACTGTTTCTGAAAATGTAAATTTTGGTTTGAGAATGAAAGAAGAAGATGTAGCTCAAACACAAAAAAAAGTTGACGAATGGTTAGATATTGTCGGACTTAAAGGTTTTGGAAATACTCCTACTTATCAATTATCTGGAGGAATGCAACAGCGAGTAGCTTTAGCGAGATGTTTAATTAATGATCCTGACTTAATTTTAATGGATGAACCTTTAGGAGCTTTAGATGCTTTAACCAGAGAAAAAATGCAATCTTTAGTTCTTAAAATTTGGAAAGAAACTGGAAAAACAATTATTTTGATAACTCATTCGGTTGAGGAAGCATTGTTGCTTGGAGAAAAAGTTTACGTTATGGCTCCTAGACCTGGAAGAATTCACAAAGAATATAAATTACCTTTCGCATCAATGGGTCTTAAAGGAGATTTGAGAAAAATCAAAAATGATAAAGAATTCGTTTCAAAGAGAGAAGAAATTCTCTCAATGATTTGGGATATGGAAGAAGAGATTATGGGAAAAGAAAATTAAATGATTACTGGTGTTTTAACATTTCTGTTTTTTTTTGCTATCGTTGGATGTGTTTTATACGGCAGAAAATTAATTAAAACAGAAAAAGTGGATGCTGTTTTTGGAAATCCAGAGAGAGCACAAGGTGGAATTCATTGGGTAATTGTTGGAAGCAGCTTCTTATTAATAGTTTGGCTTTATTATTCATGGGATATAGCTAAATCTTTTTTTCCTAAGTCGGCAAATGAACTTTGCCAAGTAGGAAAGGTTAATGAGTCTCTACTTTCATTAAAATACCTGTTTCCAATAGAAGAACGTCAGCTTAAGAGTACATCCGTAATCGAAACTGAAACAGAAAATTTAAACAAAATTATTATTGAAATAGAAAAATTAGGAGTAAAAAATCAAGATAAAAGTAAATTACTAGATTTTATCTCACAAACTAAAAATACAATACCATTGCTTACAAACGAACAACTTTTAAATAATGACACTAGAGACCAAATTAAAATAATTAATGAAAAAATTATTAATTTAACCGAGGACTTTAAAAAAACCGATTATCCCAATGAGAGTGCAGAACAAGAAATAGAAAGAATTGAAGCTGCTAAAGAAGAAGGCCCCTGGAAAGCATCAAGCACCTCAATTGAAAACACAATTGAAATACCTTCAATACCTAAAACAAAAAGAGGCTTAAAATTTCAAGCAGCAGCTAAGGAATTAAATTTAATAAGCGATGAATTCTTTGAACTTAGAAATCATAATAAACCGTATAGTTCTGCCTTAGAAAAACTAAAAAAAGAAATAAAAGATTATAGAACTAGTTTAGGTTCTTCAGAGGAGATTTCCTCTTCATTAGCAAAAGATGTTCTTAAGATTGCGCGTAGAATTGAATACGCAAGTATTTTTCCACCTAATACTCTCAAAGATATGCAGGCATCAATAATCAATTTTGATAATGTGCAAAAAAAAGAACAAGGTAGTCTTAGATGGGTTGACATTCTTTTGTTTCCAACAGGTACGATCATTTCAAGTGGCCCTAGTTGTTCTGAGCAAGGGTCTGGCAGATGGCTTCCAAAACCATCAGATACAATTAATAAATTTACATTAATGTTAAACCCTAATGTAGGTTACAAACAAATTCCATTAATCTGGTACGAGATGATGGATATAAGTAAGATCATTGGTTTCTTAATACCTGATTGGTTTGCTGATATTTTGCCTGGAGAATATCCAGTTCATAATGAAAAAGGTGAGGTTAAACCAAACTTTAAAAGTAAAGTTTTAAGCTTTGTAACTGGAGACTTTGAATTATTTAAAATTCCAATTCCAACTGGACATATTTGGGATTCATTTTTAAGAGTGTTCCTTGGTTTAGTAGCGGGAATTATAGTTGGGGTTCCATTAGGATTATTCATGGGCTTAAACAGATTTGCAAAAGGATTTTTTGATCCTTTGATTGAACTATACAGACCAGTTCCACCGTTAGCATGGGCGCCATTAGTTATTTCAGTTCTTGGAATAGACAATCTTGGAAAAGTATTTTTATTATTTATGGTTTCATTATCAATAATGATAATTTCAGCTAGAGCTGGAGCTTCTGGAACCCAATTATCAAAAATTCATGCAGCACACTCTCTCGGTGCTTCTAAATGGCAAATCTTAAGGTATGTAATTTTTCCAAATTCATTACCTGAAATACTTACTGGAATAAGAGTAGCCACCGGTATGTGTTGGGGAACATTGGTTGCAGCAGAATTTCTAGCAGGAACCACTGGGGTTGGTTTTGTTGAAAATGTCGCGAAGAAATATTTTCAATATGAAGTAATCTGGATAACAATATTTATCATGGGAATGCTTGGATTGATTTTTGATATTACAATTAGAAAAATAATTGATAAAACTATTCCTTGGCGTGGTAAAGGATGATTGGTATTTTAGGTGGAATGGGGACTCAAGCTGGTCTTGACTTCTGTAATAAATTAGCAAAATTAAATAAAGGTAAAACAGATCAAAAGTACCCTTTATTTGTTCTATACAATAAATCAAATATCCCTGGTCGACCTGAAAATCTTCATAGATATAACAAAGTTTTAAAAAGTCTTCTAAATGGATGTAAGTTTTTGGAAAAAAGTAAATGTAAATTTATTGTTATACCATGCAATACCGCCCACTACTGGTATGATGATCTACAGAAAAAAACTAGAATTCCAATCATAAGTATGCCTAAAGAAGTTTATTTACATACTGTCAAAACTTGTAAGAAGAACTCAAAAATAGGTTTATTAGCTACAGAAGGAACTTTAAAAACAGGAGTGTATAATAGGTTTTTTGATAAAAAATTTGAATTAGTGAATCCAATTAAAACAATTCAGTTTAAAAATGTAAATAAAGCCATCAAACTAGTAAAAATGGGTAGAATAAAAGAAGCTGAAAAAGCCATAAAGCCTGCAGTAAATTATTTAATTAAAATGAAATGTAAAAAAATAATCCTAGGATGTACAGAGCTTCCAATTGCAATATTTGCTTTTAAATCTTTTCAAAAGATAAAAAAATCAAAAACTTTTTTAGATCCTAATTTGATACTAGCCAATTCTTCTATGAGAAAGTATAAAGTGTAATTATGAAAATTATTGATTGTTTCATGTATTTTGATGAAGACATGATGTTAGACATTCGTTTAAATGTTTTAAATAAATTTGTGTCTCATTTTGTTATCTGTGAAGCTGCGTTTAATCATAAAGGAATATCAAAAAAATTAAATTTTAATATAAATAATTTCTCGAAATTTAAAAATAAAATTTCTTATGTGGTAGCAGACAAACAGCCCGACAACTTACGTAAAATTAATAAAAATGATGACGAAAATAGAAGAAATTCTAAAATTCTCGATAATGCCCTTATAAGAGAAAATTATCAAAGAAATTATTTAACTAATAAACTAAAAAAATTTTCAGATGATGATTTAATTATAATTAATGACTTGGATGAGATTCCTAATTTAGATAATTTCAAATATAAAAATAAAATTACAATATTTAAACAAAGAATGTTTTATTATAAATTAAACCTTGTCTACCCTAATTTTCTATGGTCTGGAAGCAAGATTTGTAAAAAAAAAGATTTAATCAGCCCTCAGTGGTTAAGAAATGTTAAGTCTAAAAAATATCCATTATGGAGATTAGATAGTTTTTTTTCCCAAAAAAAATATAGTGATATTAATTTTATTGAAAATGGAGGCTGGCATTTTACAAATATAAAAAATCCAGAACAAATTGATTATAAAATGAAAAATTTTTTACACCATCTTGAATATGAAAAAAGTGGGATCAATGTAGAAGATATTAAAAAAAATATTCAAGAAAAGAAAGTAATTTATGATCATTTTGCAGATAAAAGGAAAAATAAAGTTATGAGCACGGGAAAATTAGAAAGATTAAATATTCATGACTTGCCGGAATATATTTCAAGAAATATCAATAAATTTCAAAAATGGATAGATTAATTTATAGAAATTAAAATGAAAAAAATATCATATTTAATAATTATATTTTATCCTTTAATTTTATTTGCTGCTGAAAAAACTAAAGAAGAAAAAGTGGCAAAATATGTCATAGAAAATATTCAAAAAGATTATGTTGCTTGTTATAGTTTTTATATAGTAGGTGCAGCAAGTTTCAAAAAAACCGGAAAAGAAAAAAGTGTCATTGAAAGTTTAGAAAAAAGTGCAGATGTTACTTTAAAGTTTAATTATGATTTAGGTGAAGTTTTGGGTTTAAAACCTGCAACTATGACTAAAACAACTAAAGAAGAAGTAGAAAAATTTACGAAAATAGCAAAAGAAGACTTTGCATCTTTAGTTAAAAAATATGGGTTCATGTGTAAAAATTTAGTGGAAAATCAAAAACAAAGAATTGATTATTGGGAAAAAAAAGGAAACAAAAAAATTAAGTGAAAAAAAATGTATTAAGAGCAAAGCTAAAACAAATTTTTAGTAAATACCAATTATCAAAAAAACATTCAGAAATTTGTACTGATTATTTGATTAAAGCAGAACTTGTTGAGGCTAGATCTCATGGCTTAACAAGACTTAAAATGTATTGCGATCGAATAAAAAAAAGATTGATTAATCCAAGACCAAAAATAAAAATTAAAAAAATTAGCTCATCCATTTCTCATATTAATGCTGATAATAGTATTGGCTTCGTCTCTGCTGACATAGCAATTAATCAGGCGATAAAAAATGCAAAAAAAACTGGAATTGGTTTAGTTGCAGTAAAAAAAAGTGGTCATTATGGATTGTCTAGTTTTTATGCTGAGCAAGCTGTAAAAAAAAATCTAATAGTTTTTTGTTTCACAAATGCTCCTCCGGCTTTAGCGCCTTATGGTGCAAAAAAATCTTTATTTGGAACTAATCCTATTTGTTTTGGAGTTCCAACTGGAGAGGTTCCTTTTATTTTAGATGCTTCAACTTCAATAATTAATAGAGGAAAAATAAGGCGAGCACATAAATTTGGTGAAAAAATTCCATATGGTGTTGCATTAAATAAATCTGGTAAAATTACAACTAATCCGAAAGAAGCTTTGCTTGGAACTCAACTTCCTATTGCTAGCTTCAAAGGTTCTGGCTTGGCTTGGATGGTTGATATTTTAAGCGGTGTTTTAACTGGAAGTAGTCACGGTGGAAAAACGAAAGATCCTTTTGATGATTTTACTGGCCCTCAAAATGTAGGTCATTTATTTATTACAATTGATCCTAAGCTTTTTGTAGGAAAAAATTTTATAAAAGAAATAAAAAAGAATATTAAACTTGTAAAAAAACTTCCAAAAGCAAAAGGTTTTAGTTCAATTCTCTATCCTGGAGAAAGAAAAAATAAAAAATATAGAAAGAATTTAAATAAAGATATATCTATACCTGTAAAAATTTTAAAAGAAATGGATGAATTAAATGCTATCTAGGAAAGAGATTATCTGTCCGGAAAATTTATTAAAAATTGCTAAAACTAAGGGCCCAATAAAAGTAGTAATTGTAAATGCTGGCAAATCTGTTTCGATCGAGTCTACTAAACAAGCTGTAGATGAAGGTTTCATAGATCCCGTTTTCGTTGGAGACAAACCAATCATAGAAAAATTAGCAAAAGATATTAAATGGGACATTTCAAAATATGAAGTTATTCATGAACCAGTAGAAAATAACACTGCATTAATTGCAGCTAAAATGGCAAGTGAAAATAAGGTAAAAATAATAGTTAAAGGTCATATCCACACTGATGTCTTAATGAAAGCAGTTTTAAAAAGAGATTTAAATTTAATAGGTAAAAAAAGACTGAGTCATATCTGGTATATGACATTAGAAAAAAATGATAAACCTTTTATTATTACAGATGGTGCTTTGAATGTTTTACCAAAATTAGAAACTAAGATGCATATCTTAAGAAACTCAGTAGAATTTGCAAAAAGAATTGGGGTTAATAAACCTAAAGTTTCAGTTTTATCAGCTACAGAAGAAGTTTTGGATAGTATGCCAAGTTCAAAAGAAGCAAAAGAACTTACGGAGAGAGCTTTAAAAGAAGGTATCGAGGCTGATGTTTTTGGACCGATGGCTTTTGATAATTCAGTTTCAGAAAAAGCAGCTCAAATTAAAGGAATTAAAAACGCAGTTGCAGGTAATACAGATATTTTATTAGTTCCTAATGTCGAAACAGGTAATGCCCTTGTTAAAATGATGATTTATTTTATGGGTGCTTGTGCTGCAGGAGTAGTTATCGGTGGTAAAGTACCTGTAGTAATTACAAGTCGTGCTGATGATACTCAAGCTCGCTTAGCTTCAATAGCAGCAGCTATAGTTGCTCTTTAATGGAACAATTAAAGAATTGGGATAATAAAACCTGGCTTTCATCCAATAAATATATCTTATCTTTTTATAAATTCTTAAAAACAAAAATAAAAATTAATAAAAAAACTACTATTCTTGATATTGGTTGTGGAAGAGCAAATATAATTAGTTTTCTTCAAAAAAAATATAAATTTCAAAATAAACCTATAGGTATAGACATAGTAAAAAATAATAATACAAAAAAAAATATCATCTTCAAAAAAACTGAAGCAATAAAATATTTAAAAAAAACAGATAAAAAATTTGATTTGATTTTAATC
>Ga0310344_10003119_pt1 | contig 12380 bp, 9 predicted proteins | sample HC15DNA20200_MG_FD_203801 | JGI IMG/M metagenome (GOLD analysis project Ga0310344, IMG submission 203801) | Marine microbial communities from station ALOHA, North Pacific Subtropical Gyre - HC15-DNA-20-200_MG | ecosystem: Environmental > Aquatic > Marine > Oceanic | place: Pacific Ocean: North... | reverse complement strand
CGGAAAACAGTTGGACAGATGAGAAACAGGGCCCTTTTTCGGCAGCAGTTTTAGTTCGGGCTCTTTTTGGGGTCCCAATTGGGGGAAAGATTCAATCTTCAGTCGAAGATATTAATGCTGCCCAGATAGTGGTTTTTGGAGATGCCGACTTTGCTGCTAATAAGGATTTCAATCGATTTAACAATGGGGACCTTTTTCTGAACACGGTTAATTATCTGGCAGAAGATGCTACACTCATAAATATACGACCTAAGCCACTCGCTCGTAGGGAAATACTAGCAACGCCGAACGAGTTTGACATCATACGATACACTAGTTGGTTTTTGCTTCCTGCGATTATGGGAATGATAGGAATATTCTCATGGTGGATGAGGAGATAGGAAAGTTTAACAGTTATGAATCTTAGATTTACTTTTTCCCTACTATTCCTGTTTATTGTTATAGGAGGACTGGTTGCCGTTACTCAAGTCCTACGAACTTCGGATGAAATAGAAACTAGAGAAAGGCTATATAGAATTAGTAGTAGTGAATTAGTGCAGATTGATATCAAATCAAAACAGAATGAAATCACCTTTGAAAAAAAAGATGGTGATTGGTTTATTCAAGCAAGTGAAGCGATTGAGGAAGTTGAAGTTGACCAAGAAAGATGGGGAGGAGTTCCATTTTTGTTGGGAGGCCCACAGGTCGTAAGAAATCTTCCGGAAGACGAAGATGACCCTAGAGATCTTTCTGAATATGGATTGGCTCCGCCGGAGCATAGGATCATGATGACGCTTCTAGGAGGAAGGGTTGTAGAAGTTCACCTTGGGGTTGAAACTCCAACCAAGGATGGAGTCTATGTTAAGTTGTCTGATGCTGGGGACCTGTTTGTAGTTCATGGGTCATGGCCTGATCTTTTAATCAAGCTCCTTTTGGATCCGCCTGACGGCGATTATGAGGAAGAGGGCTAGGGCATTAGCATTCAGGAATAGCGCTGTGTTGTTGGGAGAGCTCTAATAGCTGGAATTCTTATGAAGATCCAAGTTTTGAATGGCGAAATATTAGCCTTGGGAACCGAGCTTTTAATGGGTGAATTGACGGACACAAATTCCTCATACATAGCATCTAGATTGCCGCACCTTGGAATTTCCGTTCAGCGCATTTCTCTAATTAAAGATAACTTGGAAGATTTGGTCAGCGCTCTTAATCTTGCGCTTAGCCGCTCAGATATTATTTTCACCACCGGAGGGTTAGGCCCAACTCATGATGACATTACCAGGGAGGCAATTGGAAGTGCGTTAAATGAGGATTTGAAAATTGACCCTGTCCTAATTGACGATCTTAAAAAATGGTTTTACATGCGAGGAATGCCTATGCCTGAGGCTAACAATAAACAGGCAATGAGAATTCCCTCAGCAGAGGCAATTTTCAATAGTGAGGGGACTGCTCCAGGATGGTGGGTTGAAAAAAATGACAAGATTATTGTGGCTATGCCTGGTCCTCCTGGAGAACTTTATAATATCTGGGACAAGAAAGTGGCTCCTCGTCTTAAAGAGCGCTTCTCAGGGCAAATAATAGTAACTCGAAACATTAAAACGATAAACATAGGGGAAGCTGCGCTTGCTGAAAAAATACTGCCGTTTACAGGTAAAGAAAATCCATATCTAGGAATTTATGCAAAACGCGATGGAGTACATCTAAGAATTATATCCTCAGCCTCGACTGAGACTGAGGCCAGGGAAATGTTAGCACCAATGGAAAAAGGCATTATCCAATCTGTTGGTGGATACGTTTGGGGATTTGATGACGATACTCCTGAGAAAGTAGTTGCTGAATCTTTGTTAAATAATGGATACTCTTTGGCAGTTATGGAGTCTTGCACAGGAGGCTTATTGTCAAGCACGATAACGGATGTCCCCGGAAGCTCAAAGTTCTTTAAGGGTGGAATTGTCGCCTATAGCACTGAGGCTAAAATAGATAATGGCGTGCCAAGGGAATTGATAGAAAAACATGGAGCCATAAGTGAAGAAACTGCCAAGCTTATGGCGAAGGCGATTTGCATTCAGATGCATGCAGATGTCGGCATTGGAATTACTGGAGTAGCTGGTCCATCTGGGCAAGAAGGCAAACCCTTAGGAACTGTTTGCTTGGGAATAAGTATTAAAGGTGAGCTTTATAGCACAGAATTACAGCTTCCTCCTAGGAGAGAAGTGGTTAAAACCAGGGCAACGGCTACTGCTCTTATAGAGCTTCGGAGAAAACTAATGGATTCGCAGGCATAAGAATTAGACTGACAATTGTCTGTATAGAAGTGGAAGCCTTTGTGGCAACGTCCATATATCAGCTAGTATTTCATATCGCATGTCCCCGCACATCGCTTTTAAATAATCATGCCCCGATTTGTCCACAGTTAAGCAAAAAGGCATGATATCTTTCCGCTTTGCTTCTAATAGGGCCATATGGGTGTCGTGTACAGCATACTCTTTCTCAACACCCTCTCTGCTATAGCCGCGATCTTGTGGGCGCCCATCACTAATAAGAAATAGAATTTTCGTTTTCGCAGTCTGGCGGTGCAACTTCGATGTGGCATGCCTGATCGCAGGCCCCATTCGAGTGGCATGTAATGGGCTCACCTTATCTATTCGTTTTTTGACGGAGTCGCTCAGACCTTCGTCGATATCCTTTATAATATAATACTCAACATTCTCTCGCCCATAACCTGAAAATCCATAAATCCCGTAGGTGTCTCCAATAGATTCAAGAGCCTGTATTAGCAGGGCGACCCCTTCCTTTTCAAGGTCGATAATTCTTTTATAGTTTCGTTTAATAAGTCCTTCTCTGCGGGAACGGAGCCACATCATGTACTCTACCGGGTCATCAGGAGGCCCAGAATTCGATCCGGATAAGGAACCGTCATCAATGGCTTCAGCGGTGGAAGCGCTCATGTCAAGAAGGAAAACGACCGCAACATCCCTCTCTCGTTTATTTCTAAACCAGTAGACTTTTTCCGAAGGGGTTATACCTGAGCGAAGGTCTATAAGTGCCTCCATGGCTGCATCTAGATCAATTTCATCCCCATCCGTTTGCTTTCTTACTTTGTGAAAGCTTTGTGGTATAACTAGTTCGAATTGTCTTCGCACATCTGTCAACAATGATGAATATTTTTGCATTGTTTCATTGAAGAAGTCTAAGCTGCCGGTTTCTATTTGCTTTTCTTTTACTATGCACCATTTTGGTTTGTAGTCACCAGCTCGGAAATCCCATTCATCGTATACGAATGACCTTGTTTCATGTGCTTGAAGAGGCCCTCCTGTTTCATTGACGTGGTTCATTTGACCATGGCCTTGGCCCGGACTTTTGCTGGAGTCGGTAGGCCCAGCGGCTGCCAGTAGATTTTGAGCCATGACGCTAGTAGCTTTGGCGTCCTCTTCAGTGTTGCCCAGGTCTACCTCGGGGGACTGGCTCAGCATTTCCTCCAACAATTCTTTCGTTACTTGGTCGCCGGAGCCGTCAGATGATTGCTCAGCTTGCAACCTCATCATGTTAAGAGTTTGTACTAATTCAGGCTTAAATCCGCCTCTAAAATCGACTTCCTCAGGTGCTTCGTAAGGCATTGATGAATCATCCTCTGATGGCGAATCGGGAGCTCCAAGTTCTTCAAGTAGCTCTTGTAGTTCATCCTCTGAGTATTCTGAAGACATATCCAGATTTGTGTTTTCCCATTCGTTTTCAGGGAGAGGCATGTTAGGAATCCTAATTAAAATATCGTAGGCTCTGCATGTGGCTTCAGATGCGTCTTCAACTGTTGCATTGCTGCTATTTAGCCTCCTCTGAATTTTGGCCAGGATTTGAACTACCCTTTTGTAATGTTTTGGGAGGGAAAAGTTGCGTTTTTGCCCAAGGCTTATTCTAACCAGGAATTCCATTAAAGCTTGACGTAAAGGCATTTCCGAAATAGGAGATCTCCCTGCCAAAGAATAGGATTGAACCTGCCTATACATTTCTTTTATTCCTGGATATTCGCTGGCAATTTTGAAATCGAGCCTTCCGTCTTCCATAATGGTAAATGTATCTAGCGCAAGCTTGCGGTCTTCAAATAATGCGAAAAATCGACCCATGTCAGTTATCCATGCCTGCCCATTTTTTGCGGTAGCCTTAGGCTGTTTTGGCAATTTGGAAATAACTTTGACTTCTCGTCTGAGTCGGCTATCTAAAAATAGCGAAGAGGGCTTTAAAAACGAAAACAAAAAACTTCCGAATTCAATATGTGCGGATTGGTGGGTAGAGACCACCTTATACCAACCAAAATTCTCGTCCTTGCTATGATAACGATCAACTGTAGTAGGCAAATAAACGTTGGTGCCTTCTGTTGTGGCGTTACTTTCGTCTATCCAGCCTATTCCTTTGCCTGCAATCTCCTTGCTGTCTACTATGGAAATATCCATGCCAGATAGAGCTTTGCAATATAAAAGCAGAATATGTTGAATGTGTTCAAGTTCAACGCTAGAAGAGAGGCTTGCCAGCATGCGCTCGGATGCATTCGATTCTATTTTAAAGTAAGCTAACCCGGCGTCTTGATTTTCATTCAATACCGCAATCCCTTTTTCAAACCAAGATCCTAATTGTGTTATTGTTAAGCGCTTGAGAACAACTTCGAGGTTATTAAATAGGGCAAACACAGCATCTGAATTGATAGGCAGTAGATCTTCAGCAAGCCCCAAGATGCGTTGTTGATTGGCGGGCTCTAGGATTCCCAAGGTTGTTGCACCTGATTGCAGGAAAGAAGAAGTCGCCCTAGGATGATTTAACGAAAGGCGCGTTATCAGATTAAGAAACCGTCCTTGTTCTGTCTTAGAGACAAGATGAAGAGACTCTCTAGCAGCATTGAAACATGGCCGGATGTCTCGCCACCCATTTTCCACTTGTGCACGACAAAGAGATAGAAATTCTGCTCGTTCCATTCCCATAGGCACGAGTGTAGAAGCTCCAATTGAGAGACACTCCTTAGCGATCTCATATGATTTGCCAGAGAGGATCTCTATTATTTCAGAAAATTCCTCTACCTCTGCAAAAGAAAGGCCACTGATGAGTTCTGGGCTTGAGTCGAAAAAGGATGATGCTAAACTAGAGGACTTCCAGGTTCCCTTGTAGAATCGTGAGCCTATCGCGGCCCACTTAGCTATTTGCATTGGGCTAAGAACAGTCGTTGCAGAAGAGCTGGCCCTAAAATAGGATGCGGCAATAGAAGGGGATGCCTGTGATAAATAGTCGCCACCCATGGCCCATTTTACAAATGAGGAGAAGGGCAGATATTTTGCTGTATCGCCGCTGACCTTAAAGTATTCTAGGGCGGCTTCCCAGCCTCGAGATGTTCTTTGTGAAATAGCCAACCCTATTTCCGCCCAATGGGTTAATTCCTCTGGCTTGAATATCAGATTAATTAGGTCTAACCCTTTGCAAAATTCTTTACTTAAATCAGAAGGGAATTCAGCCAGTTGGCTTTTTATATTATCCATGGAAGGTGAATTCAAGTTAGGCTTCCTTTTTGGAAAGAGCTTTATTAATGTGAATAAGAAATTGTTCTAATATTGCCGCAGTAGCACCATAGATAATGTGTGGATGGAATGCATACGCACTTTTGTTGATAGAGCATTCATTATTCCAGTAGGTTTCAATTCTTCTGGAGGCAGGGGCTTGAAGGGCACGCAATGGAATTTCTATTAATTCTTCTACCTCTGCAAGGTTTGGCTTGAATGATGCTGTGGATGAGATAGTGCCAACAAACACTTTTAACACATATCCCGTAATGGTCTGCACGTCATTTAGTTGACCTAAAACAGTAACGGATTCTGGTGAAATTCCGGACTCTTCGCTAGTTTCTCTAAGGGCTGTGGATAATAAATTATTATCCGTCGAGTTTTTTCGGCCTCCCGGGAAACAAATTTCTCCTCTGTGTATTGCTACTTGCTGAGATCTCTTCTGGAAATGAACATAGTAGTCCTCTCCCTTTAGATATATTAGAAGTAGAACGGCTGCTGGGATAGAGAGAGGAAGATCCAAGGACTCCACGGGCTGAGCAGAGAGAATTTTTTTAAGCCGACAAAGGACAGCGTCTGTCAAAACCTCCTCCTATTCGAAGATGGAAGAAACTACCTCTTCAATGCTTCGTTGGATTTCATTATCGTCAGTAATTCCCCAAACCACAGCTACGTGACATGCTCTTCTTGGAGCGATGCCTTTGGTCATAAGTTTTCCTGCATAGATAAGAACCCGAGTGCTCGCGGCCTCTTTAAGCTCGTGCTCTTGTAAATTTCGAACTTTTTCTCCCAGTTTCGCTAGAGATCGAGCTTGTTTTAAAGTGCACCCAGCCTCTTTCTTAATGATGGAGGCCTCGACCTCAGGACTTGGGGCGTTGAATTCAATAGCAATGAAGCGTTGACGGGTGCTTTCCTTGAGGTCCTTCAGGGCACTTTGGTAACCAGGGTTATATGATATTACTAACTGGAATCCTGCTTGTGCTTCCAAAACAACACCTTGTTTTTCTATAGGAAGCACGCGTCTGTGATCCGCTAGTGGGTGTATAAGAACAGTGGTGTCTTTTCTTGCCTCAACTACCTCATCTAAGTAACATATTGCTCCGGATTTGACGGCTCTAGTTAGTGGACCGTCTATCCATCTAGTGCCATCCGCATCCAATAAATACCGTCCCACTAAATCGCTTGCAGTCAGGTCTTCGTGGCAAGCTATAGTGACCAGAGGGATTTGGCTTGATGGAGCAGGATTGGACCTTCCCTTCTTAACAACAGTTAGTGGTCTAGCCAATGCCCATGCCATGTATTCTACGAACCGTGTTTTGCCTGTGCCAGTAGGTCCTTTCAGGATAATAGGGATTTGTGCGGAATAAGCCGCCTTGAACAGCTCTACCTCATCACTTACTGGAAGGTAGAACGGCTCTTTCTTGATAAAATATTCTTCTGTTGTATATTCTTTAAAAGGTTTTATCATATCTTTAGCCATTGGTGCTTGATTTATCCTTTTGATATGTTTTCCACAATGAACGTACGGTTTTCCTAAGAGCATCCATCGTGTTCGTGTTTTCTATAATTACTTTAGCATGCCTACGTTGTTTCAAAAACGAGAGTTGGGAGCTTATTCTCTGATTCACTTGTTTTTCTGAAAGTCCCTTGCTTTCCTTAAGCCGTCTTATCACCATTTCTTTAGTTGCATATGTTAACCAAATTTCATCAACCATAGTACACCAACCTGCTTCAATCAGAACAGCAGCCTCAAGGACGATCATAGGAGGTCTAAGCAGCGCGATTTGTCTAATTTCCCTTTCGGCAATAAGTTTAACCTCAGGCCAAACGAGAGACTCGAGCTTTTTTCTAGCTCGTTGTTTAGCAAACACCACGGAGCCTAATTCCTGTCGATCGATATATCCCTCAGGTGTTAATACCCCCTTACCAAAGTAGCTCACGACTGCTTGCCATATCTTAGAACCTTTAAAATACGTCTGGTGAGCTAGGAGGTCAGCATCAATTGTTAATGCACCCAGATCCTGCAGCATCCGCGAAACTTCGCTTTTGCCGGTGCCAATTCCTCCAGTAAGTCCAATTACCCGCATATTTGATAGATCGGCGGAAAGTTCTGAACATTCTAACAGTGGCCTATCGATGGGTCAAATAAGAATCCTAGGGAAAAATTAAAAAATGAGACTAGTTAATGCTGGGAAAAGTCGTAATGATCCTTTTCCTGTCAGAATTGTCGAGAACCACCCTTCTCCTTTCTGTATAGGCTTGTTTTAGCTCTTCAAATCTTCTTTGATAGGATAAACTAAGCACAGGTTCGGTAGTCATTATAGCGGCATCTTCTCCATTGTCAGTATAGTATTTTTTTCTAGTTCCAACTCGCCTAAACCCGTATTTTTGATAAAGAGAAATAGCTGAGTCGTTTGAAATCCTGACTTCTAGGGTAACTACTCTACTGCCCTGATTTATAGCATTATCGATGGCCCCAGACAGCAGAAGCTCTCCGAGCCCTTGGCCTCGCCAATCCTTTTTGACGGCAATAGTTGTTATATGCGCTTCATCTGTTAAGAACCATGTGCTTACAAAACCTAAGGCAGTCCCCGGAAGAGGGATTTCTTCTATTGGCTTGGGCCAGATTCGACTCTTAATGGATATAATTCCCCGAGTGATTAATGAACGTTTTTTGATGTCAGCTTTTATTTCGGTCGGGCCAGGGTTTTGAAACCCGGATCCATCTGTTCGTTGAGTGACAACTAGTAAATCTATCTTCGGGCTTTTAAGGCCGTCTTTAAAGGATGTTCGAGGCCAAAGGGTGGGGAATGCCTCCCTCTCGATCAGAGACACTTGTTCAAAATCGGACTTTTGTAGAGCACGAAGTATAAATGGCATCACGTTGTCTATTTTAACACGTTCTTTATGGGCTAAAGCATAAAAATACTGCTCTGGTAAGCTTGTATCTTTCCTGAAATGGAAACATGTTATCAGTACAGGTTCTTAAAACACTTGGTAATGAAGTTTAAATGTAGATATAATGTGATTAAATGCTGATCTTATGGCGCCTAGCAAGGCGTGGTTTTCGCTATAAGAAATTGCTGGCAGTTGCCTGGATTTCTCTTCTTGGTGCGAGTGCACTTCAGTTAACTATACCCTGGTTGTTTGGTGAGGCAGTTACTCATTTCGTTGGTGAAGCAGAAATAGGGATTCTACTCCCGTTGGCAATTGCTATCCTAGTCTTAAGCGCTTTAAATGGAATGTTTAGCTACGGCCAAACATATATGTCTGAAAATGTAGCCGCAAGAGTCTCCTTTGATCTACGAAATGATTTGCTCAATAAATTACAGGGGTTGAGCTTCGCTTTTTATGATGATCATAGAACCGGAGATCTCATGTCCAATCTTACTTATGATGTTGACAGCACTCGGCATTTTATTAGTTTCGGCTTGGTAAGATCTTTCCAATTGTTATTATTGATGCTCGGGGTTACTCCCCTTCTTCTTATTGTGAATTGGCAATTGGGGTTAATTAGCTTTGCAGTAATTCCGATTATTCTTTTTACTACGCTTAAGATAAGCAGGCGTCTGAGACTGGTATGGTTATCTGTAAGACGGCGCATGGGGGAGATGACAACTGTACTGCAAGAAGCACTAGTTGGCATGCGAGTGGTCAAAGCATTTGGGGCTGAGGAATATGAAAAAGAAAGATTTCATGCATATGCTTACGAGGTATCAGAGGAAACATATGCCGCGGATAGACTAAGAATAGCTAACTCGTCCTTTTTGACATTTATGTACACTATTACTACTGGAGCAATTCTTTGGTTTGGAGGCAGGCTAGTTATTGATGCTCAGCTGAACCCAGGTGAATTGACAAAATTCTTAATGTATTTAGGGTTGCTTATCATGCCTGTAAGGATGTTAGGAATGGCGGTCAACACGTTTACCAGGGCGATGTCGTCAGGAGAAAAAATATTCGAGTTACTGGACTACCAATCTCCTGTTGAGAATTCCATGGGCGCAGTCGCAATTAGAGATACAAAAGGGATAGTTAAATTTGACAACGTTTCATTTAGCTATAATGAATTCGCACCTGCCTTAACTGAAATTGATTTTGAAGCAGCTGAAGGGCAGAAAATAGCCCTATTGGGAGCCCCTGGCAGTGGTAAAACAACATTGGTTAATATGCTTCCTCGCTTTTATGATCCGACGGAAGGGGCTGTGACATTGGACGGCAAAGACCTAAGAACTATCACCTTGGATTCGCTTAGAAGGAATGTAGGAATCGTTTTTCAGGATGTTTTCTTGTTCCATACTACAATCAGAGAAAACATTGCCTACGGGAGCCCGGGAGTAACATTTGAGCAAATAGAGAATGCCGCTAAGATGGCGTGCCTCCATGATTTTATAATTAGCCAACCTGAAGGATATGAAACCATCGTGGGAGAAAGAGGAGTAACACTTTCTGGTGGTCAGCGGCAGCGATTGTCGATTGCTCGTACGTTATTGCTAAATCCGAAAATATTGGTATTGGATGACTCCACTTCTAGTGTTGATGTCGAATCAGAGCATTTGATTAAAACGGCTTTAAAAACAGTTATGGAAAACCGGACCACTTTTATAATTGCCCATAGAGTTAGCAGTGTTCAAGAAGCAAATTTGATACTTGTTATGGATGAAGGGCATATTGTTGAAAGAGGCACGCATGATGAATTAATTGCAAATGATGGATTCTATAGGAAGATTTATGAGCTTCAATTGGTTCCTAGCGAAGAGGTATTTTTGGAGGCATCAATTGATCATGAAGTATGAATCTAATGATTATGAGTAGGGAGTTGCTGAGTTAATGAGTAGACATGGATATATTGATTGGCGGACTCTAAGGAATCAACAAGGTTATCAAGATCGCCTTGGCTCCCTTCTGGATTTTAAGGTACTAGGATGGTTATTCACCTATGCTAAGCCTTATAAGAAACTGTTATACCTTGGGTTGATTTCTCTTTTGTTATATACCGGTTCGGTAGTAGCTATACCAGCTATTATTCTTCTCGGAATAAATCAAATAATAGAAACTAAAAGCCTCTCTGGTCTTAATTGGGTTGTAGGTCTCTTTTTTGCTAATGCTGTAGTGAATTATATAACCCAATATGCAAATCAAGTTTTATTGGCACGTGTTTCACAGAGTGTTTTATACGATATTCGAAGCGATCTATTTGATCACTTAGAAGGACTCTCCATGGCTTTTTATGACAAAGAGGAATTAGGACGAATAATGTCTCGCATACAAAATGATGTTCGTCAGATTGAGGAGTTTGTGGATCAAATGGCAGTTCCCTTGGGAGACCTTTTGACTTTAGCGGGCATCGTAGGTGCAATGATTTATGTAGACTGGAAGCTCGCTCTTATATGCATGTCCTTTATTCCTTTTTTGACACTTATTGCTCTACAGTGGCAGAGATATACTTGGCCGAGATTCATGCGAGTGAGGCGTGCTCAGGCTATTGTAAATGGCAACCTTCAAGAAAATATTTCCGGGATGAGGTTGATCCAAAGTCTTAATCGGGAAGAAGAAAACTTAGGCCTGTTCTCAAGCCTAAACAAAGCTCATTTGGAAGCAAGCTTACATTCTAATAGACTATCATCTGCGCTAAACCCCACTGTAGAAATTTTTAAGGGAATAGGATTAAGTTGTGTAATCATATTTGGTGGAATGATGGTTTCTAATGGGGGCCTTACTGCTGGAGTAGTAGTAGCCTTTGCTCTTTGGATGCAGCGGTTTTTTGAACCTATTCGTCATCTTACCCAGCAATACACGCAGGTTCAAAGAACAATGACAGCAGGGGCACACATTATGGAATTAAAGGAAGTTGATCCTATAATTGTAGATGCTCCAGATGCAAAGAAACTGAAAGAACTTAATGGCATTATTGACTTCAAGGATGTGCATTTTTGGTATGAGCCTGATGTCGAAGTGCTTAAAGGAATAAATCTCCGTATACAGCCTGGCGAAACAATAGCAGTAGTTGGTGCTACTGGGGCTGGAAAGACGACGCTTTCTAACCTCTTGTTAAGGCTTTATGATGTAACAGATGGGGCAATTAGTGTCAATGGCCATGATATTAGGGATTTGGAAAGAGCATCTATGGTGTCACAAATAGGTACTGTTATACAGGAGCCGTTCCTGTTCTCAGGGACTATAGCGGACAACATCCGCTTTTCCCATGCTGAAATAAGCGAAGAGAGGATTATAGAGGCCGCGAAGGTTGTGGGCGCCCATCAATTCATTTCTCAATTAGAAAAAGGATATAAATCTCAAGTAGGGGAAAGAGGAAGTAATCTAAGTGTAGGACAAAGACAGCTAATTGCTTTGGCAAGAGCGTTGGTGTTTGACCCGAAAGTTATTATTTTGGATGAAGCTACGGCATCTGTAGATAGCTACTCTGAGATGAAAATACAAGAATCGTTGAACAAAGTTTTGAAAGGCCGGACTGCTATAGTTATAGCGCATAGACTTTCAACTGTTCGAAATGCCGATCGCATTATAGTAATGGATCAAGGGCAAGTGGTTGAAGAAGGGAACCACAAAGAACTTATAGCCATGAATGGAATTTATTCTAAGTTATATCGGATGAATTTTGGTGTTGGAACATTGGAGGGAGCAGAAAATAATCCGGACAAACCATTAATTTCTGACAACGAATAAAAGATGATCTGCTCGTTTTGTTTTCAAGGATAAATTTCTATGCTGCCATGACTCGATACCCTGCATCGACTGGTATGATTGCTCCTGTAACTCCGCTTGACAGGTCACTACAGAGATATAGAACGGTTTTGGCTACTTCTTGATGGGTGATATTTCTTCCCAAAGGTGATTTTTCCG
>Ga0310344_10003118_pt1 | contig 12381 bp, 9 predicted proteins | sample HC15DNA20200_MG_FD_203801 | JGI IMG/M metagenome (GOLD analysis project Ga0310344, IMG submission 203801) | Marine microbial communities from station ALOHA, North Pacific Subtropical Gyre - HC15-DNA-20-200_MG | ecosystem: Environmental > Aquatic > Marine > Oceanic | place: Pacific Ocean: North... | reverse complement strand
TGGTCATCATGTCCATCGTGATCGCTATGTTCACCTTCTGAAAATTCAATTGGATTAATTTTCATACCTATTTCAACCAAAATATCTTGTGATTGAACTGAACTTTTTAATAATTTAGTAAAAGAAGCTGATTCATACTTCATTCCAACATAAAAAAGTAAATCTGCATCACTAACTTTTTGAACATCTTGAGGAGATAATTTAAAAGTATGTGGATCAACTGAAGGAGGCATTAATACTTCTAAATTAATATTATCTTGCCCAACCTTTTTAACAAACTCTCCTAGCATAGGAGTAGTAGCAACTACATTATATTTTTTTTCAGTTGTATCAATAGATTTATTTTCAGAAACTTCTTCAGTATCAGAACAAACAACTGTAAGCATTAAAACGAAAATGAATAGAATGCTGGTAATTTTTTTATTTATCATTAATGACCTCTAAATATTTTTGAGAATGATTCTCATTCCTATTAATAATATTACCTAATATAGAAGATGTCAATACAATAAGATATACTATAATAATATGTCCAAAAATGAACAAAAAATTAAAAAAATATCGCGTCAATTACTAATAGATAAAAAAATACCAGTAACTGCTCCGAGAATTCTTTTATTAGAAATATTAATAAAAAATAAAGGACCATTAAAGGTTGAAGATGTAATTTTAAAATCTAAAGGAAAACTTGCTATTTCATCTTTGTACAGAATTATAAATGACCTTAAAAATTCTAATCTAATAAATGAATTTCAAACTTTAGAGAACACAAAAGTAATAGAGATTATTGAAAATCCCAAAGATGAACATCACCACCATATATTCTGTGAATCATGTAATGAAATTTTAGATTTTGTTTTAGATCAAAATTTAGAAAAAAATCTTGAAAAAGAAATTCTGAAGATAGAGAAAACACACGATCTATCTGTGTTATCTCACAGATTAGAACTCGTTATGCTTTGCCAAAAGTGTAAATAAATTTTTATAATTTTCAATTAGCAGATCTTAATGATTTTGAAAATAAAATAGTTGTAGCACCTATAGATAAACTTCCTATAGTTGCAATTAATACTGAAACATGTATCCCAAAAGATTCTAATAACATTCCACCAAAAAACCATCCCAATTGGTAAGTTAAAATTGTCATGTAATACAAACTAATTACCCTTCCTCTCATTTCATCAGAAGTATTAGTTTGTAATAGTACTGGAATAGTTACCATCCATGAAGCAAAACCAACTCCTAAAAGAATCATGGCAAAAATACATATGGCATAATTAGGTGAAAATCCAAATATTAAAACTCCCAAATCAAATGCTAAAAAAGAAATAATTAACAAATAAATTTTTCTTATCCTTTCATTTATTATGAATAAAAAGACAGAACCTATTAAAGCGCCAACTCCATTCATTGCCAAAACAATTCCATATTCAAATTCACCCAAACCTAAATCATTCTTGATTTTCACAGGTATAACCGGTTGATAAATTCCAGAAAATATAGCTGTTATAGAAATAATTAAAAGTGACCGAATCAAAGGATTCTTAAAGGCATATAATAAACCAGCCTTTACATCATAAAAAACATTACTGGATTTTTCGACAATTACCGATTTATGTCTTTTTTTTATAGACAAAATCATGATTGTAGAGGAAAAATAAAAGATTGCTAAAGTATAAAAAGACCAGTCATACCCTAGCCATAGTAATATCCCCCCTAAACTAGGAGCTGCTATAGTAGCAATAGTTGAGGAAGCTGCACTAAAGCTAGAAGCAGAAACTAAATTTCTCTTTCCTACAACATCTAACACAAAAGCCTGACTTGCGGGATTGTGTAATGCAAATAACATTCCAATGATTAGAGATATTGGAATCAAGTACCAAATTGTAGATGAGTTAATAATTTCGAAAGTTAACAGAAGGCCTGTTAGTAAAGACAAAAAGGTGATGGCTAATTTCGTTTGCCACAATAATCTCCATCTCTCAAATCTATCAGCTAAAACACCACCAAATAGAGACATAGAAATTATAGCTATACCTGGAACAGAATTAATTAAACCCATTGTTTTTTCTGATCCAGTTAGATCCAAAACAATCCAAGCTATTGCCATAATCCTAATCTGATAACCAGCAAAAGTGAAAATATTTGAAATAATTAGAAATTTAAAATCTCTAATTGAAAATAAATTTATAAAATTGGCAGAAAAGTACGTAGGGATATTTTTTATAAATGAGAACAAAAGATTTAGTAGAAATTTTAGTAAAATTTAAATTTATAACAATATAAAGATACTAATCAAATATAAACAGCATATTATGTTGATTATATACAACAGAATATTGATTATATTTTCTTAAATTCTAACTCAAATAAAAAAGTTAATTTAATATAGCCAACTCTTTTTGTATGCGTAAGCATTGAAAATATATTAAATATTTCGTTAAAATTACTTTATTGAAAATAATTTATTATTAAAAATTTTTTCAAAACAATTATTCATTCTAGGAGGTGTAAGAGTGAATTATAAAAACTTATTTTTGTTAATAAGCTTATCTGCATTAGCATTAGCATTAACAGCATGTGGAATTGGAGGGGGCAAAACCTATAAAATTGGTTTACTTAGTCCTCAGACAGGTCCGATTGCAGTTTATGCACCTGGATTTCAGGATGCAGCTAATGTAGCAATAGCTGAATTAAATGACAATGAAGACGGAGACGTTTTTGAACTAGTTATACAAGATTCAGGATGTGATGGTACTCAAGCAGCTACAGCTACACAAACACTAGTTGATTCTGGTGTTGTAGGTATAGTTGGTGCAGCTTGTTCAGGAGCAACTCTAGGAGCTATAGCTGTAGCTTCAGAAGCAGGAATACCTATGGTTTCCTATGCTAGTACTTCTCCAGCTGTAACTACAGCCAGTGATAATGGTTATCTTTTCAGAGTAGTCCCAAGCGATGCTCAACAAGCGATAGCGTTAACAGCTGTAGTATCAGATGCAGGTGATAGCAATCCAGCAATTTTGTATATGACAAATGACTATGGCTCTGGGTTAGCAGATAACTTTCAGGCAAATTGGTCTGGTTCAGCATGTACTACTAATGCATATGATCCTACAGAAGGTTCTTATGATGCATCTACTATAGCTCAATCAGTAATTGATGCTGGATGTGATTCAGCAGTATTAGTATCTTATGCAACTGACGGGGCTTCTATAGTTGAAGCTCTAAAGAGCCAAGGTTTTGAAGGTACAATATACGGAGCAGATGGAATTGCTGATGCAGCATTTGTTGAAGCTTTCACTGATGCTTCCGCTGTAACAGGTATTGTTGCAACAAAACCAAGACCTGGAAAAGATTCAACAGCTAAGTCAACTTTTGATACTGCTTATAAGGCTGCCGGAGGAAATACTGAAGGTATTTACACTGGTGAAACATATGATGCAGTCAAAATTGTTGCACATGCTGCACTTGAAGGTGGAGATAATATTCGAGCTGATATTAAAACCATAGGTTCAGGTTACGATGGAGCCAGCGGAGTTCATACTTTCGATTCAAATGGGGATGTGGCAGGTACAGGTTACGAAGTCTGTAATTTCGATCCTGCATTCTCTTGTTCAAGAGTTTGGACTGCTGAATCTGGTCTTTCTAACTAACAAAACTATAATAGTTTGATAAAAATCATGATCCGCCTTTTATAGGGTGGGTCTTGATTTTTAAATTTTTATAAAAATATTTAGGGTTTCAGTATAAAATTTACATTAGATAATTTAAAAAAGATTCAAATCACGCACAAATGGGTGTTAATAGCATTATTTCTTTTTATAGATAGCTATCTAGGACTTAGATTTAACGGCGGCTTACTATCTTGGAGTAAATTTATACAAGGGGATGTTCTATGGATTCTACAATCTACAGAAATGGTAGTGTTCAGTCTGATAATTGTAAATAAAGCTGTAAAAAAATCATCAGGTAAAATTAAAGCTCTAACATTAACTCTAACTCCATTTTTTATATTTTTTATAGTTTTATTCATTTTAGATTCTTTACTTAAAGGTAAAGGAATAAATACTACTTTTCATTATAATTTGTCCTCAATATCTCTTAGTGCAGTATATTGGTCAGCAGCCTATCTAACGGTCGCTATGGGGTTGACTCTTACTTATAAAGTTCAAAGATATGGTAATTTTGCTCAAGCTGAGTTAATGCTACTAGGATCTTACATCGCTTTAATTTTAATGTGGTCCGATAATTTCTTTCCTATCTCAAATGCTCCTAGTGATGGTAATTTAAATTTTAATTTACTAATTTCTTCTGTAATTTTTGCATTCTTTATTTGCGGTATTATAGGAGTAATAATAGATAAATCTATATATAAGCCTTTAAGAAGAAAACTAGCTTCTCCTCAGGTAATGATGATCACTTCTTTAGGAGTAGCAATGGTTATCAGAGCAATTATATATATGAGATTTTCCGCACAGACCTTTCGTTTCATCCCTGATAAAGATTGGAGATTATTATCATCTAATATTGAATTCCCTACGCAAAGAATTGATCTAATTTTAGGAACAAGAATAAAAGAACCATTTATTAATATAGTCAATAACATAGATCCTTATGGATTTTCTTATTCTAAAATTGCACTTGTCATAGGGATGCTGATAGCAGTATTTATACTAATTTTCATAATGCATAAAACTATTCTAGGAAAAAAAATGAGAGCTGTAGCAGATAACCCTGATCTAGCTTCAACTAGTGGAATAAACGTTGAAAATATACACACCACTAGTGCTTTTTTATCAGCTGGTATTTCAGGTCTAGGAGGAGCGTTATTAGCAGCGATTTTACCCATCAATCCTGAATTAGGTCTATCTTTGTTATTACCTGCATTTGCAGTAATTGTATTAGGTTCTATAACTTCAATACCTGGTGTCATTATCGCTGCGTTTGTAATAGGAATTGTTCGTTCATTATCTGAACCACTACTCATAGGGGCAGGTAATGCACTTGATCGCCCGACTGCATCAGGTTTTGCAGAGGTAATGCCTTTTATTTTCCTTATTGGAGTATTGTTGCTATTACCTAAAGGACTAGGAAATATACTACACGAATGGAATGTTAATCGATTTAAAAATATTATAAATAATAAGAATGAATCTGCATCAACTTTTAAAATTTATGCTAATAATTTTTCTAATTCAATTAATTTAATCTTCGAAAAGTTCACAAAAAATTTACTACTAAATAAACTGAAAAACTTAACAATTGAGACAGTATCAATTACTACCAAATTTGTTTCATTATCAATTAATAAAATAACTAGAATTGTTAATATTCACTCCATTTCTAATATTTACACAAAAAGAAAATTTTATAAGAAAAAATTAACCATAAATAAAGAAACTAATCGTGGATCGTGGATATTTTTTGGAATACTATTATTTTCTTTAATTCTTATTACTATTTTATTACCTAGTGTTTCGTATTTTACTAAAGTGATGCAAGTAGCAAGAATTGTAACTCTTTTAGGAATTTTTAGTCTTTTGAGTTTTTCTTTAAATATACACTCGGGTCTAACAGGTATGACAAACTTTGGTGTAATTTTCTTTGCAGGTATAGGTGCAGTATTTGTAGGAATATTATCTGCGCCTATAGCTACAAATGGTTATGGATGGGGTGCTATAGAAGCTACATTTTTCGCTGTAATTATAGCTTCTATAATTGGGTGGCTTATTGCTTATCCTACTGCAAGACTCAGGATGGATTATTTCGCTATAGTTACAATTTCTCTAGGAGAAATACTAAGAATTTCACTTCAAGCTGAGCCATTGCTTAGAGCTGGGACAGTTACATCAGCAATGGGAATTTCAAATTATATCCTACCATTTAAAGATTGGTGGAATTCTGGTTCTTCAGAATATATAGGAAATATTATTGGCTTACCAGGGCCAGCTCCATATGTTTTATTGCTTGCTATTTTATCTATTAGTTTAACCATTTTAGTATGGTGGATAATTTCAATAATTTTAAGTTCTCCATGGGGTAGAATTCTAAAATCAATAAGAGAGGATGAGGAAGTAAGTCAACATCATGGTCATAATATCCTTTCTCATAAAGCAGCCAGTTTAGCTTTAGGGGCAGGTATAGCTGCTTTAGGAGGTGTTTTATGGGCTTGGCTTAATACTGCTGTTTGGCCTGATTTCATGAGTCCAATACGTTCAACTTTTTTAATTTGGGCTGCATTCATTGTAGGAGGAAAAGGAAATAATAAAGGAATGTTTATAGGTGCTTACATAATAGTAATTGTAGAATTCATATTCAATGTAATGGTTGTATCGAGAAGTAATTCTGATTTAATATTGCATCCTATAACAACCTTTGTGGATAAAATTTTTAGTTGGATAATTTTAGATTTAGGAGGTCTTTTCTGGTCAGAAAGATCTATTTTAGAAGTATTTCCAAAAGGAAACGTAATATTAGAATTAACATATTTTAAACTTGCATTAATTGGACTAGTAATAATTATTGCTCTTAGATTTGCTCCAAAAGGATTATTACCAGAAATACCATTTATGCCAAAAAGAAAATCAAGGTCTAAAGAAAATGACTGATATATCAATAAATATTTCAAATTTAATACATGATTTCGGTGGCCTTAGAGCAATTAATGACATTTCATTTGAAATTAAAAAAGGAGAATTAGTAGGATTAATAGGTCCAAATGGTTGTGGTAAATCAACTACTTTTAATTGCATATCGGGGTTAATTAAACCTACCTCTGGAGAAATAGAAATTATGGGAAATAGTGTAAGTAATCTAAGACCTGATGAAATCAATAAATTGGGTATAACTAGAACTTTTCAGCATACAAGACTCTGGAAAGAAATGACTGTAATTGAAAATATACTTGTTCCAATGAAAAATCAGTTATCTCCAAATCCATTTATAAGTTTACTCAGACCTAACTCTAGAAAAGAAGAAGAAAGAATTTTAGAAGCTTATGAAATTCTTGAATCTCTAGAAATTTCTCATATATCAAATAACCTAGCCGCTAATCTTTCAGGGGGTCAAAGTAAATTAGTAGATATTGCAAGAGCCCTTATGGGCTCTCCTAAAATCTTATTATTGGATGAACCTGTAGCTGGAGTAGCAAATTTATTAGCTGAAAAAATTTTCAAGAATTTAAGAAATTTAGTCACAAATACTGGAATTTCCATCTTAGTAATAGAACATAATATGGATTTTATTCTCAGATTAGGGGTTGATCGTATAATAGTAATGGATTCTGGGAAAATATTGATGGAAGGCTCCTCAGATGAAGTTAAGAGTAATCAATCAGTGATAGAAGCTTATTTAGGTTCTTCAGTAAATTAATTATGGAAAAAATACTTGAAATAAAAAATTTGTCGGGAGGATATGGATCTATTCAAATACTTAATGGAATCAATTTAAATGTATATGAAAATGAATTTGTAACAATTATTGGACCAAATGGTTGTGGTAAATCAACTTTTTTAAAGGTTATTTTTGGAATAGCAAATTACTACGATGGAGAAATAAATTATAAAAATAAAAATATAAAAGGTTTGAGAGCAGATACCCTTGTAAAAAAAGGCATTGGATACGTTCCGCAAGTAGATAATGTTTTTCCTTCTTTGACAGTAAAGGAGAATTTACAAATGGGGGGGTTAAATCTACGTAAATTAGAATTAGATAAAAGAATTGAAAAAGTTTACGATATTTTTCCTAACATAAAACAAAAACCATATCATTTAGCAGAATCATTATCTGGTGGTGAACGTCAAATGCTCGCAATCTCAAGAGTTCTTATATCAAATCCATCTTTTATTATGTTTGATGAACCAACAGCTGCTTTATCTCCAAAATTTAGAGAGGAAATAATCGAAAAAATTTCAGAATTACGCAAAATTAATATTACAGTTTTGATAGTTGAACAAAATGCTCGATTATCCTTAGGAATGTCAGATAGAGGATACATTTTTTCAAATGGAAAAGTTATTCATACCTCTAAAGCAGAAAATATTTTAAGAGATAAAAATATTGGTAAATATTTTTTAGGAGAAATTCAAAAAAATTAGAGAAAATCCGTCAACAATATTAATGCAAAAAATAACATTAATATAGACATAACAATATCTATACTTCTAGAGGAAACTCTTTTGGTAATTTTTTCAACATTATTTCCTACTACTGTAGCAACTGAAATATACCAGCCAGCATCTATTGTAAAACCTAGTATAACTATTAATATAACAGTAAAAAAATCTAAATCATTTTTAATGAATGGAGTATAAATTGCTATCATCCAAGCTAATATTTTTGGATTTAAAATTGCAACAAAAAAGCCTTGAATGAATCCTATTCTATTCGAATCATATGAAGAAATTTCTTTTGATAAATTTAAATCTTTTTTATCTAAAGCTTTTTTAGCAAAAATAAAAAATAAATAAAGAAGTAATAATACACCTGCATATCTTAAAAATATTTCAGTCTTAGGAAAATACTTTAGTAAAGTCGAAAAACTTATCAAAACTATTAAAGAAAATAAGCCAAATCCCAATCCATGACCTAAACCAGTTAAAATACCATTAGTTTTACCTTTGATTAAAGTATTTCTTAGGACAATGGATAATGATGGTCCAGGACTCATTGCTCCTAAAACAAATGCTATTGTAATTGCTATCCATGATTCATTTGACATAAATTACTCATATATATCTATTTATTCGATAATTAGAAAGAAATTAGAGAAATAAGGAATTCCATTAAAAAAAAGATGCTGAAGATCTTATCTCAAATTAGGTGAAATAAATTCTTATTCAAAGTTACTAGTAAATACTTGCATACGATGGCGATTACTATCTACAACAACTATTTCTCCATTTCGATGTGTAACTGAAGTCGGAGACCAAAAATATTTTTCTACATGAGATGATTCTTCATGTGGGTCTTCCTTAAATCCATCTAATTCAAAAACTAATTTTGATTTAGAACGAGCATTTTTTTCTTCCACATTAGTATTCAAAAAATCATGAGCCCATTTTGATAATGTTGCTTGACCTCTAGATGAAAATATTAAATTCCCAGCTGAATCAAATGCCTTTAATCTATGATTTCCCCAGTCAGTTACAAAAATATTTCCTGCAAAATCTACAGCCACTCCTGAAGGATGATTTAGATTATTATCACTTACTCCATATGATCCAATAGTGTTAATAAAAGTACCTTCTCTAGAAAATTTTTGTATTCTATGATTACCCCAATCAGCAATATAAATATTATTACTCGAATCCAAAGATATTCCCCATGGTAAATTTAATTCGCCTTCAGAATTTCCGGTTGAAGAAAATTTACGTATAAATTTACCGTCATTATTAAATACCTGTATTCTTCCATTTCTATGATCAACTATATACAGATTATCTTCATCATCAAATACTAAGCCTGTAGGACCATCAAATTGACCATCTTCTGTACCAAATTCTCCAAATCTAGAAATAAATTCGCCTTCTTTGGACATTATTGTAATCTTATTACTTGCTTCATCTGAAATATATAAATTATCTCTTGAATTAACCGCTATAGACGAAGGCCAAACAAATTGCCCATTTTCAGTTCCATGAGAACCAAAAGTACCATAGTATTCCTCATTCATATCCATGACAACAATTCTACAACCTCTTGGATCACCATCATGCCCTCTACCTAAAACATAAAATTTCTCAGAATTATCAAATGCAAGATCAAAAGGATAATAAAATCCTCTACCTTGCATAGCTGCAAGTCCCATAGTATTTTTATATTCGATTTTATTAGTTTTTGTAGTCATTTTATGCACGCTGATATTCTGGCATAGCACCAACAAATTTCAATAATTCAGCAATAGTTTCATTAGAAACATTATCTCTAGAATCTAAATTTGAATCTGCATAATCTATAAGAATAGATCTAGTATTATTAGAAGTTGTTAAAGCCCCTAGTTGCTCTAGTGACTTATCGACTAATTGTTCAGATTCTAGCGGAAAATCTAATGAAGATTTAATATTTTCTATTAATTTAACAACACCTGAATTTTTTTGATCCCCTAAATTCGAAGAAGAAAAGTTTACCCTTTCTACAAGAGTTCCTGAATCTAGCCATTCAACTCCCCAATGCCAGCCCTCAACAGAGGGTGGACTCATTAGCCACTGTCCCATATATTGAGTGTTTAAGCTTGTAAAATACTGTTCTCTATCTGGACGATTAAATTCCTTAGTCAACCTCAGTGTCCCTACTACAAGCTCGACTGGACTCTTAACTCTCTTATTCCATACTTCTTCTGTTTTGAAAAAATCAGACTTAAACAAATATCTGAGCATTTCTTTTATGTTATATCCTGATTCAAAATATACTTTAGAAAGTTGTTCTATCGCTTCAGGATTGTTAGGTTCTTTATATGGCCATTCAGGAACTGGAGCTTCATCTGCAACAAAAAAACTGTACATATGCCTAGAAATAAATCTAGCTGTAGCCTCTTGTTCACAAATAATTTTTATTATATCTTCTCCATTATAGTTACCAGTTTGCCCTAGAAAAGTTTTTTGTCCTTCATCGTGATCGTCTGGATCATATTCAAAATGCATAGAAAGACGACCATACGGCCAAACAGAATCCCTTTGGCATTTAAGAGTCATATAATCAGTGTTTGCGATTGTCCAACCAGTAAAAGCCCTGGAGGCCTCTTTTATATCTTCTTCAGTATAATTACCTGTCCCCATTGAAAATAATTCCAACAATTCTCTACCATAGTTCTCATTGATAGAACCTTTATGACTTTCACAATTATCCAACCATATAATCATAGCTGGATCCTTAGATAACTCAACTAATAAATTCTGATAATTTCCCATTCCATTCTTCAATAACATCTTTATCTGATCATGAAGAACTTTACCATTCGCTAATTTGGCATAACCAGTTGCAAAAATACCATGCCAAAATAAAGCAACCTTTTCCCTAAGTGGATAATCGCTCCATATCATTCTGTACATCCAATTTGCACCATTTGTAGTACTCCCTAAACTAGCACCATAATCAGGTTGATATCTTCGAATCATATATTCTGAAACAGGAATATTAGGTTCATCATCTAACAATCGATCTACGGTTTCATCATAACCAATTTTCACTAGTTCTTGTAATTCACCTAAACTAGCTCCAAAACCAGCTCTTCTCATCAAATGTGCCATTAAAAAAGTATCTTTATCAGACATAAAATTTATCCTTTCTTAAAAAAATCATGTTGTTCATAATTTGAACCAAGTACAGGCATAGGATCTACTCCCAACCATTGATCCAATAACGTTGCATATATAGATCTAAAATCATTATTGTATTTCATGTCACCTTCAACTTGGTCAGATAATTCTAAGGATGGTTGTTCTCCATAAAATCCACCTTTAAGAGAACCTCCAAGTAAAAATGCGTTTCCACCAGAACCATGATCAGTCCCAGATCCATTATCTTCTATTCTTCTGCCAAATTCTGAAAAGAGTAATACTGTTACATCTTCTTCTCTATTATGTTCTTTCAGATCATCAAAAAAATCCCCTAAAGCAATAGATAAATCTTTCCATAATTTTGCATGATTAATTAATTCTCCTGCATGAGTGTCAAAACTTCCATGCTGAGCATAATAAATTTTTGTACCAACATCAGAAAAAATTACTTTAGCAATATCTTTTAAATTATTTGAAATAGGATTATCATCATATTCAACAGAAGAAGAATATTCAGAATTTGCTGAAGAAAGTATATCTGCTCCTATCATTGCATTAATCCCATTTTCACCTAAAGCTTCTAAAATCACATCTCGCCCTTGATGAGGACCATAAAGTCTGGAGAAAAAACTAAGCGCAAAATCTCTATTTTCAGATCCTTGAATATCACTCATTAGACCATAAGTTTCTAAATCTCCTACAGATGCTACTGGCACTCCTTTACAATGCAAAGATCGAGGTAATCCCCTTCCAAAATTTACGCCGGTTACGACATTCTTATGATCGGGGTCCATTTCTCTAAGAGTTCTCCCTAACCACCCATCTGGAGCGATACTTTCTGACTCAGCTGTATGCCAAATATCCATAGATCTGAAATGTGAACGATTAGGTGTAGGATAACCAACACCATTAATCACAGATACCTTACCTTGATCCCACAAATTTTTTATAGCTCCCATTTCAGGATGAAACCCTAAGGAGCCATCAATATCAATAACTTCGTCTTCTGTTAAGTGAATAGCAGCCCTAGAATCATGGTAAATCCCATCATTGTAAGGGACTATAGTATTCATTGCATCATTTCCACCAGAAAGTTGTATAACTA
>Ga0310344_10003117_pt1 | contig 12384 bp, 9 predicted proteins | sample HC15DNA20200_MG_FD_203801 | JGI IMG/M metagenome (GOLD analysis project Ga0310344, IMG submission 203801) | Marine microbial communities from station ALOHA, North Pacific Subtropical Gyre - HC15-DNA-20-200_MG | ecosystem: Environmental > Aquatic > Marine > Oceanic | place: Pacific Ocean: North... | reverse complement strand
ACAAAAAAAGCGCGAGACTCTGTTTTTCAATGTTTTCGAGACCTCCCAGGAGCCTTTATTGGTTTCAATCGAGTGCCAATCCTACCAGTGGGTTATGGGGTCTTTCGACCGAATTTTTTCGGGCAAGTGCGAAGGATCGACTGCGGTGGGCATGATTCTCGAGATTTTCGACTTTTCCTGAGCCAAGAGTGATCGTTTTTGCCCCGAAACAGGTACCGGGGACCTTCAAACTCCCTGGGGCGGTGGCTCAACTACTTCTGGAGGCTTTTCGAGCGCCCTGGGGCAGTGGCACAAGTACTCTCGGGGCCTTTCGAGCGCCCTGGGGCAGTGGCTCGGGAAACCGCGGCCCGATAGGTGGCTGTCGGGCCGCGGTCCAAGTCATGGTCAACGCCCGAAAACTCGGGTGGGCTTTTCACTCGAGTCACGGCTCGCCCGGTCAATTCGATCTCCTCTGTCGACTTCCGGGCGATGGGTGTGCCGACCGTTTTGTTCGAGCGCGCCTGAAGCTCCTCGTCTCTGTCCGAAGGCCGGTTTCGGCCGCACTCCTTTCTTCTTGTTGAGTAGAGCCCGGGTCGCACCCACTCGCTATGTGTCCGGCGACAGTGGAGAACCGGCTTGTCACAAGGAGATGAGAAGAGACAGCAAGAGAGCAACTCTTCGGCAGTTCATGAGTCAATTCCTCATCGACACGGGAGGACCAGGGGATGGCCCGGAGTCACGATTTTACGGACGCTCTCCATTGGTCCGGGCTCTCATTCGTTACCGACAGACGTGCGGAAGGTTGAGAGCCTAACGACTTCCTGGCGTCATGGTGGCCACCATTGAAGGGGGTCGAAAGATGTGACACAATACCCGCACCGGTGTTTATCTGAGTCTGCTTTTCACGACCAAAGGAGCGTTTTATGTTTGCGCGTCGCGACTTCCTGAAAATCATGGCAACCGGGTCTCTCGCCGTTGGTTGTCAGGCGTTCTTTCCCCGGGCCTGGGGGGCGGCGGCATCATCGAAATATTTCGCCATCAAAGACATCAAGCGTACAACGGTCAAGCTGCCGTATCGTCCCGCACCGGAACGCGCCATGGATCGCGAGTTACCGCACTGGCGTTGGATCGAGATCTTTGAGGTAAAGCTGGGCTCCGGGAAAGTCGGTATCGGCGAGACGCTCCTCCATTACACCTGGGGAGTCACTGAAGACGACGACGTCAAAAGTGCGATGGGGAAGAACGCGGTCGATATCATGTGGGACGATTCGATCGGGGCCGGATTGCAGATGGCGATCTTCGATGCCGTGGCGCGTACCGCTGAAGTTCCGGTGCATCGTTTGCTCGGTGACCAGGTGCACCAGACAACTCCGCTCTCCTGGTGGAACATCGACACGTCGGTCGAGGACATGGCTTCGGAATGTCGGCAGGCTTACAAGGAGGGCTATCTGGCGTACAAGACCAAGGGGCGACCCTGGTTCGATCTCTGGAAGCAAGTGGAGGCAGCAGTTGCCGTGGTGCCGCCGGAATTCAAGATCGACATGGACTTCAATGGCACTCTGCTCGATGCTCGGCGCGGCCTTCCGATCCTTCTCGATCTGGAACGTCATGAGCACATCGACATCTACGAGTCACCCATCCCGCAGGTTGACGTGAAGGGCAATCGCAAGATTACCAACGCGACACGAGTCGGAGTGGCGTTACACTATGGCACTCCCTCGCCGCAAGTTTGCGTGCGTGAGAGAGTTTGCGACGGCTTCGTTATCGGCGGTGGTGCACAGCGGACGATGGCTCGGGGTATTACGTGCGGTCAGGTGGACCTGCCGTTTTGGCTTCAACTCGTGGGCAGCGGCATCACGGCGGCGTTTTCACTGCATTTCGGTGCGGTACTTTCGCATGCCCGCTGGCCGGCGGTCAACTGTCACCAACTCTATGCCGCCAATCTGCTCACGCAGCCCATTGTGGTTCAAAAAGGCCGAGCCGACGTTCCCGATGTCCCCGGGCTGGGCTACGACCTTGACCGGGACGTGATGGAGAAATATCGCGTTGACAAGCCAAAGAAGCGTCCCGACCCGCCACGCCTGATCATGACAACCTGGCCTGACGGCCGGCGCATGTATCACGGGAGCGGCGACGCAGTGGGCAGGGTCAACTTTGTTTTGCACACCGCGATCGATGGCGAAATTCCATACTACGAGCGCGGCGTCGACACAAAGCTCGTTCCCAATGATGGAAGCGACGAGTGGCAGCGACTTTATTTGAAAGCTCGGGAAAAGCCTTTCCTCGTCAAGTGACACGGAGGCCCGAACGGGAACGCGTTCGATGGTCTTTGGGGTCACCATCCGAAACGTGACGGAGCCATGAGACAACTTCCGCGCTTCTTGAGGCCGAAATTTTGATCGTTCCGGCCTGACTCGCGCCGCGGTGAGCAGACGTTGATTTGCTCGCTGTCTTCGGAGACCTCAAGGGTGTCTGTCAGTGACGTCGCCGCCGCGTAGGCGCAAGTCAAGAGGGAGAGGGAGCCGAAGGAGATGGGCCGAATCTCATGAGCGTCGTCTCAAGCCAGGAAAGTCACCCCGCCAGATTTTTCGCGCCCTTTCCACACTTCGCCGGTCGGATACCTGTGCCGCTCGACAAAATCGGGCTTCATTTCAAGACCCCAGCCGGGCTGGTCGGGAGCCACGTACGCCCCTCCGGCAGTCTGGATGGGGTGGAGAAAGACCTCGTCCTGTAGAAAATTCAAATATTCCACGAACTGGGTGTCCGAGTGGCCGGAGACGCAAATTTGATCCCACAGAGCGTAGTGGGCGATCATGTTGCAGAGCCCGATGCCCCCGCCATGCGGGCACACCGGAATGCCGTATTTACTCGCCATGAGAATCACGGCGAAGAGGTCGTTGGGGCCGGCGAGGCGCGTGGCATCGATCTGGCAGAAACTCAGCGCTCCGCCTGCGAGTAGTTGTTTGAAGATGACGGGCGATGGCACCTGCTCACCGCCCGCGACTCCGATGCCGAGGGTGGCCATCTCTCGGGCGACTTTCTGATAGCCCATCACGTCGTCACGTGCCGTCGGTTCTTCGATCCAGGTGGGTTTGAACTCCGCGAGCTCTTTCATGTAGGCGATGGCTTCGTCGACGCCCCAGAGGGTGTTGGAGTCGAGCATCAAGTGCGCGTCGTCGCCTATGACGTCGCGGATAAAAGCCAGTCGTTTCTTATCATGAGCGAGATCTTGACCGGCCTTCATTTTGAAACAGTCGAATCCGGTGGCCTTTAGCTCCTCGCACGTGGCCCTGATTTGCTCATCCGAGAGGCCCAACCAGCCCGCGGTCGAGTAGGCCTTGGGTCCTCGCTTTCGCATTTGCGCTTCGCGTTGCTCGCGGCCGGCGCGCTTTTCCTGGAGCATCGCGAGTGCCTCTTCCGGAGTGAGCACGTCGCGCAGGTAGCGCCAGTCAATCGAACGAACGATAGTTTCCGGTTCGAGGTCGACCAGGAGTTTCCAGAGCGGTTTCTCCTCGCATTTCGCCCAGAGGTCCCAGAGGGCGTTCATGATGCCGCCCACGGCCATGCGGAGAACGCCGTCGGCAAGCCAGCGCAGCTGATGGTGCTCGAGGAGCCTGTGCTGAAAGGCGGCCGGATCGCGGCAGAAATCTTCGAGAGTCATACCCTCGACGAGCTCCGCGAGGTCGCGGATGCCATACGCGATCCAGTCGGTACCCGCGCCCAGTGTGAACGAGAGCGCAAGCCCTTCCAGGTCGGTGTCCGTCTTCATCGAGACGACGACACACGAATAGTTTGGTTTCTTGTGGAAGGGATCGGAGCCCAGGAGCGTGTCCGAGGTGGGGACTCGCAAATCGACGGTTTCGACAGAGGTGATCTTGATGGACGACTGTTTATTCATGAGGTTTCTCTTTTCATTCGGCGGTCGGGCATCATGCACGGACGAGTTTGCCCTGTTATGATTCTCACCAGGTACCACAGAGTCTTCTTGCTGTCCATGGAGTGGTCGAGCCTGTCGTGGCAGTCGAGTCCGCCAGGGAGCGCGAAATTGCTGTTGCCGGCTTATTTGACGTGTTTCTCGGGGCTTTCTCCTTGCGGGCGACCTCGGACCGAAAATCACTTCATCACCTCCAGGTGGCCTGTGACGACGAGAATGGCATCGGGGTGGACCTCCGGGCCAGATTTGTTTCAGAGCGCTCGGACTCCCCCTGGCGTAAACACTCCACTTTGGCAAGCTCGGCAATGCACCGGGCGCGGTTTCCGATAAGTTTCCTCTCCCGGTGAGTTTCGCCTCTCGCGAGTAATTGTTTTGCATTCCGCCATCCTTCGTCGGTAACCTGCCGGTCTCGGTCGCCCCGAATCGGCAAACCACAACCTGCAATCTGCGATGACAGACTTTCCTCCTTTACCACCAGATCTCCGCGAAACCTCCGTCCGCGTCTGGGTACGCTACTTCGGCCCGGGTGCCATCGTTGCCTGTGTGACGATCGGCAGCGGCGAGACCATCTTCGCGTCTCGCAACGGCGCTATTTTCGGTTACGCGTTGATGTGGTGCTTTGTGCTTGGCGCGTTCATGAAGGGACTGCAGGTTTACAGCGGCTCACGTTTCATTACGTTGACCGGTCGCCATCCGCTGAGCAGCTGGCTCGAGCTGCCCGGCCGCGGTGCGTTCGTCTGGTTCATTGCCATCATGACGATCTTCTGGATGCCCTTTTTCCTCGGTGGCGGCCTGCCGCGCATGCTGGGGGACTTCACCAACTGGGCCATCGGCTTCCCGGATCCAGGCGATCCCGAGCGTTACCTGTTCTTTGGCCGACTGTGGGGGACCGTCTTCACGGTTGTCGCGGTGCTTTTCACCTTGATGCAGACGTACGGTTTTCTGGAGAGAATCCAGACCGCGATGGTCGGACTGCTGGTGTTCTGCATGTTACTCGCGGCCGTGTTTTCGAATCCGGCCTGGGTCGAGGTGATTCAGGGAATCGTGTTCCCCGGAGTTCCCGTTTATGAACCCTGGGTGCTCCAGCAGTACCCGGCCTTCAAGAACCGCGATCCCTGGCTCGAGACGCTGGTGTGCATTGCCGTCATCGGCGGTGGCACGGGAGACTACATTGGCTATCTCGGCATGCTGCGCGAGAAGGCGTGGGGCATGATGGGGCGTACGAGCGACGAGAAGGGAGTGACGCCTTCGGACTCCCCCGAGAACCTGGCACTCGGCAGGGCCTGGCTGCGCGCGCCCCTGATCGACGTCGTGGTGTCCTTCTTTACAATCATGACCTTTACGGTCTGTTTCGCGGTCCTCGGCGCTGCCGTCTTGAATCCAGCACAGTCGATCCCGAGCGGATTCAACCTCTTGACCGAACAGGCGAGCTACCTGGTGCGACCCGATCAGAGCCCCCTGTTGCAGGCCCTTCTCGGCTGGGTCTACAAGACGGGCATATTTTTTGCCTTTTTTGGCACGATCTACGGGGCCTACGAGCTCTACACGAGGACGACCCGTGAGTGCGTCGTGGCGGTCTTGCCACGTTTGCAAAATGTTCCAATGCGTAAATTCAGGCTCATCACAATCGCCTGGAACGCCGGTGCCGGCCTCTGTCTCCTTTGGTTTACGACCAAGGATCCCGTCAAGCTGGTGACGCCGGCGGCACTCGTGATTGCCGGGCTTACCTGCGGGCTCTGGTGTTTCGCCATGCTCTGGTCGGACCGCAGGCACGTACCGAGCGGGTTGCAGATGAAGTGGCCGCTTCGTGCCGGGCTCTTTGTTTCGGGAGTGTTCTTGACTCTCGGGCCGACGCTCGGACTCATTCGGTTCTTTCGGGACCTCTGAGAATAGCCCAAGAAATCACAGCTCTGGGAAGCAAAGAGGGGTGAGCATCTTTTACGGCATTCCTCGGGAACTCGCGGACCTTTACGGGCAACCCGACGAGCCTCTTTGATTCCTTTATCTGGTGAAGGTTCAGCTGGGTGAGGTAGGCGCGGTCAGTTCGGATCCGTGCCAGGGCAATTTAACATTGCGGTGCCAACAGGGTCGATGACAATGATCATGGTAAGGTCGAGGCTCCGAGTTTATCTGTTGGGGAGTCGTTTGCTTCGGATCCGTCGCGAACAACTGGGAGCAGAAATGAAGGATAATATTCTCGAAAATGCGAACCTCAGCTTTCGTGATGATTGTTGTGTTGGTGGCCGCGAGGTCGGTCTGCCGTGCCGCGGACAAGGTGATCGCCGACAAGACCCTTGTGGCGTGGGTCGCTCCGTCCGATCTTGCTCAACGTGGTGGCGGAGTCTTGACCCTCGAGTCCGAGGGTATATTTGACGGGATAGTATTTGCCGAGCTTGCTCCGTCCAAATGGATGGCCGGGAGCAACATGTTCGCCCGCACGCAAACGGGACAGGACGGCTCCAGGTCCGAGACGGTGTTCGGCAAAACAGCGATCCAGATCGCGATCGTTTACCGTGGTGACCAGGTGACGATTTTTCGCAACGGTGACAAGTACGCAAGCTACGCCGCAAAGGGCGTGGAGACTTTCGGAAGCAACCGCATCGTGTTGATAGGACGCCGATATCGGGAGGCGCCCGTCGAGAACGCGTTCTTTACCGGTTGGATCGATGACGCCCGAGTTTATGACGTCGCCCTCGACATCGAGTTGATCAGGGCCCTGAAGCCGAACGAGCCTTCCATGCCCTTGCCCCTGGCCTGGTGGGATTTCGAAAACGGCCGGGTCGCCGATCGAATGAACGCCTTCTCCGCCACGACGCTTTTTGGGGACGCACGGGTAGAGAACGGCCGACTTCGGTTGGACGTGGCCGGTGGCTACCTGATGGCGTCCAGGTCACCGCCGACCTCATTTGACCCCGCCGGCGCGGCGCGCTCGCTGCGAGAGAATCTGTTGAACGACCCGCATCGGCCGGGTTATCACTTTGTCGCGCCGGAGGGACGTGCGTTACCGTTCGATCCGAACGGGTGTATTTACTGGAAAGGTCGGTACCACCTTTTTTACATCTTTCAGGACGAGAGAGGGCACAACTGGGGGCATGTATCGAGTACCGACCTGTTTCACTGGCGACATCATCCGACAGGTCTGGTTTCCGGCATGTTCAGTGGCAACTGTTTTCTCAACAAGGAGGGGCGCCCAACGATTTGTTATCATCAAGTCAATCAGGGTAACGCCATGGCGGTCGCTCTCGACGACGAACTGAACACCTGGGAAAAGCTGCCGACGAACCCCATCACTCCGGAGACGCAACCGGGCGACGCATTCCACGAGAAATATCGTTCCTGGGACCCTTACGCCTGGCTGGAGGGCGACACCTACTACGCCATCTTCGGCGGCAAGCGAGCGGCGATCGTCAAGTCCAACAGTCTCGCGGGGCCCTGGAGCTACGTGGGCGATCTCCTGGCCAACACGGTCAAGGGCGTTTCGATTGATGAGGACGTGTCGTGCGCCGATCTCTTCAAGCTTGGCAACACGCACGTGCTTCTTTGTATCAGCCACGACCTTGGTGCCCGGTACTACCTGGGCGAATGGAAGAACGAGCAGTTTCATCCGAAGTTTCACGAAAAGATGAGTTGGGTGGACCATTCGTTCTTCGCTCCGGAGAGCCTTCTGGACGACAAGGGCCGACGCATTATGTGGTCCTGGCTCCTCGACCGCCCTGGATTTCTCACTCGCATGGACCACGGCTGGTCCGGCACCATGAGCCTGCCGCGAGTTTTGACGCTTGGTAAAGACGGGACGTTGCACATGGATGTGCCCGAGGAGATCGAGAACCTGCGTTACAACGGTCGCGAGAGGACGGCTCTCGGGGTCGCACCGGACTCCGATTTGCGAGTCGCCGGAGTCTCGGGCAACAGCATGGAACTCGCCATCGAGATGACCGCGCCCGGCGCCCGGCAATTCGGCGTCAAGGTCCTCTGTTCCACGGGTAACGAGGAGGAGACACGCGTCTACTACGACGCGGTCGCCGGGAAGCTGGCGGTGGACACCACGAAGTCGAGCCTGAAGGAGGAGCCGAAGAGCATCGAGGCCGGTCCGCTCGTGTTGGGTCCCGGGGAGCCTCTTCGACTTCGAGTGTTCGTCGACAAGTCGGTGGTGGAAGTCTTTGCGAACGGTCGCCAGGCCGTGATGAGGCGAGTTTATCCTTCACGCCGAGATGCCACGGCTGTGGTGCTCTTTTCTCACGGCGGCGCGGCACAGGTGCGGTCGTTGAGAGCCTGGGACATGATGCCGGCGAATCCGCATTGACTCGCGGCGCAGCTCAGTAGCTCACTGGAGGACGTCACGGGATATCCCCGTCACCACTTCGCGTCGGGCGTCCGGACAGCGGTCGAACGTCCGCAGTGAACTCTGAACTACTGAATCCGATTCCGCCCCTGCTGTTCCTGCTTCGTTTTTCCCGGAGGCGGCGCTGCGAAGGCGTAAAAATAGCACAGGTCCTCGTCGCCGTCGTTGAAGGACTGGTGGTCCACTCCGGCCGGGATGTAGACCGTTTGGCTCCTGGACACGCGATACTCTTCGCCATCCATGACCAGCCGACCCGAGCCACTGACCACGTAGTAAATCTCCGCAGATTCGGGATGCACGTCGGCCTCGGTTTCGTGTCCCGGGTGCAACCAGAACAGTCCCGCACAGATGTCTTTCGCATCGCAAGTCTCTTCACAAACCAACAGATTCATCCGTCGTGAGTCGTCGGGAGCTTGCCAGGCGGGGAGGTCTTTGGGCCGATGACCCATTCTTCATGCCGGGCCATGCGTATTTCCTTTCCGGGAATTTCCAATTCAGATTCTTGGATCAAATCAGCGGCGAATTAAACGAGCAGAGAGCCGCCATTGACATGCAGTGTGGAGCCGTTGACATAGTTGGACGGATTACTGACCAGAAACCAGACCGCCCCCGCCAGCTCTTCGGGGCTGCCCTGACGTTGCATGGGACAGGCCTTGGCGAAGTTCTGTCGTATTTCGGGTCCGAAGATGTCCGTCATCGGAGTGTCGATGCTTCCCGGCGCAATCGCGTTGCAATAGATTCCCTCGGTGGCGAAGCGTTTTGCGATGACTTTGGTGAGTGCGATCATGCCGGATTTGCTGGCCCCGTAGGCCACGTCCGCCACGACGCTGCCGAGGAAGGCCCCGGAGGACGAAATGTTAACGATGCGGCCGTATTTCTGCTCGCGCATGGGTAACAGGGCGGCCTTTGAGCACAGGAAGGCGCTCGTGAGGTTGACCTCCAGAACTCTGTTCCAATCCTCGAGGGTGGTGTCGTCCCAGGCCCGTAAAGGGCAAATCCCGGCGTTGTTGACCAGAGTGTCGACTCGGCCGAACTTCGCCATGGTGTCCTCCACCATCTTGTTGACGAGGTCCTAGCTGGAGACGTCGATTGCCGCAACCATCGTTTCGCAGCCATGCGCGTCGCGGACGTTCGCTGCTACCGCTTCAGCCCTCTCTGCCTGGATATCCGAGAGAACGACTGCCTTTATATTGGCCCTGGCAAAGGTTTCCACAACTGCCTTGCCAATTCCCGACGCAGAGCCGGTCACAATGGCCACTCGACCGTCGAGAGATTCCATGAATTTACTCCTGTACGATAAGGGAGCGCAATGATGTAGACTTCAGGACTTCAAGTCGACGAATCAGGCTAGCGTGGCGACCCATCAGGCGCAAGGCGCAAACAGTAAGCATTTAAAGGGGAGAAGCTCGTGAGGATTCATCGCCGTGAATTTCTTGAACAGGGCATGCGCGCGGTCTTGACCGCCGGGGGCATGGGGGCCGTGTCTGCCTGCTCCCGTCCAGCCGCCAGGCCCGCCTCTCCTGCTGGCTTGCCGATTGTCGACACCCACCAGCACCTCTGGGACCTCGACCAGTTTCGCCTGTCGTGGATCGATAACGCGCCGCCGGAACTCGCCAGGAACTACGTGATTCGAGATTACCTGAAAGCGACCGATGGACTCAACGTCGTCCAGGCGGTCTACATGGAAGTCCACATGGTTCCCGCGCACCACCAGGCGGAAGCGCGGTACGTGATCGAACTTTGCGAGAACCCGAACCTGCCGACAGCGGTCGCGGTGATCTCCGGTCGACCGGAGGAGTACGACGCCTTCAAGGCGCACGTGACCAGCTTCAAGGATAGTACGTACGTCAAAGGAGTACGTCGCATTCTTCACGACGATGATGTGCCGGCGGGGTTTTGTCTCGAGCCCCAGTTTGTGCGCAGCGTTCAGCATCTCGGCGAGCACGGTCTGAGCTTTGATATTTGTATAAGACCGGCCGAGCTTGGAGATGCCGTCAAGCTGGTCGATCAGTGCCCGGACACGCGTTTTATCATCGACCACTGTGGCAACGCCGATCCGAAGGCCTTCATGCCGAGCAGTCGTTTGGCTCGAGACGAGAAGCCCTGGCACAACGCGGAGTCCTGGAAGCGTGACATGTCCGCTTTGGCGCAACGGAAGAATGTCATCTGCAAGGTGAGTGGCGTGGTGGTCCGGGCTCGAAAAGACAATTGGGTTGTCGGAGATCTTGCGCCGCCCATTAACCATTGCCTGGACGAATTCGGTCCGGACCGAGTGGTCTTCGGGGGTGACTGGCCGGTGGTGAGACTCGTTGCGACTTTCAAGGAGTGGGTCACGGCTCTGAAGCAGGTCGTCAGCGACCGACCTCTTGAAGAGCAGCAGAAACTTTTCCACGACAACGCAGTTCGTCTCTACGGGTTGCGACCGCAACTGGCAATGCGAGAATAAAGCGATGAAAACTCGAAACTTCAGGCCGGATTTCCTACGGGGAGTTGCTGCGGGAATCTTTGGCGCTTTCGGGGCGCCGGAGGACGAAGCGGCGCTCGTTGCGGACCATCTCGTCGAGTCCAGCTTGATGGGGCTCGAATCTCACGGCGTGACGCGCATTCTGCAATATACCGCCGAGTTCAGGGCCGGCCGTATCAAGCCGGGTGCGCCAATCACCGTCGAGAACGAGAGTCCCACGACGGCGACTGTCGACGCCCATCTCAACTTCGGACAGGTGGGAGCCCATCGACTCACCGATCTTGCCATCGACAAGGCGAGAGAGAACGGAGTGAGTGTCGTGACCAGTCGGAACTTTCCGCACTCGGGTCGTCTCGGGGCGTGGACGACCAAGATTGCCAGGGAGGACATGATCGCGATTGCGACCATCGCGGTTCCTTCGCTGCCGGGTTTCGGACATTTCGTCGTGCCGTTCGGAGGACGGGAAGGTCGTCTCGCCACCAACCCGGTGTCCTGGGCCGCACCGACCAAGGGGAATCCGGTGGTTGTCGACATGGCAACGGCGACGATGGCGGAAGGTAAGATCCGGGCCGCGCGTGCCGAAGGGCGCTCTTTGCCCCCGGGTCAGGTCATCAATTCGGAGGGCCGCACGATTACCGATCCGAACGAGTTCTACGGACCGCCGGTTGGTGCCATACTGCCATTTGGCGGTGAACACGCTTACAAGGGATTCGGACTGGGCATTCTGACGACGCTTCTTGGAAGCGCACTCGGTGGCGAGAACAACATCGACGTCGGTGAGCATCACAACACCTTGTCGGTCATCGCCATTAGCGCGAAGAGCTTTCCCGAGCCGGAGAGCTTTCGGCGGCGTGTACAGGAGAACATGGAATATCTCAAAAGCAGTCCGCCGGCCGAAGGATTCGATGAGGTCTTGATTCCGGGGGAGCCGGAGTTCCGGACCTTTGAAGAGCGCGGCAAGACCGGGATTCCTCTGCCCGAGGATACGACCTGGGCGGAGATTTGTAAGATTGCCGAGGAGTTTGGAGTTTCGACTTCCGAGGCGTGAGGAAGATGATGGGGGCCCGTTTCGGAAAGGGAAAGACGAGCCGGTGAGCCCGAAGATTGACCCGCGGGTGGAGCAGAAAGGCCGCCTCCGAACAAGGTGAAAGGATCAGCATGGCGATCCCACTGAGTGGTGAAATACTCGAACAGTTGGTCGAAGTCGACACGCCAACTCTCTGCAATGTCATCGAGATGTTCGATGTGCGCCCGCGTAACGTCGACTACACCGGGCCCGAGATCGCAGCACGTTTTCCGGAGCTTCCCCGCATGGTGGGTTACGCCACAACCGCGCGGTACCGTTCTGCGACTCCTGACGACACCGCCAACCCTTATGCAATGCTGACCGAGCAGCTGGCTGCGATCGAGTCAATCCCCGCGCCGCGTGTCGTGGTGATTCAGGACCTCGATGAGCCGCCCGTTGGAGCGTCCTTTGGCGGCATGATGGCCAATATGTACAAGTCGGTCGACTGTCGCGGATTGATCACCAATGGCGCCGGTCGTGACCTTGATGAGATCCGAAGCCTCGACTTCAACGTGTACAGCTCGAGTCGCATTTGTTCGCACGCCTATTTCCGTATGCTCGAGTTCAACGTCCCCGTGACGGTGGGGGGCCTGACCGTC